>SPJK01049166.1_pt1 | contig 17218 bp, 15 predicted proteins | sample 3741771 | NCBI WGS metagenome assembly SPJK01 (sample SAMN10925997, study PRJNA522277) | cold seep metagenome | isolation source: Elba SIP-enriched marine methane seep metagenome, extraction at timepoint T2 | place: Italy: coast of Elba, Mediterranean Sea
AGGCGAGGTGTGAATTTATCCTCATATAGCAAACTCCAGTTTTTTAAATGCGCATCACCATTGGCTAATAATATATTAACCAGCAAGCGTCTGGCAAATTGTTGGGCGTCGGCAAGTCCATCGCCAGAAAATTTGTAGAGTACTTTTGCTATTTGTTCATAATTGGCTGAGTTATATTTTTCATGCGGATATTTCACTAAAACCTGCGCAAAATCTTCCATATGAATACGCTTGTTTTGATCACGGTCAAATCGCTTAATAGCAAAAGCCAGTTTTTCATCGGGTAAATTTATTTGCGGAAGATTATCAAGTTTATTCAGTTCAACATGCTTGATTTCCGGAATATCTACACCAGCCAAAGAAGCCAGTGTCATGGCTGTAAATTCATTTAGCGGCACGTTTTTATGCTTGGTTGATGGTGTTTTTATAATCCAATCACCTAGCTCATCGCCTTTTGTTAAATTGTAACGGCCATCTTGTTCCTTCATAGAAAATTTCATTTGAATGCCAGCGAGAGAAAATTTATTCGCTTGCACGGCAGTATCAAATTTAACTGCCTTTGCTTTTTCATGCGTGTTAAGGACGCTGTCGGGTACATCTTCTGGCTCCATTGGCGTAGCGATCAGCGCGCCGGGCAGATCTTGACCAAGGTATGAAAAAATCTGAAATTCGTTTTCTATATGGGTTTTAAGCCCTTGCGCTATTAATTCTCTTAATGCGCCTTCAGGTAATAAATTTGATAGCGTAGGGTGTAAACGTTGGTTTTTTGCCCATGGCTGTGCAAGTAGTTTTTCTACATTTGGAAAATTAGGGTGAGTGGTTAAGCTAAAAGTAGGGCGTGTAGGGTCATGTTTAAACTCATCAGCAAAGCTTAGGACGTTTCGTCCGTTGTTAAATCCAGCCAGATACCCGACTAATTTGTCATGGAGAGTAAGTTTTAGCACATTGATCTCGCTAGTGCTCATTCTTTATCCTCTAGTAAACCTTGCCATGGATCGTTTGCTAGTTCATTCTCTTTATTTGGCTTCGGGTTTTTTAGTGGTAGGGAGTCATTATTTGTTTCGAGAATGGCTTTAACGGCCAATAGTTTTTCCTGAGGGATAAGCAATAATTCGCTATTGAGGCCTTTTGAGATAAGTTCAAGCGTATCCAGGCGAGGATTGCCCTTGGATTCTAATCGCTGGTACTGCTGGCGAGATATGCCAACACGAAGCAGCATATCATTTTGCTTTAGCCCTAGTGATAGCCTGCGTTTTTTTAGTTGTTCTAGTAGCTTGCTCATTATAGAAACTCATATATTGCTTTATACCTATAAGAAGCATATTAGTTTCTTTTTTTGGTTTAGGCAATATATAAATTTCTTTTTCTGTTATTGCGGTGAGTTTGTGGTATAAAGCAATGCATAAGTTGCTCTGTTTATTGTGACAGTAATTGGTTGTGTCTAAATTGTAGTACCCCGTCATCCGTTATCATAAGTAGCTAAATTAATGGATGCTATATTGTGCAATTGCAATATAGTTTCGGTATTGGCGTGACTTAAGGATGACCGCAAGATGTGTGCGTGTAGTACAAAATCTGCCGATTTTCTCCTACCCGCACCATCTTGAGAAGGACGTTGCCCCGTCCGTTCTATCCTCAGGCGGCGCTCTAAACATCAAATAACTGCCTGTCAGCAGATATTTTCTGTAAGAGCTATGTGGCGCAAACATGGCATTGAGCCATTATTGCACCAGCGAACATTTGGTTGTTCGATCACCACTTAAGGGAGCCTTCGAGCTGCCCCTAAGAACCCCATGATCAAAGGGCGATTTCGCTCTCCCTTTGAAAACCCATAGACCAAAAGGGCATTTCATAGCCCCTTGGAACCCTCGATAATTTCATTAAGACCAACCGTGCGCCGATTGGATGCCGTGAGTGTTTCGCTTCTCAACCACGACCATTGTTTCGCCAGTGGATAACGACCAAGGAAACGCCCTTGGATACGGTATATGCTTGAACTAATTAATAGATGTGTTTATTACTTAAATGATTACTTGTGATTGATTATTGTTAATTCCTCAATTTTCCCGTATTCTCTCATTGGTGTTAAGTGGGTAAAATTATGAGCGATGAAATATTGACACTAAAAGAAGTAGCTGTATATCTTAAGTTAGCCGAAAAAACAGCTTATCGCTTGGCGGCTGAGGGTAAGTTACCAGGATTTAAAGTCGGCGGCAGTTGGCGGTTTAAGAAAGAAGATATTGAAAGCTGGATTAATGAGCAACTAGAGCATTCAAAAAATACTAAAGGATTTTGATTTAACGGACAAATAATGAGCGACGAATTTTTTAAAAAACCAATTTTGAATTCTCCCTATGAATACCCTTCATCCCACTGGGAACTGGTAAATGGGTTACCAACTCAAAATATTATTCATGCGAGAAGGCGGGCTGAATTTATAACCCCGATTCCTAAACCCAAAAAACAAAGATCAACCACAGCTGATATTTTTGATGAAAGCTTAGGTTTGGGGGATGGTAGTCAGAAATATGATCCAATATCAATCATCAATGAATTACGTATCCAAGTGGATGCTTGGCGAGAACTAAAGAGTGAACGGGATTGGTTAGTTACTCCTGATACAGCACGTTTGCTTAAACATTGGCGGCATCATGAATTTAACGGTATTAGACCATTTTTCTGTCAAGTTGAAGCTGTTGAAGTGACAATTTGGCTAGCTGAAGTTGCACCTAAAATGGGCAAAACAGGCAAGAAATTTCTAGATTATTTAAAAAGTGCTAATGATGATGCTAATCCTGGATTAATGAGGCTGGCACTGAAGTTGGCTACAGGGGCTGGTAAGACAACAGTTATGTCCATGCTGATCGCATGGCAAACAGTTAATTCAGTTCGTCAACCTAGTAGCAAAAAGTTTTCGCGCGGATTTTTAATTGTCGCACCTGGTTTAACAATAAAAGATCGGTTACGGGTTCTTCAACCAAACGATCCAGATAGTTATTATCAAAGCAGAGAAATTTTACCCAACGATATGTTGGCTGATTTGGAACGTGCAAAGATTGTTATTACCAATTACCACGCATTTAAATTACGTGAACGGATAGAGATTTCAAAAGGCGGGCGTGCCCTTTTAAAAGGTAAAAGAGGCGAAGAATTAAAAACACTGGAAACAGAAGGTCAGATGTTGCAACGCGTCATGCCTGAGTTAATGGGTATGAAGCAAATTATGGTGTTGAATGATGAAGCACATCATTGTTACAGAGAAAAGCCAGGCGAGGATAAAGAAGCCAGCTTAAAAGGGGATGAAAAAAAAGAAGCTGATAACAATCGTGAGGCAGCAAGGCTTTGGATTTCTGGGCTTGAAATTGTTGCCAAGAAAATTGGTATCAATAGACTCATTGACTTATCAGCCACGCCTTTTTTCTTGAGTGGATCAGGTTATGCGGAAGGTACATTATTTCCTTGGACTATGAGTGATTTTTCTCTCATGGATGCTATTGAATGTGGCATTGTAAAGCTTCCAAGGGTTCCTGTTGCGGACAATATTCCAGGCGCTGAAATGCCAAAGTTTAGGGAGTTATGGAAGCATATTGGTAAAAAAATGCCGAAAAAAGGTAGGGGATCTGCCGCAAATCTTGATCCTCTTAGCATTCCAGTTGAATTGCAAACAGCTTTAGAAGCTCTTTACGGCCATTATGAGAAAACGTTCGAATTATGGGATAACGAAGGTATTAAAGTGCCTCCGTGCTTTATCGTAGTCTGCAACAATACATCAACATCTAAATTGGTCTATGACTATATTTCTGGTTTTCATCGTCAAAATGAAGATGGGTCTACAGAATTGGAAAATGGCAGACTAAAGCTGTTTAGAAATTTTGATGATCATGGGAACCCATTATCCAGACCTAATACATTATTGATAGACAGTGAGCAACTGGAGTCCGGTGAGGCTTTGGATAAAAACTTCCGTGCGATGGCTGATGATGAAATAGAGCGCTATCGACGAGAAATTATTGAACGTACAGGCGATCAAAGACAAGCAGATAATATTACCGATCAAGATTTACTGCGTGAAGTTATGAATACCGTCGGTAAGCAAGGTACATTAGGCGGAAATATCCGCTGTGTAGTATCGGTATCCATGTTAACTGAAGGCTGGGATGCCAATACAGTGACCCATGTACTGGGTGTTAGGGCCTTTGGAACACAGTTGCTATGTGAGCAAGTCATTGGCAGAGCATTACGCCGACAATCCTACGATTTAAATGAAGAAAATAGATTTAACGTGGAATATGCGGATGTTTTAGGCATTCCGTTTGACTTCACAGCTAAGCCTGTTGTTGCTCCGCCTCAACCACCCAGAGAAACAATCCATGTTAAGGCAGTGCGGCCGGAACGCGATGCACTTGAAATTAGGTTTCCGCGTGTTACGGGATATCGAGTTGAGCTGCCCGAAGAGCGCCTGACCGCTGAATTTAATGAAGATTCGGTGCTTAAGTTAACACCAGCTCTGGTTGGCCCTTCAGTCACGCAAAATGCAGGCATTATAGGTGAGGCCGTTGATTTAAACTTAATACATACGGGTGATTTAAGGCATTCAACGCTTTTATTCCATTTAACACAGCGTTTACTGTATACCAAATGGCGTGATCCTGGAGAAGAGCCCAAGTTACATTTGTTTGGGCAACTTAAACGAATTACAAAACAATGGTTAGATAACTATCTTGATTGTGTGGGTGCTACCTACCCCGCACAACTCATGTATCAAGAATTAGCCGATATGGCCTGCAATAGAATTACTGTTGCAATCACGCAGGCAGAACAAAGTAAATACCGTCCAATCAAGGCGTTGCTTGATCCCTATAACCCTACTGGCTCGACTGCCCATGTAAGCTTTAATACCTCAAAAACAAAGCGATGGGAAACTAATCATCTGAAATCACATATTAACTGGGTTATCCTGGATAGTGATTGGGAAGCTGAGTTTTGTAGGGTGGCAGAGGCACACGAAAAAGTTATTTCCTATGTTAAAAATCATAGCCTAGGGTTAGAGGTTCCTTATCGCTATGGATCAGGAACACGACAATATCGACCTGACTTCATCGTTCAACTGGATGATGGTCATGATGATTTTTTGAATTTAGTTGTCGAAATCAAGGGATTCCGTGGCGAAGATGCCAAAGATAAAAAACTAACGATGGATACCTATTGGATTCCTGGTGTGAATAATCTCAATAATTACGGTAGATGGGCATTTGCTGAATTTGTTGATGTGTTTGCTATGCAGCATGACTTTGCAAAAAAAGTTGAAGAAGAATTTAATAAAATGATTGATGGTGCGATTAGCGTATCGATTGACGATAAAGTACAGGGAAAAGGAATTAAGCATGGCTAGAAGTTCACAAAATAAAGCCAAAAAACAAGTTGAAACACTGACACATGAGGAAGCATCACGTAAAAATATTCCCACAGCAGAATATGAAGCTGTTCTACATGAAAAAGATAAAAGTTCGATACAAGTAGCCTATGAACGCCGCAATCGTGATCTTGATCCTCAGTTAGTCTGGCGTGGAAAGGATGAACAGGACTGGTCTGATCTGGTGGTACATGCACCACCGCTTTATATTCAGGAAAAAGTTCATCCAAAGGTATTGATTGATGATTTACGTAGGCAAACAGAACAGACGGAAATAGATACCTCTGCTTTTCAAAATGATTTGTTTGAAGATTTTAACGGTTTACCAAGCGAAGATGCTAAGACCGAGTTTTACCAGCACGATGCGCATTGGTCCAATCGCATGATTTTAGGTGATAGCCTGCAAGTCATGGCTTCGCTGGCAGAACGTGAAGGTTTACGTGGTAAGGTACAGTGTATCTATTTTGATCCGCCATACGGAATTAAATTTAACTCTAATTTCCAATGGTCAACCACCAGTCGTGACGTGAAAGATGGTAATGCTAGTCACATTACTCGTGAGCCAGAACAAGTCAAGGCTTTTCGTGATACGTGGTTTGATGGTATTCATTCCTATTTAACTTACTTGCGCGATCGATTAACAGTGGCGCACGATCTTCTTCACGAGACAGGTACTGTATTTGTTCAAATCGGCGACGAGAATGTTCATCGAGTCAGGGCCTTACTAGATGAAATATTTGGCGACCAGAATCATATCGCAACTATAACCGTTCAGAAAACCGGGGGCTTAGTAACAGGAAGCATCACACAAACATTGGATTTCATCGTGTGGTATTCAAAAGGGTCTCCAAAAACACGATCACTTTATTGGAACCGAAAACCAGGGGATACCTCACTTGAGCGTTATGACCAGATGTTCGATAAGCTTGGAAACTCCCGTAGAATAAGTAATGATGAAAAGCAGTTCGGATATAGCAAAGACCTAAAGCGAGGGAGACTCACAAATCCTGAGTCAGCCAATCCAAGATTTAATTTTTCCTTTCAAGGTAGTGAATTTTCTCAAAAATGGAAAACTAACTTACAAGGACTTGATAGGTTAGCAAAAGCAAATCGACTTCAAGTCACGGGTACTGGGAGACGTATTAACTATCGGCGTTATATAGAGGATTTTCCAGTCATTCCAGCTACCGATAGATGGGAGTCTATGCAGATTGGTAAGGAGCTTACCTACGTCGTTCAAACCTCTACCAAGATTATTGAAAGTTGCATACTAATGGCAACAGATCCGGGTGATCTTGTTCTTGATCCTACATGTGGTTCAGGTACTTCAGCTTATGTTTCGGAACAATGGGGTAGGCGATGGATCACTATTGACACATCTCGTGTTTCTTTGGCTTTAGCTAGAGCACGCATTATGGGTGCTCGTTACCCCTATTATTTACTAGCTGACTCTAAAGAAGGGCAGCAAAAAGAAGCCAGCATAACTCATATGGCACTATCAACTAAATCTACACGAGAAGATATACGACAAGGCTTTGTATATGATCGTGTACCTCACATAACTTTAAAATCTATTGCCAATAACTCGGAAATTGAAGTTATCTGGATTAAGTTTCAAGAAAAGCTGGAAACATTACGAGAGAGTTTGAATAAACAGTTAAACCAAAATTGGGAAGAATGGGAAATTCCTAGTGATACTGGCGATAAATGGCCTAATGAAGCCAAGAAAACGCATGAAGATTGGTGGGAACAACGTATTGCCCGGCAAAAGGAAATTGATGCCTCCATAGCAGCAAAGGCTGATTTCGAATATCTTTACGACAAGCCCTATGAAGATAAGAAAAAAGTTCGTGTTGCTGGGCCCTTTACAGTTGATAGTTTATCACCACATCGAGCACTTACCGTGGGTGCAGATGATGAACTGATTGATCCGGCTGATCGAAAAGTAGAATTTGAAGACGAACAAGATTTTGTTCAAGTGATCCTTGAGAATCTCAAAACCGCTGGTGTTCAGCAAGCGCATAAAGAAGACAAAATTGATTTTATCTCATTGTCTCCCTGGCCGGGTAATCTGGTATGCGCGGAAGGAAAGTAAATAGATGAAACCGGAACTGACAAACGTGCAGCCATTTTCATTCGCCCTGAATTTGGCACCGTTTCCCGCCCTGATTTAGTTAGTGCTGCCAGAGAAGCCGCTGATGCAGGATTTGATGTACTCATAGCCTGTGCCTTTAACTACGATGCACATTCAACCGAATTTGAAAAACTGGGTCGCGTTCCGGTTTTAAAAGCCCGAATGAATGCTGATTTGCATATGTCGGATGACCTGAAAAATACCGGTAAAGGTAATCTGTTCGTTATTTTTGGTGAGCCTGATATTGATATTCTTGATACAGACAATGATCAAATTCAGGTAAAAATTAATGGCGTAGATGTTTTTCATCCGAATACAGGTGAAGTTCGCAGTGATGGCGCAGAAGGCATTGCCTGCTGGTTTATTGATACGGATTACAATGAAGAAAGCTTCTTTGTCCGCCATGCTTACTTTTTAGGCGCTAATGATCCCTACAAATCATTGAAAACCACGCTTAAAGCTGAAATCAACCAGGAAGCGTGGGATAGCCTAAATAGCGATATATCACGACCTTTTGTTAAACCAACGAATGGAAGAATTGCGGTAAAAGTGATCAATCATTTGGGCGACGAAGTTATGAAAGTGTATAAGGTGTAATAATGGAATTTCGTATCTCTGATTCATTTACAAATAGTCTCACTAAGTTGACCAGTGACGAGCAAAAAGCTGTAAAAACTTCAGTATTCGATTTGCAGGTTAATATTGAAAACCCAGGGAATAGCTTTCATAAGCTTGATCGTGCTCAGGATAAAAAATTTTGGTCAGTACGAGTTAACCGGGATATACGAATTATTGTTCATCGATCTCATTCCAGTTTACTACTATGTTATGTTGATCATCATGATGATGCCTATAAATGGGCTGAAAGGCGCAAACTGGAAACGCACCCTAAAACTGGGTCGGCACAGTTAGTCGAGATTCGTGAACGTGTTGAAGAAATTCGGGTGCCTTACTATGTAAATGTTGCTGAAGCTGAAGCCAAAAAACCATTACTATTTGACCAGTTAGAAGATGATGAACTTCTTAGTTATGGTGTGCCATTAGAATGGCTGGCGGATGTTAAAGCAGCAAATGAAGATTCAATTCTTGAATTATCTGATCATCTACCTGCTGAAGCTTCTGAGGCTTTACTTGAAATAGCAGTCGGTGGTAAGCCTACTCCTGCTATTCTCAAATATATACAAAATCCATTTGATCACCCTGATGCTCAGCGTCGATTTAGGGTGATGAATGATGTTGAAGAATTAGAGCGAGCACTGGATTTTCCATGGGAAAAATGGACAGTATTTCTTCATCCTGCTCAAAGAGAATTAGTTGAAAAGGATTTTAATGGACCCGCTAGAGTATCAGGCTCAGCAGGCACAGGTAAAACTATAGTTGCTCTGCATCGTGCAGTATTTTTAGCCAAAAACAATCCAGATGCACGTATTTTATTAACAACATTTTCGGATTCATTGGCGAATGCTTTAAAGGAAAAATTAAAACATTTAATTGGCAATACCCCTCGGTTGGCTGAAAGGTTAGAAATTCATTCGATGGATGCCATCGCTCTTCGGTTACATAAGTTTAATGTTGATAAAAAGCAGTTATTAAATCGATCTGATTTATATGAAATTGTGTCAGACAATCTAAAAAAGGTTGAAGACATTAAGTTTTCTACTGCCTTTGTTTTTGAAGAATGGCTTCAGGTTGTTGATGCCTGGCAAATAAAGGACTGGTCAACCTATCGAGAGGTCAAGAGATTGGGGCGCAAAACACGCCTTACTGAACAACAACGTCAAACACTTTGGAATTTATTTGAACGAGTCAATTTAGACATTGAAGCAGAAAACTCTGTATCAATGGCAGGAATATATTCTGAATTAACTGAAATGTTTCTTGAAAAAAAGAATAGTCCATTTGAATTTGTAGTTGTTGATGAGGCTCAGGATATAAATATTCCTCAGTTACGTTTCCTTGCGACATTAGGCGGAAATAAACCTAATGCATTGTTTTTTGCTGGTGATTTAGGGCAGCGGATTTTTCAACAGGCCTTTTCTTGGAAATCTTTGGGCGTAGATATTAGAGGCCGTTCAAAAACGCTTCGCGTCAATTACAGAACTTCTCACCAAATTAGAATGCAGGCAGACCATCTATTAGGTCCAAGCGTTTCTGATGTGGATGGAAATTTAGACGATAGAAGTGGAACAGTATCCGTTTTCAATGGGCCACCACCATCAATTCACACGTTTGATTCATTTGAGGATGAAATAGAACACGTTTCTGCCTGGCTGAAATCATTGCTTGATGAAGGATTTGAAGCACATGAAATAGGCGTTTTTGTTCGATCAGAACGGGAAATGGATCGGGCTAAAAATGCGCTGGAAAATGCGGGTATTCCATACCGAATATTGGATAGTTATATCCAACTTTCTCATGGCAATGCTGCTCTTTGTACAATGCACTTGGCAAAAGGACTTGAATTCAAAGCAGTTGTTGTTATGGCATGTGATGATGAAGTAATCCCGTCACAAGAACGTATTGAAAGTGTTGTAGATAATTCTGATTTAGAAGAAGTCTATGAAACTGAAAGGCATTTGCTTTATGTAGCATGCACAAGGGCGAGAGATCGTTTACTTATAACCAGTGGCGAACTGCCATCTGAATATTTAGAAGACATGGAGATTTCATGATGGTCTACGCATCTTGGAGAAAATGCGATTTTCAAGTTCATACACCGCGTGACCCTAATTGGTTAGGCAAGCGGCCTATAGGAATTGGAGAATCTATAAGTGGGGTTGTTGCTAAGGAAGCAGATGTAAAATCAGATAGAGAATCATGGGCTGTTGATTTTGTAAATAAATACTTAGAAAAAGGTTTGCAGGCTATTGCAATTACTGATCACCATGAACTGGTTATGGTTCCTTATGTGCAGAGGGAAATTGAAAAAAGAATTTCAAATGATCAGGAATGCGATCTATGGCTATTTCCTGGAATGGAGCTAACTACTCATGGAGGTGTGCAAGCCATAATTATATTTGATGCTGATCTTCCGGAAAAGTGGTGGCAGCAAGCACAGGGAAAACTTGGAATCGTCTATGCAAATCTTGATGAACAGAAGTCAAGGAGTCCGCGAGTAACACAATTAACCTATAATTACGCTGATATAGCCCGTGAACTGAATGCCATAGAGGCTCTAAAAGGCAGATATATTGTTCTTCCAAACGTTTCTCAAGGGAATAACCATACGGTGCTTACCGATGGTGCCCATGCTGATTTTTTGCGTATGCCTTATGTCGGTGGATATCTTGATTGTAATCAAACAATAGATAGTCTGAGTTCTAAAAATAAAAGACGAATATCTGGCGGCGACAAAACTTGGTCGAACAGACAGATTTATCCTTTGCCAACGTCAGACGCAAGATCGTCTACATACGAACATCTAGGTTCTAACAATACTTGGATTAAATTAGCTGAACCAACCGCCGAGGCGGTTCGGCAAGCGTTCCTTGCTCATGAATCGCGCATTGCAATAGAAAAACCTTCTTTACCATCCCTATGGATATCGAGTGTCCGTATTGCAGGTTCTGAAATTTTGGAAGAAAATGAGCTTATTATTAGCCCTGAATTAAATTCGGTTATTGGAGGTCGCGGAAGCGGAAAAAGCTCTTTCTTAGAATACTTAGCATTTGGAATTGGAAGGAGTAGCTTTGATGTTCCAAGAAAGCATTACTCTGGAACGGATCGATTGCAAGTTCTTATAAAAGACTCGCTAGTTACTAAAGGAGGCAGTGTTACGATTGATTTTATTCAAGACAATGCCGTCTTTCAAATTAAAAGAGATGGATCAACCGCCTATCAGCCCCAAATCACTTATCCAAATGGTGATACCCAGCCTGTTTCGTTAGCGGAATTAAGGTCATTATTCCCTGCTGTCGTATACAGTCAGGGGGAATTAGCAGAAATTGGAAAGCAAACTGGGACAAAAACAAAGCTTACGGATCTTCTGCAATTTGTTAATCCAGAATATAAACGAGAAGATGATACGCTATTAGCGGAAATTGAAACTAGAAAGGAACAAGTTCGCTCTTCTTTAAAATCGCTGTGTGACTCATGGTCAGTTCAAGCTAGAAAGCATAAGCTTGTTACAAAAAAAGACGCGCTGAAGCAAAGAGTGACAGCTCTTGAAAAAACTCTTCCAAAACAGTCTGAAGATGATCAGGCCATATTGGCTGGATTTGAAAAAGTCAGTGAGTTCGAATCTAAACGTTTACAGGCTACTAAGCATATAAATCAACTATCGGTGGAATTATCAAAACTCAAGGCAGAACATTCTAACCCAAGGGATTTATCAACCGAGCTAGATGGTCTTGCTAGTCAGTTTGTAGCATCCTATGCAGATGTAATTTCCAGCTTTAATGATGGAATTGATGCTTTGATAGAAGAGGTTGAGAAAAAAACATCAAACATGGACGCTTCTGAAGAAGCTTGGAAAACAGAATATCAGAAAACCCGCAATTCACGCGACGGAGTATTAGAAAAACTTGGCGAGCATAAAACTGTAACATCACAAATAATTGAACTCAAAGGTCAAATAGAAACAGTAACTAACGAAATCGGGGATTTGGAAGCTAATTATGTTTCAGTAGAAGGTTTGGCCAGTGCATATACAGCTAGTATTTCTAACCTAAAAGCCGCTGTGGAGGAGCGAACTGAAAGAACTAAGCAATGGGCACAGGCGATAGAAGCTCTCTCAAGTGCGAAGATAAAGGCAGTTGTAAGTGAGGACGGCGATATATCAGAATTTTTTGACGCATTAGATACTGTATCTTCAAAAACTGGCTCGCAGGAAGCTAAAAGAAACCGTGAAATTGACGAGCAACTAAAAGACTCGTCAGTCTGGGATGTGATAGCAAGGCTGCGTAGTGATTGTGCACAAGTATTCTATTGGACTCAGCTCGGTAGTTCAATTGGAGAAGAACCTCCAGAATACGCTGATTTAATCAATGTTCTTGGTGAAACAGATAAAATAAAAAAGTCAATTCTCGAGTTAATGGATATGCAACGTCTTGCTTCATTGTCGACTGCGGTTCCAAAGCCTGAGATCACACTTTATTATTGTGATGGTGACAGGGAGATTACTTTTGAGAAAGCATCTGAGGGGCAGAGAGCAGCTGCGTTATTATTCATGCTTTTGGAACAGGAAGGTGGCCCATTGATAATTGACCAGCCTGAGGGTGACTTGGATAACAAAATAATCTCCGATCTAACCTACAAGCTCCATACAGCAAAATCGAAAAGACAGATAATATTTGCGAGTCATAATGCTAATATTGTTGTTAACGGTGCTTCAGAACTGGTCGCTTATATTGGCATAAATGCTAATGGTGAACGTCAATTTGAAGATGTTGGTGCAATAGATGAGTCCAATATTTTAACCATATAACGACGACGATGGAGGGCGGAGAAAAAGCATTTAAGGATCGTAAAGACAAATATGGATATTGATAGAGGAAATCAAGGGCTAGGAGCCCTTGATCCAATTTCATTTTGAATATTTTCAATTGATGCCAGTGCATTTCTACGTTGATGGGAATTAGTATCACTTTTAGCCAGTTCGTTAAAAACTTCTCTTAACAAGGCATAAAGCTCAGTTTCGGTTTTTGCTGCTAATTCAAATCTTGTTATTAATTTCATTTCTACCTCCTGTTTTAGGAGGTCGCACCATTGCGACCTTTTGTAAGGCGGTGTTATGTGCTGGAGGTTATGAATTGCACCTTTGGTCGAAATGGAATGGAGAAGCTTGTCTTGCTAGCTTGCTGGTCTAATGGCCTATCGGCGTTATAAATCAGTTTTTAGAAAAAGGTTGCTGGTAGCGGCTTTGTTACAAGTAGTGTTATTGGAGTTTATTGATTTAAAAGCAGTGATAGAAAACGGCTTGGTTTTTACTGAAAGAGGTCTTGAAAAAGAGAGGGTTTGTTAAAAGTTGAAGGGCATTGCATCCCCTCAAAATCAAGAATAATGACGGTTTCCATCTGGCGCTGACGCTGGATAGAGCCTCCGCAATTTTTCTGGATTTTTTCACCCCCGCCTAGTCGGCCTAGTCGCCAGAGGTTCATGCGGCGCGCAAAAGCGCTGGAAGAACCTCAACAGCGAGAAAAGGAAAAGACTATGTGTGAAGAAATTAGAATTTATGTGGCAGATTTAGCAGCTTACAACAACGGCAAATTACACGGTGTTTGGATTGATGCCACCCAAGACCCAGAAGATATTCAAGAGCAAATTAATGAAATGCTGGCTGATAGCCCTGAGCAGGATGCCGAAGAATATGCCATTCATGATTATGAAGGCTTTGGCGGGTATGGTCTTGGAGAATATGAAGGAATAGAAACAGCGCATGAAATAGCCTGTTTTATTGAAGAATATCCAGAGCTTGCCGGTGAGCTATTAAATCATTTTGGTGGTTGTCTGGATGATGCCAGGCAAGCATTAGAAGAGAATTACAGTGGTTGTTATAGCTCTTTAGCTGATTATGCTCAGGAGTTAACCGAAGAAACAACGCAAATCCCTGAAAGCCTAGCTTATTATATCGACTATGAAAAAATGGGGCGGGATATGGAAATGAACGGTGATATTTACACTATTGAAACGGCTTATGATGAAGTGCATATTTTTTGGAATCATTAACAATTAAAAACAGCCGTCGGTAATACCGGCGGCAAATTTCTTTTTATCTGTATTAGGTGGTGTGAAATTTGCGCGCCGTCAAAACTTGCTCAGTTTTGACGGCGAAAAGCTGCACTTCTTTGCAGCTCAAAAAAGAATTTTTAAAAAAAGCTATGAAATAAAATTTTTTATATTTAGAAAAATATTATCATAAAAGACAAAACGTTATATTTATCGTATTAAACATGTCAAAGTAAATAAAAGACACAATGACTTATAAATATAAGAGGTGGAAATGTGTGGTGTTAAAGATAGAGTCCAGCAGATCATTGATGAATTTTTAGTTAAAGAATCAAGTCTTCTGCTAAATAATGCATCAGAGCAATCAATAACACACAGGCTTGCTGTGATGCTAGAAGGTGTTTTTCAGAACTGGGATGTAGATTGTGAATACAATCGCGATCAAAGTACAATAAAAAAGCTCATATATGCAATTTCCCCTAATGAAGGAGCGGAAGAAAGGAGTGTTGTACCAGATATTATTATTCATAAAAGAATGACAGAAAATAATTTCCTTGTAATTGAAGTCAAAAAAAGCACAAATCATGAGCCAGATGACCGTGATTTAGCAAAGCTTAGTGCTTTCAAGGAGCAGTTGGGATATGAAAATGCACTTTTTATTCGATTTAATACAGAAACTGAAATCCCGAGTGTTAATCGGCAAGAGTGGGTATGAAATGTTTAACTGGCATAGAGATCTATTCATAAAGACTGTGTTTGTACTCAATGTAAAACTAGCTCAAGGTTCAAAGCCTTTGTCTAAATCGGGTTTGTCAAAATGCTCTTCATTTTGGGATTTTAAATCTTTTTCATTAGATTTTTGAGAAAATTTCTCTTGGGATAATTCTTTTTGAATAGAAATTTTATTTTTATCTGGCGTATCCATGTGGGAGAGGCTGCGGATTAAATTTTCTCGCTCTTTTTCATGCTTATTTTGTAGGGTGCTAATTTTCACCTGCAAGTTTTGGCGTTGAGATAATTGCTTTTCAATTAAATTTTGCCGTTCATCACGATCCCGAACATGGGCAAGCCAAGCTTCTTTTTCGTTTTGTTTGCGTTGTTTCCAGTAAACACCTGTGAGTTTATCCCAAATGCTTTTAAAGCCTTTACGAATGCTCATAACGCGCTGCAATTCTTCCTTTTGCCAGCGTTTTTCTTGATAAGCTTTTTGTGCTGCGCGGTCTATTTGATGTTGGCGCGTCATAGCTTTTTTGCTTTTCAGCAATGGTGATAAAGATTTCTGGTGATCCTTTTCTTGCTCAGCTAGGAAATTTTTAAGAATAGTTGAAAGTTGGTTAGAAATTTTATTTTTAACCTGATCAACAGAGGGCAGGGTTTCGGGCTTGCCGATACGGTTTTCAATTTCTTTTTTCTTAATGCCAATCTGGCGAGTTAAGGAATAAACTTCTCCATAAATATCAACGGCGACATAGCCACGACGATCACCACGCGCAAGAAAATAGCCTCGCTCTTTTAGCGCGGCAGAAAATGAAGTTTTGTCATCACTGCTAGACCAGCATTGCTGCAAAGCAGCTTTTATTGTTTTAGGGTTTTGATTGGTGCGCGCAGTTTGTTGCCACTCGGCGCGCGTGAAATTTAGCGGATTTTTATGGTTTTTATTGATAAAGCCTTTAGGTAATTGCCAGTTATTTTCTAAATAGAGCTGTTTAGAAATATCCATTAATTTAAGTTTGGTATGAGGCAGGTTAATAGCTTTCATTTCTTCAATATTAATCCTGCTCCAAACACAATGAGAATGACGCCTACCATGTTTTTCATGGAAAACAACAATGCGGGGCTGATTTTCCAGCTTAAGCTTTTTTTCAACGCGATCCAGTGCGTCTTCAAAGACTTCAACCGGCACGGTTTCATTTTGCGGCGGATTGAGAGATAGAGAAAACATGAATTGTTTGCATTGCGTGCCGCGTGATAGGGCGTAGGCTTCATTAAGTGCGCCGGTAACATTATCAGCCATAAAGCCTTTAATCTGATGAATGGTTACATGTTCATTTTGTTCACCATTCACCAGATGTTTGGCGAGCTGATTTGCACCGGCGCGCTGTGATCCCTTAAGGATCATAATCCTCACCTTGGCTTTTATCTTCAGCTTTTAAACCTATTGCGCGTATTAAAGCCTTTCTCATCCATTTGACTGATGAACTAGCCTCCATAAGCGCTTTGCGTACATCTTCATTAACAGGCAAAGAGCCAGAATTTGCAGCTCTAGCCAGTTGGTTGATATTATTAGCAATGCGTGATTGCCCAAGTGCGCCCAATAATTTGGCTAATTCTTTATGATCTTTAATGGGTTTGTTGCCGCGCGTTCTTGCGGGTGGAATTTCTTCTTTGAAAATTAACCACCTTATATAAGCAGCAAGTGGGCGGCCTGCGGCGGCAATCTCTAATGTTTTACGCTCATCTTCAGTAAAGCGCATAGAAAATGGGGCAGGGTATTTCTTTTTTGGTATTTCAATGAATTCATCCATTTTTACTTCCTATGGTTGTTAAAATGGATTGAGTAGTGTTAGAATACTCAGATCGATAGGTACTGACTCCCTCAAGATTTGAAAGTAGCGTATCTAAAGTGGTGGTTTGTGGCGCTGTAATGTCCTTGGCAATGCCAAGTAGATATAGTGGGTAGCCAGCCCCCGCTACCAACACTATCAATGTCGGCGCAAGCCCCATTCGATGCATTCAAGCATAGTTTGTCTAAGCTTTTCATCTCTTTCATCTCTTTCGTCTCCAAAGAGACACAAGATTCCAGCTAAATCACCGTGTAGATCAATACGCAGTACATTCTCGCCTGCTTCTGGCGTTATCAATAAGCCCCTTAAATGCTGTGATGTTTCGGCGCGTGCGCCTTCTGCATTCAAAGATGCTTTTAAATCGCCTGATGGTAGCGTGAAGCCATGGCCGGATGAATCAAGGGCTGGAAATGATATGGTGGGGTACCTCCCAGGAGATTG
>SPJK01025071.1_pt1 | contig 17205 bp, 17 predicted proteins | sample 3741771 | NCBI WGS metagenome assembly SPJK01 (sample SAMN10925997, study PRJNA522277) | cold seep metagenome | isolation source: Elba SIP-enriched marine methane seep metagenome, extraction at timepoint T2 | place: Italy: coast of Elba, Mediterranean Sea
GGCCCTGCTCTAGTAAAGAGTTCTTTACCAATTTTGAGTCGGCACCGAGCTGGATCTAATTGATCGGCTAATGCAAATGCAGCATCAGCAGCAGGGTAGTCAAGTGCGACAATAATTTTCGGATCAGTCATAGTGCTTCCATTTAACATATTTAGGTGTAGATCCTACCTGATGTTATTAGCGAAGTCTCAGTTGCTTTGTGGAAAATGGTATCCTGTGCCGGCTATATTTTCAGGAAATGATGAATGAAGTTTGATGTTTTATCCCAAGATGGTGTTGCCAGAAGAGGCCGATTGACCTTTGATCGAGGAACGGTAGAAACACCCGCATTTATGCCCGTTGGCACCTACGGCTCAGTAAAATCGATGACGCCTGAAGAAGTGAAAGTAACAGGCGCTGAGATTATCTTAGGAAATACGTTTCACTTAATGTTACGTCCAGGTACTGAAATTGTGCAACAACATGGTGATTTGCATGATTTTATGCGGTGGGATGGGCCAATATTAACTGACTCAGGTGGTTTTCAAGTCTTTAGCTTAGGTGATTTACGTAAAATTACGGAAGAAGGTGTGCATTTTCGCTCTCCAATTAGTGGAGACAAAGTCTTTTTAGGTCCCGAAGAGTCAATGGCTGTCCAGCGTGAGTTAGGAAGTGACATTGTGATGATCTTTGATGAATGCACGCCATATCCTGCGGATGTTGCAACGGCTGAGAAATCAATGCAGCTCTCATTGCGTTGGGCAAAACGCAGTAAAGAAGCACATGGTGAAAACCCTTCCGCACTGTTTGGTATTGTGCAAGGCGGCATGCATGAGCAATTGCGCGACGTGTCATTGGCGGGCTTAGAAGAAATTGGCTTTGATGGCTATGCAATAGGCGGTCTTTCTGTTGGTGAGCCTAAAGAGGATATGTTGCGCATCTTGACGCATTTATCGACAAAAATGCCCGAAGATAAGCCACATTATTTAATGGGCGTTGGTCGCCCGGAAGATCTCGTTGAAGCCGTTAATTTAGGCATCGATATGTTTGATTGTGTCATGCCGACCCGCAATGCGCGTAATGGTCATTTATTTGTTCACCATGGTGTGGTGAAAATTAGAAACAGCCGCTATAAGAAAGATACCGGACCATTAGACCCTTTATGTGATTGTTATACCTGTCAAAATTACAGCCGTTCGTACCTGCATCATTTAGATCGCACGGGTGAAATGCTTGGGCCACGTTTAAATACGATACATAACTTGCATTATTATCAAACACTTATGCGTGGCATTAGAGAAGCAATTCAAAATGGTAATTTAGCGCAGTTTACCCGTGACTTTTATGCAATGAGAGCTACAGGCTAATCAAATTAAGGCTTTGCTATCAGCTAGCCAATGCCTGTGGCATAATCGCATTCTTTTTTTAATGAATTTTGAGGAATTATGATGGACTTCTTTATCTCACCTGCTTTCGCTGAAGGCGCTGCTGGTCAAGCTGCTACGCCAGGTCTGATGGACTTTGCATTTCCTATCGTTTTATTAGTTTTATTTTATTTCATGTTGATTCGCCCGCAATCAAAACGTGCGAAAGAGCACCGTACGATGCAAGAAGCATTGGCTAAGGGTGATGAAGTTGTAACTGATGGCGGCATCATGGGCAAAATCATTGAAATTAATGACAATGCCGTTACGGTTGAAATTGCTGAAAACGTGAACGTTAAAGTACGACGTGAGTCAATTGGCTCAGTAATGCCAAAAGGCACCTTGAAAAAGCTATAACACGTCACTATCTAATACTAGATAGCAGATTTGGTATGTTAGGAATATCAACATGAATCAGTATCCCTTGTGGAAAAATTTACTCGTTGCTGCAGTTATTGTGATTGCCAGCATCTATGCAATGCCAAACTTATTTGAAGACGATCCGGCGGTACAAGTGTCACCGACACGATCAGCGAAAGTTGATTTAGATGTGGTGGCAAAAGTTGAACAAGCACTTCAAGCAGCGTCAATTGCATATAAAGGCGCAACGTTAGAAGGTGATCGATTATTAGTTCGCCTGACCAGTGCTGATGCTCAGTTAAAAGCAAAAGAGCAAATCACTAATGTGCTGGGTGATGAGTATATTGTGGCACTGAATTTAGCGGCGACCACACCTTCATGGCTAGCAGGTTTAGGCGCTGAGCCAATGAATTTAGGTTTGGATTTACGAGGTGGTGTGCATTTCTTGATGGAAGTAGATATGAATGCTGCCATTAAAAAAGCATTAGAAAATTATGCGAGTGAGCTTCGTGTGACATTACGCGAAGATAAAATTCGTTATAGAAAGATTGATGTTGATGCTGACAAGTTAGTTATTACTTTCCGAGATGAAGCGCATCGTGATAATGCGGTTGAAAAAGCAAAGTCAGAGTTTGATCAAGTTGAGGTGTCTGTTGTTGATGATGCAGCAAAACCAACAATGGAGATTAACCTAACTGAGCAAGAGTTGCGTACGACGAAGCAGTTAGCTTTACAACAAAATATTCTGACATTACGTAGCCGTATTAATGAATTAGGTGTTGCAGAACCAACAGTACAACAACAAGGTGATAATCGAATTGTTGTTCAGTTACCGGGTGTGCAAGATACCGCACAAGCGAAAAAAATCTTAGGTGCAACGGCTACGTTAGAGTTCCGCTTAGTTGATTTTGAACATGATGTACAAGATGCCGTGAATGGTCGAGTGCCAGCGAATGCAAAACTTTATCATCACCGTGATGGGCGTCCGTTTTTACTGCAAAAGCGCGTCATGTTGACGGGTGAACACATCATTAATGCACAATCGACGCTTGATTCTCAATCGGGCACACCTGCGGTATCAATTACATTAGATGGTAAAGGTGCACATGCATTCAGTAATGTCACTGGTGATAATGTTGGTAACCCAATGGCCGTGGTGTTTATTGAATCAAAAGTAGAAACACGTGAAATCGATGGTGAAATGGTTAAAGTTCGTCGCCAATTACCAGAGGTGATTAACGTGGCGACGATTCGTGATCAGCTGAGTAAAAAATTCCAGATCACGGGCTTAGACTCGACAACAGAAGCACGCGACTTAGCGCTGTTATTAAGAGCCGGTGCATTAGCAGCACCTATTGATATTGTCGAAGAGCGTACTGTTGGTCCAAGTTTAGGTCAGGACAATATTGAGCAAGGCTTTAAGTCGGTCATCATTGGTTTTGTGTTTGTATTAGTCTTCATGGTGATTTGGTATCGCTTATTTGGTGCTGTTGCAAACATGGCATTGGCGGTGAACTTAGTTTTAATTGTTGCCTTATTATCCATGCTACAAGCGACATTAACGCTGCCGGGTATCGCAGGTATCGTATTAACAGTCGGTATGGCGGTTGATGCCAATGTGCTTATATTTGAACGCATTAGAGAAGAGTTACGCGTTGGCAATACGCCACAAGCCAGTATCCATGCTGGTTACGATAAAGCATTTTCGACTATTGCTGATGCGAATATCACCACTTTAATTGCAGCAATTGTATTGTTTGGTTTCGGTACGGGAACGATTAAAGGTTTTGCGGTCACTTTATCTCTGGGTATTTTGACATCGATGTTTACAGCAATTGTGGGAACGCGAGCAGTTGTGAACTTTATGTATGGTCGTAAACATCGACCTACCTTATCAATTTAAGGTTTTTGACATGCTGTTTTTTAAACAACCAAATTTTAAATTCATGGAAAAACGCAAACTGGCGTTTGTGTTTTCAGCGTTATTATTAATTGCATCAGTAACGTCAATTGTGACTCAAGGTCTTAACTTTGGTATCGACTTTACCGGCGGTACGATGATTGAGTTGGCTTATCAAGAACAAGCTAACCTTGAAAAAATTAGAACTGAACTGGAACAGGCTGGCTATGCAGATAGTGTCGTACAGAACTTTGGCTCTATTCATGAAGTGTTAATTCGCTTGCCTGTTATTGAAAGTCAAAATATGGCAGAGCTCAGTAATGATGTTATGGCCGTATTGCAAGCAGCTAACCCAACTGAAATTGATGTTCGCCGTGTTGAATTTGTAGGGCCTCAAGTCGGTGAAGAATTAACGGAAGATGGCGGTCTTGCAATGCTGTATGCGTTGTTTGGTATCTTGATCTATGTCGCATTTCGATTTGAATACCGCTTTGCGATTGGCTCTGTAGTGGCATTGATTCACGATGTTGTATTAGTGATTGGCTTTTTTTCTGTGTTTCAGCTTGATTTTGATTTGACCGTATTAGCGGCGGTATTAGCCGTAATCGGTTATTCATTGAATGACACAATTGTGGTATTTGATCGAATCAGAGAAACCTTTTTAAAAATGCGTAAAGGTTCATCCGAAGAAATTATTGATAAAGCCTTAAATGAAACGCTAAGTCGTACGATGGTGACATCATTAACCACATTGCTAGTGGTCTTAGCTTTATTTTCATTTGGTGGTGAAGTCATTCATTCGTTTTCGATTGCCTTGTTACTAGGTATCGTTATTGGTACGTATTCGTCAATTTATATTGCGAGTAATACGGTTTTAACAATGGGTATTACTAAGGCTCATTTGATGCCAGTTGAAAAAGACGATGAAGATGTCAATGATGATGGCGCTAGGATTTAGCGGCATTCATTTATTGTGAGAACAAATAAAAAAGCCCGACATCGTCGGGCTTTTTTATAGGTGTCTGTTTGTCACTAGTGTACTAAGCGATCTTGAAATGAAAGTGCTCGTTTTAAATCTTGTTGATTTGGTTTGTGCTTACGTTGATTGAACGTTAATACTTGGGCTTTTTCTTGCACTTGTGTTGCTCGATCTTGGGCAACAGTTTCTACACTGAGGATACGTAAGCCTAAGCTATTACTTTGATAACTCATGAACGTTGCAAACTCTTCTAGGCCTTGCATGATGTTTCTCATATCTAGTTCTTGTGATTTATTTTTCATAGCTTTATAACTTTAGTGACTCACCCTAACTATCGGAATTAAACCTTACTTCTTTAATAAAAAATGTAATTAAGTTAACGCGATAAATAGGGAAAAATTCCCAGTTACTATTTAAGTGACTGATACAAAAGTGAATAAGGGAATTTTAACTAAAAAATAAAGTCTATTTTGAAAGGCTTTAAGGATTTTTCTGATTTGTTCATGTACAAAAGCTTGTAAGGTAGCAAATCAATTGATTTAGTGAGTATGGGGTTATTAATGAACAAACGACATTCTTTAGTGATGGCATTAATACTATTGTGTTCATCGCTAGTAAACGCACAAGTAATAAATGTCACCATGCACTATGTTGGTCCGACTGAAGGTAGTGCTTGGTTGGGTATTCAACAGGGCATTGATGAAGCGAATTTACAGGGTGAATTTTTAGGTCAAAAATACTCAGTCGTTCCTGCGACAGTTGATGAATTAGCAACACTTAAAACAAGCACGGCTGTGTTGTTGGCAGCAGATGCAACCACTGTCATGAATGTGACTAAATTGCCCAATTTAGCGAATACAGCGGTGTTTAATTTAACCGCTACAGATGATGCTTTAAGACAAGCGTGTTCAACAAATTTGCTAAATATTACGGCGAGTGAGCAAATGCGTAAAGATGCACTTGCACAGTGGATGAAGAAACACCCCGATCAAAATGTTTCTGTAAAAGGCTGGCATGAAAAGTTTAAAAAATTTGCAGCAAGCCAATTAAACACTCGCTTCAAAAAATCACATGGCGTGATTATGGATGATGACTCATGGGCTGGCTGGGTTGCTCCGAAAATGATTGCTGATACGGTTGCACGTACTCAATCAGCCGATGCTGACAAAGTATTAAATTATGTAAAAAATGAACTTGCTTTTGACAGCCAAAAAGGTGCCGGTGCCACATTCCGTGAAACAGGCCAATTGCGTCAATTGCTGTTATTAATTGATGACAATAATAAAATTGCAGCTGAAGCGCCATTGCGTGGTGTTAAAGGTGGCTTAGATAGCCTTGGCAGCGTAACTTGTAACTAATACATATAATTGTTTAAAAGAGGATAGATAATATGAAACTTTCACGATGGCTAATTACTTCATTGGCACTAATCAGTACTGGTGTGTGGGCTGAACCAACATACCGCTTATTTGTGACCAATGAAAAAAGTGATTCAGTGACGGTTATTGATTCACGTACAGGTGAAATTGAAACCACATTAGAAGTGGGTGAGCGCCCTCGAGGCATTGGTTTATCACCAGATCAAAAAACATTGTACGTTGCCTTAAGTGAAGAAAATGTCATTGGAGTGATTGATGTTGCCACTCTTGAGCTTAAAACTAAGTTGCATGCAGGTGATGATCCAGAAACATTTGATGTCAATCCTGTGACAGGCAATATTTATTTATCTAATGAAGATGATGCTGAAGCGTCAGTATTAAACCCTACAACAGGTGAAATTGTTGCTGTAATTAAAGTCGGTTTAGAGCCAGAAGGCGTTGCTGTCTCACCTGATGGCAAATATGCCCTAGTGACAAGTGAATCAACAAATATGGTGCATGTAATTGATACAGCATTACACAAAGTAGTGTCTAATATTTTAGTTGCTGCACGTCCACGAGGCCTTGCATTTAATGCTGATGGCAGCATTGCTTATGTAAGTAGTGAAATTGGTAACGAGTTAGCCATGATCGATTTGACTACTTTTGAAATTATAAAGAAAGTGAGTGTTGATGTGCCAAAGTCAAAACCAATGGCGATCAAACTTAGCCCAGACCAAAAAACACTGTATTTAACAACAGGTCGTGGCGCAGCCGTTGCTGTATTTGATGCGGCTACATTAGCTCTTCAATCGACAGTGGGTGTTGGTAAACGCGTTTGGGGTGCAGAGCTAAGTCGTGATGGTTCAACTTTATACACTGCAAATGGCGTAAGTGATTCTGTATCGGTTGTAGATACGGCCACGAATAAACAAATTAAAGAAATTAAAGTGGGTAGTAAGCCATGGGGGCTTGCATTAGACGATTAAAATAATATGTTTTCAGTTTTAAGCCCGGTAGTTAATTATTACCGGGCTTTTTTTTACTTTATTGTTTGGTCATGGAAACACTTCACGTTATGATGCGCCTATGGATGTAATTGCACGATTTATAGATATTTGCCTTTTAAAAGCAGGCCCTCAAGATATTCCTGCCTCAGCGTGGTTGATGAAGCTAACACTGATGTTTTATTTTTTCATAGCAGTGTTAAGCCAGCTGATGGAATATTCATTATTAGTAAGCTTGGCGGCTGGAGTAGCTGAACTTATTTGGCTGCTGTTATTTGTAAACATTCTCTTGAGTCTTCGGGGCTTTAAGGCACGATTTAACCAAACGGTTACAGCGCTTGCTGGAACAGGGGCATTAGTGAGTATTATTGCCTTGCCCTTAGTGCTTTTGGCCTCAGATATAAACCCTGAAAACATGACGGCTGTTCAAAGCGGCATCATGATGTTGATCATGGTTGTTTTATTATGGATCCTGATGATTACGGCACATATTTTTCGTCATTCGGCAGAAGTTAAAGCCGGTGCGGCGGTTGCTTTAACGGTTGTTTATACGATATTAACGATGGTTGTTGTTGGTGCTGCCATGTCAGGAGCAACACCTTAAATGCATATTCATATTCTTGGTATTTGTGGCACTTTTATGGGTGGTGTTGCCTTATTGGCAAGAGAGCTAGGCATGACCGTCTCTGGCTCTGATGCAAATGTGTATCCGCCGATGAGTGATCAACTTGCAGCGGCAGGCATTGAACTTCAACAGGGCTATTTACCAGAACACTTAGATCCTGCGCCTGATTTAGTGGTGATGGGTAATGCAATGAGTCGCGGTAACCCGGCGGTTGAATATGTATTAAACAAAGGTTTGCCCTATGTGTCAGGCCCACAGTGGTTAGCAGATTACGTACTTAAAGATAAATGGGTCTTAGCGGTTGCCGGCACACATGGCAAAACGACCACCAGTAGTTTACTTGCGTGGTTGCTTGAAGATGCAAATATGTCACCGGGTTTCTTAATTGGAGGCGTGCCAGGTAACTTTGGTGAAACGGCGCGTTTAGGAGACACTCCTTTTTTCGTCATCGAAGCTGATGAATATGACACTGCTTTTTTTGATAAGCGGTCGAAGTTTGTTCATTATCAACCGCGTACATTGGTAGTGAATAATTTAGAGTTTGATCATGCTGATATCTTTGAGGATTTAGCTGCAATTCAAAAGCAATTCCATCATGTTATTCGCACCGTGCCGTCGGAAGGTTTAATTATTTCACCTGAAAATGAATCGGCAATTGAGCAAACGATTGATATGGGCTGTTGGACGAAGCGACAGACCATTGGTTTAGGTTCTGGAGAGTTACAAGCTATTAATATTGCTGCTGATGGCAGTGAATTTGATGTTGCACTTGCAGATAAAACGGTCGGCCATGTGTCGTGGTCATTACTTGGCATGCATAACGTAAGTAATGCGCTTGCCGCTATTGCTGCTGCACATCATGTGGGCGTTACTTATCAGCAGTCCTGTGACTCACTCACTGGTTTTAAAGGCATAAAACGCCGGATGGAGTTACGCGGTGAAGTAAACGATATTCGTGTTTATGATGATTTTGCTCATCACCCAACAGCGATAGCAACGACAATTAATGGCTTGCGAGCAAACATTGGTAATGCAAACTTAATCGCGGTGCTTGAACCTCGCTCTAATACAATGAAAATGGGCGTGCATCAGCATACCTTAGCAGCGTCATTGAAAGCTGCTGATAAGGTGTTTCTTTACCAAGATTCAGGTTTAGATTGGTCATTAGACGATGTAAAAGATGAACTTGGTGAGCATGCTGTTATTTCTACCACGATTGATGACACCATTAACGCGATTATTGCTGAAGCCGCTCCCGGTGATTACGTATTAATTATGAGCAACGGTGGCTTTGGTGGCATTCACCATCGTTTGCTTGAGGCGTTAGCGAATGATTGATAATAAACAAATAGCATTAGCCATTACGGGAGCTTCCGGTGCGCCATACAGTAAACGCTTATTGGGCGTACTACTTGCTCAAGGCATTACGGTTCATTTAATGATCTCAGCGGCAGGTCGTATTTTGTTAGCCGATGAGTTGAATTGGAAATTGCCAGCAAGAGCAAGTGATGTTCATAAGCAACTCGTTGCAGAGTTCGATTGCGCTGATGATTTATTACATGTCTATGGTGAGCAACAATGGTCGTCGCCATTGGCCAGTGGTTCACATCGTGTTCCGACCATGATTGTCTGCCCGTGCACCATGGGGACTTTGTCATCTATTGCTGTAGGGAGTAGTGATAACCTGATTAATCGCGCTGCGGACGTCATGATTAAAGAACAAAGAAAGTTGATTCTTGTGCCTCGTGAAACGCCTTTTTCAGCCATTCATTTAGAAAATATGCTCAAGCTTTCACGTATTGGTGTCTGTATTTTGCCGCCTAGTCCGGGGTTTTATTTTAATCCTAACTCTGTTGATGAAATCATTGATTTTGTCGTGGCAAAAATTCTTGATCAAGCCGGTATTGAGCATCATTTAATGCCGCGTTGGGGAGAGTAATTTACCCAAGAATAAATCAAGTCTTGGTATACTAATCTCACTTTATTGCTAGCTGGAATTCTGCATGTCTGATATCGAAATCGCCCAACAAGCCCAAATGGATAATATTGCTGATCTAGCGACGCAACGTTTCGCCTTAACGGAAGACAGCATCGATCAATATGGCCGTTATAAGGCTAAAATTTCATTAGACGTAATGGATAAACTGGCCGACAAGCCAGACGGTAAACTTATCTTAGTGACTGCGGTTAGCCCAACACCTGCCGGTGAAGGTAAAACAACGACGACAATTGGTCTCACAGATGCCCTAAATCACATTGGTAAAGATGCAATGGTGTGTGTGCGAGAACCTTCAATGGGCCCTTGTTTTGGTTTAAAAGGTGGCGCTGCGGGTGGTGGCTATGCCCAAGTCGTACCGATGGAAGACATCAATCTTCATTTTACCGGTGATTTACATGCAATCAGTGCCGCACATAATTTGTTATCGGCGATGATCGATAATCACATTCATCACGGTAATGAACTTGGTTTAGATGTGCGTCAAATTACATGGCCTCGCGTGTTAGATATGAATGATCGCGCACTGCGTGATATTACGGTCGGTCTTGGTGGCAAGGCGAATGGTTTTCCTCGTCAAGATGGTTTTGATATCGTCGTCGCATCAGAAGTGATGGCTATTTTATGTTTGTCGAGTTCGTTAGCGGAGCTTAAACAACGCCTTGGTAATATTTTAATTGCTTATAACCATGCTGGTGAACCGATCACTGCAAATGATATTAATGCTGCAGGTGCAATGGCCGCATTGTTAAAAGAAGCCTTAAAACCAAACTTAGTGCAAACACTTGAAAATAACCCTGCGTTTGTACACGGTGGTCCATTTGCCAATATTGCACATGGTTGTAATACCGTAATCGCAACGAAAATGGCATTAAAGTTAGCTGATTATGTGGTGACTGAAGCAGGATTTGGCGCGGATTTAGGCGCTGAGAAATTCTTTAATATTAAATGTCGTAAGGCGGGCTTAACACCTGATGCTGCGGTTGTTGTTGCTACTGTTCGCGCTCTGAAATATCACGGTGGAATGGACGTTAAAACGCTTACGGAAGAAAACATACCAGCGTTAGAAAAAGGTATGGAGAACTTAAAGCGGCATGTCGATAATATTCAAACCAAGTTTGGTGTGCAGTGTGTGGTTGCCATTAATCACTTTGTCAGTGATACCGATGCTGAAGTGGCATTGATTCAACAGGCCGTTGAAGCGATGGGCGCTAAAGTTGTGCTAGCGAAACATTGGGCAAAAGGAGGTAAAGGCGCTCAGGAATTGGCCGAACAAGTGGTAGCGATGATCGATGATGACAAGACTGACTTTCAATTCCTTTACGAAGACGAACAGTCGTTGTGGGATAAAATTAATGCCGTGGCTACAAAATTATATGGCGCAGCAACAGTAACAGCAGACAAGAAAGTATTAGCTAAAATTGAGCAACTTGAAGCGATGTATTCCCACCTTCCTGTTTGCATGGCAAAAACACCTTACTCATTTAGCAGTGATTTAAGCTTACGTGGTGCACCTTCAGGTCATACATTAACAATTAGAGATGTGCGATTATCTCGCGGTGCAGAATTTTTAGTGGTTCTGTGTGGTGATATTATGACCATGCCCGGTCTACCAAAGCGACCAGCAAGTGAGCGTATCGATATTTCGGCCTCTGGCGAAATAAGTGGCTTGTTCTGATACGTGTATAAATAAAGACGCTATTTCCTACGTGTTTTGCCGCCGGCAAGCGAGTAGACGATCTTGCCACCATCGCAACTGAGTTTTTATCTTAGTTTAAAACTCAATCAGCCCTATAAGCCTTACATATAAAGGATAGAGATGATTTTATGCCTAATGGCATAGCTTTTGCTCTTTATGTTGGCGCGGCAAGTAAATTAGGTTTGGTAGCCTAATTTTTATAATTATAAATAGCTTGTTGCAAAAATATCGTTTTAAGGCTCACAACTTAATTCGTTATTTGGTGATTGAAGTCTGTTCTTAGCAATAAGAAACAGACGTCTTAGTAAGAAATTGAGCCTGTCAGCTTAGGAGTAAGTGGCAGGCTTTTTTTTGTCTATATGTTGTTGAATACCATTGTCCAAATACCTTGTAACAATGTGTGATGCTATTGGTCAGCATTACTCTCGTTTGATTTATGTGGTTGTAGTGATACATGGGTTCAAAGATAAAAACTACCCCAAATGGTAATGATGAACAGCATTGGTCTAACCTAATGGTGCAAAGCCAGAGAGGGGATGCTAAAGCATATAACCAATTACTCGCTGAGCTTAGTGTTGTCACTGAAAAATATTTACGCGCACATTTTGGTGATTTGTATAACCTCGAAGATTGCATCCAAGAGGGCTTATTAGCAATTCACCGTGCACGCCATACCTATGATGCGAAAAGGCTGTTCAGGCCTTGGTTTTTCACTATTATTCACCATAAGACAATTGATATTCTTCGTCGAAATGAACCACATAAAAAAGCAGTTGAAATTGAACGTGAGCTTGATAAGTCTGAGATAAGTGATGTAGATTTAGATCGCATGATTGATGGAGAGCGGTTAATGTTTGAGTTATCTCATGAACAGCGAGAAGCAATTACATTGACGAAATTCATTGGCATGACAGCACATGAAGCATCTGTTGAAGTGGGTGTGACAGAAAGCACATTAAAAGCGCGATTACGGCGTGGATTAGATAAAATAAAAACGCAATGGCAAGTAGAGTAGAGTGATGGAGACAAGTCGTAGTGACTTAATTGATGATTTAACTGCAGATTTAACGCCTGTTAAATCCGTTAATACACGAATTTCATCCGTGTATTGGCTGCTGAGTGCATTTGCATTGAGTGTCTCTATTTTGTGGTTAACAGGGCCATTCAGAGCGGACTCTTTTCATGACTTATTGCATTCACCACAGTTTCTTATTGAAAATATTATAGGTGTTATCGCTATAGCTGCGGTTATTTATACTGCTTTTGAATGGACTATTCCTTCACCTAAAAATACGTTCAGTCGTTTAGTTTGGCCTTTATTGGCTATTTTACTGTGGGTGGGGTTTTATCTATTTGGTTTATTTTCACCAGCATTAGAACCATCCATGATGGGTAAACGCGAGTTTTGTTATTACGAAACATTTATTTTTGCTATTCCAGCATTAGTCATTGGCCTTGTTTGGGCAAGAAAGCAATGGCCTTTACATTCGGCTGTCACGGGTGGGCTAATCGGTCTTGCGGCAGGTCTTGTGCCAGCCTTAATTATGCAGTTTGCATGTATGTATGATCCATCACATATTTTGACTGAGCATATTCTACCGGGCTTGAGTGTGGGGTTATTGGGAACGGTGTTAGGTATTTTCTTTCTAAAACAGCGTTAAACGACTCATTTCTGCGGGCTGATTCACAGCGTGCAAAAAAATAATTTAATTAAAGTATCGTTTTTTCGATTGGTTGCGTATTGGTAGTTAGCGTTGGCAAAGCCACGTTTTATTTACTTAATAATCCAATCATAAGGGACACTTTGATGAAAAATGTTAAAAATAAAAGCCTATTGGCTGTTGCCACAACACTCGTATTAGCGAGTTCAGTAGTTAGCGCGGCACAAATTCAAGTTAAGATCACCAATAATGCATCAGCGGGTGGTACATATTTAACACCTGTTTGGGCTGCATTCCATGATGGCAGCTTTGATACGTTTGATACGGGTAGCGCGGCAAGCGCAGAGCTAGAGCGATTAGCTGAAGATGGTAATACAGCACCTCTTAGTGGTGCATTCAGTGGCTCAGGTGTTGATGGTACTATTTTCCCAGCAATGCCAGGCCCTTTTGGTCCTGGTAGTTCTGTGAGCAGTGTGTTTACGGTTGATGGCAGTAATAACTATTTCTCATATGCCTCAATGCTGTTACCAAGCTCTGACTTTTTTATCGGTAACGATGACCCAACCGCGTTTAATATTTCGAGTTTATTGAGTGGCGCTACATCAAAAATCAGTTTTGACGTATCTGCTGTTTACGATGCAGGAACGGAAGTGAATGACTTTGTAACGTCAGCGGGTAACCCTCTTTTCGGGATTGCACCTGGTCAAATGGAAGCAAATCAAGGCGCTGATGAAATGGGTGAGGTAACACGTGTTAACGGTTTAGCATTTACTTCATTCTTGAATGCGGCAGGTATTGATGTTGGTCGTTTTAACTTTGACAATTACCCAAGCATTGCAACTATCGAACTGACTAATGTCTCTCAAGTACCGGTTCCTGCTGCTGCATTCTTATTTGCGCCAGCATTACTTGGCTTTATGGGCTTACGTCGTAAAGCAGCTAAACAAGCATAAAATTTATATTCTATTTAAAGAATAGATTCAAAGCCTGCTAGCTTAGATGTAAGTAGCAGGCTTTAATTTATGCACTTCGGTGTTTTTTTATTAAGTCATAAGCAAGCTGTATTTCTTTGGCTTTTTCAGTTGCTACTTTAATCATGTCTTCAGGTACACCTTGGCCCATCAATTTATCTGGGTGATGTTGGCTCATTAATTTACGGTAAGCACGTTTTACTTGTTGATCGGTGTCTTGCTCTGAAACACCTAACGCTTTATAGGCATCAGCAAGTGCTGTTTGTGGGTTCGTTTGATTATTAGCAAAGTGTGTTTGGTTGAGTACACTGTCTAAAATACGTTTGAACTCAGCTTGGTTATAACCAATTTTTGAAGCAATTTGCTCTAATAAATTTCGTTCAGATTGATCGAGGTTACCATCTGCTAAGCCAATTACGGTTAAGTACATTAATAAGGTTTGGCGTAAATGTAACGTTTGGCCGCAGGCATCCATAAAGCGTGTCAGCGTTTCACTTATATCAAAGTCAGCTGCAGCTCCCTGTTTAAATAAACGGATGGCTTCTTGACGGTGTTCGCCAGTCATACCAATTTTTTTAATGAAGTCTTCCACATGAGCAACTTCATGTTTTGAAATATGGCCGTCTGCTTTGGCGAGTTTACCCATGAGGATAAACACGGTTTCTAAGAATATTTGCTGGCGTTGCTTAGTATTAAGTGGGTTGATGCCACCCACACCATAGTCACGTGCACGATCAACACTGGCACCAATAAAAAAGCCGAAGATGGCACCAAAAAAGCCTAGCGTCCAATAACCGAAAATGAGGCCAATATACTTAAACATAAGGTGTTTACCTAGTTAAACTGATATAAAGAAGTGCTGCACCTAAGCCACCGAAAACCCAGCTTAAAACAGGCATATTGAGTAGCATCGTAGCGGAATAACCATCCAATGCTTTGATCACCGCTGCACCAATGATAAAGGCAGCGCCTGCCAGCGCACCAGCATTGCGATAGCTGGCCTTAGTGACTTCATCTTTGAGCTCTTGCAAGTCACTAGAAGACAGTTGCATTTTTAATTGGCCTTGTTGGGCTTGTGTGCCTAGCTCATGCAGTAGTCTTGGCAATGTAGGTAGGGTTTCTGCCCATTGTGGGGCTTCTTGTTTTAGCGTGTTTAATGCGGCTTTCCAGCCCATTTTTTCTTGCATCCATTGCTCAAGAATAGGCTTGGCTGTTTTCCAAAGATCGAGCTCTGGATAAAGTTGTCGACCTAAACCTTCAACATTGAGCAATGTCTTTTGTAGCAAAACAAGTTGTGGTTGCACTTGCATATTAAAGCGTTGCGCTGTTTGAAACAGGCGCAATAATAGTTGGCCGAATGAGATTTCTTTTAATGGTCGAGCAAAAATAGGCTCACAGACACTGCGAATAGCGGCTTCAAATTCATCAATTCGTGTATTAGCTGGTACCCAGCCAGACTGAATATGTAACTCAGCAACACGACGGTAATCGTGATTAAAAAAGGCGAGAAAGTTTTCAGCAAGGTAGCGTTGATCATCGGGGGCTAAGGTACCCATGATGCCAAAGTCGATACCGATATAGCGTGGGTTTTCTGGCTCAGTGGTATCCACCAAAATATTACCGGGGTGCATGTCTGCATGGAAAAAACTGTGCTTGAAAACTTGGGTGAAAAAGATTTCTACGCCGATTTCAGCCAAACGCTGTAGGTCGACATTACGTTGCTGCAACGTTGCTATATCGCCAATTGGCACACCATAAATACGTTCTTGAACCATTACTTTATGTTTGGTTAATGGCCAGTAAACATCGGGAATATATAATAAGTTTGAGTCTTCAAAATTACGTTTTAGCTGTGAAGCAGATGAAGCCTCACGCATCATATCTAGTTCATCATATAAACTTTTTTCAAGCTCAATAACAATTTCTTTGGGGCGTAATCGTTTGCCTTCTGACCAATATTTTTCAGCCAAACCAGCAATGGTATGGAGCAAATCAACATCACGATGGATTTTTTGTTTGATATTAGGTCTGACGATTTTCAGTACAACGTCTGAACCATCTTTTAGTTGAGCTGCATGCACTTGGGCAATCGAAGCTGATGCCAGTGGTTCTTCATCAATATGATTGAAAAGTTCATCAATGGATTCTGGCGCGTATTGTTGTTCGATTAAGCTGAGTGCTTCTTCAGAGGGGAAAGGAGCAACTTGATCTTGCAGTTTAGCCAGTTCATCCGCAATGTCATCTGGCAATAAGTCTCGACGCGTTGACAACACTTGGCCAAATTTAACGAAAATAGGCCCAAGATCTTGCAGTGCTAAGCGTAAACGTTCACCACGAGGGGCATTACCATTATGCGTTAGGCGGTAAGGAGATAAACGGCTTAAAAACCGCAAAGGCCTTAATATATGTGCCGCTTCAATAATGTCATCTAAGCGGTGTTTAGCCAGCACATGATTAATTTGGATGAGTCGGAACAGCTGCCGAAATTTCATTTGTTATCCTTCTAACCGCTTAATACGTGCTTCTAGTCGATCAATATCTGCACGGAGCGTGTCGACGTTATTTAGCAAGGGTGATAATTCTGATTTATCAGGCAGTAAACGGGCTTCTTCACGTAAATATTCAGCAATGGTGAGCTGCATTGATTGGTGATTTGTTTTGAGCCAGCTGCCAAGTTGACGGATGCCATGCGCGATAGGGAAAGCTAATGTATCCCCCGTGAATTTTGCGAGTAGTGCTTCCCAGTCAAAGTCGAATTGAGCCAATACATCTTGTAACTGCTTGGCAAATTGCACATCACCATGAATAGCAATGTCTTTTGAAAAAAGGTTGTCTGGGTTTTGTCCGAGCTTAACAAGTGACAGCGTGCTGGCTGCAATGGTTAAATCTGCTTCATCATCATTGGCAGGGCTTAATGCTAAATCAGTATTCGTGAAGCTTGCGATTACGCTGTGTTGAAGATCAGTAAAGGTGAGTTGTATACAGCGGCCTTCAAATTCAATCAGCCGTGCTTTTATTTCTGGATCTTGTCGCAAAGCTGCATTTAAGGTGAGCTCGATAGGCGCTAATATCGATGCCATTAAAATTTATACCCACTGTGCAAAGCAACGATACCAGCGCTCATATTGTTGTAATCACAGCGTTCAAAGCCCGCATCAGTCATCATTGATTTTAATGTTTCTTGATCTGGGTGCATACGAATTGACTCAGCAAGATAACGATAACTTTCTTCATCATCAGCAAATA
>SPJK01058030.1_pt1 | contig 17141 bp, 14 predicted proteins | sample 3741771 | NCBI WGS metagenome assembly SPJK01 (sample SAMN10925997, study PRJNA522277) | cold seep metagenome | isolation source: Elba SIP-enriched marine methane seep metagenome, extraction at timepoint T2 | place: Italy: coast of Elba, Mediterranean Sea
CAATGTGGCGCTTGGAGATGGCATTAAACGCCCGCAGGCTGTTGAACTTGCCACGAGGGAGCTTGTGCGCCAACGGATCATTGCGGTGAAGGATTTGCCTGCAGGGCATGTGCTGACGGCCGAAGATGTGCGGACCGCACGTGGTGCAGCGGGCCTGTTTGCGGCAGACTATTGGGACTGCATCGGCGGACGCTTGACGGCTGATGTCCGTGCTGGCATGCCGGTATTGTCAATTCACCGCGAAGGAACAGAAAAGGGATGAACAATCAGATCCAAAAATATGTTCTGTTCGGTGCCGGCGGCCATGGTGCGGTTGTTGCGGCGCTGTTGCGTGCTTGTGGCCATACTATTGCGGGGGTTGCGGACCCCGCAATGATGGCAGCTGGCCATGACACTTGGCAGGGCGTGCCCGTCATTGGTGACGATGATGTGCGCGACAGATTTGATCCGGGAAGTTTTTGTGCCGCAATCGGTGTCGGGATGTTGCCTGACCAGACGAATGTGCGCAAAAAATTATTCTCTGTTGCCAAGGCTGCGGGCTATGTCGTGCCTGCCTTGACCCATCCAGCTGCCTGTGTTGACCCAGGTGTAGCCGTCGCAGAAGGGGCACAAGTCATGGCCGGGGCGACAGTTCAGGTGGGCGTCAAGATCGGCATCAACGCGATTATCAACACCGGTGCGATTGTGGATCATGACAGTATTGTTGGTGATCAGGCACATGTTGCCCCGGGGGCTGTGTTATGCGGCGATGTTGTTGTCGGCGACGGTGCCTTTATCGGCGCGCGGGCCTGCGTGATCCAATCAGTTCAGGTTGGTGATGGCGCGGTTGTCGGGGCGGGTTGCACGTTGCGGCGCAGTCTTGCTGCCAAAGCAAGATATGTGGGGAAATAGGAATTCGGGATGCAAGAAAGCTATAGCGAAATGTGGCGTTCAGCATTGCTGCCGCCTGATGCGACCTTGAAACAGGCAATCCAGAATCTGTCTGATAGCTCGTTACAAATTGTGTTGGTTGTGGATGCTGCAGACCAGCTTGTCGGCACAGTCACTGATGGGGATGTCCGCCGCGGGTTGATCCGTGATGTGGCCCTGACCGACCCTGTGTCGGCAGTCATGAATGATAACCCGTTTGTTGTGCCGCCTGACATGTCGATCGGGCAAGTGAAGGCGATTATGCGCGCCAATCGGTTTCATCAAATTCCCGTGGTTGAGGAAAAGCGCAAAGTATGTGGCCTGTATCTTTGGGACGACCTTGAAAGTTCCAGCACGCTTGCCAACCAGTTCGTGATTATGGCTGGCGGCGAGGGACAGCGTCTGCGCCCCTATACAGAATCCTGCCCCAAACCAATGTTGGAAGTCGCCGGGAAACCGATGCTGGCCCATATTGTTGAACGGGCGGTATCAGAGGGCTTTACCAATATCGTTATGTGCCTGAACTATCTAGGTCATATGATTGTTGATTATTTCGGTGATGGTGCGGTGTGGGGTGCGTCGATCACCTATGTGCATGAAGAAGACAAGCTTGGCACAGCGGGGGCGCTTGGCCTGTTGAACCCTGTGCCAGACTTGCCGTTTATTGTGACGAACGGCGATGTGATGACCGATATTGCCTATACGGATTTGTTGAATTTTCACAATTCCCATCGTGCCGAGGCAACAATGGCTGTCCGGCAAATGGAATGGCAGAACCCCTATGGTGTCGTGAAGACGAATGGGCTGGCGATTGTTGGCTTTGAAGAAAAGCCCGTCCAACGTCACCATATCAATGCGGGGATTTATATTCTTGAACCGACGACGCTGCATCACCTGAAGCGGGGCGATTTTTGCGATATGCCGACCCTGTTTACTGCGGTTGGCGCGGCAGGCGGGGATGCGATTGTGTTTCCCATGCACGAACCCTGGATGGATGTCGGGCGCCCTGATGATCTGGAAAAGGCGCACAGCCTGAAGGGGGAGCAGGACGGAAAATGACCAGCAGCCCTATGATTTGTACAATTTGTGCGCGCGGCGGCTCCAAAGGGGTGCCGGGAAAGAATATCAAGGATCTGAATGGTAAGCCCGTTTTGGCGTGGACCATTTTGCAGGCAAGGGCCTCAGGCTTGTTTGCGGCAATTGCGGTTAGTTCAGACAGTGACGCTATCCTTGATGTGGCGGGCGAATATGGCGCTGATTTCCTTGTGCAGCGGCCCGCCGAAATGGCAACTGATGAAGCGGGGAAGGTCGGCGCGATCCGTCATTGCCTGCTCGCGGCTGAGGAGCGTTTTGGCCAGCGGGTTGAGGTTTTTGTCGATCTTGATGCGACATCCCCCTTGCGCTTTGTCGAAGATATCGTCGGCTCCGTCGCGCTGTTGCGTGACACGGGTGCACCAAATGTGATTACCGGTTGCACAGCACGGCGGTCACCCTATTTCAATTTAGTGGAATGCGATGCGGCGGGGCACGTTCATCTGGCAATCCCACCGGCAGAAGAAGTGTTGCGACGGCAGGATGCGCCCGCATGTTTTGACATGAACGGGTCTGTCTATGTTTGGCGGCGCGATCATTTTGTGGAGAGCCCAAGCGTCTTTTACGACGACACGCGGCTTTATGAAATGCCCGAAGATCGGTCGATTGATATAGATACGCCCGTTGATTTTGAGTTGGTGAAATTACTGCAAGCCCGGCAAATCGCGGATGGCCTGACGGTTTAGTGATCTGCGCTGCCTGTTGCGCTGCGATGATAGACTGTCAGCATCGTATCAACAGTATCGCGCCACGCGTCATCACGATTGGAAAATTCCTTGTCGGACAGCGTGAAAACGGGGTCTATCAGGCCGGGCCATAGCAGACGTTCCTTCTTTGCGACTGCCGCAACCAATGCGTCGTGGTCATATGCAAACGCAAAAAAATCTTTGATAAGTTGATCGTAATCGCCTTCCCAATGAAAGGCACCGGGCAAATCGCGATACCAGGCAAGGCCAAACGTAATAGTGGGTTTGCGCGCCTGCAAACATTCCCACCCTGCTGTGCCGCAAATATTGGCGACGCCAACCGAATTCTTGATCAGGGCGTGCGAGCTATATTCTGACCGCACCAATTTCACCGATGGGACGGACATGATCCGCTTATAGAAGCTGTCTTCCCGCATATAGGCTGTTTGCAGCGGGTTTTCCTTTACATAGATGGCGACATCTTTGGGCAGGTGACGGGCAAGTTGTTCGATTGCGAGTGCCTGATCGACATAACGTAGGCCGCCTGTGATGTCGGTCGTCATTTCAGGCTGCAAATGAAGCGGCACATAGACGAATTTCTCGTTCGTATCAGGTTGGCTGTAATAATGCTCAGGTAAATTATGCGCCTTGTAAGTACGCCGAATGGTTGTCAATTTTCGGTAAGATTTGTGCGCTGCTTTCCAGTTTTGCGAGAGCGGCGCAAGGAGGTATTTGATACCGGTATTGAGCGTTCGGCTGGCTATTTGGGCGACCAGTTTTGCCTTGCTCATACGCGATGGGTTGCGGAACAAAAAAGGCACTTCAAGGTCATTATTGATTGTGAATTTCCCATGCCTGTCGGTTTCCTGACCGCGTATGCCCAAATCCTCGATTGATTCAGCGATGAACATATAGTCTTTGAAAAATGTCGGCGTTGGTACGATGGTACGAATGCCCATTGCCTTGCACAGATGGTACAAAATTTGGGTAGAGCCGATATGCGGCACATTGTTGAACAACACAGTTGAAATGCGATGCTTATTCAGCAGCTTCCAATAATATTGCAGTCCTGCCTCAAAATGATTTTCGACATCAAGCCAGCTTTCGCTGCGGCTGATGGTGCGGCTGAACAGCCGAAAATGCGTGCGCCTAAAATAGGTAAACCCTGTGTCGCGGACGCGTTCTGCGATCTCTTCATCAAGGGTTGGTGCAAACACATCGTCGTCCGCTATTCCCGTCAGGTCAGAAAACGGAATGAAGGTGACGCCGGGGGCTTTGTCTTCCGCAGGCTTGGTGTCGAGGAAAAACACCAACTTGACCGGCATGCCACCTTCGATCAACTCATGGACCTGTTTTTCGTAGAACCCCATCAATAAGGCAGTCACGGGCAATGCTCCTCTCTGTATATATTGTCCTGCTAATTAGTATGAATTATGGGGGCAGACAAGCGTAGCGGTGAATGGCGGGCAATTCAGGCTGTTTCACGGGTCGATGGGGTGTTAGAAAGTTGCAATGAAAGCCCGATTCAGGCCATATAGCGGTAATCAAACAGTTTTATGGAAAAGTAGAATGATGCAATATCCCAGCCGCCGTGACGTTGATTATGCTGCCTACACGACGGACAGTCCGAATAGTGCAAAATACGGCCTGCCGACCGAAGTGCGTTATTGCAGCCGCTGCATTATTTCGAACCAGCGCCCCAATTCAGCGGTGGAATATTCCCACACCAAGGAAAGCAAAAAAGAAACCATCCATTTTGATGATGAGAACATTTGCGATGCCTGCAAAGTGGCAGAGCAAAAGCAGAAAATCATCAATTGGGAGGAGCGTCGTGCCCAGTTGGAGGAGCTTTGCGCCCAGCATCGCCGTACAGACGGTCATTATGACTGTGTTGTCCCTGGGTCTGGCGGGAAAGACAGCTTTTTTGCGGCCCACATGTTGAAATATGAATTCGGCATGCACCCGCTGACTGTAACGTGGGCGCCCCACATCTATACCGATTGGGGGTGGAAGAATTTTCAGTCATGGATTCATGCCGGTTTTGACAATTTGTTGACAACGCCCAATGGACGCGTGCATCGGTTGTTGACCCGTCTGGCTGTCGAAAACCTGTTTCACCCGTTTCAGGCATTTATGTTCGGGCAGAAGTCATTAGCCCCGAAGATGGCTATTCTGCACGACATCCCGCTGGTGTTTTTTGGCGAGAATGAAGCTGAATATGGCAACCCTGTCGGTGATACGGAAAGCGCCAAGCGCGACTGGCGCTACTTTACCTCTGACGACAAGTCGAAGATCTTTTTGGGGGGCACGTCCATTGAAAGCCTGACTGGCGATTTCGGGGTGGAGCCTTATGACCTGCAACCCTATTTGCCTGCCGATCCCGCCCAGATTGAACAGAAAAATGTCGAAGTGCATTATCTGGGATATTACCTGAAGTGGCACCCGCAAAGCTGCTATTATTATTCTGTTGAACATGGTGGGTTTGAGGCGTCGCCGGAGCGGACGCCGGGCACCTATAGCAAGTATAATTCTATCGATGATAGGATTGATGACTTCCACTATTTCACCACAATGATCAAATTCGGCATTGGTCGCGCCACCTATGACGCGGCACAGGAAATCCGCTCTGGTGATATTGAGCGTGATGAAGGCGTCGCGCTGGCCCGGCGGTTTGATGGTGAATTCCCCGAACGATTTGCAGATGAAATTTTCTCTTATCTCAGCCTGCCTGAAAAAGAATTCCCTGAAGCGTCGAAAATGTTTGAACAGCCGATTATGGATCGTGCCTATTTTGATAATTTGACGGACTCTTTCAGGTCACCCCACCTGTGGAAATTTGATGATGGCAAATGGTCCCTGCGCCACACCGTTTGGGAGGGGCAAGATTGAAGCCGAATGTTCGTCTGATTGCCCGGCTTGATGTTAAGGGGCCTAATCTGATCAAGGGCGTTCAGCTTGAAGGTTTGCGGGTCATGGGTGACCCACAGGAATTTGCGCATCGCTATTATGATCAGGGCGCGGATGAGTTGATCTATATTGACTTGGTTGCCAGCCTTTATGGGCGATCCAAGTTGACAGAGATTGTGCGCAAGACAGCCTATGATGTGTTTGTGCCGCTGACCGTTGGCGGTGGCATCAGGTCTGTTGATGATGTGCGCGAGTTGCTGATGGCAGGCGCGGACAAAGTTGCGATCAATACTGCTGCTGTCCAACGCCCCGCATTGTTGGAAGAAGTTGCAAACCGCTTTGGCAGTCAGTGCCTTGTTTTGTCGATTGAAGCAAAGCATCAGGAACGTGACCACTGGGAAGTCTATACCGATTGCGGTCGCGAACGGTCTGGTAAGAATGTTGCCGACTGGGTAAAGACCGCAATGGACTTGGGTATTGGTGAGGTGCTTCTGACGTCGATTGATAAAGAAGGCACCGGCAAGGGGTATGATCTGGACCTGATTGAACAGGTTGGTGACATTGTAACCGTACCACTGATCGTTAGTGGCGGCTTTGCAAAATCACAAGATATCGTTGCCGCGGTGTCGCGCGGTGCCGATGCCTGCGCTGTTGCAGATGCCATTCATTATAACAAGATGACATTGCCGCAAATTCGCACCGAGATGATTGATGCGGGCATTCCCACACGGGTGACAGTATGAATATCGTCATTGTTGATTACGGGATGGGCAATCTGTTCAGTGTTGAGCGGGCGTTGCAAACCATTGGCGTTGAACGCCCCAAAACGACAGCAGACCCCGACCGCTTGGCCGCGGCAGATTTTGTTATTCTTCCCGGTGTGGGATCATTCGGTGATGGCATGGCCGGGCTGGCTGCCAAGGGGATGGATCAGGCGTTGCAGGCCCATTGCCAATCGGGAAAATATCTGTTGGGCATTTGTCTGGGTATGCAGATGCTGGCCGACGAAAGCGAAGAAAACCCCGGTGTCGCCGGGTTGGGTGTGGTGTCCGGCAAGGTTGTGCGGATCAGCAGTGACAAGGATGATGGCGGGGCGCGTAAGGTGCCCTATGTTGGTTGGGCGCAAATGCGCATGAACCCCAATCGCGCGACGTCGCAGCCCGACATTCCGGCCCAGATGATTGACGAGAATAGCTTTTACTGCGTGCACTCCTTCCAATTCCAGCCGACAGATAGCACCCATTGCGCTGCCTATTATGATTATGACGGGTTGGACGTTACCGCGGCGATTGCCAAGGACAATATAATCGGCACACAATTTCACCCGGAAAAAAGTGGTCAGGATGGTTTGGCCCTGTTACGGCAGATGTTGCGTCTGGCTGAGGTGAAGTTGTCATGATGGATTTTGTACGCAATCTGTTTTACAAAACGGATGAAACTGAACGCCTTGTTGCTGCATTGGCAGAAAAAACAGGTGTCGCGGTTTCGTTCACGCTGGTGGCCACGATTATCAGGGCGCACCCGCAACCGGCACTGTTCGTTAAACGTCTGAATTCTGTCCTGTCCAGCGAGCTGATCGAGGCATTCAGGCAGGCACCGGAAGTTGATATGGCGGGGCCGCTAGGGTTGCCCCATTTTAATTTTGAAGACCTGAATGCGCTAAGTGCCGTTCTGGCGCTGTTTTATCCGCAACGCGAAACCGTGCCCTCGTGCCTGTTTGACGACGGTCTTATTGGCGATACGTGCGAGCGCTTGGCAGAACAGGGCTATGCCGTACTGCCCGGTGCGATCAGTGATGAAAAAGTGCAGGCATTGATCGCAATGCTTGGGAATCCGCAGCATCGTTTTTTGGAACTTGAAACCAAAACGCCCCATTTGGGTTATGATCGTGATGACGCCCTTGCGTCAAAGTCGAATACCGTATTGATCGAAAATCATAATCGTTTGAATGCGGAATCTGCGGTGCGCGATATTGCCTATGACCCCGGTATGATTGCCATAGCGCAAAACTATTTGGGGGCGGCGCCTATTCATGTTCATACCAATGCGTGGTGGAGTGTGAACCACAGGCAGGACTATCAGGCGCTTGCCGCATCGGCCCAGCAATTTCATCAGGACCGCGGCTTCATCAAATTCTTGAAGGTTTTCGTGTATTTGACGGATGTGGGGGAAGACAACGGCCCGCACGAATATGTTGCCGGCACAGCGAAAGATTTTCGCAAGGCTGTGAAGCGGCGTCATAAATCCGGCAAGCGTTATACGCGTGAGCATATGGTCAAAACCTATGGCGAAGACCGCGTGATCAGCATGGTCGCTCCGAAGGGGACCATGATCTTTGAGGACACGTATGGCTTTCATCGCGGGGTGCCGGTGCAATCAGGGCATCGGTTGGTTATGGAACTGATTTACGCCAATTCACTTTATTGCAGTCAGGTTGTGCGATTTACAAATGCGCCAGATGCTTTAACAGGTGCTGCGGGGGCGATTGATGCTGCGCTCGCGGGGCGTCTTTTGGCAAATTACGACTAGTCAAGCGGCGTTGTCGCGCGGAGAAATAAAAGGGGCAGGCCATGTCTGAACTACTATGCGTTTTGGGATACCCTAAGACTGCAAGTTCCAATCTGGTGGGCATACTGAACTGCCACCCTGATATTTTCATGCTGTATGAAACCAATTTGCGATCGTCGGCCATGTCCCGCTATGCCGGGCAATTGGTTGACGCATGGCCCGAAACGCGCGGCCTTGTTTATGCAGAACAGCCGATTGCTGTGCCCTATGCGAAGCTTGGCGATATGCTGCGCGAAAAATATGGCAGGGACTATCGCTATGTTGGTGACAAGTTTGCGGGGGAGCCAGTCGCTAACTTTACCGGGCTGCCGGGCAAGGTGATTTTCAGCTTGCGTGATATCCGAACATGGCTTGCCAAAGGGTCAGTGCAATCAATTTATCAGATTGAATCAAATATCGTGCCCATTGCGATTGATTTTACAGCCTTTTTGATGCGCACACATTTGGTGCCGCATGGTGTGCGGGTCAAAATGGAAGACTTGCTGGGCGATGACACAGCATTGTTCAAGCAGTTGGATGATTATCTTGGGTTGGACTTGACCAAACATGCCGACCAGTGGTGGCAGGATGTTGGTAACTATAAATCATCTGATCCCAAATCACTGCAAAGCTGGGCCAAGGGGCATCCATCCTCAACCACTAAACCCAGTGGGGAGGATACCGCAGCGCAATTGGCTGATCACCCCTTTTGGGACGCGATCCTACCCCTGTTCGATAAATATTATCAGGCCGATGGCTGCCATAGCAGTGCGGAGGTTGAGGCGGACCTGACGGCCCTTGCTGCGATCAACAAAATACCAGCAGTGCGGCTGGATCAAGCTTTCGATGGTATCGAAACCCGTTCCATTTCTAAATCCAAGAAGAAAAAATTCGGCATTTTTTGATCCGGCACCGGGCATCTACAGAATTTAATATTAATGGAGCAGGCTCGGCTCAGCGTCATGAAGTAAATGGAGTGTCTCCGAAATTCTCCTAAACTATGCTTCCGCGGGGCGTGACCATACTGCAAACATCATCGACCAGATCGACTATTCGATTGCCAATATCTTCGATAGCGATATGCGTGAAGAAGCGCTTGAGTGGCTGACTAAGTTTATTAAACAACGAGGCGAACGAAACCCGTTGAGAATGTTTGGTGCAATTAGGCACCGAATTATGAGTGGTTCTGCGACGGAATTGGGAGCAGTGCTTGTGTACTGGTTCGAAGATGGTGCGTTTAGCCTTGGTATGGCAGCTATAGATCTGATGACAGAGCGTGCTGGGGACAAAGTTGAAATTAATGCCGATGCACCCTTTGCCTCGCTAAACGCGACAGAGAGGTTATTCGTGGTCCGAAAGGCTATAGGGTTCTTGTTTTGGTATCCACATGCTGCTGTATCTCTAGTTTTGTCTGCTTTTCGAGCGGCTGATGAGCCAGAGTTGCCTGAATTAGAACGTCAATTGTTTGAAAGTATTGGTGTCAGTTATGGCAGCATAGTTCAGCAGCTGCAGGAAGTGCCAGAGAATGATGATGCCTATATGTCTGCAGGCCGCGTACTTGAGAAAATGGATGATTACGTTGACGGATTGAGGGGAACGGAAGGTGTAAATGCGCTCACTCCTTCTGCTCTACGCAGGCAAATTCAGAACGAGAAATGGCATGACATGATGAGCGAAAAAATGGGAGAGACGAGGAAAGACTCCTTGCTGCAGATGTTTCCGTCATCTGTAATTCTGTATGGAGACTCAGCCCTATCATATTTTGAAGATGGGGAGGGAGAGACCCAAAGTGCAACGATCCCGATGCATGCAATTGAGCACCAACAAGAAGCGCCGAGGCTGGGGCAATTGGATGCGGCGGGTCTAGAGCATATGTTGGTGGGAATGCGTTGGGAAGCCAAGCAATGAAGTCAATAATTCGGGAATATATTGCGGGGTTGAAAGAACGAACTGAGCTTGATGTCATGTTGCCGGATTTACTTAGTGAGCTTGGCTTCACAGTGCTGACGCGGCCTAGCATTGGTACACGTCAATATGGTGTCGATGTCGCAGCTGTGAGTCCCAAAAAATGGGAAGGAGGGAGGAAGCTGTACCTGTTTTCGATCAAGGCTGGGGATCTCGACCGCAATGATTGGGATGTAGGTCCTCAGGCACTCAGGCCATCGCTGAATGAAATTAAGGATACCTATATCACTAAACATGTGCCGAGCGAATATAAGAAACTAGAGAAAGTAATATGTATTGCGGTTGGCGGTGAAGTTACGGAGGCGATATCGCCCAACATTTCTGGATATATCGATGAAAATCGAACCAAGAAAAGATCTTACCAGACTTGGAATGGTGACAGAATAGCAGGGTATATCGCAGAGGGCATTCTCAGTGAGAAAGTCTTTGAGGGAGAGGCGCGCAAGTTACTCAGAAAGTCTATAGCGCTGTTAGAAGAGCCTGATGCGAGCTTCGGTTATTTCGTGCAACTTGTCGATGCTATTTGTGAACCCGATTTGAGTACAGATAAGAAGCGAGTTCGGGCAATTAGGCAGCTTTCATTGGCGACTTGGATGCTGTTTGTATGGGCTCGTGATGGAGAAAATATCGAAAGTGCATATCTGGCGAGTGAGCGAGTTCTTCTGCGGGCCTGGCCAATTGTGGCACATTATCAAAAGAAGAAAACTAAATCGGCAAAAGCTGTTCGGTACACATATGACAACCTAATCAATCTGCATGTTCATGCGATTGCGGATGATTTTCTGCATCAGAATGTTTTGCCGTTGGTCGGAAAGAGGCATGCTCTATCCCATGCCGTACAAGGGCAGGCAAGTTTGGATGTCAATTTAAAGCTGTTCGATTTGCTTGGTCGGATGTCGATGCAAGCTCTTTGGCTACTAAGGGAGCAAGAAGAGTTAGGGGAGAAAGATGGCGGGGAGTTGGTTTATGCTCGGGCAGAAGAAATAATCATGGCTTGCGCAGCCATGATAGAAAACAACCCCAGTCTAAACTTACCTGCATGTGATCATCAAACAACTGACATTGCCTTGTTTGTCACCGCATTGGGAAGAGCGGCACGTTGGCCCGAAATTTTTCAACCATGGCTATCACGAATGACCGCTCGGTTGGACTTTACAATTAGAACGAGGCAATCATATCCGACGGTTGAATCTGATTATCGCATGCTTGCGCGCGCCAGGCGTCAGGATGATGAAGGTTATGAGGCAGAAACCTCAGGCAGCACTTTTGTTCCGTTTCTTGCAGTTTTGCTGCGTGCAACAAAGGCAATAGAAGGGCACGCCAAACTTATTCGGCTTGTTGACAGCAACCTCCAGCACAGCACCTTGCAGCTGTGGCTTCCCAATGAAGGCAGCGAATTGAACATATATGGCGGTAAAACAAACGGTACTGCTCTGACTGGCCTTCAATTGTCCTCGGATGGATCCGCGCCGTTGCAACACATCTTGAAGGCTTGTCAAGACGAACGCGGGCTTGAAAACCTCTCTGCGTTCCGATTTGGATTGTGGCCAATCGTGTTACTGGCATGTCGTCACTATAGGTTCCCGGTTCCGCCTCAGTTCTGGGAAGGTACTGTGATATCTGATGATGCAGAGGCCGAAGGGCCGGAGCTTGCGCAAGAGGTGGTGAGCCATTTGCTGGCGCTTAATTACTTTAGTGCGCCTTCGCGGATGGGGCGCAATCGTACCGGAAATGTCTAGTGTGAATGCACAGATACCATTCGCCCTTCATAGTTCAGGCCAATTAGTCGGACCAAGCGACGTAGAACGCGGCAAGGCATGCGATTGTGTGTGTCTTGGATGTGGAAAATCTTTGATTGCTAAAAAGGGTGAAAAAGTTGTTCACCACTTTGCGCACGAAGCGCAGACCAGCTGCGATGGCGGTGGCGAAACGATTATCCACCTCAAAGCAAAAGAATTTATAATGCAAGCGGAGACAATCTCTACAGCAGACATTTCTGTGCCGTCACGGTTTGTGCGAAACCTTGAGATTCCAAGTGAAGAACTACCTATTGCGACTGTTGAGTCTGAAAAGGAAATCGGCGGTCTAATTGTCGATACGTTGATTACGACGACCGCCGGAAGAAAAGTGGCTGTAGAAATCTTCGTCACTCACAAAGTAGAAGGTGATAAGGTTCAACGACTTCGTCGGCTTGGTGTCGAGGCCTTGGAGATCGAGTTGTCTAAATGGTACAAAAAGTACCGATCTAATCCGATGGGATATGATTTCGATGCAGGTCGGGTGCTCTACAAAGCTCCGCGACAATGGTTGGTCCACAAAGCCCGAGACAAATTTCAAGCGAGAGAACGCAGGTTCGAAAGCGGTGCTAGGAAGGGTCATTCCGAAGAACTGGAATTGCTGCTTCAAAAATCCCACCGAAATGCGCTTGCCGATCTGACTAAAACTAAGAGACTGCTTTCATACTTTAACAGAGATTACATCAACGGTTTCTTCAAAGGAGGACTGCTAGCTGCTGCATCCGTTCAAATAGGGGATGGATCTAAGTCAATGCTCTTTGTGCGTCCTGATATGGCTGAAAGCGGAGATTGGATGTACCTGATATTCGATCACCTGATGAATGGGCATGAACGGGGAATTAGTCTGAATCGCATACTATTCTTACTGAGCATATCATGGGGCGTAGTAGCTGATAATATTTCTAGTGATCGACCGTCACCGCTGTCGGAAGAGGATGATGATACCTATTATCTAAAGTCTGGTCTGGCGGAATATGCGAGGAAGAGACTGCCTAAAGCATATGTTGGTAGACTTATTGATGCTTTGATTGATTTGGGAATATTGCGGCGCAAGGGTGATGTTTTTGAAATCAGCCAGAAGTGGCGCGAAAAGTATCAGGCAAACAGGCCGATATCGGATGAGCATCCGGAATTACTGAGGGCTATTAGAACTGAACTGGCTGAGCTAGAAAAACTGGTCCGTAAGGGGCGGCGTTTGCCAGATGATGGATTTGAGAACTGGTTTCTACGGGTAAAGGAAAGGCCCGCTGCTGATTTAAGAAAGGTTGTACGTGACCTCGGGACAATTAGACAACTATATCAGAATGCTATCAGCCGTGATCCTCTTCAAGCGTCAGACAAGCAGTTTCGGAATGTTGAGCTATATAGGCCATTTTTTTCCATAATTGATGAAGTTTACGATCGCAAAATCATTGCGCTCTGGCCTGACAAGGTGGCGGTCTCAAAGGCAATGAATGTCAAATGCGTCGACTACCAGGTTGGTGAGTATTTCATGCAATTTGAAGTTCCTAGTTTGACCTGTAAGGGTAGGGTGAAACTTCGCGATCTGGTGAAGTATTCCCACGCGGGGATGCTTGAGGCGATTGAATTTATCAATGGCGAGGCGGCCAACGTATAATGGCGTTGGCAAAGCGCTGCCAAGCCAAGCGTTGTTAGGCATTCGAAACATGGCGAATCACTTGGTTCTGCTGCGCAAGTGATGCAAACGCGCGGCCCATAAGCGTGGACAGGTGTTGCGCTTTAGCCACGTTGAATTGACAAAAGCCTTTGTTCCAATTTTCTTAAAACGATTATAAGAGAAATCTGTAATGCGCTTTAAGAAAAAACTTCACTACAACGGCGCCTTTGTAATTGCCTGCAAGCTTATATAAGAAGTTTGCAAACAGGCATTTTCCTATAGTGCATGACCGCGTATTGACGAATTTTTCGCCTTCCTTCAAAGAGAATTTTGAAGGAGGAGAGATGACTATCATGCGCGTACGCATTTCTGATCTTGGTGTTGCTCCACAAATTGTGGGCACGCTTGACCTTGCTGCGCGCTTGGCTGAGCTTGGCAGGTTGGATGCCTTTTTGACTTCAGAGGGCTTGAGATTCCTTCAAACAGTTATGCCTGTTTATGTAACCAAGCGGCCCATCAAAAATCAGTCTAGGACAAGTTATCGTGTCGTTGCTGGGTCCGTCTCTTACTGCGTACAGAAGCGTTTGCTGTCCACGGATCAGGATGAAGTGATTGTCATTGTTGTTGGAGAGGATAAAGCAGCCGAACTGCTGGACGACAAGGGCATGATCTTATCGCAGTTTATATTGATGGCCTCTTTCCTGGGTCAGACAGCGCAGATTCTGGCGATCCTTACAAAAGAGAGTCCGATTTCAGACCTTTCAAAAGTATCCCAATTTACATCGAAAAAGAAGCTCTTCAACGCGCTCGAGGCATCCGAACGCGCATTGGATATGGCAAGGGCAACACGAAAAAGCCTTGAGCAGATTGATTTTTTCCAGGGGTCTGGTGGAGGCGGGAATGCAGATTGATCAACAGCTTTACGACCTAATTTCCTTACGAATAAGTCTGCCCGACATGGCCGACACGAGGCTTAGTGTTGACTCAAAGTGGAACTGCTTTTTTCGAAATTTGGTGGAATTAGTCAAAGATGGAACGCTAAGTCTGGACGATGACGAAGAGACTGTGATCACAGCAGCTAAAAAACATTTCAGCCAAACCAAGCCTTCGAAATTCGGTGGGATCGCTGGAAAGTGTCCGAGCTTTACACTAATCGCAATGTTCGATGCCAAGCTACCTGCGCTTGAGAGGGGGCTGGCCAAGAATATTATCCGGAAGGTATGGCAAGCGGAACAAAATGCCAAATTTCAGCATCAAGCATATGAGTATCGGTTTAACGCGTCGACAAGGGCCTTCAAGTTGCTGTTTGTTGACCGCAAAGCGCACTTGGAAAGCTTGCCACAAGGCTTTGCGGCAGAAACCTCTTTGGAAATTTTGGAAGCAGGCCATATTGCAGACAATAAAACGCGAACTGCCTTGCGCCTCCTCGAGGGGGCTTCTTGGGGTAAAGACGTGGATCATCGGGCGGGATCGGAACGGTCTTCTGCGAGTCAATTTGTATTGACGGTTGATGATGAATTGAATGCCTTTGTTGAGCGCAAAACTTTAGACAAAAGGCGTGCTTTCAATGATGCGGCGCCCGCCGAAGATTTTGCGGCACGCCAAACGCGATTACCAAGAACTAGGGCGACAAACCGACCATCTGTCGAACGTGTGCTGCGACAGAAAGGGCGGCAAAATGCAATAAAGCGCCATGCGCAGGGGCTGAGAGTGGGGCACGGTACAATCGGTCACCCGCTCATTGGCAGGCTTGTCAGGCTGGTCCTGTCTAAAGGGGAAGGCAACGGTGATGTTGCCTCTGTGTGTTTGTCGCTAATGCTTTTGACCGGGCGCGACGTAAGCGAAATTCAGAAAACAAGAATTTGGGATCGTGCCCGACCAATTGATCGAGCAAAGTCAGACCTGTTTTTGGCTGAAAATGGCCAAAAGCTGGTTCTGCGAGCTTTCCGTCCGCCTGCTGCAAAAGCTGTTGATGAGAGCTTTCGTCGCTTCGTTCGCCCGACTGCGGAATTCATCAGCTTGCCTGTGCCTGAAATTTTCGCCGCGGCGTTCAGAAGCTATATCGAACGTCAAGTTGCTCCAGACATCAGTAAACTCTTCTCAATGAAATCTGCTCAATTGGAAAATGAAGCAAAATGGTTGCTTAAGCATGGGGCGCTGCCAAGACGGCATGACCTTACATTGCCCAAGGTGCGAACATATGTAGCCCGCAATCTTTCGGCAAATGTTCGCGGTAGAAATTTGGTTTCTCTTATGTTGGGGATGGAGCTTGGGGGAATTGCGACCAGCCAGCTTTATTACAGATCGGTGCATCATGACCAAATAGTCGATCTCTACAAATCACACCTAAAAGATTGGCTTGGAAATTTGGGCATGGTTGCGTGCTTTGAAGATATGGGTCACAGCCAAGATAAATGGGTCGGCAGCGCTGTGCGTAGCGAGGTGGCTGCTTTCAGAGCATTGGGGGCAGACATTCGCTCTGAATTGCACCGACTGTATAGCCGAAGACATCTGAAGAACTACTACTTTGAAATGCATAATTTGCTGACAGCGTATGTATTTACCGCGTTTCAACTGTGTGCCGGCTTCCGGCCTTTCAGTTCACCCATCTCGAGCTTCTCGGATATTGATGAATCAACTGGTCTTTGTCGGATATCCGATAAGAAAATCGACGAATCCCATGCGATGCGTTTGGTTTGGTTGCCGCCAGACCTGATCGAATTGATCAAATTGTATGAGCGTCGTGCAGCTTATGTGACCTGGAAACTGAATGAGTTCAGGTCAGATTTGATCGTAAAAGACGCCTCACCGTTTTTTGTGACTAATGTCCGGAAGGTTGTTGCGAAAGACGAAATGCCTGTGGGCAATGATTTTACAGACGGTGACCTGACGACAGCGATCAATCGGTTCTGGAATATGCCGACGAATTCACCGCGGCATTTTCTAATCAATTTTCTTTCTGACCAGGGCGTGTCTGAGCAGGTCGTCAATATGTATATGGGGCATTGGGATGCGGGACAGGAACCATTTTCAGCACCGGCAATGATTTCGGGCCGTGACCTGGTTGATGCGGTCAAGGGGCCGATATCAGATTTGTGGAATGGCCTTGATTGGCAAGTTCCAGAAGGGCTATTGCGATGACTAATGATGTTTGGGAATGGGAGAAGACCGCGAAGACACTCGGGAATTTCCAGTGGGATGTGGCGGCATTCATGAAGCAAGCAGATTCTCCACTGTTTGAGGGGGAGCGCAATTTGGTGCGGGATTTCGATCATATTTCGAATCTGCATAGCAAGTTAATGGCTCTTTGGGAGAAAACGCCAGAAAAGCGAAAAAGAGGTGTTCGGCCCAAGTTGCTCCATAATTGGCTTGTGGCGTCGATCGGCCGTGGAAACGATGGGCTAGGCTGGCAGGTCCCGAACCTTTCGCCGAGCCTTGAATATATTCCACCTCGTTCGCTGTTGCTAGCTACGCGGTTTGACTTGTTAGACCATCTCGCAATCGCCGATTCCGGATTCTTCGACAGCCTGCAGCGGATCACGCCGTTTTCAACCTTCTGGCATGATGATATTCCATGGCGCAAAGGCCCAAATGCTGACGATTCCGATGAAAAAATAAAAA
>SPJK01011279.1_pt1 | contig 17132 bp, 15 predicted proteins | sample 3741771 | NCBI WGS metagenome assembly SPJK01 (sample SAMN10925997, study PRJNA522277) | cold seep metagenome | isolation source: Elba SIP-enriched marine methane seep metagenome, extraction at timepoint T2 | place: Italy: coast of Elba, Mediterranean Sea
CGATCCGCGATTGCGGATCAGACCCCTGTATATGGATGCCCGCTTTGCTCTGAATGCCCTGATGTCGCACTCGATGTGTGTTCGAAATCTGAGGAACTGCCATGAACACAATGACACTTGAACAATCCGCCCAATCTCGGTTCCGCATCGCGTTCCGCCGAGTCTCAGAGAAATCCGATTTCATCCTCGGTATTGGCCTGGTCGTCCAGTGGGTCATCCTGATCGCGCTTGCGCTGATCGTGACACCCAAGACCTGGATCGGTGCAACGAGCAGCGCCAACAACCACCTGATCGCATCGATCGTGCTCGGGGGTTTGATAGCAGCGCTCCCAATGTTCCTCGTCTGGAAGAAACGAGGCGAACTCACGACTCGCCTCACGGTTGGGGTTGCGTACGCACTCATGGGCGGGCTCTTCGTCCATGTGGGAGGCGGTCGGATCGAGTTTCACTTCCATTACTTCGCAACAATGGCGATCCTGTCCATTTATCGCGATTGGCGTGTGTTGGTCGCCGCGACACTGATCGCAGCGGTCGATCACGCGACACGCGGAATCTTCTGGACGCAATCGATGTACGGCATCGAGAACACGAGCCGTCTGCGCTGGATTGAGCACGCGGTCTGGCTGGTTGCAGAAGTCGGGTTCCTCGTTTACATGACGCGAACCGCGATCGCGGACATGTACGCTGCTGCGACACGCGAAGCACAACTCGACGCAACAGCGGAGGCGGTCACGACCGCGGCGTCCGAGCTCGGTCAACAACTCGCGCATATGGAAACGACAAACGATCTGACAGGGAATATCGAGGTATCTGAAGGCTCTGGATTAGAGAATGTTGGATACGCGGTTGATGGATTCCTTCAATCGATGCACGAGACAATCTCGTTGATTGCAAAGACAGCAGAACAGACTCGAGAGTCTTCGGTACAGATCGCGAGCGCCGCGGTTGAAACCTCTGGGATTACCCAGAACATGAGTGATCGTGCGAACGTTGCGATGGAGCGTGCGGATGGCGCATCGAATACCGCACGCGAGGGTGGGCAGGTTATCGCACAAACCATCGAGAACATCTCTACGATCCGTTCTCAAGTCGAAGAAAGCGCCGAGGCAGTCTCCGACTTTGTCACCCAGAGCGAGACCATCTCGGAGTTTGTTCAAACGATCGGTGACATTGCGGATCAGACGAACCTGCTCGCATTGAACGCAGCGATTGAAGCGGCGCGTGCTGGTGAGCAAGGGCGCGGGTTCGCGGTCGTCGCGGACGAGGTCCGCAAGCTCGCGGATCGTTCATCGGAAGCCGCGACGGAGATCAAGGACGCGATCGACGGGTTGCGTGAGAACTCACTCGGCGCCGCGAAGCGGATGCGTGCAACGGTTGAACGAGCTGCACAGAACGGCGAGCTTGCGAGCACCGCTGCGGGGAGTCTCGACGAGATCGTCGCGGGTGTTCAGGACGTAGCACAAGACATCTCTGAGATCGCGGAATCCCTCCGTGAGGTAAACTCCGCTGCGTCTCAATCTTCCGATGCGTGCGATCGACTTGCCGCGACAGCGGACGAGCTCACCGCAGCGACGGGGCGGTTCAAGCTCTAACTGTCTCTCACAACATGAATGAAAAAGCCCCGGAAATCCGGGGCCTTTTTGCACGTATCAAGTTGTGCTATGCCTTATCAGCGTCTGACACAGGCGTTGACTTTGGGGTTGGTTCTTCGTGATCAACGACCTTGCCCAGCGCACTCGGGAGATCGATCCCGGCTTGCTTGGCGAGTTCGTGCACCTGGGGCAGCGACCCGATCATCCCCGAGAGGAAATCCGCGGTGGCGTTTTTGCCGCCCGTGCCTCCAGACCCGGAATCCCAAACGGTGATCTTGTCGATCTTGAGATTCTGGATGGCCTTCACCTGCTGGGCGACGAGCTCGGGGAGCTGTTCGATCATCAGAAGGGTCGGCGCAACTTCCGGGTTCTGTGCACACGCTTCGACGAGCTTGCGGTAACCCTCGGCCTTTGCTTCGAGGACCTGTTGGATACCCTTTGCCTCGGCTTCGTACTTCGCGAGGATCGCGTCCGCTTCGCCTCGCGCTTCGCGTCTTTCGCGCTCGGCCTTGGCTTCCGCTTCGATCTCGACGCGCTTTTTCTCGATTTCCTGCGGCGCGAGTTGTTCCTTCGCGAGCTTGGCGAGTTCCTCTTCGCGCTGGGCGAGGAAGATCTTCTGTCGTGCTTCCGCAGCGGCGACGTCCGAGCGTCGGCTTGCTTCGGCGCGGATCTCTGCGAGCGATGCGTTCGACTCCGCGACCTTCGCGGAGGAGTGGTTCTCGCCGTCGACCGCGGATGCTTCGGCGCTTGCCACCTGGATGCGCTGCTCTTGCTCGGCGCGCTTCTTGGCAGCGATCGTTTCCGCTTCGCGTTCCGCGATCGCGATCTCTTGGTTCCGCTTGGATTCAACTTCGCCTGTGACCGCTTGCGCTTCGAGTTCAGCGACGGCGATACGCTGCTGTTGCTCCGCGTTCTTCTGCCCCTGCTCGGCGAGCGACCGTTCTTCCGCGACGCGGACGTTGCGTTGACGGAAGGCCGCTGCTTCACCCACGGCACCTTCGCGTTCCTGCTCGGCGACCTCGACCTTTGCACGGTTGATTGCTTCCGCCGCGGCGCGCTTACCGATTGCCTCGATGTATCCAGACGAATCTGTGATGTCGCGGATGTTCACGTTAATGAGTAGGAGACCGATCTTGTTAATCTCTTCCGCGACGTTCTCGTTCACGAGCGACATGAACTTCTCGCGGTCCTTGTTGATCTCCTCGATCGACAGGGTCGCTATAACGAGGCGCAGCTGACCCAGGATGATGTCCTGCGCCTGTTCCTGGATCTGCCCCTGTGTCAGTCCGAGCAGGCGCTCTGCGGCGTTGCTCATCAGGACGGGGTCCTTGGAAATACCTACGGTAAAGGTCGAGGGAACATTGACGCGGATGTTGTTGAGCGAGAGAGCGCCCTCGAGCGGGATCTCGATGACGAGGGGCTCGAGCGACATGTACGCGTAGTCTTGGATGACCGGCCAGACGAACTTACCGCCGCCGTGAAAACACTGGGCGCTGCTCTTTGATCCCGTACCCCAGATCACAAGGATCCGGTTCGACGGACATCTGCGGTACCTGCTCGCGAGGAACAGTACCACGAAGAGCATCACGAAGAGCGCTACGGCGATACTGATGATGATGAACATCCCTGAGTTGCCCGAGTTCGCTTGGGCGAGCGTCATTGATCCCTGCATTGATCCTCCTGCATGTATCGTGTTATGAACTCTGAGACCCACACAATCGTCATGCGGGTTCGACGATCAGAATATTGCTTGCGGTATCCACATCGCGTACCTTGACGCGTGAGTGGGTTGTGATTGGTTCCCCGGCATTCTCTCCGTCCTGAATCGCGAAGTAGGAATGGCGGGAGTTGTTGATGACGAGCACGACCTCGCCGCGTCCTTTTCCGGACTCGGGAACAGTGACGTAGACCTCGCCGACCATGCCTCGTGCTTGGGTGATGGACACATTGGTGTTGTTCTGGAGTTTGAGGAACGAGCGGAGCAACCAGACCATGAGCCAAGCAACGCCCACACCCGCGAGCACGCCGATGATGGCTGAGCCCGTGAACCCGACATCGAGGAAGCGGTATGCCGCGAACCCGATCCATCCATACCCCAGAAAGAACGCCGAGATGGACTGAACGCTCAGCCACCCGAACTCTGCTCCGGGGTGGTCGCCGTCGATATCGACGTCGAGGTCCATATCGAGAGCGCCGTCGCCTCCGAGTTCGCCGAGCACGAGTTGGATGAAGAGGAACCCCGTCCCCAGCAGTGCGGGCGCGGTGAACCAGGGTGCGTGATCTGCGAAGAGAAAGTCCATCATGACAAAATAACCTCCTGCGAGGCGATGATGCCCGCAGGATAGTCTACCACGATGGGTCTGACAGTGATGTCTTCGTGAAACCCCTGCGGGGCATCCCAATACTCGCCCCTGTGATGATATATACGGAAAAACGCCCCGCGAATTTCAGCGGGGCGTCTTTGCGTGGTGGGGAGTTGTTCGTGAGGATCAGGCTGCGAACCCGTACCCGTCGTCGAACCCGAGGAAATCGTCGTCGTCGCCGTACTCGGGTTCGATGTGATCGATTGATCCCCATTGGTCCTTGGGGAGGTGTCGATGATGGACGTGGATGACGCGTCCGAGCTGCTCGCCAAAGAGTCGTGCGATGATGCTCAGGGTGCGTTCGTCGTCCTCATCGAAGGGTCGGTTGTGGTTGCGGAAGAGGGTGAGGACACCCAGGCACTCGTCCTCGTGCGAGCACGAGATGATCATGGCGCCGTGGTCCTCAAGCCAGTGCGCGTCGGACCCGAGTGCTTCATCCATATCGCGACGGGTCGCGAGGGTGATCACGCCTTCGGTTTGTTCGAATCGTGGCGCGATGGAGTCCGCGAGCTGATCGAGCATCACCTCCGCAGCGTCCTTGGGGATGTCATAGTTCACGTACGCGCCAAGCGAGTAATCACCCGAGCTCGTGGGGAGGAACACCGCGGCGTTCGTCGACCCGATCTTCGAGAGGGTGAACTCGAGCATCGTGCGGAGGAGTGATTCGATATCCAGTTCCTGACGCACGATCGCGTTGAACTCTGTCGCGATCTTCACATCACCGAACTGCTCGGAGAGATCCTTGTATGCTTCGACGAGATCGTTGCACAGGTCCCCCACTTGCCCCGAAACCTCGCGCCGGGCGTTGTCGAGCTTGTGGCAGAGCTTTTCGAGGCGCATGACGCGTGCGTCACGCATGCGGATGCGTTGGGCGCGCTTCACGCAATCGAGTAGGCGACGCGCTGTTTCTGCGTTGCGGGACTGAATCGAGATAACGTCGCTCGCGCCCGCACGCATGGAGCGTACCGCGTCTTCGGTGTTCTCGATCTGTCCCAGGATGACGCCGACGATCGCGGGATGGATCGTCCCGATGCGTTCGAGCAGATCGATGCCGTCGGTATCGGGGAGAGCGCGTTCGATGATGATGAGATCGCAATCGTTCGACGAGATGCGCTGGAATGCTTCAGCGCTATCGTCAGCGTATTCAATGACGTCGAGTTGCCCGTGCAGGATCGATGCGATCCGACGGCGGACGGAGGCGCGAGGGGAGACGACAAGCGCCCGGACCCCCTGCACTTCATCACCCGGGGTGCTGTTGAACCCGGAGAGGGCGGCGGGCTTCGCGTTGCCCTCTTGAATGTGTCGGTTGTACTCGCTCATCATGCTCTCTCGTCTTCGTGCTCTTCGTCGTGTTACGCCGCGTTCGCAGCGTGCGTGGTGGTCGGTAGATGAACAACCACGAGTCCGCCCTTGCCCCCGGATCGATTCCCGAGCTCGATCTCGCCGCGGTGCAGCTCGATGAGCCCTCTCGCTCGCGAGAGACCAAGACCGGATCGTCGGCCGGCGGGGAGATCGGAGAAGAATGGGTCGAACGCCATATTGATCGTCTCTTCCGAAAATCCGCGGCCTTGATCGCTGATCCTGATACTGAGTCGGCCGAAATCAAGGTCGGGTTCAATGGAAACCGTCACCAACGCGCCAGGTTCTGATTGAATTGCGTTGATGATGGGTTCCGCGATCGCCTGCGCGAGCAATGGGATGTCCATATTCACCGGATCGATGAATCCCTTCTCGGTTTTGAAGTGCACCCGAGCACGGATCCCTTGCGTGTGACAGCGTTGACGAGCGATCTCGATAGCCTCGCGGACGAGCAGGACCGGATCGCCCGGCTGCATGTGCGGCTTTGGCGGGTCGGCGATCATCTGCAACGAGCTGATCAGATCGGACAGCTGCTGGGCAGAATCCGCGATCGTCCGCGCAATGTCGCGTTCCTTCTTGGTCCCGACGCGCTCAAAGAGCTGCTGTGAACGACCGAGGATGACACTCAAGGGGTTGTTCATCTCGTGCGCAGCGCCCGCGGCCAAGCGTCCGAGTTGAACGAGCGATTCCTTGCTCGTCATTTCCTTGCGAAGCGCTGCCATCGCGTGATTCGCGGATGCGAGTTCCTCCCCGACGCGTCTGGATTCCTCCATAGCGATGGATTGAATGAGCGAACGCGTCCAGAACATCCGCACCCGCTGGAACTCGGGCGTGTGGATGAACTGATCGGAGGTCTTCCCGATCTTGGGCATGACGATCAGGTACGAGGGACCTGACGAAGATTGATTGACGTTCGGTCCGATGAGCAGCGGCATCCCCGCATCACGTACGGACGCGAAGAGCTCGCGGAGCCAATCGAGACGGGACAGGTCAAGCGACGCAACGATCCCAGACTCCGCGAGTTGAGCGGGCCGGATCGGTTCATCCCCTGCGCTGGGCGCATCGACCCGAACAGGGCGCTGGATGATCTGCCCTTGATCGATCATCATTGATCTCCAGGGCGCAGATGGTGTCTGCTGAAAGATCACCGCGGCACGTTCGGTGCCGATCAGCTTTGCGGCACTTTGCACCATGGCTTGGTACACCTGCTCAGGTGTTGCATCGTGCGCGAGTGAATCAACAAACACCTCGAGCGCCTCGAGGACCTGCTTTGAGGTATCACTCGCGGTGGACTTGGTTCGCAGCTCCACGTTGAGCGATGCGAGACGACGGTTCGCGCCTGTGAGTGATTCAATGAGCAGTTGTTGATTCGTGTGCTCGTTGAGCCCGAGGATCTCGCCGCGTTGGGCAACCGATTCGATCACGTCCGACGCGGAGTTCTTAAAGAAATCCGGATCGACCCCGACGGAGATCGCGAGGTGGTATGGGTCGTGGGGATCGCCGAAGTTCCCGCACCAACCCAGATGCAGATCACGCGCCCACGATTCTGCAAGGGTCACGATGCTCACCAGCGGCTTGCTCGGCCCAGACGGGACGGTCTCGGGGATCTGATCGCTCAACCAGATCGCATCGCGGATTTTTTCCGGGAGTCCCCAATGCTCCGCGAGGCGTTTGCCCGCGGTGTGGTGATCGAGCCCGAGCATCGTGCGTTCGATCAAACATAGTGCGCACCGTTTCTTCGCGGCCATCTCCAGCACCCGCTCGTAGGCCTTGGGAAGGATTAGATCGAGCGCGATCTTGCCCAGATCGTGCAACAGACCCGCGAGGTACGCTTCATCCGGCGATACACCCATCGAAGGATGCGCCCTGGCGATCGATTCCGCAGCACACGCAACCGTGAGCGAATGGACCCAGAACCCGTTGAAATCGAACGCACCCTCGTGATCGTCTTTCTGTAGTTGATCGAAGACGTGGACGCTCAGCGCCGCGACCTGAACCGTCTCCAACCCCAGCATGATCACGGCACGACGCACGGTCGTGATCCGATCGCCCAACCCCTTGTCCGCGGTCCGGCACATCCGCAGGATCGTGGTGCTCATGGCCGGGTCGGACTCGATAAGGTGGATGATCTCATCGAGATTGACGTCCTCGGCGCTGGAAATACTCAGCAGGCGCGTGGCGACCGTGGGCAAGGTCGGGAGACGATCGATGCCTGCGAGGATCGCTTCGAGCTTGTGCGCGTCCTGATCGGGTTGACTCGGATCATGGACACTCATTGGTTACTCGGGATATCCAGCAGACTCTCGATTCGTTGGACCAGCTCGCGCAGGTCGAATGGTTTCTTGAGGAAATCGTCCGCGCCCGCGTCACGTAGACGCTCCACTTCACTCTGCTCGACGACACCCGAGACACAGAGGACACGTGTGTCGGTGCTGAGATCACTCTCACGGACGCGCTGGCAGACGACGTTGCCGTTGATGTCGGGGAGCATGTAATCCAGGACGATGAGTTGGGGCTTGAATCGTTCGGTCTCGATCCCCGCGTCGTACCCCGTGCCAGCGCTGCGGACATCGAAGCGCCCGTCGGACTCGAGCAGATCGGTGATCAGGCTGACGATCTCGGGTTCGTCGTCAACGATGAGAACGCGTTTACGATCGGACCCGATTGTTTCCAAGGGGATCTCGTTCTCGCGCATGAAACGGATGAGTTCCTCACGCGGGATCCGCCTGAACCGTGAGCCGGGAACGCGGAAGCCATTGAGTCGACCCGAGTCAAAGCAGCGGATAATGGTCTGCTGACTGACCTTGCAGACCTTGGCAGCTTCACCCGTGGTGAAGACCTTCTTCTGCGACCAATCTTCGTTGTTCTGCGTTGCCACCATGCGGGTCCTTCCGTGCTGGTGCGATTGCGGGTGCAACTTCGCCCAGTCGGATATCGTCGCAGAGTTTGCCCTACTTCACACCCATCGCGCGTTCCGCACGAGTTATCAGCCACTGGATGGGACTCACCACCATTATCCGGACGTTCGTGCTCGCCATTGGGTGACCGCATCGGGTTCGCGCGCGTAGATCGGGGCGCAGTGCAGCGGATTTATCGGATCGAGCCCCTCCGACGCGTTCAACAACGCACGCGCGTCCAATCGCAACGGGTGCACCCCGAGCTTGAGCGACGAAGCGCGTTCATGGAACGACTTGGGGAGATGATGATCCGCGACAACAGTCTTGATTTCGTACGATTCCATCGCGGATGCGTCGATGATCCCGAGTTCCTCGATCGTCCCATCGACATGAAGGAGACTCGCGTGACAACGATCCTTCTTCGATGCGAGCGCGATCAACGCCGGTCGCTGCGCATCCTCGATCGAAGACGACGCGACACGCGACGTGGGCACCGCGATGAGTTGAGTACCGAGCGTATCCGCGAGCACCTTGGCGCTCGTCGTTGCGATGCGCAGCGCGGTGTACCCGCCGGGCCCGACTGAAACGATCACGCGTCCAATCGCGCTGGGTACCACATCGCATTCGCGTGCGAGCGATGCGATCGCGTGGAGGACCGCGTCAGATCCACGCGATGAATCAGGGAGCGCAGTAGATCCGACGAGGTTCCCCTGATCGTCCCAGAATGCAATCGCGTGCGTCGGATCCTGCCCCGTCGCGTTGGCGCTGGGGTTGGACATCTCAATGCCCAGCGTGATTGGAAGTGCAGCATTGTCCATGATTCAGTCGTGATCCTTCGGCGGTCTGCGGAGTCGCTTGGTCTCGGATCGGCGCGATTTCGCATCAAGCCGACGACGGATCGATCCCTTGCTTGGTTTGGTCGCGCGCCGTTCCTTGGGTTCGATCACGGCACGCGCGATGAGCTCGCGTAACCGATCCATGCATGCCCGGCGGTTCCGCGATTGCGATCGGGTCTCGTCGCGCTCGATCAGGAGCTCGTCATTGGAAGTGATCGCGTTGCCCGCGAGCCGGCGCAGGCGCATCATCGCGCGTTCGTTGAGTGGGATCGCAGCGAGATTGATCCGCAGCTGCGCCTTGGTTGATCGCTTGTTGACGTTCTGTCCACCCGGACCTGATGAGCGAACAAATGTGACTGAGAGATCCTCATCTCGGACACGAATTCCCGGCGCAAGAAGCACCCCAGTGCCCTTGGGTACGCGATGAGATGAGTCGGGTTTGGGGTCATGATCGCTCATTGGGGTGTAGCCATAGCACGGGGGATTGTGAATTGCAAGTGCTTTGTCTGCTCCATCTTGCGCGTGAAAAGTCCGGGTCCCCCCCATTGACCCGGAGGGTTGAGTCTGCCATACTCACCGATGTCGGATCTGTTTCGTGAACCCTCCCCTGATTGAAGGGAGACGAGGATCATCGAACGCAGACCCGTAAGGGGTGGCTTCCTGATCGTAGGGAAGCAAGAGACAACTTGACCGGCCAAGCGCTTTGGCGTGCGGGAAGGAAGAAACATATGAGCAACACGATCACCAAGAAGATCCTGATCGATCGCATCGCTGAGAGCACCGACATGAAGCGCGTTGCTGTCAAGCAGGTTGTTCAGGAGTTTCTTGATCAGGTGATCGTCGAGCTCGGCGATGGCAACCGTCTCGAGTTCCGCGACTTTGGTGTCTTCGAGGTCAAGCAGCGCGCCCCACGCATGGCACAGAACCCCAAGACCCTCGAGCGCGTCCCAGTCCCCGCAAAGCGGACGGTGAAGTTCAAGGTCGGACGCAAGATGCGCGAAGCAATGGAAGCAGAAATCGATTCCGCACCATCCGCGAGCAACGTCGAACCCAAATCAACACCCGCTGCGAGCACGCGTGAAGATCACGAACGCACTGTCGTCGGCTCGATCGGTACTGAGCACACGGATCGCACCCCCGAAACCGCGGGTGTGCGCTAAACACTGATACACATCAATGAGTGAATAAATCGCCGGATGCCACGATGTCATGTCGTCGCGTCCGGTTTCTCGTTTCCGGATGATGTCATCCGCGATGCACGACGACGACTGCTCCACGCAACACCTTGCAGAGGAGCAGGACATGGCTTCATTTATTGTTCTTGATGGATGCGCCCTGACACGCGAGTGCCTCGCGATATTGCTTCGCAATGATGGGCACAAAGTCCACGCCGTTGCGACGATCGCCCAGGCGAAGACCCTCATCTCCAAGCGTCAACCGGATCTGCTGCTCTGTGAGCTCGTGCTCCCCGATGGGAATGTCGTTGGGTTATTGCGATGGATGAAGGAATCTGCAAAGTCCGTTCGTGCGTGTGTGTTGACGAATGTCGCCGCAAAGCTCCCGCTGACGAAAGCCGTTGAAGCCGGGGTCGCGGGGGTCTTGCTCAAGTCGAAGTTCACATACGAGGGGCTGCTCAAACAGATCGACGATCTGTGTGGACAATCGAGCACTTCTGCCCAAGACACACCCCCAACACTTGAGCAAGTAGTTCGACACCCGCTCCCTATTCCATCGCCCGATCCCACACTCGAACTCCGAACGATCAAGCCGCTCCATTCACGTACCACGATGGAACAAGCGCTCGACGAGCATGGAACCCTCAGTGTCAACGCGGTGGTTGTCGATCGTGTCCGATCCATCCTGCAAGGCGATGCGTGCGAGATGGAGTCGCTCGCGGGCGCCGTATCGGGAGATCCGGGACTCGTCTCGCATGTGCTCCGCGCGGCGACAAAGGAGGACGATGGGCACGAAGAACCCGTGAGTTCCGTGTTTGATGCACTTTTGCGGATCGGACTTGAACGGCTTGAGAACATCCTCGACCAGATCTCATCCAACACCGCCCATGGTCGAACGGACGCCACACTCTCGCACATCCACCTATGCGCCCACTCCGTTGCGGTCAGCGAGATTGCGTCCCGAATCGCACCCATAATGAACATCGACGAGAAGCGTGCGCGTCTCGCGGGGCTCATCCATGACGTCGGACGGTTCCGCATGCTCGATTCGTTCGCGGATCAGGTGCACGAAGTCGTGGACGTGTGCACCAATCTGGGCATCCCGATGCACCTTGGCGAGAAGCGGATGCTTCTGAGCACGCACGATTCGCTGGGTGCTTCGAGCGCTTCAGGGTGGAATCTTCCCAAAGAGGTCCTCCAGGCCATTGCGAATCACCACGAGGAACCGGGGCGTATCGCGACCCAATGCCCCGGATTTTCAGCGTTTGTTCTCGCAACGGCGCTCGCAAATACGATCGCGCATGCCCTCGGTTTTGGGTACTCGGGAACAACCACCATCGAGTCTGGGGAGTCGTACATCGATCAGATCGAGTCGGAGTCATTTCGACTCAACCCCGTGCTTGAGGGGCTTGAGGACGCGATCCACGCGTCACTCGCGCACGCCGGGTTCACGCCGGACATGCTCAATGCACTTGTACCTCACGTTGTCCCTGATCTGCCCATGCAGCCTGCATACATCACGATGGACCCCGAGAACGATCTCATCGGACATTGGGTCCAGAACGAGTTTGGCGATCTCTCACCAAACGCCCAGACGAACATCACGATCGTGCACGCTCGATTCGCGCGTGATCGCGCCGAGCTCAGTGCGAAACTCGAAACGCTCGATGCGGCATTGCTCAAAGAGGGCGTCACAACACCCGTCCCCGTCCTGATCCTCTCACCGAACGGGAAGACCGGGCTGACGGAGGACCTGATGACGCGTCATTTGTGCATGCACCTTCGGACACCGTTCGGGGTTTCGATGTTCGAGCGCGCGTGCAACGCGCTGCTGTCTGGGAAACAGCAGATTGAAGCACAACCAATTGAGTTGAAGACCGCCGCGTAAGACTTAGCGTCCGCGCCGCTTCGCCTTGCCGCCCATCATCTTGCCTGGGCGCTTTGAAGGGACGATCCCTCCGGGGAACTTGGCTGCCATCTCCTTGTCCGACATCTTTTGGACATCGGGCGCGTCGTCCTGCTGGAAACGGTTCTTCTTGGGCTCGGAAGGTGCACCCTTGACTTCGTAGGTTGGGCGGCCGCCGGTGGGCTCGTCCTTCCAATCTTCGGGGCGTTCGCCGGGTTCAAAGTCATCGTACTTCTGCGCTGGGATCTCCGCGTTCACAAGCAGCTCGATCTCCGTGAGCAGCGATCCCTGTGCCGGGGTCACGAGGGACCATGCGTGCCCGTCGCGGCCCGCACGGGCGGTTCTCCCGATCCTGTGGACATACAGGTCAGGGTCGTCGGGCAGGTCGTAGTTGATGACGTGCGTGATCCCCTCGACATCGATCCCACGTGAAGCAAGATCGGACGCAACGAGGACATTGAGATCGCCCGAGCGGAACTTGGTCATGACCTTGTTCCGCTTTGCTTGAGAGAGATCGCCGTGAATCGCGTGGGCGCTGATGCCCTTGCGATCGAGATATCGGACGACAGAATCCACGGTCCGCTTCATGCGGCAGAACACCACCGTGAGAGCGGGTTCCTCGTGCGTGAGCACATGCGCAAGCATCCGGCGCTTATCCCAAGGCTCAACCGTCACGTACTGCTGCTTGACGAGATCCACGGTCAGTGCACCTGCGGAGACCTCGAGCTTCTCGGGGTCCTGCATGAACGTGCGTGCGAGGCGCTCGATCTCATCGGTAAAGGTCGCAGAAACAAAAATCGTCTGACGATCCTTGGGGCACTTTTTGAGGATCTTCTTGATATCGTCGCGGAACCCGATGTCAAGCATGCGATCGACCTCGTCGAGGACGGCGAACTCGATATCGTGCAGATGGAGGTATCGTCGCTCGATCATGTCGAGGACGCGACCGGGGGTGCCGACGATGATCTCTGGGCCTTCCTCGAGCTGCTTTGCTTGAACGTTAATCGATTGCCCGCCGTAGATCGCGCAGACCTTGAGCCCCGTGTGGGGCGCGAGTTCCTCGATGTCCTGCTTGATCTGGATCGCAAGCTCTCGGGTGGGCGCAAGGATGATGGAGATCATCGAATCGCCCGGCTCGATCATGTTGAGCAGCGGGAGCGCGAACGACGCGGTTTTGCCCGTGCCGGTCTTGGCCTGCCCGAGAATGTCCACGCCGGTCATCGCGAGCGGGACGAGCGCCGCCTGGATTTTGGTGGGGTGCTTGAACCCGAGGTCGTCCATCGCTTTGAGGATGGAGTCCTTGAGTCCCAGATCCGCGAAGGTCTTGTCGATCTCAAAGGTTTCGGGGTTCCACCCACCCTTGGGCTCGCTGATGGTGCGCTTGCGTTCGGGTTCTTTGTCAGCAGCTGCGTCTCGACGCCCTTTGCCTCGCCCTCCGGCACCGCCCCCACTGGAGCGCTTGCGTGATCGTTTCTTTTTGCTGCCGCCGCCTGTTGACGCATTGGGTGCGTCGGAATCGCGAAATTTGTCGCTCATTGGTGTTCCTGATGTCTGTGTGCCCCGTGCAGGGCGCTTGCCGAACCGGGAGGCCATCCTGCCACCCTCGGCTCCGTCGCCGCCCCCGACGATGGGGGCTGTGAGTTGAATCATAGGCGTTGTGGTGACAGGGGTTTGGGGGATGGGGTGAACGCGAAGATCGCGAAGGGCACGAAGAGGACGCAGAGAAGAGGGGGATGGGGAAGAGAGGGGGAGATGTGGGTGCCCTGCTTTGATCCGACGGAGTCGGACAAAGCAGGAACGGGAGACTTTGAAGAACCTGCTTTGCCCTGACGGGTCAAAGCAGGGCACCCGGTATTAATCATGTGCGTTGAGGTGATCGATGATCCGCGCCCAAGAGGACTCGCAATCCCAAGCGGCCCAGCCCGCCTTGGATTCGTACTCCGGAACAAAGAGATTGAGATTGTCCGATGACGGAACAATGTCGAAGTTTGGCTGAATTAAGTCCGCGATCAGGTCCGCATCCTTAGGCCAATGAACGCCTTCGTATCCGAGTTCGACTTCGATACTCAATAGGTCGTCGAGCGAAGTTGGAAACGCGTTTGCCTGCTGCGTGTAGGACTCAAGCACGATGAAGAAGTTGCGATAAGCATGGCCGCGATTCTCGGCGTCGAGCAGACTCCCCGCGGCTCGCAAAAGCAATACACCAAATACCACGGCTGCGAGAATCAATACGAGAAGGCCTGAGATAAGAAATCGTCTCTTCACCCGTTCCACCCGGAGCCTCTGCGTGAACTTTGCGACCTCTGCGTTCAGTCTTCTCTTCGTGCCCTTCGAGATCTTCGCGTTCAATCGCGTTCTTGCTGCATCTCATACAGCATCATGTGCTTCATCAGTGCTGCGGCTGCGGATGTCGAAGCGCACAACCATCCTGCGTATCCGTCGCGCCATGAGCCCTTGATAACAAGTTGCTTCAGGAACGCGCCGGGCGGGGAGGTCATGAGCTTGAGAGGGCTGGTGCGTTTGCCCATGTCGTGCATGGACTTGGCGCTGACGAGTGACAATCGGCGGGCGTTGTCGATGTGCTGGGCGAAGAACTCGAAGGATTCGTGGATGAGGATGCCTTCGATGAGCGGTGCGGTATGCGGCGGGTCGATCTCGAGATAATCGTGCGGGTCGATCCCCGCGAATCGGGCTTTGCCTTCGCGGACGAGCGATGTCTTCACCAGACGCAATCGGTGCTCGGGCTGCCAGCAGTGGCGCAGGAGCTTGCCCTTGTATTCGACCATGCGGTTGACGGTCGCGCCATCCTCGCCCCGCATCATCGCGTCCTTGATGGATCGCGCGAGCTCGGGAGTGACGGGCTCGTCGGAGTCGAGCCAGAGGGTGTAGTCAGATGTACAGGCCTCCAGGGCGAGCTGCTTGGTTTTGACGAAGCCGCGCCAGTGGGTCTCGATGAGGACGACCTCACAACTCCCCCACGATCGGCAGGCGTTCACGAGGTCCATGGTCGAATCTGTCGAGCCCGAATCGACGACGACGAGCTGGTCCGCGAGATCGCGCACCGAATCGAGCACGCGCCCCATCGTGCGTTCATTGTTCTTGCACGGGATCATCACGCTCAGGGTGGGCGTATGGGATGACGGGGTCGCGTCGGGCATGGATATAGAATAGCTCCTGGGACGAACGAGATGAGCAATACCAACATCAGATCGGTACGTGTGATCCGGTATTCGCCCGACGGCGGGTACGCGGCGATCGAGTGGCTGCGTGCGTTCGAGTCCGTCGAGATCCCCCACGCGATCACGGACGGCGATACCTGGCGCATCGGTGTCCAGATCACCAAGAAACGCGTGATCGATGTGATCCTCCACATCGAACTCCTCGATTCGTTTGGCGGCCGTGTCAAGGGGCGCCTCGGGCGGACGCGGACGGACGGGTTGTTCAAAAGCGCGAAAAAGTGCCGAAAGACGATCGCGGGCGCGGATCGCGCGCTGGCGCTGCTGGGCGCAAAGCATCTGGGCACCCCAGTGCGGATTCTGGTGTGCGCTGCTGCGGATTGACTTGCGCCCTATGCGATTTTGCGGTATGATGCGGGCTGCGCCATGATGCATGTCCTTGTTTCAATCTCCCTTCTTGTTGCTGGTGCGCATGCACCTGAGCCGGAACCAACGCCCACATCCGCGTTTGTTCATGAATCTACGGATTCGTACACGAGCTACGCGATGCAGGGGTTTAGCGTGCGTGTTTCCTCCGCGGCGATGCGTCACCCGGACACGACGACACCGGCACTCACACTGCTTGAGGAAAAGCTTGCGGAGGTGATCCAACTGACGCCCAAGCACACGCACGAGCATCTGCGGCGGGTCTCTATCTGGATCGAGCACAACGCGCCGGAGCACGCGTGCGCCTGTTATCACCCGGGCAAGGATTGGCTGATCGAAAACGGGTTCAACCCGGACAAGGAAAAAGGGATCGAGATCTCGAACCCGAAGAACTTTGTCGAGTGGTCGAAGGATGCGCAGCCGATGATGGTGTTGCATGAGCTCGCGCACGCGTATCACGATCTGGTGCTCGGGTTTGATCACGCGTTCATCCGCGCATGCTTTGACAGCGCGATGAAGAGCGGGAAGTACGACGAGGTCCCGCACATCTCCGGCGATTCACGCAAGCACTACGCCCTGTCCAACGAACGTGAGTACTTCGCGGAACTCACCGAGTCGTACTTCGGAAAGAACGACTTCGCACCGTTCACGCGATCGGAACTCAAGGCGTTCGATCCGAAGGGATACGAAATGATCGAGGCGCTGTGGTTGCGCCCGATCGAGGATGAGTGAATAATCAACACATGGCGCGCAAAGCAAAGAACCCTGATCTCACCCATACGCACCCCGACACGGATGTTGTCGCGTCTGTACGGATCGGGGATTGCCGGGAGAAGCTCCTTGAGTTCAATGAAGTGAAGAACTCCGGGGTCGATCTGGTATTCGCGGACCCGCCGTTCAACTGGGCGCGGGATTACGATCGGCACGAGACGGGCGACGCGTGGGACGACGCAGCAATGTCACGCGAGCAGTACCTGTCGTTCACGGAGGAGTGGCTGAACATCTGCGCTAACGCATTGAAACCCACCGGGTCGATGTGGGTGAACATCCCCGACGACAGCGCTGCGGAGATTGTGGTGCATCTCAAAAAAATCGGGATGCACATGGTGAACTGGTGCGTGTGGCACTACCGGTTCGGGCAGAACACCAAAGGCAGGTTCATCAACTCTAAGGTGCACGCGCTCTACTTCTGCAAAGACCCCAACAAGCGCACCTGGAACCCCGACCCGATCCTCGAGGTCTCCGATCGGCGCGCGATCTATGGCGATCCACGCACGGAATCCAAAAAGGACGGCATGCCCGCGGGGATGCGGGTTCCGATGGACGTCTGGTACGGGAAGTACTGGGGACGCATCCAGGGCAACAACAAGGAACGCCGACACAAGCACGACAACCAGCTTCC
>SPJK01100275.1_pt1 | contig 17093 bp, 19 predicted proteins | sample 3741771 | NCBI WGS metagenome assembly SPJK01 (sample SAMN10925997, study PRJNA522277) | cold seep metagenome | isolation source: Elba SIP-enriched marine methane seep metagenome, extraction at timepoint T2 | place: Italy: coast of Elba, Mediterranean Sea
GCGCTGCAATCCTATAATGGCGACATGTTCAGCTTCCCATCTGAACAGGAGGGCCTGGAAGCGCTAGTTGAAATCCCGGACAATGCACCGGACGGCAATCGCTATCGCCCGGGTGGCTATGTCCAGAAACTGCCAAATGATCCCTGGGGACGACCTTATATTTACGAAGTGCCCGGCGATGATGGACGGCCTTACGATCTCTATTCGCTTGGCGCGGATGGCCGCGAGGGCGGCGAAGAAGACAATGCTGATATCAGCATCTGGGACATTTGAGGTCGCTCTGAAAGTCTGACCCCATGAGCCGTTCGAAACGACACATCGCCCAGATTGGCATGACTTTGGTGGAAGTCATGATGGTGCTGTTTATCATTGGTTTGACGGCCGGCCTTGTCACGCTGACCCTGCCGCAACGCCCGACCGACGAGCAAGCGAGCGCGCAAGCGTTTGCGACCGTCCTGCGAAATGCTCAGGACCAGGCGATCTTTGCAGGACAGCCGGTGGGATTGCGCGTAACCGATCGTGGATATGTCTTGGTGCAGTGGCGCCGCGACGGCTGGCGTCCACAAGGTCAGCCGCAATTGCTGCCAAGAGCGATGGAGATCAGCGTTGAAACCGACGCTGCGCCGCGCCCGGAGGGCTGGCAAGAATTGGTCTTTGATCCAACCGGGATTGTTCAACCGGCCGAGTTTCAGTTGCGCGCTCAAGGTGTCCGCATTGATATTAGCATGGATGAGTCTGGGGAGGTGCGCCTTGTCGAGCGTTAGACCTTCTTCAGAAGCCGGATTTAGCCTGGTCGAGACAGTCGCTGCGATGGGAATTCTCGCAATGGCGGCGATCCCGCTTTTGCAGATTACGACGGATGCCAACCGTAACGCTGCATCGCTGGAGACCCGCCTGCTGGCCCGAACAGTGGCCGAGAATGAAATGGCCCGCGCCATGGCCTCGCCAACGGTTCTGGATGCTGGTATCGCGGTTGGTCAGCAGGTTCAGATGGGGCGCACGTACAATTGGGTGCGAACGACCAGCCTCGGCGAACTGGGCCAGCTGCAAAACCTGAAAATCGACGTGCGCGCCGAAGGCAGCGAACAAGTGATCGCCAGCCTCGTCTCCTTGAAATACATCCCGCAAGCCTTGCCGGGTACGTCGACGCCGCAAGATCAAACCGGAGACCCGGCCGAATGACGCGGTCCTCTTGCCCCCAAGCTGGCTTCACGCTCGCCGAAACCATGGTTGCCCTGTTTATCCTTGCAATTGTGTCGTCGGCTGGCGCGGCGCTGCTGATCGGTGCGACGAGCACGAGCCAACAGATTCGGGATCAAGAACAGATCACGCGCCAACTGGATGTCGCGCAACGCCTGATCCGCCAGGATATCGCGGAGCTCAGCACACGCGCGATTCGACCGGCAGACGGCTTTTCGCCCGCAGGCAATCTGTTTGGCGATACCCCGCGCGGAGAAGAACCTTTCTTGCGGTTCGTGCGCAGCGGATGGCTTAATCCAGGCTATATCGAACCGCGCAGCGGGTTTCAGTCCGTTCAGTATGTGTTGCGCGAAGGCCGCCTGATCCGTGAAGCAAGTTTGCGTGCGGACGCCACACCGGGCACCCCGGTTTCATCACGCGTTCTGCTCGATAACGTCCGGACCGTCGAATTGGGATTTGTCCGCGGTGGCCAACGTTCAGAGTTTTGGCGCGGCGATGCCGGGCATGCCCTGGAAATTCTACCCGACGTGATCGAAATGAGCATCGTGTTTGAAAATGATACGCGTTTGACGCTCACCGCCCTGACCGGGGGAAGGATATGACCGGGACGGGTATGACGACGGGTAGATCAGAACGCGGCGCGGCCTTGCTCACGGTCATGATGATCGTCGCGGCGATGTCCGTCGCGGCGCTCGCGGTGACACACGCCGTGACCCAATCCACGGTTCGCTCCCAGGCCCTCGATGCACAGGCTCAACTCGCCTATTACGCCATTTCCGCCGAAGAGGTGGCCAAGGCGCGCATGATCGATGCGTTGGGGACTGTTGAAAATCAGCTTGTGCTCGGCATGCCAGGGCTGGGCGAACCCCAGATCATTCCTGTCGATGGCGGCGCGCTGACTGTGACGGTGCGCGACGCGACCAACTGTTTCAACGTCAACACGCTGACAAAAGGTTTAGAGGGCGGTGTCCTGGCGGCCGATCCGGATCAACAGAAAGTCTATCAGAGCCTTCTGCTCGCGGTCATCGAGGATGGCTATGAGTCGGATATGGTGGCTCTGGTCTCGGCTTTGACCGATTGGATGGATGACAATTCGGTGCCGGGAAATGGCGGCGCTGAAGACGGCTATTATCTTAGCGAGGTTCCGTCTTACCGAACCTCGTCGCAAAAACTCACATCTCTGGATGAGCTCCGTAGCGTTCGCGGCTACACACCGGACGTCTATGCGCGGCTCCGTCCGGTGCTCTGCGCACTGCCGGGCATGGTCCAGAGCGACACACTGAATATCAATACGCTGGAAGTCCATCATGCGCCGTTGCTCAGGCACGCGTTTTCTGACGCGCTCGAAATTGACGATGCGCGCGAACTGATTGCCTCGCGTCCATCCGAAGGCTGGCGCTCGGTTGAAGATTTGAGTGAGGATCCACTGGTCAAGGCGATTGATCCGGCATTGGTCCGTGTCGACCGCCTCGGTCTTGTCACAACTCTGGTAGAAGTTTCAGCCAATGTGTCTTATCGCGGACATGACATGACCATGCGCTATCTGTTTGAAACCCAGCCAGGACGCCGGATCCGGACGCTTCGCCGCGAGAGGATTGGGTGATGTCACAGGTCTATGCTCTGCTCCAGCCAGATGGCAGCCTGCTGATCGCACGGCCGCGCGGCAATGGCTGGGAGGTTGGCCAGGACGTGCGCGGGATTGAGGCTCGCGGGCGAAATCTGACTGTGTTCCTGAGCGGCCTCGATGTGTCGGGCCTGACCGCCATCATTCCGGCACGGAACGAAAACGAGGCCCGCCGCGCCGCTCCGTTTGCGGTTGAAGATGACCTTGCTGAAGGCGTTGAAGCCAGCCACGTCGCGCTTACGGCTCCAAACAAGGCTAATCCGGCAGCGCCGCGCCGTCTCAACGTCATCTCGACAGCGACCATGAGCGGGATTGTCTCAACCCTATCCGATCATGGGTTTGACGAAGCCGAGATTGTTGCCGCACACAGCCTCTTGCCGGACGGCGACGTGTTGTATGAAGCTCCGGGTCTGGTGCTTGGACGGCTCGGAGAACGCAGCTTCACACTGGATGCCGGTCTTGGACGCGATGTGCTCATTTCGATTTGCGAACCGCATTCGGATATCACGATCCATGGCGAGCATATAGCGGACGCGCTTAGGCGTTCCAGCGCGTATCCCGGCGCGTCTTCCCTTGAAGCGTTTCTGGTTCAGCTGGTGAGCTGGGCCGAACAGAAGGATCGCGGCATCCCGCTGCGCCAGGGCGCGTTTGAAGCCCGGTCTCCGATTGATCTGGACGGCCTGGATCATTGGAAGCTTGCCGGCATTCTGGCGGCAGCGACCGCGATAGGCTGGTTCGGCTGGATAGTCCTCGAGACAAATGCAATGAACGCGCGTGCAGAACAGCTCGAAACCCTGTCCCAGGAATTTGCGCAAGTGGGGTGGCCGGAACTCGGCGGTGATGTCCGAAAGGTGCTCGCCCAATCGGGCGGCGGTCATGTCCAGGATCAGCTTTTCCCACATCTGCTCGATGCTGGGGCCTTGCTCTATGACGGGCTCGCCCAGGTCGAGGGTAGCGAGTTGCGGACGATGAGATATGACCGCGTCCGCCGACAGCTCACTGCGTCGGTGGCGTTTGAGAGCTTTGCCGATGTTGACCGCCTGACCACGGTCCTCAATCAATCTGGTTTGACTGCACGGTCTGGTGATTCCCGTCAAAGCGGCAGCCGTGTGATCGGCGATCTCACCCTGGAGGTGTCGTCATGAGTGCCTGGTGGGTAAATATGGCCCCAAGAGAAAGGCTTCTGATCGCGATCGCGGGGGTTTTGACCGTTATCATCGTGGGCTGGCAATTTGTCCTGGTGCCAAGCCTGGAAGCCCGCGCCGAAGCCAAAGTTCGCCTGCACGACGCAGACCGGACTCTGGCGCAAATTCAGGAGCGCTATGGCTTGAAGCGAGCCGTCGGTGCCGCGGCAGCGACGAATGCACGGACGACGTCTGCCAGCATTGACGACTTCAAAGCTGAAGTGACGGGGGCTGCGTCTGATATCGGTCTCGCCATCGCGCGCCTGCAAGGTAGCGACGATAATAGTGTGCGCCTGATCTTTGAGGATGTAGACCCGCGAATGATCTTTCTCTGGTTGGAAAGCGTTCAGGCCAATCATTCTGGTCAGGTGACCCGATTTAATATGGAACAAGCCGGCGGCGGCCTGGTCCGCGTCAGCGTCGATTTGGTGGCAGGAGGCCTTTGATGCGCAAATTTTTGATGTTGATCCTGTTCATTCTGGTGCTGATTGCGGGTCTGTTCGCGTTCACGCCGCTGGGATTTGTTCTGAGCCAGTCCGGCGTCAGCAATCTCGGTGTCGGTTGGGCCAAAGCAGATGGAACGCTGATGAACGGTCGGATCAGCGGGTTTTACGTCGGCACTCAGCCCATCGGAGATGTCAGCCTTGAATTGCGCCCAATGTCGCTCTTTTCACTCGCACCGTCGTACGACGTCCAGTGGAGCGGCGCAGGAGGGCAGGGGACGGCTGTCCTCAAGTTCTCGAGAAGCGCGCTCGCGGCTGAAGACGTGCGGATGCGACAGGAAATTGGCGCTCTGGAGGGACTGGAACCGGCCGTACGTGCAATGGGCGGCACGCTCGACATCGATGATGGCGCGTTTCGTTTGACGCAATCAGGGTGTGACACGGCGTCTGGCGAGCTGTCGACCAACGCCCTGACGACTCTGGCGGCGCAATATGGCCGCCAGTTTGGCGGCATTGCCGGGCCCATCAGCTGTGACGCTGGCGCCTTCGTCGTCGCGATGGAAGGCCAGTCAGACGCCGGCGATCAGGTTAAAATAGATGCTCGCGCGGCGCTCACCGGAAGCGGTGACTTTGCCACCCGCGTGCGCACACAAGATACGCAGATCATTCTTGCCCTTACGCAAATAGGTTTTGTGCGAGAGGATGGCGAATTCATCTATCGTCAATCGCGTTCAGCAGGACTTGCCCCATGAAACTTTCTGTTCTTTCCGTGCTCGCACTGTGTATTGGCGTCGCGTCTTGTCAATCCAACGAAAAGGATCCGTCCGAGGTTCGGGCTGAAATGTTGGCGATGAAACCCGCGATCGACAGCGTGCCGCAATCGGGCCTCGGCCCACAGGATCTCGCAATTGGCGATTGCGGTCTGTTTTTGTGGAGCCAGACCGACGTCTCAAAATTCATCTTCTTCTCTCGCGCCTTGTCGGGAACCGCAATCTTCGCGCAAGGCGAATTGCCCATCGTGTTGACCCAAACCACCGCTGGCGGAGATATATTCGGGCAGTTCAATACCAATGCAGATTATGTCGCCGAAGATGGACGGTCACTAAAGCTTGCGGTCGTCCCCGGCGAAATTCTCGACGGCGGTCAACGGATCGAGCGCGGCTTACTGACCATGACCGATCGCGATGGATGGGAAACCAAGCTTCCCGTGCTCGGCGTTCGCGCTTGCAAGCAGGAATGACCTCCCTGCAATTGACGAGAATCGTGCACCACGATGCGCCAGGCGAGTTCCGTGCGGTGGCGCTGGATCCTGCCGGGAAAGCGTGCCGTCTGTTCATTGAGCGATGGAATGGGGTTGGGTCCCGCGCGCGACTTGGAAGTGTTCACCGCGCCCGCATCCGGCGTTTTGCTGATGAAATCGGCGGTGCGTTCCTTGAACTGGAGTCAGGACAAGAGGCCATTATTCGATTGCGCGACCGCGGCGGCTTCACCGAAGGCGCTGCGCTGCGCGTCGAAATCGTGAGTGAGGCGCGGAGCGGCAAACTGGCCCGCGTCCAACGCACGGAAAAGACCAATGAGACGCAATCAGGTCTCGCCCTCTGGCAGTCTCAGCTGCCAGGCGATGCAGCGCTGGACGAGGGTCAAGATCGTGAGACGGTTGAGGCCGCCTTCGATGAAGCGCTCGCGCCCTCGGTCACGCTGCAAGGTGGCGGTCAGCTCCACATTGATCGCACCCGCGCCTTGACGGCATTTGATGTCGACACGTCGGGTCGTCTCAGCAAAGGCAGCGCCGGCGCGCGTGCGCTTGCCGTCAACCGCGATGCCGCATCGGAGCTTGCGCGTCAGGTCGCGTTGCGGGGGCTCGGCGGCAATCTTGTTCTGGATTGCGTCGGGCCGCTGAACACATCTGCCGGAGATCAGATTCAGGCGCGCTTACGATCAGCGCTAGAGCAGGCTGGGGTCGAGGGCGCGAAAGTGCTGCGTCCGTCGGCCATTGGGTTGCTCGAGGCCTCGGTGCCCTGGCGCAGCTGTCCAATCGAAGACGTTGTCGAGGAAACCCCTGGCGAAACAGATTTACTGGGTCTGTTCCGCGACGTGCAGCGTGAAGCAGCGGCGAATCCCACAAAACGCTATCGTGTCGCGCTTTCCAAATCGACCTGGCGCGCCTATGTCCATCGCCGGAGCGACGCTGATGAGGCCTTGCGTCGCCATTTGTCGGGGCGGGTCGAGGTGATCGAGAGCGATACGAACGAGGATAGGGTGCAATCGCGATGAGTAAAAAGAAGTGTCCTGTTTGTGAAACGCGCATGACCAGTGCCGCGTTCAAACCGTTTTGCTCAAAACGCTGCGCCGATGTCGATCTGTCACGCTGGTTGAAAGGCAATTACGCCATTCCTGGACGCCCGTCGGACCAGGCCGACGAAGTCCCCGGCGGACCAGATCCATCTGATGCGTAATATTGACTGACGTTCAAAGAAAAACAGGGCTTGCCCTGATCCGGTGACTCAATTAGGGAGCCAAAAAGGGAGCTCCCCACATGAAAATCCGACAAGCGATCACCTTTGACGACGTGCTGCTGCAGCCCGGCGCGAGCGAGGTCACACCGTCCGAAGTCAACGTCGCCACCCACCTGACAAAATCAATTGGCCTGAATATCCCGCTCATCTCAGCGGCGATGGACACCGTCACCGAAGCCCGTCTGGCGATTGCTATGGCGCAGGCTGGCGGCATCGGTGTCATTCACCGCAATTTCTCGGTTGAGGAACAGGCCGCCCAGGTGACGCAGGTCAAGAAATTCGAAAGCGGCGTGGTGATGAACCCGGTGACGATCGAACCCTCGGCCAGTATCGCGGAGCTGAAGGCGCTGAAAGAGCAGACCGGCTTTTCCGGCATTCCTGTCGTCGAGAGCGGTAAATTGGTCGGCATCATCACCAATCGGGATATGCGCTTTGCCCCGGATCTGAATCAACAGGTCGGCAGCCTGATGACGCGCGATGTGGTCACTGTAACAATGGATGTTCCGATCGAGGAAGCGCGTACCCTGCTGCACAAGCACCGAATCGAGCGCCTCGTGATTGTTGACGAAGCGGGCAATTGCATCGGCCTGCTGACGGTCAAGGATATGGACAAGGCAGCGGTCAATCCCAACGCCGCCAAGGATGATGGCGGACGCCTCCGCGTCGCTGCAGCATCAACTGTTGGTGACGCGGGCTATGAGCGCACTGCGGCCCTGATCGAGGCCGGCGCAGACGCGGTGATCATTGACACCGCACACGGCCACTCAAAGGCCGTCGGCGAAGCGGTGACCCGGGCCAAGAAAATCTCCAACGCCGTCCAGATCATTGCCGGAAATGTTGCCACTGGCGACGCCACTAAGGCCCTGATCGATGCTGGTGCGGACGCGGTCAAAGTCGGGATCGGACCTGGCTCAATCTGCACAACCCGGATTGTCGCCGGTGTTGGCGTCCCGCAGCTGACCGCGATCGAGAACTGCGCCAACGCCGCCCAGGCAAATGGTATTCCGGTGATCGCCGATGGCGGCATTAAATTCTCAGGTGACTTTGCCAAGGCCCTCGCGGCTGGCGCATCGACAGCAATGATGGGGTCGATGTTTGCCGGAACGGAAGAATCGCCCGGCGAGGTTTTCCTGTATCAAGGCCGCTCGTACAAAGCTTATCGCGGCATGGGCAGCCTCGGCGCGATGGCGCGTGGGTCGGCGGATCGCTATTTCCAGAAAGACGCGGCCAGCGACAAACTCGTCCCGGAAGGCATTGAAGGCCAGGTTCCGTTCAAAGGCCCGATCGGGCCTATCGTCCACCAGATGGTTGGCGGCCTGCGCGCGGCGATGGGCTATGTCGGCGCCGCAACGATGGATGAGCTGCACAAAAAGGCAGAGTTCGTTCAGATCACCGGGGCCGGGCTACAGGAAAGCCATGTCCATGATGTCCAGATGACGCGCGAAGCGCCGAACTATTCGCTGAGCCGGGGTTAGGTTTTCGCCTCACGCCACATCGGTTCCATTATCGGCGATCCGTCGCCGTCAATCTCAAACGTCCCGATTCGTTCAAAGCCATGAGCGGCGTAAAAACCGGTATTCGCGGGGTTTGAGTTTTCCAGATAGACGGGCACGCCCGCCGCATCACAGGCCGCCAGGACAGGCGCGAGCAGGCCTTTGCCAACGCCTTTGCCGCGCGCGGCCTGTGTCGTGCCGATCGTGAACAGGTACATGTGCGGGTCTTTCGGGTGCCAATCCCGCATCAGGCTGCCCAAAGCTCTGCCACGATCGATGGCACCCGGGGTTCCGTGCAACATCTGGCCCAGCGCAAATTTCATCAGGCCCAGCTGACTCGGCGAGGCGTCCACACCGGGTGGCAGCCACATCGTCGCGCCGCCATCCTCATGCAGGAAGCACTCGCCTTGCGGGACATACATTTCGCGCGCCATGACGCGAAACATCGACCGGATCGAGGCGGGCTTGCCAAACACATATTGATTGACCGGGTCTTCGGCAAACGCCTCGCCGGTAATGTCCGCCACTGTTTTCCAATCTCGCATCGTCGCGCGCGAGAGGCCAGTATCTTTGAGATCAATCTGCATGGCGCCAGTGTCGGAAAGGATTGTCGGTTTAGCAAGAGCAGGCGCGATATTCCCGCCTTGATCCGACGGGGTTCGATCGTGTTCTAAGCTCTGGCGCATGATCCATCGCTATCATCGCCCCTATTATCAACAGGTCGCCGTTTATTTCTGGCCGATTTTGTTCTTTGAGCTGTGGCGGGTCGATCGCTGGTGCGCAGAAACCGGGCGCTGGGCGGTGGTTGAACTTGATCGCTATGGCCGCGCCTGGGTGCCGTTCTGGGAAGGCATGAGCCAGAATTACGGTGTGTTTGGCATGGACGCCTACATATATTCGCCGGGCGAGGTTGAGGCGCTATGTCCCGGGCTTCTCCAAAGAGCCATGACGTCTGTTGACGCCTGCGCAAACTGGTGTCCAAGGTCGGGAACTGTCTATCGTCCAGGTTGCACCTGTAGCTCTTGGATTCCAGCCCGCGCAGGTTTCGACGGGATCTTGCCGCTCATCGATCCGGGCTAGGTTCGATTTGTCAACTTACGCGCCCTTATCCGCTGGATCCTGTGATGGACTGTCTGATCAAGTCGGAAAGAGCGGCATGGTTGGCGTTTTCATACCTTCGCTTCGAGCCCTGAACGCAATCGCGTCTCAGGCCGCACGGGCTGGCGCGCCCGCAAGTCTCATGCTCAACCGTCTGCCGGGTTTTGACTGAGCTGCAAAAAACGCATTTGGGCCGTCAAAGAAGGTTGCAAGCCGAAACACGTTTATATATATCCGGCTCTCCAACAGAGCGCTCCCTTCGTCTATCGGTTAGGACGCCAGGTTTTCAACCTGGAAAGAGGGGTTCGATTCCCCTAGGGAGTGCCACTTTTACCACGACAGATTGAATTATTGCGCGTCGGATGACGAAAGCCGCGTGACAGCGCAGTCTCTCCGGTCTAACGTTTTGGTTAATTGGGGGTGGGCCCTTGGGTGAAACGGCTGAACAGGTTTCTAAAGTGAGTGCAGAATCAGGTGTGCGCCTGATCGGCCGGGTCAAATGGTTTGATACGGTCAAAGGGTACGGATTTGTTGTTCCGGAATCGGTTGAAGGGATGGTCCTCAATCAGGATGTAATGATGCATGTCTCATGCTTGCGCGCGCACGGCGAAAATTCTGCTGATGAAGGCTCCCGGATCATCTGTGATGTGGTCGAGCGGGAACGCGGCTGGCAAGTCCTCAATATTATCGAAATGGATCGCCCGAAGTCCGCCGTGATGCGCGATCAGGGCGAGGCCATGGTCTATGAACGTGCGGTGGTCAAATGGTTCAACGCGGCCCAGGGCTTTGGGTTCGTCAACCGCCCCGGCGAGGCGGCTGACATATTCGTGCATATTTCAGTGATGCGGAAAGCCGGCCTTGATACGCTTGAAACCGGGACAGAGCTCGAAATCGTGACCGGTAGCGGTCAAAAAGGCGAAAACGTCGTATTCATCAAAAACTAGAGCGCGTGTGAGCGAGTTGCTTGCCGCAGACGCGCTGCGCGGCTAGAGAGTCGGGTATGAAAATGATCCGTATTTCCGCTTTCGCTGTCCTCGCGTCCGTCATCGTATCCGGAGCAGGTGCCGACCCGATGGAGGTCACGCCGCTATCCATTGTGAGCGCCGAGACGAGCCATGAATTCTCTGTCGAAGTGGCCAATGACCGCGACGAAATCAGCTTTGGATTGATGGATCGCGAAAGCATGGATGCGGACAAAGGGATGCTGTTCGATTTCGATCCACCGCGCGAACCGGCGATGTATATGAAAAGCACGCTGATCCCGCTGGATATGCTGTTCATCGCAGATGATGGTAGTATAGAAATGATCGCGCGCAACACGGTGCCGGGATCATTGCGAACGATCTCGCCTGGCGTGCCGGTACGCGCCGTGCTTGAGCTCAATGGCGGTCAAGCCGCTGAACTGGGCATTCAACCCGGCGACACCGTACAGCACCCAATCTTTGGCAATACCGACGCACCAGCGGAATAATCGAAAATGAGAGAAGAAGACCTGCCCGCGCACCTCACCGTGCCGGATGGGTTTGTATTGTCGCGATCTCGCGGGGCGTTCTCCAATCATAATGGCCCGGTCTATGAAGCACGCGGCGCGGACGATCTCCGCAGCGGCCTGTTCGTGCTTGATCGGCATTGTAACAGCATGGGTTTTCTACACGGCGGCATGGCCAGCGCTTTTTCTGATCGATCACTGGCCGTCGCCGTTTATGGCGCCACCAAACGCATGTCGGTGACCTTGAAACTGACCTTGCATTTCTACGAAACGGTCCGGCTCCACAACTGGCTGGAGGCGCATCCGCGCGTGCTGAGCACAGAGAATGATCTGGTTCAAGTCACTGCTGATCTGAGGATCAATGGTGAGAAACTCGCCGCCCGGGCAGATGCGACATTCAGGACACTGCGAAGACCGCAAAAACAGGGTTGAAACCCCGAAAACCGACAGTATACCGGGAGGCCGGAGCGTGGCGCAGCCTGGTAGCGCATCTGGTTTGGGACCAGAGGGTCGTAGGTTCGAATCCTATCGCTCCGACCAGTTTCTTCAGAAGGGCCGGTCAGAATGGACGCTCGTATTTACAAGCCTGCCAAGACTGCCATGCAATCAGGTCGCGGAAAGACCAAGGATTGGGTCCTCGAATTCGTGTCCGGCGCCAAACGGGTCTCAGACCCCGTTATGGGCTGGACCAGTATAGACGACATGACCGGGCAGGTTCGCTTACACTTTGATAGTCGCGAACAAGCCATCGCTTACGCCAAGCGCGAAGGCCTCGCCTTTTCAGTCGAAGATCCGCGCGAAACCAAACGTCTCGTCAAATCCTACTCGGAAAACTTCGCGGCCAACCGCAAGCAGCCCTGGACCCACTAAACGAAAGCAGGGCCTGCGCCAAAGTTTCCAAGGTTTGGGAGCGCAGCTGCGATCTCTGAATCATTGAGACCAAACCAGCGTCCCAATGGCTCCGCGAACTGTTCGACTGACATGGTCGGGATCAAGCGCCCACTGCCGGCATCCTGATCATGGCCGAGACTGTAAGGCGGCATATCGCCATAGATCTGCCCGCCCTGAACGGCATCGCCAATGACAAAATGATGGCTGCCCCAGCCGTGATCAGTGCCGTCACCATTGATCGCCAGCGTCCGGCCGAAGTCAGACGCGGTGAACAGTGTCACGTCACTGCCGAGGCCAATCTCCTGCATCGCTTGATAGAACGCGACGACGCCTTCATCGATCTCTCGCTGCAGCCCAGGTAAATCATTCGCCTGATTGGAATGGGTATCGAAGCCGCCAATAGCAACGAAGAAGACCTGGCGGTTGATCAGCAGTGAATCTCGGATTGCTATTGTGTTGGCAACCGCTTGCAATTGCTGAGCAAGGAAGCTCGCCGGGAACGCCGTGGCGAAGGGCTGAATGGAGGCGAAGGCGTCATTGAAATTCTCGTTAGTTGTCAGCGCCGTACGCATTGCGTTCGAAACATCTCGGTCGATCAAATTAGTTGAGGCAAAATCCATCGCCTCGAAATGGTCTCGCAGCTTTTGATAGATCGCTTCGCCCTCCGGAGTGCTCCGATTGCCTTCGAAGAAGTTTAGGGCATCGATCACCGGCGCGCCATTCAAGCCGACCTGGTACGGGCGGGCTTGCTGGCCAGTCAGGAACAGCTCGTTGCCGAGGCTTGTAATCGTCGTGAAGTCGCTGCTGCCAGTGTTCGCACCGGCACTTAGAGCTGCATCGGCGAAACGCCCGCCCCAGCCAAATTGCGCGCCTTCAGGCTGGCTCGACATCCAGGTCGACTGTTGGTCATTATGGGAGAAGAGCCGTTTGGGCTGCGCCACTGTTTCGTTCAGGAATTGTGTCCGGTTGAGAGGTTGGATTAAGGGTCCAACATTCCCGATGACGGCCGCATTTCCGCTGTCAAACAATCCTTTGATTCCGCTCAATTCTTCCGGAAGAGCGAACTGGCGCGTGCCGAAATCTGCGGCATTACTTGGGTTTAGCGGAAGCAGGCGATCGCGCGCACGGGTCGATCCGCCCTGCATATTGCCATACAGGTTGAGCAAGGGTGCACGTATTGTGGCATAGCCATTATACGACGCCTGATCGTACGGCAAGACCGTGTCATGACCGTCCATCCCACCCAGAAAGAACAGGCAAACCAGAGCCTTATATCCGGATGTCTCGGCGGCGCTCGCCTGGAATGCGGATAGTGAGCTGCCTAATCCAGCCAGCGTTGCGGCGCTGAGTGCGCTGGCACCGGTGAGGAATGTTCTGCGGGTCGTTTTCATATCGCGTCCTCCTAGCGCTGCACTGTGTAGTCTGGTGATGTCATCATCATGAGCACGCCAAGCGCGACCCGCAAAAACGGGCCGTTATAATTGGGGTCATTCGGATTCTCGAGCGCAACATCATTCAGAAACGTCACGATGGTCGCCTTCGTCTCCGCGGTCGTTCGCCCATATGTCAGCAAGAGGTCGAGATGATCGACCAACGCGGTTGGATCGTCGGCAAGAGCGAGTTCATCACTATAGTCGGGGATAAAGCTCGTTGCTTCCGGTTGTCCGGTATTATTGGCCGCGAATGCGAATACGAAATAGGTCATGAAATTCGCGTAGTTGGACACAGAGTTTGCGTTGATCAGTTGTAATTCCGGCATGGTCAGGCCCGCTGATCCGGTCTCGGTGCCAGGCGCGACATAACCCGGACGATAGAAATTGAAGACGGAGGGTGACTTGTAGGGTGCTTGAGACAGGGCGCCGCCAAAACTGGTATTCCAGACCGGGAACGTGTCTTCCGGCGTTATCGTTCCGGCATCGAAGGCCCGCGCCCAATGAATGAAACGCAAAACCGGTTCCCGGATTTTTCCGAAACTGTCATCATTTCGATTGGCAGGATCACGCGCGTCTGGATCGAACAGGACCGCTGCGATCGTTGCTGATAGATCGCCGCGTCGGCCATCACCCACCATGGTGCCATCCGGCAACGCATATTGTCCGCTTGAGAACGCATCAGAGACGCGTTGAATGTAATCAGGCTCCGGGTGACTGGTCACAAACCGTTGGATCAATTGCCGCGCTAAAAACGGCGCAGTGTTGGGGTGATCCACCAGTGCATCTAGCGCTAGATCTATGCTTTCTGTCGGTCCTGTACCGGCAGGAATAGTGGTGCCCAGGAATGATTTTTCGAGGTCAGAATGCCACTCCGGGTACACTTCCATAGGAGAGTGCAGGGCATCCGCAGGCAGTGTACGGAAATCGAAGAAAAACTCGCCGCCTTTGAGGCTGAGTCCGGTAAACACTTTTGCGAGCCCGGTGACATCGGTATTATCATATATCTCAACCGGCGCGCCGTTCTGAGTGACCACATCACCGTCTTGCTCAAGCTCAACAAGCCCGATCGAGAAAAGCTGCATCACTTCGCGGGCATAGTTTTCATCGGGCATCCGACCCGTGGCTGCATCACCCTTAATGTTCTGCAGATAAGTCAGGTATTCACCCATCGCCGGGGAGTATGTGACCTCCTCCAGAAGATCGCGATAATTCCCGAAGGCATTGCGAACCAGAATATCCTGATAATGCGCGACGGCATTCGGAACTTCGAACAGAAAATTGCCTTCCGCGTGCGAAATGACCAGAATTTGCGACAGCGCGAACGCCATGCGTTGCCGCAATTGATCATCGCCTTCTATGGCGTTGATCCAAAACGAAAAAGTCGGAGTTTGTCGCTTCTCGAACGTCAACTGTCCGTTCATGTCTCGCGCGTCTGGCTCAGCAATCTCCGTGAGCACATAGCTCAAATTCAAGCTCGGCGGTTTGTTGAATTCTGCCTGGATCCAGTCAGAAGGCGCGGTGCCGGTGAGAGCGGTGATATCCGGGAGTGTCGGACCAAATGTCGCTTGATTAAGAAAAAGCGACGTTGATTCAGCCGTCGAAAACGCCGTGCTCGCCGGAGGCGGCGGAGGAGGAGGTGGTGGTGGAGGCGGGGGCGGCGAAGGCGGTGCTGATCCGCTGCCACCAGGAACTGTTCCGCCGCCGCTGCCACCGCCGCCGCAGCCGGCCAGTCCCAGCGCCAAAGCCAATGCAGCGCTTTGTGCGAGTAGGGTGAGTTTTCGTTTCCGCATCTCGTCCTCCCAGGTCCGCGGTGACATCGTCGCTCGTTCTTCTTAACAAACTCGATCCTCAATCCGGGACATTCAAATGCGTTCCTGACAAAGGTTTAACGATAATATCCGCGAATTCCGTCGTCTCCTAATAGCTAGAGGATTGGACAGCGTCGTTTGGATGCAGACGCAAACACAATTGCTGACTTTTAATCTCCGCACTTTCAGATTAAGGCAGGCGCTCTAAAGGCCCCTTAGCTCAGTTGGATAGAGCACCCGACTTCTAATCGGACGGTCGCAGGTTCGAATCCTGCAGGGGTCGCCAGCCACTTGATTGCTTAAGTAGAGGGGCAGGGCGCTCGTCAAATTACGTCGAACGCCCGATCACTCTACTCCTCGACGTTAAATCCGCACTGATTCTGTTCCATGCTGATCTGTTTGGTAATCCGCTTGGCGTTTTGAGCGTAGGCTTCGGTGACGGAGCCACTCAGAACCGTCTTGCCGTTCAACGGACTGACATTCTCGCATAGATGGAACACCCGTGGCGAGTCGTGCTTCTTCGCCCCTTCCGGTGGTGCGATCCAGTAGACGACTTCGCTGCCGCCGGTCGCGTCTACAACGGCGTCTGTATCTCGCGCGATGTCCTGAGCTTGCTCAGCGACTTCCGGCGAACAAGCCGTGGTTGGCAGGTTCGCTTTGATCTGCGCCGCGCACTCATTCATGTCTTCGGTATACTGCTCAACAGATGGCGGGTTGTAACTCACGCCAAACAGGGTTGCGACAACGGCCAGGGCGGCGCCCACACCGCCTGCGATCTGCTTGTTCTTGGGATCCATATCCTTGTCGAGGAAGATCATGGCGAGAAGCGGCAGGAAGGCGATAATTGTAATGATCGCACCAAGTTGATTCTGGACGAAGAACTTGAACGCTTCTTCCTTGCTCGCCGGGTCATGCTTATTCGCCGCTTTCCACATCAGGCTGCCTGCGATGGCAAATACGGCAATCCCAACCAGGAGACCGATCAGCAAGGGCAGATTACCCTCAGCGAACTTGCCCTGAAGCAGCAAGACTATACCAGCAATCTCGCCGCCAATGGCGATGACCCAGGAAATCGCCGCAAACAAGCGCAGACGGCCCGCCTTGGATTTCTGATCCTCGCTCGCGCGCCAGGCTTCTGTGACGTCGGTGTCGGGCCCGTTTTCGTTTTCTTTATTCGTGTCAGACATGCTCTCAATCCTCCCATTTGATCCAAGGGCGGAGATTGCGGATCAAAGCGTCCGCTCGGTATCGCCCCTCGCCTCGAAAATATCGAACACGGTCTTCATTCGCGGATTCGGGTCATAAAACGAGGGTCGCGCGGCAGTTGGCTCCTAATGCGCTTCAGCCCAGTTCATCCCTGTATCGGCTTCGACAACGAGCGGGACACTGAGATTGAGGGCGGGCAATGGCGCGCGCTCCATCGTGGACGTGACCACGTTGATCGTTTCTTCGGCCTCGTCTTTCGGGACTTCGAAGATCAGTTCGTCGTGCACTTGCAATAACATTTTTGCCTTCAGACCGGCTTTGTCGAGCGCATCCGGCATCTGCACCATGGCTCGTTTGATGATGTCGGCCGCCGAGCCCTGGATCGGTGCGTTGATCGCCTGACGTTCGGCAAACCCGCGTTGAGGGCCTTTGGCTTTAATGCCTTTCAGGTGCAGGACCCGCCCGAATATAGTCTCGACCCGTTCATGCTCTGCGGCATATTTCTTGGTCTCATCCATATAGGCTTTTATGCCGGGGAAGCGTTTGAAATAGGTCTTGATATAGGCCGAGGCCTCGTCTCGTGGGATCGAAAGCTGCCGCGCAAGGCCAAAGGCCGAGATGCCATAAATGATGCCAAAATTGATGGCCTTAGCGCGTCGACGGATCATCGGGTCCATGCCTTCAATCGGCGTGTCGAACATTTCAGAC
>SPJK01027528.1_pt1 | contig 17070 bp, 15 predicted proteins | sample 3741771 | NCBI WGS metagenome assembly SPJK01 (sample SAMN10925997, study PRJNA522277) | cold seep metagenome | isolation source: Elba SIP-enriched marine methane seep metagenome, extraction at timepoint T2 | place: Italy: coast of Elba, Mediterranean Sea
ACCAATCCCGGCATGCCACCCGGGCCGTTGGACAAAATCGCCTCCGGTGGGGAGCTCAGCCGTTTCCTGCTCGCGATCAAGCTCGCTCTGGCTGAAAAAGAATCGGTCCCCAGCCTTGTCTTTGATGAGGTGGATAGCGGGGTGGGCGGTGCGACGGCCGCGGCTGTGGGCGAACGGCTCGACCGGCTGGCGAGAGCCTTGCAGATCCTGGTGGTTACCCATTCGCCGCAAGTTGCGGCAAAAGGGGCGATGCATCTACGCGTCGCCAAAGCGATGCGCGGCGAGACAATGGCAACCGATGTCTCACGCCTGGACGCCCCCTCTCGCCTGGAGGAAGTCGCCCGGATGTTGGCCGGCGCCGAAGTAACACAAGAAGCACGTGCCGCAGCAAGAAGCCTCATCAACGGAGCGACCCCATCGGTTCAACCACCATCTGGGGGGCTACTATGAGCGAAGGTCCTGCGAACGCGCCCCAGCAACAAAACATCGATGATCTCTCCCCCCGAGACGCGCGACGCGAACTGGCGCGTCTCGCCATGGAAATCACCTATCACGACACCCGTTATCACGGCGAAGATGAACCGGAGATTTCCGATGCGGCTTATGACGCTTTGCGCCGCCGCAACGACGCAATCGAAGCACGCTTTCCTGATCTCATTCGCTCGGACAGTCCTTCAAAACGAGTAGGCGGTGCGGTCAAATCCGGCTTTGGCAAGATCCGCCATGAACGCCCGATGCTGTCCCTGGGCAACGCCTTCAACAGCGACGATGTCTCAGAATTCCTTGATCGCGTTCGGCGTTTCCTTGGTCTCGATTCTGCTGAGGACCTTGAGATTGTAGCCGAGCCGAAGATCGACGGACTGTCTGCCGCACTCCGCTACGAAAATGGGAAGCTGGTACAAGCAGCGACACGGGGCGACGGCGCGGAGGGCGAGGACATCACCCGCAATATGCGGACTTTGGAGGATGTTCCCGAGACCCTGACCGGATCCGGTTGGCCGGATGTCCTGGAAGTCCGTGGCGAAGTCTATATGTCAAAGGACGACTTCCGCGCCTTGAATGAGCGGCAAGAGGCTGCCGGCGCCAAAGCCTTCGCCAATCCCCGCAATGCAGCGGCAGGGAGCCTGCGTCAACTCGATCCCGCCATAACGGCATCGCGACCCCTGCATTTCTTCGGCTACGCCTGGGGAGTTGTCAGCGAACCACTGGCCCCGACGCAGATGGAAGCCCGCCAACGACTGGCGGATTTCGGCTTCTCGCTCAATCACCCAACCGCTATATGCGGCTCACTCTCCGACATTATCGCGCATTATGATTTCATTGGATCGGAGCGCCCGCATCTGCCCTTCGATATCGACGGCGTTGTCTATAAGGTCAACCGCCTGGACTGGCAGGAAAGACTGGGGCAGGTCAGCCGCGCACCCCGTTGGGCCATCGCCCACAAGTTTCCGGCGGAAAAAGCGGAAACTGTTATTGAGGAAATTACCATACAGGTCGGCCGGACCGGCGCCCTGACGCCCGTTGCCAATCTGACGCCTGTGACCGTTGGCGGCGTGGTGGTTTCTCGGGCAACCCTTCACAATCAAGACGAAATCGAACGCCTGGACGTACGCGTGGGAGATACCGTACGCATACAGAGAGCCGGCGATGTCATCCCGCAAGTCCTGGAGGTGATCACAGGACGCCGCCCGGCTGATAGCACGCCCTATCACTTCCCAAGCCAATGCCCCGTCTGCAACAGCGATGTCGAGCGGGAGGCAGGCGAAGTTGTCTGGCGCTGTACCGGCGGATTGATCTGTGAAGCACAAGCCGTGGAACGGCTGAAACATTTTGTCAGCCGCGACGCCTTCGATATCGAAGGGCTTGGCACCAAGAGCATTGATGAGTTCTGGAAGACCGGAATGATCCGTCAGCCAGCCGATATCTTCTCACTCTCAGACCATCGGGACCGCATTCTGGGACGTGATGGCTGGAAGGAGACTTCTGTCGGCAACCTTCTAACCGCTATCGAAGACCGGCGGCGTATTGCCTTTGAGCGGTTTATCTTCGCGCTTGGGATCCGGCATGTTGGGCAGACAACCGCCAAACTTCTGGCACGGAGCTATGGGCGCTATGCTGATTGGTTCACAGCGATGCAACAGGTTTCAGACGAACGGAAAGCTGTGCCGGAAGAAATGAAGAAGGCAGAGCTGATTGGCCCGAGCTATGCGGAGCTGGTGGCAATCGACACTGTCGGCATGGCTGCCGCCGACAGTCTGGCACATTTCTTTTCCGAAGCGCACAACCTGGATGTCCTGAACGCCTTGTCAGAGGCCTTGGATATTCAGGAGGCAGAGCAACCGGAAACCACAAATTCCCCGGTCGCCGGGAAAACCGTAGTTTTCACCGGCACATTGGAGAAAATGTCCCGCAACGAGGCGAAGGCGCGTGCCGAATCCCTCGGGGCCAAAGTCTCGGGCTCTGTTTCAAAGAAGACCGACTATGTCGTGGTTGGCGCCGATGCCGGGTCAAAAGCACGCAAGGCACAGGAACTTGGAGTCACAGTTCTAAGCGAAGAAGATTGGCTTGCCATATCCTCCGGCAAGGGGCATGAGCCACCCGCTGCCACACAAGGGGACATGTTCGCATGAGGCTGATGAGTGATTTCGGAAAACGGTTGCCGTTGATCCTCTTTGCCGTTTTCTTTCTGGCTCCCCCCGGTCACCTCAGGCAAGCAAGCGCTGAAAGCTCATGGTCGATCCTGGAATATGATAAGTCTGGGAAGGCAACAGGTGAAAAACACGGGTCTGGTCGGAATAGCGACGAGGCTGCGACCGATCACGATTCGAAGACCGGGCAACAGCGCAAACTGATTACTTCTGGGGAAATCCTGGTCGCGGAGCCGCCGCCTGGCATGATCCATGCCCTTACACAACGGGGCTACAAAGTCATAGAGAATCATGGCTTGTCCTTTCTACATATGGACCTCTACAAACTGCGGGTTCCGCCCCACATTCCAATACTGGAAGCGATTGATAAGCTTCGCCGCGAGTTTCCGAAGTCACATATCGACACGAATGATGTCCTGGACCCCGCTTCCGCACCCGGACCGCAAATCGCCAAGGTGCGCAGCTATGATCAAATAAACGGGTGGGGCGTTGCGCCAAAGACTTGCGGTCGCAACATGGTGCTCGGCATGATCGATGGGGCGGTCGATAAGAAACACCGGGTCTTAAAGGGGCAGAAGCTTCACTACAAAAGTTTCATTAAGGCGGATCGGCGTCCCGCACGGGCAAATCATGGCACTGCGATTGCTGCCATGTTGATCGGCAATCCTGACAAAGGTGGCGCAGGTTTCCTGCCATCCGCGACACTCTACGCGGCGAATATCTTCGAAAAACGATCCAGAGGACCGACCGGTAACCTCGCCGCCATGATACGCGCCGTCGATTGGTTGGGGGGATCCGGTGCTGAGGTGGTTAATCTATCCATCGCCGGCGGCGAAAATGCCTTGATGCGCCTTGCCATAAACCGCGCCGTAAAAGCAGGGCTGATGATGGTCGCTGCAGCGGGCAACAAAGGCCCGAGTGCCCCTCCGGTCTGGCCCGCCGCCCATGAAGGCGCGCTTGCCGTGACAGCCATTGATCGTGGGTTGAAGGCCTATCAGTATGCCAATGTCGGCTCTTACATCGACTTCGCGGCACCCGGTGTGAATGTGAAAGTTCATACACCCAGTGGCCGCAAGATTGAGAGCGGCACCTCTATGGCTGCGCCCTTTATCACCGCAGTTGTGGCCCTGCATTTACATCTCGGCTATGACGCCAAGCCGAATACACTCCGGCACGCAATAAAAAGGCTGACAACAGATCTTGGCAAAAAAGGCCGAGACGAACATTTCGGATGGGGGCTGGTCCGGGTCAAGCCACGCTGCTAGTCGACGACATCCTGTGTCATCATCCCAAGCTTCACAGCCAAGCTTCATAGCCAAGCTTCATAGCACCGATCAGGCCGGTTCTTTGGCCATCGAAAGCAACTTTTTCAGAACATCCGTGCCAATGCTGCGAGTTGGTCGCTCCGCTTCATCCTGGAGAACAAGCAACGCGTTATAACTGCGGTGGACCGAGCAAAGTTGGTTCCCACAGTCTGAGGCATCATTTCGAAAAGACCGGTACTGCACGCAATCCTGACAACACGCCAAAAGCGAGTCGCCAATGCCGTCCAAGCGCGGATGAATAACCGCAGCACTTTCTCTTGGGAGCTTGTTTTTCATCGAGCTCCAAGCCTCCATCCCAAGCGATCCACGCTAATCGCAGATTCACCGAATAAAGAGCATAACTTGAAAGTGTAAAGATTTTGCTAACGATTACAGGGTGGCCGTTTTCTTAACCAGCCAATCACGGGTTTCGGGGTCAAGGAAGGGGCTAATCTCCGCCAAAACGCGCGCATGATAGGCATTGATCCAGGACATTTCGTCCGCGTCCAGCATTGCCGTGCCGATCAAATTCCGATCATAAGGGGCCAGCGTGATGGTCTCAAATTCCAACAATTCACGCTCCGCACCGGCAGGCGGTGTCTGAACCTCACTGACGACGACCAGATTCTCGATCCTGATGCCATAAGCCCCCGTCTTATAGTAGCCGGGCTCGTTAGAAAGGATCATGCCGGGCTCCAGTGCGACCGCGCTATGCGACTTGGCGATCCTTTGCGGCCCTTCATGGACATTCAGATAACTTCCAACGCCATGACCGGTCCCATGATCGAAGTCGAGCCCCCGCGCCCAAAGTGGCGCCCGCGCCATCGGATCGATCTGGGAGCCTGTCACGCCTTTGGGGAACCGAGCTCGTGCGACCGCGACATGTCCCTTCAGAACCAGGGTATAGCGTTCGCGCATCTCTGCCGACGGTTCGCCAATGGCGACTGTCCGTGTCACGTCTGTCGTCCCATCCAGATATTGACCGCCGGAATCGACCAACAACAACTCGCCCTGTTGCAGCTCCCGATCCGTCGTTTCAGAGGCTCGATAATGCACAATCGCGCCATTGGGGCCTGATCCGGCAATCGTATCGAAGCTGTCATCGCGATAATGCTCGCCGGGGCCCCTTAACGTGCGCAGCTTGGCGATTGCCTGTAACTCGGTCACGCCGCCGCCGGGGGCTGTTTCCTCTATCCACTTGAAGAAGCGAATGAGCGCAGCCGCATCACGTCGATGCGCCGACCGTGTTCCAGCCAGTTCGACAGAGTTCTTGATGGCTTTCGGCAGTGCGCAGGGGTCTTCCGCCTGCCGCATCGTCGCCCCTGACGCCTTCAGCGTATCGAAAACATGGCAGGGCGCGCTCGCAGGATCTGCACTGACGGTCTTTCCAGCCGCCCCAAGCTTGGTAAGTGCGTCCGAGAAACTCTCAATCGGATGGACAGCGACCGCATTGCCTAAGCTGTTGCGTGTCGACGTCGTCACCTTTCTGCCATCAACAAACCAGTCGGCACTGCCATCGGCGTTGAGGATAGCAAAGCTTAAGGAAAGTGGGCAGTTCGGAACATCACTTCCGCGAATATTCAGCAGCCAGGCAATGCTGTCCGTCGCCGTCAGGACAACGGCATCGGCGCCGTCTTCGGCCAAACTGTCAGCCAGTTTGCGGCGTTTATCGGCGGAGCTTTCACCGGCGAAGGCTAGGTCATGCGGAACAGCCGGCGAGATCGGCGCTGCCGGTTGTTGAGACCAGACCGCATCAATCGGATTTCCTTCGACCCGCACTAACTCAGCACCGGCGCGCTTGGCAGCTTGCTTGAGGCGTGCGGCGCCCGCTTGCGTGTGCAGCCAGGGATCGAAACCGATCTTGGCCCCGGCCTCGAAAGTCTCGGCAATCCAACCCGCAGCCGGTTCTTCAATCAGATGTCGCGGCTCAAACGCTTCGGTATCGACTTGGTCGCGAACCTGGATCGTATAGCGTCCATCAACGAAGATCGCGGCCTTCTCCAGACCAACCACAACCGTCCCCGCAGACCCATCGAAGCCCGTCAGCCAGGGCAGGCGATCCGCCCGCGCCGGCACATATTCCCCCATATACTCGTCATTCCGGGGGATGATGAAACCGGCAAGCCCTCGCCGTTTCAATTCCTCCCGAAGCGCCGCCAATCTGGATACCGGTGCTGGACCTTGGGTGAAGCCGGGGTCTACGGCCGCCCTATGCTGGGCCAAGGCATTGTTCAGGCGCCCTAAAACTGCGGCATCCGGCACTGGATCGCAAAGTTGCGTCCAAACATCCCCAGTTCGCGCATTCGGGGCCGCGATAACCCCATCCATCAAGGCACGCAGTTCGGCCCCGCTTTCCGCAGCCCCGCTGTCCTGCGCCAGTTCATCCCAATCCTTGTCCGACAGGTTCATCACTCGATCATCCCTCACAATAAAATGCCGCGCCGGGTCTTCACGACCTGGACCGCGCAAGAAGAAGTGTCGACCACCCATCAATCCGACGGCGGGTCAGTAGCGTGAACCCTTGATTCCGATAGGCATTAACGACCATCGCTTCCTGGGTCACCAAAAGGCCGGAGAGGATCACACGCCCGCCCGGCGCCACATGTTGCCGCATCCCTGTCGCTAGGGTCACCAGCGGCCGGGCCAGGATATTCGCCACGACCAACGGATAAGGGGCGGCCTCACCGATTGCGCGGTGGTGAAAACCATTTGCCACATGGATCGACAGCCCGCCACCGATGCGGTTCAGATCTGCATTATCACGGGCAACCCGAACCGCTTCCGGATCGATATCAGCCGCCACAACATGTCTTACACCGGACTTCCAAAGTCCCATCGCCAAGATCCCGGTGCCGCACCCAAGATCCAGTGCCCGCGACGGTCGTCCCCGCTTCAGCAGGGCATCGATCTCTTCAAGACAACCGCGCGTCGTTGCATGGGTGCCAGTGCCGAAGGCCGTCCCGGCATTCACCAAAAGCGGAATTGAGCCGGGCGGCGGAGGGTCTGGATGGAATTCCTGATACACAAAAAAGCGTGCGGCATGAATCGCTTCGAAGCTTTTCTGATTTTCCGAGACCCAATCGATATCCGGCAAGGGCTCACAAATCGGGTCCGGCTCTGAAATGCCAGCTTCAAGCGCGGCCAAAGCAAGCCGAGGCGCCAAAGCAGCGGCATCTGGCAGCCCTTCGGTGTAATATTCCAACGACCAACGTGGCCCGCCATCGAACTCGAATGCCGCCTGGCCTAGCACCATGCCCTCCAAAGCATCGGCAAAAGGCACAACAGAGGCTTCGTCGGGAAGGATTAAGGTCGTCTTGTGAATCTGGGTCATCTAAACTCGCTCGATAGGCAACAGATCGAAATGAAAAGGACGCAACAGCATGCAAGATGCCCCCCCGATCATCTATAGGCAAGACGGTCCCATCGTTACCCTGACACTCAACCGGCCGGATGATCTCAATGCCTTCTCAGAAGCGTCCATGATCGATGCGTTCCTGGCGTGTATCGATCAGATCGAAGCCGCTGACGATGTCAGGGCGGTTATCTTAACCGGCGCGGGCAAGGCGTTCTCCGCTGGCGGGAATGTCAAACATATGCGCGATCGGTCCGACATGTTCGCAGGATCACCAGAGGACATTCGCGATGCCTATCTGAACGGTATTTTGCGCGTGCCGCCTCGCTGGTATGGGCTCGAAGTTCCAACCATCGCGGCGATCAATGGGGCAGCGGCAGGGGCTGGGCTTGATCTGGCCCTGATGTGCGATATCCGCCTGGCCGCCCCGCCGGCGCGCTTCTCCACCCCCTTCGTCAAAATCGGCATCGCGCCGGGTGATGGGGCGGCATGGTACCTGCCCCGGTTGATCGGCCCGCAAGCCGCAGCAGAAATGCTCTTCACCGGGGAGCCGATTGACGCAAATCGGGCAGTTGAGATCGGTTTGGTATCCCGCTTGGTTCCTTCAGAGACCCTAATGGAGGAAGCACAGAAACTTGCCCGCCGGATTGCCGTCAATGCACCCCTCGCGCTTCAACAGACAAAGCGGTTACTCCGTGCCGGTCAATGGCAGAACCTGCCGGAGCATTTGGAAGACTGCGCCAAAACCCAAGGTCACTTGCATCACAGTGACGACCATCATGAGGCCCTGGAATCCTTTTTCGAGAAACGTGCTGGTGCATTCCATGGCCGCTAAAAGCCGTGTCGCCTGCAAAGGAATTTGGGTCGGAGACAGTCTTCCCAAAACCGCGATTCCCGCGATACTCTCGCCACCTGACTAAACTGATATAGATTTGCGGGAACGCCTGTTCATGACCGACAACACGACTATGCCTACCCAATCCGTGGCGCAATCGTCTTCCACCCTGAAAGGGACGATCACGGCCAACTCTTTCTCTGGTCTGCCGACATTGTTCCGCCGCCATATGGGCAACAATTTCGATCAGGCCGATGTGGTATTCTATGGCCTGCCCTTTGACCTGGGAGTCAGCAACCGGCCAGGCTCCCGCTTCGGTCCGCGCAGTATTCGGGAAGCATCCATGCAGCTATCCTGGGGCGAGGTTTGGCCCTGGGGTTTCGATCCTTTTGAGCGCCTTGCGACCCTGGATGCCGGCGATATCGAGTATGTTTATGGCGATATCGAAGAGTTTCACGAAAAAGCCGTCGCGCAGGCCAAAGCCGTTGCAGACGCGGGCGCTATCCCATTCAGCCTGGGCGGCGATCATAGTGTGACCTTATACAGCCTGCGCGGCGTTACTGCGGTCAAAGGGCCTGTCGCGCTGATCCACTTTGATGCCCACACAGACACAAGTGTCGGCCCTGAAGTCCAACATGGCACGATGTTCAGACATGCGGCTGAGGCTGGAATTCTGGATGCCGGAAAATCTATTCAGCTGGGCATTCGCACAGCCTATCTTCAAGACGATGACTTCCTGCGCATTCATGCACCAGAGGTCATGAGCCAATCCCCCGAAGGCACCGCGCGCCAGATTGTCGAGCGCGTCGGCGACATGCCCTGCTACATCACCTTCGACATTGATTGCCTGGACCCATCCTATGCGCCGGGCACCGGGACTCCGGTTCCAGGCGGCGCCACGACACTGCGCATTCTGGAAATCTTCCGAGCGCTGGCGAAAGAGCCCCCCTTGTCAGTTGTCGGGATGGATTTGGTAGAAGTCGCCCCTTGCTACGACCATGCTCAGATCTCTTCTCTGGCGGCTGTGCAGATCGCCCATGAAATGCTGTGTCTGCTCGCCTGCCGGAAATCGGCGTAATGACACTGAGCACCATTGGGCAGCAGTTCAGCCCGCCCCGTTTCTCAATTCCCGAAGCGACCGCGTTGCTGACGCAGTATTATGGTGTGTCCGGTACCCTTTCCCCTTTGCAGGGAGAGCGAGATCAGAATTTCCGGGTCAAGATTGAGGGCGCTGCCAATGCTGTGCTGAAAATCTCCGGCGCGACGGAAGACCCGACCGTTGTTGATTTCCAAGTCAAAGCCTTGGATCACATGGCGCACGCGGATCCGACCCTCGGCGTCCCGAAGACGATACTGAACACCGACGGCGCCCCTTACTTCCATCATTCCTTCCAGAATGGGGACAAGCATCTGGTGCGGTTGGTCAGCTTTGTTGAAGGCAAGCCGCTTTCCGACAGCGGGGGGTCGGCCAGCGCCATAGCCCGGCAGATTGGCACGCTGCAGGGACGGGTCTGCAAGGCCCTGTCCGCTTTCGAACATCCGGCATCAGCCTATCCGATCCCGTGGAATTCATCATCAGACCTGATGTTTGACCCGACGCTGTTAGGGTATCTGGCTCGGGCGGACTCCCATCTTATGGAAGCAGTCACACCGCATTTGGATCCTTTACGAAATATCGCGCTTCCGGCCCTCAAGAGCCTGCGCCATCAAGTGATCCATAATGATGGCCATACGGGCAATATTCTCATGGATGATGCTGGTGCTGTAACCGGAATGATCGATTTCGGTGATATGGTGCACGCGCCCCTGCTTCAGGACCTGGCGGTTTCCGCTGCCAGTCTGGCGGAAGACGGAGCAGGGGATCTGGTCGAGATTTTTCGTGATCTGGCGGATGGGTTTTCTTCGGTCTACCCGCTGACAGCTGATGAACGAGCCTTACTGATTGATGCTGCCTTGCTGCGCGGTGTTTTATCCGTCGAACTCGTCGCCCTGAAGCATTTCGAAGGGGATAATCCCATCCGCGATGAAGATGATATCCTGAAAGACTGCATCACCGGATTGCAGAGACTTATCCAGTTAAAGGAACAGCGCCATGACATCCCCCTCTAACGCAACCAACAACGAGGGTAGAACTGATGTTGCCGCCCGCCGCGACAAGGTGCTGAGCCCATCCTATCGGCTGTTCTATGATGAACCATTGCATGTCGTGCGGGGCGAAGGGGTCTATCTGTATGATGAGAGCGGTAAGCGCTATCTCGATTGCTACAATAATGTCCCCTCGGTCGGGCATTGCCATCCGCATGTTGTGGACGCCCTCACGACGCAGGCAAAGCGCCTGAACACCAATACCCGCTATCTGCATGAGACCGTGGTGACCTATGCGGAACGGCTGACCGCCACCTTGCCGGAGGAATTGTCATCCTGCATCTTCGTGTGCACCGGGACAGAGGCAAATGGCCTCGCCTATCAGATCGCGCGCAGTGTCACCGGGCGTAGTGGCGTGGTTGCTGTTGAGGGGTGCTATCACGGCAATTCCATCGAAGTCAGCGATTTCTCCCCATATGGACCGAGAGCCACGTCGTTACCGCCCCATATCCGGTCTATTCCGGTCCCGGATCTCTATAGAAGCGCCAGTGGCGTAACAGAAGAGGACGCAGGGCAGACCTTCGCCGGCCAGGCATCCGGCGCGATTGAAGAACTCGCCGCCTCCCCCCATGGGTTTGCCATGGGCATCACGGACAATATTTTCGATGCTGCCGGTATCTTCACAGCCCCTAAGGGATATCTCGCAGAGCTGTATGGCCAGATCAGGGCCGCCGGCGGTTTAGCCGTCGCAGATGAGGTGCAATCAGGTCTGTGCCGTCTGGGTGATAATTTCTGGGCCTTCATGGATTCAGACGTTGTCCCTGATATTGTCACCATGGGGAAACCGATGGGCGATGGTCACCCCCTAGCCGTTGTCGTCGCCAAGCGCTGGATCATGGACGAATTCGCCAAGTCGACCAGCTACTTCAATACATTCGGCGGCAATCCGGTCTCCGCCGCTGTTGGGAATGCCGTGTTGGATGTGGTGGAGGGCGATAACCTGCTGTCCAATGTTGGCGAAGTCGGCCGTCACCTGACCAGTGGCCTAAAATCCCTGCAGAAGCGACATAACGTCATTGGTGATGTCCGTGGCAAAGGGTTCTTTATCGGAATCGACATCGTCTCGGATCAGGCCTTGAAGACACCCGCGCCAGAGCTCGCAAACCGGATCGTGAATGGCCTGCGTCAGCGGGCCGTCTTGGTGACCGCGACCGGCCTGCACGACAATGTCGTCAAAGTCCGCCCGCCGCTGGTTTTCTCGCAACAGAATACCGACAGTTTTCTGGAAAGCCTGGACGCGGTTCTGACCGCCGATCTCTGAATCCGAAACGCGTCCCCAATCTATCCTGCAGGACACTATCCTGATGGCGACACGCGCCTGCATGTCGTCAACTGGGGAAAAAAAGTCGCCGGGGGGAAGTCTTGAAGGGGTGGACGCGTTAGGGTCCGATCCACGCGGGGTGGGGATTTTCCTTCTACGCGCCCAACTGTCGAACACATCCCGCTTGGGATTTACATCAATCGCGGCCGGCGCCCTGGTCGGTATTTTAAGAGAACACCGGACATGCTGTCCGGATAACTCGGAGAGAAATGGATGAGCAAATCCGATATTGAAATCGCGCGGGAAGCGACGATGAAACCGATCACCGAGATCGGCGCCAAAGTAGACATTCCGTCCGATGCGCTGATGCAATATGGCCCGACCAAGGCCAAGATCAGCTTCGATTACCTGGAATCGATCCAGAATCAAGAAGACGGTCACCTCATCCTGGTAACCGCCATTTCCCCGACCCCGGCCGGTGAAGGCAAGACCACCACCACGGTCGGTTTGGGTGACGGCCTGAACCGCATCGGCAAGAAAGCCATGATCGCACTGCGTGAGCCTTCACTCGGCCCGTGCTTCGGCGTTAAGGGTGGTGCTGCCGGCGGCGGCTATGCCCAGGTCGTCCCGATGGAAGACATCAATCTGCATTTCACCGGCGATTTCCACGCCATCACCTCCGCGCATAACCTTCTCTCGGCGCTGATCGACAACCACATTTATTGGGGTAACGAGCTTGGCTTCGATGAGCGCCGGGTGGCCTGGCGCCGGGTTCTCGACATGAATGACCGCGCGTTGCGTGACACGGTTGTGTCCCTTGGTGGCGTTGCCAACGGCTTCCCGCGTCAGACCGGATTCGACATCACCGTCGCGTCCGAGGTCATGGCGATCTTCTGCCTGGCCCGTAACCTGGAAGACCTGCAGGAGCGTCTTGGGAACATCGTCGTCGGCTATACCCGCGAGCGGAAGCCGATCCATGCCCGCGACCTCAAAGCAGAAGGTCCGATGACCGTTCTCCTGAAAGACGCGCTGATGCCGAACCTGGTGCAGACGCTGGAGAACAACCCGGCCTTCATCCATGGCGGTCCCTTCGCGAATATCGCCCATGGCTGCAACACGGTCTCCGCCACCACCACCGCGCTGAAAGTCGCCGATTACGTCGTGACCGAAGCCGGTTTCGGGGCTGATCTGGGTGCTGAGAAGTTCTTCGACATCAAATGCCGCAAGGCAGGCCTGGCGCCCAAAGCTGTTGTCATCGTCGCCACCATCCGGGCGCTCAAAATGCATGGCGGTGTCGCGAAGGACCAGCTGGGCGAAGAGAATGTCGAGGCGGTCAAAAAAGGCCTCGCCAATCTGGGTCGCCACATCCGCAATGTCGGCAAGTTCGGTGTCCCGGCAGTGGTCGGCATCAACAACTTCATCAAGGACACGCAGCCGGAAATCGAAGCCGTTCAAGCCTTCACCAAGGAAATGGGCGTTGAAGCGATCCTATGCCGTCACTGGGCTGAAGGCGGCGCCGGCACCGAAGAATTGGCCAACAAGGTTGTCTCTCTGATCGAAGGCGGCGGGGCTCAATTCCGCACGCTCTACGACGATGACATGCCGTTGTTCGACAAGATCAACACGGTCGCACGGGAAATCTATGGCGCAGAGGAAGCAATCGCTGACAAGAAAGTCCGCGATCAACTCAAAGCCTGGGAAGCCGATGGCTACGGACATCTGCCGGTTTGCATGGCGAAGACGCAATACAGCTTCTCCACCGATCCGAACCTGCGCGGCGCGCCCACCGGCCACACGGTCCCGGTCCGAGAAGTACGACTTTCCGCAGGCGCCGGCTTTATCGTCGCCATCTGCGGCGAGGTCATGACCATGCCCGGCCTGCCTCGCGTACCGGCCGCAAACTCGATCAAGCTTGATGATGAAGGTATGATCCAAGGGCTGTTCTAATATCTCTTTCCGCCCGACACAGACAGTGCGAAACGCCTCCGGTCGAAAGGCCGGGGGCGCTTGCATTTCAGGGCATTGCATTCTAAAGGCGCAGTCATGACCCGAACCGCCATCGTCGTCACCGGCCTGCCTGCCAGCGGAAAATCGACCCTCGCGCGCGCGATCGCGGTGGAGCTTAGGCTGTCATTCCTCGACAAGGACGATTTCCTGGAACGGCTGTACGAGATGGAAGTGGTCTCCGACCAGGCGACCCGGCAGCAGCTCAGCCGGCGGAGTGATCGGGACTTCATCGCCGCCGCGCGCGGGCTGGAGTCGGCGGTCCTGGTTTCCCACTGGCGTAATGCCGCCTGTGGTCCGGGGTCCGGCACCCCAATCGAATGGCTAACGGAGACCTTTGAGCAGGTGATCGAGGTCTATTGCGCATGCCCGGTCGATCTGGCTGTCGAACGGTTCATGGCACGGAAGCGGCACTCGGGACACCAGGACAATGCGCGCACGGGGTCGGAACTTCGCAACACGTTTGCCGCCTATGCCACAGACTTACCGATCGGGTTGGGAACTCTCCTTTCGATAAACGGCGAGGTGTCGGTATCGCCGCATGACGCAGCCGACCTTATCCGTCGCCACATTCTCTAGGGCAGACCTACTCCAAACCGCCCTCGCCACGATATCACAAGCCACCGGAAGATCCGCGGTCGCAGTCAACACAAGCGCGCCGAGCGGGCGCACCGGGTCCTTAAGACTTTTCCTGGACAGTGTTGTAAATGTTATCTCTCATTCATTGGTGCCGGATAGGAGCGATCCCTGGGGCATCAATTTTCGCAATCAAGGTTTACCATTGAAGGATTGCCGCATGAATTTCGATCTGCTCTGGGCGGCAGCGATGCCGATTCCGTTTCACGCTGTGGCAGCAATCGCCGCCCTGGTGATTGGTGGGCTTCAACTCGTGATGACCAAGGGCACGGCCCTGCATCGGTGGATGGGCTATGGCTGGGTCGGACTATTAGGTTTTGTCGCACTATCCGGATTGTTCATTCACGAAATCAGAGTAATTGGGCCCTTCAGTCCGATCCATCTGCTATCCATCCTGACGCTTGTGACCCTTTACCGAGCCATCCGTGCTGCTCGCTTAGGCCGAATCAAGTTGCATAAGGGGATCATGCAGAGCCTCTATTTCATAGCACTTGTGATCACTGGTGCCTTCACACTGCTGCCTGGGCGTGCGATGCATAGTGTTATGTTTGGAAGCTAACCTGTCTGAAATCAGAGTTTTCAAAAAATCATGCTTGTGGAAGCTAAGAGCGCGCGCCAAAACATTACGATGTTTTTATCGACTGGTTCGCCTATTCAACGCCTGATTGGTTATCTCGCGAGCGCAATACTTGTGCTCCCACTATGCGCCTGCCTGGATCATGCAGACAATCCGAGTGTCACCAGTCAGTCGTCAGAGGATGGCTGGGTCGCCGTCAACACGCCGGACGGGCGGATCAACCCACTCAACCACGAAGATCGTGTCAACAAGCGTCGTCGGGAACTGCACGATCCAGCTGAAAGGGCACTGCGCAAGCAGGAAACCAACTCACCAAACGGCGGTGTATCCGCATTTAAGGTCGAGCTTGATGCCGACAATGATGAACAGGGGGCGGTCATTTGGGTACCAACCAAATTGGGAGAAGCATCCGACCCTTCAAGCAGCGCTTCATTCAAGACTGTCCGAATTTCAAAAGGGTGTTTTGATACCATTGGCACCAACAAGGAAGACACCGCTATCGTCATCATTGATACAATCGAAAAGCAATGCGCTGACGGCAAGATCACCCATCTGCTTATTCTAAACCAGGGGGGAAAGGTTCTGAACTGTGGGGGTTGTGACCAACAGCTCGACTGATGTGATGAGCCCATAAAAATGTTGCTCGTCGGCGCTGGACCATGTTGTGTTACCGCGCGCGTTTCGCTGAAACAATCGGACTAACCCGTGGAAGACACCCCGCCGCCGCCTAAATCAGATAACCCGGACGCTCCCCGCGCAAGACGGGGTGGAAGACGGGCGCGAGCGGAGTTGCGGGCAGCGAAATCACCTATTGCTGCAATCGCCGGCGGGATGCGTGGCGGGAAGTATCAACCGCTCTCCGACAGCGATATCGCTGCAGTCGGCGCCGCAGCGCTTGATATTCTTGAGCGCCTAGGGCTTTCGGATGCGCCATCAGAGCTGATCGAGTTGGCGAAGAGCAAAGGCGCAACCCTGCTACCGTCCGGGCGCCTCAGTTTTCCAAAATCGATGGCAGAGGATGCCATCGCAGCTCTTTCGCGAAGCTTCCCTCTACATGGGCAGAAATCGGAACACTTGATCGACCTGTTCGGCACCCGTGTCCATATGGGATCAGGAGGTGCTGCCCCTTCCATCCTGGATATAGAGACGGAGCGATATCGACCCTCCACCCTGCGCGACTTGTATGATGCCGCGCGGATCGTCGACAGCTTGGACAATGTGCATTTCTTCAGCCGCTCCATGGTCGCAACGGACATGCCGGATGGCCGGGCGCTCGATATCAACACGGCCTATGCCTGTTTGAAAGGCACGGCGAAACATGTCGCCATCGCCGCTTATGACGCCGCGCATGTGCCCGAGATTGCCGCGATGCTCGCCACCATTAAAGGGTCGGAGGCCAGCGCCCGTGCCGAGCCCATCGCGTCCTTCAACATCAATCATACGACCCCGCCACTGCGCTATTCGCCTGAATCCGTCGATGTCATGATGGCTGCGGTAAGGCATGGTATCCCTGTTCACTGCAATGCCATTGGCCAGTCGGGCGCCGCTAGTCCTGTGACCCTCGCCGGCACCTTGGCGCAGACCATCGCAGAAGCCCTTGCGGGAATGATCCTCTGTTGGCTGGTGGATAGGGATGCCAAGGCAATCTTCGGGCCTAAGCCGATGATTACAGACTTACGCACCGGTGCCATGTCCGGCGGCGGCGGGGAGCAAGCCGTTATCATGGCGGCAGCAACCCAGATGGGTCACTTCTATGGCTTTCCTAATGTCTCCATCGCCGGGGCAACGGATGCGAAAGCCGCTGATGCACAAAGTGGATATGAGAAAGACCACGCCGTTGCGCTTGCGGCGCATGCGGGCTCGAACCTAATCACCCAGGCCTGCGGGATGCAGGCCAGTCTTCTCGGTTGCGCGTTGGAAAGCTATGTCATCGATAATGACATGCTGGGCGGCATTCTGCGGAGCCTTCGCGGGATCGAAGTCAGTGCGGAAACGCTAGCCCTTGATGCCATAGGCAATGCGGTCCATGGCGAGGGACATTATCTGGGGGATGCGGAAACCCTGGCGCGGATGGAGACGGAGTATGTCTACCCGACCCTCGCCGACCGCCGCTCGCCAAAGGAATGGGAAACCGATGGGGCGCAGGATATCCGAACGGTTGCCAAGCAGCGAACACGCGAAATCCTGCAATCCCATTTTCCGGCTCATATAGCCCCTGAAACCGACCGGGCCTTGCGCGCGGATCACAGCATTCTATTGCCGGAAACCGAGACCCGAAGACCTGAGGAAGGAACCGTAGAATGAAGAT
>SPJK01069792.1_pt1 | contig 17056 bp, 13 predicted proteins | sample 3741771 | NCBI WGS metagenome assembly SPJK01 (sample SAMN10925997, study PRJNA522277) | cold seep metagenome | isolation source: Elba SIP-enriched marine methane seep metagenome, extraction at timepoint T2 | place: Italy: coast of Elba, Mediterranean Sea
AAAAGACAAAACCCCCATAAAATCGTTGTGTAAACGCCGAATGCATTAGGGCGTACAAATGGCGTGGCGAATCGTCCGCCTTCGCGCTCAACGATCTCAGGATGGAGCAAAACTGAAACCGCAATTGCCATAATCGCCGCAGGCGTAGCGAATCCGATTAATGCGGAAAAATTAATGCTTTTATGAATGAATAATAAAAAAACCGGGAGTGCTAAAAGAATGCGGGCCGGGCCGTCATAACTTCTTATTATCCATTCCTGGCGGCCGAGCTGGCTGAAAAAAATAGCCAAAACCGGTAAGGCCAATACGCTTATTATCAGGTAAATGAGTTCCGCTGATTGATGGTTGGGAATTGCCTTAACGCTTTTGTTGAGGAAAAATAAGGATAAAAAAAACAGCAGGAATAAACTACTGTTAGTTGCGCTTTTGATTGTTAGAAAGCCGATGATAAAAACCAGCAGTAGAAAGCAAATAACACTATCCAGCCATAGCATTCCACTATGACCGATAATTCCAAAGCGTGGTTTATCCATTAATGTTGGTTAGAATGAATATGCCGTCGCAGCAGGCAGTTTGGAGCGTAATTTTAAAAACCGCTGATAACGACTGTTGGGGATGGTTTTGTTTTCGACAGCTTCGATAACAGCGCATCCCTTGTCATTCACATGGCGACAATTATGAAATCGGCAATTTTCGATCAGCGGTTGAAATTCCCGGTATCCCCAGGCGAGTTGTTGTTCTGTGGTATCGGCCAGCCCAAAAATAGCCACGCCGGGGCTGTCGATCAAGTCGCCGCCGTCGGGTAAATGATATAAAGTCGCCGCCGTTGTCGTGTGTCTGCCGTGTGTAGTGGTGGCTGAAACGCTGTTAATTTTGAGCGATTTTTCAGGCATTAAAAAGTTAGTCAGAGAAGATTTTCCGACCCCGGATTGGCCGGTGAAAATACTGACATGGCCGGTTAGCGCTTGTTTTAACGTCTCAATTCCTAAAGATTTTTTAACGCTGACTTTGTGCAAGGGATAACCCAGAGATTGATAATAAGCCAGTTGCTGCTCTATTTCATCGCTGTTATCCAGATCGATTTTATTCAGCACCAATTGCGCATTGATATTCAGGTTTTCCGTCAGCGCTAAGTATTGATCTATGAGTAAAAAATCACAGGCCGGTTCGACTGCGAAAACCACAAACACATTATCCAGATTAGCGGCCACTGGGCGGGTTTTGCCGTTGCGCGCCGGACGCAGCAAAATAGACCGCCGGGGCAGCAGTTTTTCAATACGGCCTTGTTCGCCGTTGACTTCGGAAATCTGAACTTTATCGCCCACCGCAACTGTTTCCAGTTTGCGGCGGGTTTGGCATAAATAGATCTGTTGATTGACTTCAACGGCAATTCCTTTGCCCAAATGGGAAACCACCAGTCCTTCCAGCAAACTCTGCATAGTTTATGACATTTTAGATTCAATATGCGCGATGCGAATTGCCGCCGGAGGATGGCTGTAATGAAAGGCGGAATAAAGCGGGTCAGGGGTTAATGTGCTGGCGTTCTCTTCATATAATTTCACCAGGCCGCTGATCATTTTATCGCCGCGCGCGTTGTTAATGGCGAATTCATCGGCTTCGAATTCAAATTTGCGCTGGAAAAACGCGCTGATCGGTTGCATGAAAATGGTGAATACCGGTGACACCAGAGTGAATAATAATAAGGCGGCGGCGTTGGATTGTTCGGAAACGCCCAGACCGCTGTAGAACCATTCTTTATCAATTAACCACCCCAAAATGGCGAAGCTGATTAAGGTCATCACCGCTGAGGCGACTAACATTTTAACCACATGTTTACATTTAAAATGGCCTAGCTCATGTGCTAAAACCGCTTCCAGTTCTTCATCTTCCAGAGATTCCACTAAGGTATCATAGAAAACAATGCGTTTATTATTGCCTAAGCCAGTGAAATAGGCGTTGCCGTGTCCTGAACGGCGCGAACCGTCCATGATGAAGATGCCGTTGCTGCTGAAACCGCAACGTTGCAATAAGGATTGAATGCGTTCTTTTAGAGAGCCGTCTTCCATAGGCGTGAATTGATTGAATAACGGTGCGATAACGGTGGGAAACAACCAGCTCATCAGCAATGAGAAACTGATTAAGATGGCCCAGGCGTAAAGCCACCATAAATCGCCGATGCTGTCCATAATCCACAGAATCAAGGCCAGCAAGGGCAGACCGATAACCGCCGTTAACACCAGAGCCAACACATGGTCTTTGATAAATTGATTGACCGTGCTCTTATTAAAGCCGTATTTTTCTTCAATTACGAAGGTTTGATAAATACTGGTCGGTAGTTCGATTAATGACATAACCAGAAAAATGCTGGCAATTGCCGCCAAACTACTGGTCAGCGGTGAAAAATCGAATTGATTCCAAAACTCAAAGGCCAGACTGATGCCGCCGCCCAGCGTTAAAACTAACAGCATGACGGCGCCGATGATGCCATCCAGCTCCCCCAGTTTGCCTTTTTCAACGGTATAATCAGCCGCTTTCTGGTGGGCGGACAAAGCTACGCTTTCGCTGAAAGCGCCAGGCACTTGGTCTCTATGGGTTTGCACATAATCTTTTTGACGATTGGAAAGCCAGAATTGAATGGCGTAAGAAATGGCGAACGCCACTAAAAAAATAATTGTAAAAGTATTCATTGGGTTTATGATTGCAATCAGTTTTAAGAATTAGCTATACAGATTAGCCAATGCTACAATTTACCGCAACTATAATATTCAGTAAGTGAAAAAATGCAAAAGGATTCGAATAATCTTGTTTGGATAGACCTGGAAATGACCGGTTTGGATCCCGATAATGATTTGATTATTGAAATCGCCACCGTGATCACCGATAAAGACCTTAATATACTGGCGGAAGGGCCGGTGATGGCGGTTCACCAATCGGATGAAGCGTTGGCTGCGATGGATGAGTGGAATCAAAAACATCATGGTCAATCGGGGTTGATTGAGCGAGTCAAGGCTTCAACAATCGATGATGCGGAAGCCGAACAGCGAACGCTCAGTTTTTTAAAACAATGGGTGCCGGAAAACACATCGCCGATTTGCGGCAATAGCATCGGTCAGGACAGACGTTTTTTATACCGTTATATGCCGGAATTGGAAAAATTCTTTCATTACCGAAACCTGGATGTGTCGACCTTGAAAGAATTAGCCGCGCGTTGGGCGCCCCAGATTCAGAAAGGCTTTGACAAAGAGTCTTCACATGTGGCTTTGGAAGATATTAAAGAATCAATCGAAGAGCTGCGCTATTACCGGGAACATTTCATCAAAGTCTGATGGCGCTGTGGCAATGTTCAGGATCAGGATGCTGATTACAGGCAAGCGAATCCCGCTATGAATCAGTTGACGGCAGTGGCTTTAGGCGGCGCCTGCGGAGCGGTGTTCCGCTATTTATTATCCGGCGGCGTTTATCAATGGCTGGGGAAGGAGTTTCCTTACGGAACCTTGACGGTTAATGTAGTCGGTTCCTTATTAATCGGCCTGATGACGGAAGCATTGGTTCTGCAACGGGTTATTTTAAGCGCTGAATATCGGGCGGCCATTTTGGTGGGCTTATTCGGTTCCTTAACCACTTTTTCGACTTTTTCGCTGGATACTTTCTATTTATTAGAGCAAGGACAAACCCAAAAAGCCTTGCTGAATATTTTGCTCAGTGTTGGCGTTTGCTTGCTGGCCGTTTGGCTGGGTTTGGGGCTGGGACGTTACCTATTTGCGGATGACGGCGTTATTCAATGGCAAGACTGGAAGATTCCTTACGGCTTGTTACTGGTGAATTTTATCGGCGCTTTTATGATTGCATTGTTGACCACGTTATTGATTGAGAAAGCGGCTTATGTTTTAGAGCATCGAGTTATCTTTGTTACCGTGGCGGCGGGGGTGTTTATGACCTTGTCCAGTTTGTATCTGTTTCTACAGCAAATTGAAATCGGCTCGCCATTATCGACGCATTTAGGCGGCTTGTTGAGCGTGTTACTGGCTAATGTAATGTCCTGCGCCGCCGCCTTTAGTTTAGGTCTGTGGATTGGGCGGCAGATATAAGGCTTAGGATTGTTGAATTGAAGCTTTTATAACCCTTGATAACCGCAAAAACTTGATTCGTCAACACTCTGTTTACAGTTTCCCAAATCAAAACATCAATTTTAATTTATTTTTAGGTAGTCAGATTAATGTTAGACCCTCGTTTATTAAGAACAGATATTGAATTAGTAAAACAACAATTAAAACGTCGCGCGATTGATTTCGACTCATCCGCCTATGAGGCTTTGGAAACGCGGCGTAAAGAAATTCAGGTGAAAACTCAGGATTTACAAAAAGAGCGCAACACTCGCTCAAAATCCATTGGTCAGGCGAAAGCGCGAGGCGAGGACATTCAACCCTTGCTGGATCAGGTGCAACACTTAGGCGATGAATTAAAATCTGCGGAGAATGAACTGGCGGACATTCAAGGCAAGATCAATGCTATTCTGGAAGGACTGCCCAATTTTCTGGACGATGCGGTGCCTGCAGGTAAAAGCGATGAAGAAAACATTGAAATCAGCGCCTGGGGCGAAAAGACTGAATTCAGTTTCGAACCTAAAGACCATGTCGATTTAGGACAGGGCTTGCAAGGCATGGATTTTGAACTCGGCGCGAAAATCGCCAGCGCCCGTTTTGTGGTGTTAAAAGGTCAGCTTGCCAGCTTGCAAAGAGCCATTATTCAATTGATGCTGGATACTCATACCAACGAGCATGATTATACTGAAACCTATGTGCCGTTTTTAGCCAATGCCGACAGTTTGCGGGGCACCGGCCAATTGCCGAAATTTGAAGAGGATTTGTTTAAAGTTAATAATGATCCGGCTTTTTATCTGATTCCGACCGCAGAAGTGCCGGTTACTAATATTGTTCGCGATGTAATCGTCGAAGCCAAAGACATGCCTTTAAAATTTGTTTGTCATACCCCGTGTTTTAGAAGTGAAGCCGGCGCATACGGCAGCGACGTGCGCGGCATGATTCGCCAACATCAGTTTGAAAAAGTGGAGTTGGTGCAAATCGTCAAGCCGGAAGATTCTGTGGCGGCGCATGAGGAATTGACCGCCCATGCTGAAAAAATTCTGCAAATTCTCAAACTGCCTTATCGTAAAGTGCTGTTGTGTTCCGGCGATACCGGCTTTTCTTCTTCAAAAACGTATGACTTGGAAGTGTGGCTGCCGGGACAAGATAAGTACCGTGAAATTTCTTCCTGCAGTAATTTCAAAGATTTTCAGGCCAGAAGAATGCAGGCGCGTTGGCGTAATCCTGAAACCGGCAAACCTGAATTAGCGCATACCTTGAATGGCTCCGGATTAGCGGCGGGAAGAACCCTGATTGCGGTGATGGAAAACTACCAAAATGCAGACGGCGGCATTTCTATTCCGGAAGCGCTGCAACCTTATATGGGTGGTAAGACGGTGATTCAATAAAGATTCATCAGTTTTAATGATTTTGCTGTTTCCCAAGCTCTGCTTGGGAGACAGTAGAAACCGCTTATCAATAGGCTTTAGCCTGAAAACCCTCCGGAACATCCAAAGAAAAAACATCTTCCTTAACCTTAGCTGCATAAAACCCAAATGATAAAACACGTTCTTTTAAAGCCGCCGACATATCAATAGCCGCCAAAATGCCGAACACTTTTTTATCCTTATGCTCAGGAAAAAGCAGTCTGAAATTATCCATTATCTGTTGTAATTGAAAAATCCCTTCTTCACGCAGATGGCTTTTGACTTCAACAATATACACTTCATTCACCGAACTGTTGGCATAGGCCAACACATCGATTTCAAAATTTTGTCCGCCTTTTTCAGCGCGAACACTGGGACTGATAATTTCCATTTTAAATTGTTCCCTTAAGATATGCTCCATAGAAGGCAAAGCCAAGCCTTCGGTAAAACTCCCAAATTTTCTACCTAAACCACCAATTTGCTTACCAAGTTCTTTTAATTGCTCATCTGTTTTTTTCTGAGAAACAGCAACATCCGCCGCCAGCGCTTTCAGCTCAGCACCTGTTTTCGCCTGTGAAACAGCCAACTTTTTTAGTTCTTTCTCTGTTTCCGCTTGTGCGATCGCAATGTTGGCCACTAATTGTTTAAGCTCATCATCAGTCACTGAAATCCCCTGAAATTCTTGATTTTTTTCAAATTGAATTATAGCAAATTTAGCTTGGCGTAGATGGGGGCAAGGTTTCTGAGTATCGGCGATGCTTCATAAATGGCTGGGAAAAAGCAAAAAATCATATAAAATCAACAATTTTTGTTTCAACTTTATGAAAGAACAATTACTGAAAAATTTTGCCAGTCTGGATGATCAGGAACAAGATATTGTATTAGCGTTGGCCATTGTCTATATGCCCGTCGGTCAAACCAATTTGCAAAAAAAACTGACGCTATCGCAATGCACGAGCAAATCGACGGCTAACTTGGTCGCCAAACCGTTGCGGGAAAAATTACTGGATTTAGAGTTGATAGAAACCTTGCAGGAAGGCTGGATTTGCTCACGACAGATTTCCGAATCATTAATGAGGGTAGCTGTAGGCAGAGCGGATTTTTTTACCAAAATCACCACTTACTTGCTGAATGAAACCGGTTATATCGGTTATAACGTTTCCCACCTTCATTTGATCAAATTAATGCGGATAGCTTTATATCAAGGGAGAGAGGACGATTTTTTAAAACAATTTAATGAGTTCAGAAGTCGTTATCAAAGTTATGATATTTCTGTATCAAAATGCGTGTTTTTTGATGATTTTGATGAAAACTGGTTTAACGGTCTTGGTTATGCGCTGCGAATGGAAGCGTTACAAGATTATCAAATGATGCATGTCATTGATCTTAAGGAATGCACCGCTCAGTATCAAATCATGAACGCTTGTTTTCAGGAATCGCGCAAGGCGGGTTCGAAAGCGTTTTATGGCTATGTTGATCTGCATTTGTATCGGGGGGATATTGATGGGCTGGAAGCGCTGTTAACGGATAATGACAGCGGGTTTGTGCTTGAAAGAATGGGCGCTTTGCGGTTCTTGCAAAACCGATATGCCGAGTCGATTGATTTTTTTGAACAGGCGATTAAGGTGAAAAAAAGTTAACCCGTAAACGCAATGTGTTCTTGAATGGATTACCCGGCTATTTTTATTGTTTGGCTTTATTCGGCAGCTCTGATAATAAACAGTTATCAAAATTGGCAAAGATGTTAGCGATTGGTTTTAAGCAATTGAGCAGTAATGCTTTTTTATTTAATTCATTTATTCAATTGAATTCCGGTCTTAATGTTCATCAAGCCAAGGCTACGGCGGAGGAGGAGAAAAGCTATCTGACCCCTGAATGTAGCGAGCCACACGACAAATTCTTTCAGGCGTTAATGATGTATTGGTTGGATGAAAGCGCATTATTAAAACAGCGGCAGCCTGATTATGAACAGCAGTTAAATAGTTTGTGCCGGACAGCTGAAAAAAACGGCTACCGGTGGTATGCGGCGGTGAGCGCTCAATTATTGTCGCGCTTAAAAGCAACTGATCAAGATACCCGGAAAATTGCTGAACGCTATCAGGATTCGGAATTCATTGGCATTATAGATTTAATTCCGCGCCTGGAACGTTGGGAAAGAGCGTTGAATGCATTGCACAACCTGGTTCCGGACACTGGGAAAGTTGACCAGGTGGTGGAGAAGAGCGATTTACGGATGATCTGGACATTAGAAGTTGGCGCTAATCAAGCTTATTTAGCGCCCAGAGAGCAAAAAATCGGTAAGAATGGGCGTTGGACTAAAGGCAAACCGGTTGCATTAAAAAGGTTGCACGAAGAAAAAGCGGAATTTGAGTACTTGAGCGAACAAGACCGGAAAATATGTCAATGCATCGGCGTCAATCATGAATATCGCGGTTACTGGGGCAAGGAAACTTATGCTTTAAGTGATCGAGCAATTACAGAAGCAATAGGTCATCCTCATATTTACTGGATGGATGCTCAGCGTTATGATGCGCCGATTTCAGTCATTCGTGGAGAAATTCAATTGCTTGTCAGCGAGCAAAAAAAACAAATTCATATTGCCTTGTCGCATACGCCGGATTTTCAGTACGCCAGCTTTGTTGAAAGAACAGCGGACGACCAGGTGATCGTTTACCCGGTGAATGAGCAGCATCATCAAATAGCCGAAGTGTTGGGAGAAACCGGGTTGACTGCGCCCAAGGCGGCGAAACAACAAGTGATTGATTCCCTATCATCGATTGCTTCCATGTTGACTGTGCAATCGGACATTGGCGGTCTGGCGACTAGCGCTGAATCCGTGGAGTCCGACCAACGCTTGCATATTCATTTACAACCTTCCGGAGACGGCCTGCAAATTGATGTTTATATTCAGCCGTTCTCCGGGGGCGGGCCAATTTATAGAGTCGGCGTCGGCGGGGTGAATGTTTTTGCGGAAATTGACGGCAAAGCATTACAAACAACCCGTGATTTGGCGCTGGAAAAACAACGATTGAAGCAGTTGATGGAGGCTTGCTCCGAACTGTATCCCGGAACAGAAGGCAAGTGGATCTTTGAGGAAGCCGAAACCGCTTTGGAGGCTTTGTTGCAGTTACAGGAACTGGATGAAACCGTGGTTTTGGAATGGCCGAAGGGGAAAGCGATCAAAATCAGCCGCGAAACCGGAATCGGCAATGTGCAATTTTCCGTGCGTAAAGAAAAGGATTGGTTCAGCGTTTCCGGTGAAGTGGCCATTGATGATGGTCAAGTGATGGATATGCAAAGTTTGATGAGCATACTGGCTGCTTCACCCGGACGCTTTTTACAATTGGAAGAGGGACAAGTCGTCGCTTTAAGCCGCGAACTGAGGCAACGGTTGGATGATATTTCAGCGTTGGGCGATGGGCATGGAAAAAAACTGAATTTTCATCCTTTGGCTGCGCAAGTTCTGGATGATTTAAGCGACGGGATGAGTGTCAAAGCCGGTAAACATTGGCGGGATCAAGTCGAACGGCTCAGCGAGGCGGCGGATTTGGAGCCTGTTCTTCCCAGTACTTTTCAGGGGGAATTGCGCGATTATCAGTTAGTGGGTTATCAGTGGTTGTCTCGACTGGCGCATTTAGGCGCGGGCGCTTGTCTAGCCGATGATATGGGCTTGGGCAAAACGATTCAGGCTTTGGCGTTAATTTTATCGCGCGCGCCGGATGGGCCGACCTTAATTTTAGCGCCGACCTCGGTTTGCAACAATTGGCTGGAAGAAGGGCAACGCTTCGCGCCTACTCTGAATGTGCAATATTTGGGCGCAGGCAATCGGGAAGTCATGCTAGAGCAGGCCGATTCGTTTGATGTTATCGTCTGCAGTTACGGTTTGCTGCACACTGAGGCGGAAAAGTTGACCGCCAAAAGTTGGCGTACGATTATCGCTGACGAGGCGCAGGCGATTAAAAACGCCTTGACCAAGCGTTCCAAAGCGGCGATGGCTTTGCAGGGTGATTTCAAAGTGATTACCACCGGTACGCCGATTGAGAATCATTTGGGCGAATTATGGAATTTATTCAATTTTGTTAATCCGGGCTTGCTTGGATCATTGAAAAAATTTAACGAACGTTATGCCTCGAAAATTGAAAATCAACAAGATTACGCGACCCGTCAACGATTAAAAAGACTATTACAGCCCTTTATTCTGAGACGATTGAAAACCGATGTGTTGACTGAACTGCCGGCGCGCACCGAAGTGACTTTGCATGTGGAGCTCAGCGAGGAAGAGCGAGTGTTTTATGAAGCCTTGCGGCGTAACGCCATGGCTGTGATGGAGCGCTCGCAAGAACAGGGCGAACAAGCCGGACAACAGCATTTGCAGGTGTTGGCGGAAATCACCAAACTGCGCCGCGCCTGCTGTCATCCGCGCCTGATTATGCAGGAAAGCGCGATTGCCAGTTCCAAGTTGCAGGCCTTTGAAGAGCTAGTGGACGAATTGATTTCCAACCATCATAAGGCCTTGGTATTCAGTCAATTTGTCAGCCATTTGAGTTTGTTGAGAGAGTTGTTGGATAGCAAAGGCGTCAGCTACCAATATCTGGATGGCTCTACCGGGATGAAGCAACGTCAACAAGCTGTTAAAGCCTTTCAATCCGGCGAGGGCGATTTGTTCTTAATCAGCCTGAAAGCGGGTGGCTCCGGTTTGAATTTAACCGCCGCCGATTATGTGGTGCATATGGATCCCTGGTGGAATCCGGCGGTTGAAGATCAAGCTTCCGACCGCGCTCACAGAATGGGGCAGAAGCGACCGGTGACGATTTACCGGTTGGTTGCTAAAGACACGATTGAAGATAAAATTGTCGATTTACATCGGCATAAGCGCGATTTGGCGGATAGTTTGCTGGAAGGCGGCGACGTCGGCGGCAAATTATCGGTGGATGATATGTTGGCCTTGATTCAAGAGATGGAATAAAGCCGTTTAGTCTACTGGGTGTTTATCCAGTGAGAGGGATTCTTGCTGTTTCCCAAGCTCTGCTTGGGAAACCTGTTTTGGAAGCTCCAGCTTCTTCCTGGTGGCGAAGTGTTTTTGTTAGGATTCAAGGCTCGGAAACAGGCGCATAGCCAGCTATGGTCGCAACCAGCGTCCTGCTTCAAGCGACACTTGCACATCCTGTGCTTCGTAACTGTTTCCACAAAGCTTCCGCTCCTGCTCACGCCCCTTACCTACATCCATGTAGGCAACACCGAAGCCGAATAAAAAGACGATTCAGAATGCGTAGGTTATAAAATTCCCACTCCTTGGAAAAACGCTCGCCTAAAGGGCGATGTTATCAGCCTGAACGCACTGTTTTTTCATACGCCTGTCATTTGGAAAGAATAGGATTGCGCCCATTCCAAATGAAACCCATGCCGTTATGACTCTTGCAGAAGCTTTTTATAAATTATCAAAACTCATTTCTCAACTTGAGCAGAAAACGTTAAAACAAATTGAGCTGTTAGAAGACAGGGAATATCAACGACAAATTATTCAGACTTCACTGGAATCCAGTCATTTACCGATTCGGGAATTGGCTGGCAAAATTGCTTTTACAATGGAGCAACTGGGGGAGCAGGCGCTTTTGTCAAAAAAACTGATTGAGCCGGAAGTGGAAAAAGCGGTAGTAACGTCGACTACGCTTACCAAGAATACAGCATCAAAGTCATCCGCTACTGTTTTTATAGTCGCCTTTCTGCTTATTGGCTTGATAGCGGCGGGTTACGGAGCTTTTCTGCTGTTGCGGACAGATGTCGCTACAGTCGCCGAAGTCAGTTCAGCGCCTGATTCAGTGATTTCCCCGTTGAGTGATAGCTCAGAGGCGCAGCAAGCTGAAGTCGTGGCGCCGGTTTTTCGTCTACACGGTTCTAATACCGTTGGAGAAAGTCTTGCGCCGAATCTGTTAAATGCTTTTTTGCTCAGTAAACAGGCTTCTTCAATCCAAGTTCATAATACGGACGTGGATGTGGAAAAAAATGTACAGGCGGTGCTGAAGCAAAACGGGGATGAACACAATATTGCAATTGAAATTCACGCTCATGGTTCCAGCACCGGGTTTAAGGACTTATTGAACGGTCGCGCCGATATGGCGATGTCTTCTCGCAAGATCAAGGAAAAAGAGTTGGCGCAACTGAAACCGCAGTATGGCGATTTAAAAGCGGTCAGTAATGAACATGTGATCGGCGTAGACGGTTTAGCGGTAATTGTTCACCCCTCTAATTCTATTGACGCCTTAAGCTCCGAACAGATTGCGGGTTTATTTTCAGGTCGAATCAGCGATTGGTCGGATATAGGCGGAAGAGCCGGGCGGGTTTCAATTTATGCGCGTGATAAAAATTCCGGCACTTGGGACTCATTCAAAAGCATGATCTTGAAAAAAAATAATGTTGAACTATCCGAAACCGCTCAACGATTTGAATCCAGCTCATTATTATCGGAAAAAGTCAGTAACGATGTAAACGCTATCGGATTTATCGGCCTGCCTTATGTTAAACAAGCTAAAGCATTAGCGGTGGCGGATACCGCCAATAGCATGGCCATTTATCCGACTGCTTTCACCGTAGCGACGGAAGACTACCCGCTATCGCGCAGGCTTTATTTATATACCCCGGAAACGCCTAAATCGCCTCTGATTAGAGAATTTGTCGGCTTTGTCTTGTCAGAAGCCGGGCAGCAAATTGTTAAGGAAACCGGTTTTATTTCGCAAAACATTACCGCCATAAAGCCTTCTATTGTTTCATCAGCGCCGGAAAGCTTTAAACGTTATGTCAAAGATGCTCAGCGATTATCGCTTTCCTTACGTTTTATAGCCGGAAGGTCGGAATTGGATAATAAAGGGCAACGCGATATTCAGCGCTTGATGAGGTATTTTCAGAATCATCCGGAAAAAAATTTGATGTTATTCGGATTTGCCGACAGCTATGGTAAGAAGCAGACTAATTTAACCTTATCCGAGCAGCGCGCCAAAATGGTTTCAGAGTTATTCATTGCTAGAGGCATTAACCCAACCGTCATTGCCGGTTTTGGCGAAGCTCTGCCTGTAGCAGGTAATGATACGGCTTTCGGACGATATAAAAACCGCCGGGTTGAAGCTTGGGTATTTTAATGCATTGCATAGTTTGAGTCGTCGAAAGGTGCGCAGTGCGTACCCTGGATGGCTTGTCAACGTGTTATTCGTGAAGCTGGAGCTTCTTTCAGGTCTCCCAAGCTGGAGCTTGGGAGACAGCATTGTCTATTCAAATTGATTGTCAATAACCACTTCTTGCAAAGCCAGTTGACCGCCTCGCGGCCAGGGGGCTTGAATGGCTTTGCCGACGGTGACAAACATGCTGATCAAGTGGTCATCAGGCAGATTGATTAATTGACCTACTTGTTCAAAGTCAAAACCATCCATCGGGCAGGAGTCATAACCCATGCTTTTAGCGGCCAGCATAATGGTTTGCGCCGCCATGCCGCAGGAGCGCATGGCTTCGTCGCGTTGTATCTGCGGTTTGTCGCGGTAATAGTGATCTATGGCCGGAATGATGAAGTCCTGCACTGCTTGATCGGCGTTTCGCCAATAGCGTTGCGGTTGTTTTTCCCAGCTTTTTAAATCCGCGCAGAGGATGATTAACATCGATGCATCGGTTACTTGCGCCTGATCCCAGGCTGCTTGACGAATTTGCGACCTCAACGCCGGATCGCTGACGACCACGAATCGCCAGTTTTGAATATTGAAGGCCGTAGGAGACATAATGGCCTGTTTCAATATTTCATTGACTTCGTACTCGGTCATTTGATGACCGGGATCAAAGTGCTTGACCGAGCGACGGGATTGTATGGCTTGTAAGGTTTTCATGCATTAACTCTCTTGTTGTTCATGATGATAACGGATGATGCGTTCTACTTCATTTTTAGCGCCTAGTATCAACGGGACGCGTTGATGAACATCTTGCGGCGGTATATCCAAGATGCGTTGACGACCGGTGCTGCAAAGTCCGCCCGCCTGTTCGACGATAAAGGCCATCGGGTTGGCTTCATACAATAAACGCAATCGTCCCGCCATATTGGGGTTTTTGCTGTCGAAAGGATACATGAATACGCCGCCGCGCATTAGGATGCGATAGACTTCGGCGACTAGAGAGGCGATCCAGCGCATATTGAAATATTTGCCTCTGGGGCCGGTTTGACCCTGCACACACTCTTCTACATAACGTTGCACAGGCGGCTCCCAGAATTGTTGATTAGACATGTTGATCGCGAATTCCGAGGCGTCTTCGGCGATGGTCATGTTGGGGTGGGTTAAATAAAATTCTCCGACTTCCTGGTCTAGCGTGAAGCCGTTGACGCCATGTCCCGTTGTTAACACCATGATGGTTGATGGGCCGTAAAGCACAAATCCTGCGCAGACTTGTTCGGAGCCTGGTTTTAAAAAGTCCGTTTCGTTCGGCTTTTCATGGCTGGGATAACGCAGGATGGAAAAAATACTGCCGACCGTTAAGTTCAAATCGATATTGGAAGAGCCGTCTAGGGGGTCGAAAACCGCCAGATATTGACCGCCTGCATCTTGATGAGTGGCAGTGATAATGCGGTCTTCTTCTTCAGAGGCCATACCGGCGACATGGCCGTTGGCGTCTAATGCGGAGACCATGATTTCATGGCTGATAATATCCAGTTTTTTTTGCACTTCCCCTTGTATGTTTTCAGAATCAGCATTGCCTAAAACGCCGACTAAATCGCCTTGATTGACGATGTGAGAGATTTTTTTACAGGCGGCGGCAATATCGTTGAGTAATAAGGTAAATGTACCGGAAGCGCCGTGTTGTCGGCGTTGTTGTTCGATAATGAATTGGGTTAAGGATTTTGTTTGCGGCATGTTTCTTGTTGGTTGGTTTTCATGTTCAGTATCATTTATCATTCTAAGTAGATGATCATTGACAAGAGCACAATCTTGAACTAAATATTAGTTAATAATGATTTTTTCATACAACAGTTTTCAAATGGATTATCAGCATATTGATTTTTACGATAATCCGCAACCGGATCTTGTAATCTTTTAGAGTAGTGTGAATTTATAATAATAAATCAACAGCTTATGATTATAGCTGAGAAGTAAATAATAGAGCTGGGTGGATAAGGTGTTTTATACATGGCGACAACGATAATCATTGCTGTATTAAGCGGCGCAATCTTTTTTGTATTAGGCTGGCTATTAAGTAAAAACCGCGAGGATCTAAAATGCAAACAGCAGCTGCAATCATTAGAGCAAAAAAATGAGGAATTAAGCCAACAACTTTTGCAGGAACAAACAGTGATTGCTGATAACTTTTTTCAGGCTAACGAATTAGATTTACAGGAAAAAGGTGAAAAGCTGAATCATGCCTTTTTGGAAAACGGCAGAACGACTGAGTTAATCGCTGGCGAACTTAAAGTTGCTCAAGAGGTGGTTGATAAGGCTTTTTCTTCATTGCCTGAGATTTATCAGTTCAGTAAAAACACCAATCAAGCAACTCAAAAAAGTAAAACCAAGATTGATGCCTTATCGAAATCGGTGGACTCATGGCAGGGTTCGATGCAGACGCTTCAAACTATACAGAGCTTAATTGATGCGATTTATGAAAAGGCGAACCAAATTAGAGATGTGTCGGTAGAGGCCAATTTATTGGCTTTGAATGCTTCCATCGAAGCAGCGAGAGCCGGTGATCATGGCCGAGGATTCGCGGTGGTCGCCACCAGTATGCGCGAACTTTCCAGCAAAAGCGCCGAAGCAACATTGGATATTAATTCGGCGGTTGAGAAAACGCGTCTGGAAGTGGGGAAAATTATCGGCGGCATTACCGACAGCGTATCCTTATTAACCGATGTCTCTGTTGATGTCAGCGACAGTTTTGCGGAAATTGAAGTCGAGGTCGGACATATTGATAATATTGCCCAGTCTTCGGTGAGAGAGGCGGAAGATTCAAAAGATAAATTTCAGTCGATTAACGCCCAGGTCAATACGCAATTGGAAAATATCACTCGCTTACTCGCCGATACCTTAGGCGAAGTGACCGGCAACCGTATTGAAGATGTTTCGGTCAGCGCCGATTTTTCTAAAATGCGGATTATTGATGTACGGCGACCGGATGAATTTAACGGCGAGTTGGGGCATATTCAGAGTGCGGAATTGATCAATCTACAAGATGAAGATTTTGAAACCCAAATTCAGAGATTAAATAAAAATGAACCGCATTTATTTGTTTGCCGCAGCGGCGGGCGTTCGGCCAGAGCCGCTCGGGTTGCTTTAGGACATGGTTTCAAGAAGATTTTCAATATGAAAGGAGGGATGTTGGAATATCGGCGGGTGCATGGTTTTAATAAATAGTTGTTAACGGCTTTGTTTCCATTTTTGTTTTCGAGCCGATTTTTTGGCGGCTTTTTCTGCACGGATGATTTCCAGTTCTTGAAGCTCTTTCTCCACCATTTCCGGGGTTTCCATTGTTATTTCCCCCAGGCCGCCGCTTCTGATTTCGGTAAGCAGAATTTTGGCGGTTTTATCGTAATCCACTTGTTTACCCGCGCGTAGACAACCCCTTCTAATACCGATGAGTTCCATTAATTCTGCTTCGGTATCGGGTAATTGAGCTATTTGGAAGCGGTTTTTGAGTCGTTCCGGATAGTGCTGTAATAAATATTCGGCGGCGAAAAAAGCCACATCATCATGTTGAATGGCGGTGTCCTTAATGGCGCCGGTAGTGGCCAGGCGATAGCCGCTGTTTTTGTTTTCCACATTCGGCCATAACACGCCCGGCGTGTCGGAGAGTACGATATTATTGCTTAAATTAATGCGTTGTTGACGTTTGGTGACCGCCGGTTCATTGCCGGTTTTGGCGATAATGCGATCCGCAAGAATATTAATAATAGTCGATTTGCCGACATTCGGAATGCCCATGATCATAGCTTTTACAACCCGGTTGGCGGCGATTTTATCCACCATCATCTTGCTGCAAAGTTGAATGATTTGTTTAACTTTTTCCGGGTTTTCCGTGGTGGCGGCCAGGGTTTTAACGCCTTGTTCCTGTTCTAAATAATGTTGCCATTGCTGTGTCTTTTCAGGATCGGCCAGGTCGCTTTTGTTCAATACCCGGATGCAGGGTTTATCGCCGCGCAGTGTGGCCAGCATAGGATTTTGACTGCTGAACGGGATGCGCGCATCAAGGACTTCTATGATTAGGTCGATTTGCGGCAGGGTTTGTTTAATTTCTTTGCCGGCTTTATGCATGTGGCCGGGATACCATTGAATATGCATGTTTCTTTAATCAGGTTTTGGCGACGGTTGAGCCGTGGTAGTCCAGCTCAGTCAGTTGTTTCCAGTTTTTGATCAGCGCCTTATTCAGTTTTAAACGGTCAAAAATGGCTTCTATCGGCAATTTTTTCAGGCTTTCTTCGCTCATTCCGAAACGTATTGCAAACAGCCGGTTTTTTTTATTGGGCGGTAAATGACCATGAACTCGATTGATAGTTTGATCAATGATGGCTTGGGCTTGCTGCAATGTTTGATT
>SPJK01096199.1_pt1 | contig 17054 bp, 7 predicted proteins | sample 3741771 | NCBI WGS metagenome assembly SPJK01 (sample SAMN10925997, study PRJNA522277) | cold seep metagenome | isolation source: Elba SIP-enriched marine methane seep metagenome, extraction at timepoint T2 | place: Italy: coast of Elba, Mediterranean Sea
CCGGAATATCACTTCATCGATTGCTGCAAATGTGGCATCAGGTTGTTGCAAATACAATTGGCTCGTCTGCCGTTTTGCCCCACCAAAGAAGACATCTTCCAAGCCATCGCCGTTTGCATCTCCGACCGCTATTGCTGGCCCTTGTGCAGATACCATGTGCGGAATCAAAGCCTCGCGATTAAATTCTACAAATGGGTTTTCTTCGTGCGTAAAGGTTAAACCTGCTGTCTCGCTGACTTCGGCAAAAGTATAAGGAGACTCTACTCTATTCCCGAGTTGGTTATACCGAAAACCTGCTAAGCCTGACCGGCGCACCACTTGTGATTTTGCGTTGAAAACGGGATTTTCAAGCTTCTCATAAGCTCCCATTGGCCAAATGACTAGAACCGAATCCACCTCCGCTGAATTACCTACCCCAAGGTGAACCTCCGCCGGCATACAAGATTGGTATCCACGAACCGGAAAGTTTTGCGCAATCAGTTGCTCTTCTCCTTTAAAAACAACTACTGTCGCACCAATTCCTTGAATATTATCCTGACCACCCCGGAATTCCAGGTGTAAATAGTCGCCCATTTCGCCACTGTCGGCAGCCAGGTTTTGGTACACAAATGGCTCATCTTCAATATTATTCACCACAATATCCAGGTCGCCGTCATTGTCCAGATCGGCATAGATCGCCCCATTTGAAAAGGTGGGTTCATCATCCACCACGGAGCCCGTTAGATCAGTGAAACGCAGGTCTCCACCATTGCGGAAGAACTTATTTGGGAGTTTGATCTTCGGCATTTTCTCTACCAGGCTCAGGTCATCTTCTTCCAAATTATTGGTATTGGCCTTCCAACGCAATTCGCTATTCGCACGGAAATTGATGTAATCAATGTCATTCATCCGGCGATTGACCCCATTACTGATGAATAGGTCTTTATACCCATTGTTATCAAAATCGATGAATAGCGGAGCCCAAGACCAGTCGGTCGCCTCTACGCCGGCATACAGCCCGATCTCACTGAAGGTGCCATTGCCATTGTTTAGCTGCAAATTGTTTCGCGCATACTGATGGTTGTACCCATACCGGAGTTTGAACTGAAAGACATCATAGCCATCCTCCGCAAGGGAAGATTTTAGGATAAATGGGTCTTCCGGCAACATATCCAATGATATCACTTCCCCGAAGCCATCGTTATTGATGTCACCAATGTCTACGCCCATCGAAAACCGGCTTGTGTGCATAGTCTGCTCTTCCAGCACTTCCTCGAACGTACCATCACCTTGATTAAGGTAGAGGTAGTCATTTTCATGAAAGTCATTGCCGATATAAATATCTGGCCAGCCATCCAGGTTGAGATCAGCGGTTGCTATCCCCAGACCGTAGCCGATGACCGTGCTATTAATGCCGGCAGCAGCTGTTACGTCAGTGAAAGTGCCGTCATCATTGCGCAACAGCTTATCACCTGATTCCGGGTGCAGGGTACCATCGAAGGTAGCCTTCTGACCGAAAGTGCCGTTGGCATGGAGCGAATGATTGAGTTGGAACAGATCTAAATCGCCATCCAGGTCGTAATCAAAAAAGGAGGCTTGCGTCGAGAAACCAATTAGATCCAAACCATATGGGATCGCTTCATCCATGTAGACCGGCACCCCGTCTCTGATTTCCTGGCATACGTATAGCTGGTTTTGTCCCTGGATCGATTGATAATTTCCCATTTGGGATACATAGAGATCCAGTAAGCCATCATTGTTGATGTCTACCGTGGAGACGCCGGCCGTCCAGCCTTCCATACCTTCCACACCCGCGGCTACCGTTACATCACGGAACTTCAGTCCTCCTTCGTTGAGGAAGAGCTTGTTGGGCCCCATGTTGTTCGTGAAGTATAGGTCAACCAGACCGTCGTTGTTAAAATCTCCAGCAGCCACACCCCCTCCATTGAAGAAGTACATGTAGTTAAAGACGTTGAATTCGCTGGTTGCCCGAAGTTCATTCTCAAATTCCAGGCCAGTAAAGTCCTTGCGAAGCAGGCGGAAATTGGCATCTCCTCCAGTGCTGTCGCCATGATCACAACCTACCACAAGCAGCACCATTAAAGAGATACCACAAGCGAGTAAAGTAGTTTGTCTCCAAGTCATTCCGAGTGATCTTTATTATTATTACCAACGGTAGCTACCGCGGTGATTAATTTGTGCTACAAAATCGTTTCTATAGGTTTCCTGTATTAGCTCTCCCGTCGCAAGTCAGCTAAGCGGAAAATCCGGGCTTGCTCTCCATTTAGAGTCACGATGATAAATGTTTGACCATTCATCTCTAAGGCTTCCAAATCGCGAATGTCTCCCCGCACAAAAAAGCCGGACTCCCGGTTCTCCATCCTGGCAAATGATCCATCCCCCTGATTCATAAGCACGTGGCCAAAGCTCGCATCGAGCTTTGAGAATTGCGGGGTAAATCCTGCGTCGTTACCTCCCATGACCAGGTCTGGTAATTGATCGCCGTTGAGGTCCTGGCAACTGATATCACAAATACAAGAAAATTGGACTTCAGCTGGCAGGTCTACCAAGCTAAACTGCCCATTTCCGTCATTTAAGGCCACAACACTGCGGAAAAAATTGCCCTCTTTCACCTGCGCCAAAGCCAGCACCTCTGCGCTAAACAATTCATCGATACTTCGTTTAGCATATTCTTCATGCCGCAGGTTTTGTTTTTTCAAGCTCACGATCTGTTCTGTTAATTCCTGCTTCATCGGCACGGGCATATCCCTACCGTCAATTGATCGCGTGATGATTTTCTCAGAAGTGCCGTTTTCATCAAAATCCGATAACCATATTTTAGCAGGTGCCTCCGGCGTTCCGCTGAAATAGAAGTTCTCCCCCCGATTGCCCAAGATCAAGTCCTGGTCGCCGTCGCCATCTACATCTGCTGCCTCCATACTGTACCACCAGCCTGAATAATCACTTAAATTCGACTCTTCATGAGTGACTCGGCCACGATCGAATGAAAATACCTGAGGCGCCATCCATTCGCCTACCACTACCAATTCGGGTTTTTCATCTCCCAATACATCTACCATGCGGGCATCGGTGATCATGCCGACTTCCATTAGGTCCGTCCCCATGCGATTGAGTTCATCGACAAACTTCCCGTTACCATCGTTACGGTACAGGAAACTCTGCGGACTAAAGCCATAAGAATTCGGGATACTTCTTGAACCGACGAACAGATCCAGGTCACCATCTTCATCATAATCAAGTGGTACAGCTACGCCGGTGTTGTAACCATTTGGCGATAAGGCGCGGGGATCGCGGGTAAACTCACCAGAACCATCATTGATATAGAGTCGATCTTGAAGAAATCGCGAACCTAATGGCATATGATTGCCACCGGAGCCCACAAAAAGGTCCAGGTCGCCATCGCCATCTGCATCGAAGAAAGTAGCAGCTGTGTCTTCAAAATTATTGTCTCGTTCAAAAGTGATGATGTTGGACGGGATCATATCTCCATTACGCTGGATGAAAAGCTGGCCTGGCCAACCTTCTGCGCCGCCTATGAAAACATCATCCTGTCCATCGCCATTTACATCTGCTACCGCCACTTCTGGCCCCTCCCGCGAGATCATGTGCATCGTGAGACCTTCCTGGAAGAAGTCAATAAAGTTGTCCTCCTTATGAGCTGTGATATCCCTGGGGAACTGCGTCTCCGTAAACAGCGGCTCTGTAACAGCAAATGCGTTGGGATCGATCAGGGGCCCTTTTTCCACCTCAGTATAACGAATGGTCAACAGCTCATCGACAGTTACATTCGTCAACACCGAGCGTTCCCGACTTGGCCAAAAAACAACGACAGAATCTACTGATTCAGCTGCCCCTAAACCAAAAACCTGCGTATAGTCAATAGAGGATTGGAACCCACGACTGGGGACCAATTCGAAATTTAGTTTCTGATCTTCAACGTAGACGAAAATCTTGGCACCCAGCGCAAAGGTATTAGGCGCTTCGCCTTCCAGGCGAACCCGCAGGTAGTGGTGGTCAAAGCGTTCGTTGGTGCGGTTGCGATATACGAAAGCCTGCTCGTTGAGGTTATTTACTACCAGGTCCAGGTCGCCGTCGTTATCCAGGTCGCCATAAGCAGCGCCATTGGAAAAGGAGGGTTGATAAAAACCCCAATCGAAGCCTTGCTCGTCAAAGGTTAAATCTCCTTGATTATGAAAGAATCGATTGCGGATCGGATTGGATGGCATCTCTTTCAATACCGTCTCGATCTCTTCTTTTTCGCCCGTTAAGGCCATTTTCTGAATGATCTCATTGGCAAAGAAGTTGATAAAGTCTTGGTTGGTCACGTCTTGGTATACTCCATTGCAGACGTAAATATCACGATAGCCATCATTGTCCGCATCGAAAAGAAGGGCACCCCAGCTCCAGTCACTAGACGACACACCGCTGTAATAAGCGATCTCACTGAAGGAGCCATCGCGGTTATTCAACTGCAACGTATTTTGCATATACTGGTGGTAGAAGTCGCGCTGAAGCTTCAGGTAATAGATGTTATAATTTTCGAAGAGCGTCGTTGTTTTCAAACGATAGTCTTCATCAGGTAACATATCTGTAGCGAACACCTCGGGGAAACCGTCGTTATTGATATCGGCCATGTCAGCGCCCATCGAGAACAAACTTAAGTGCTCCATCCAGTTTTTGATATCTTCTTGGAAGGTCCCGTCACCTTGATTGATATACAGGTAATCCCGCTCAAAGAAGTCATTGGATATGTATAGATCTGGCCAGTGGTCACCATTGACATCACCTACCGTGACGCCTAGTCCAAACCCGATCAGCGAACCATAGATTCCGGCTTCTCTCGATACATCGACAAATTGCCCCCCATCATTGCGTAGCAACTTGTCGCCTCCACCTTTTAGGAAGTCGCGCACCGGCCAATCTTCTGCGTACAACTCCCGCTTGTTGCTGTAGTTGAGTGTATTAACGGGCATGAAACTGTTGTTCAAGACATAAGCATCGAGATCGCCATCGAGGTCGTAGTCGAAAAAGGCCGTATGCGTGGTATAGCCCCTTTGGTCAAGGCCATATTCCGCCGCACTTTCGGTAAAGGTGAGATCGCCATTGTTGAGGAATAATTCGTTGGCCTGGTCATCACCTTCCACATAACCGGCATTGCAAACATAGATATCCAAGAGGCCGTCTTGGTTAAGGTCGACGAGCACCACGCCGGTGCTCCATCCTTTTGTTCCTTCAACACCCGCTGCAAGGCTGATGTCATCGAAGGTGAAATCGCCATTATTGAGGAAGAGCTTGTTCTTACCCAGGTTATTCGTAAAATAGACATCGGCAAACCCATCATTATTGATATCGCCGATGGCTACTCCTCCCCCATTGTAGAAGTTTCGATAGCTGAAAATATTGAAGTCTTCAGAATTCTCAACTTGATTGACAAAATCGATACCGGTTTGATCGGTAGTTAGTGCTTCAAAGAGCGGGTCATCAGGTGATTCCGCGCGGTGACCACCATCCTGGCCTCCACAAGACACTAAGCATAATAAAGCTATGTAACTGGCAAACCTTCTCATATATGCTAATTCAACAGCTTTGGCCAAACGGCCAAGCATAGGTGATTTTTTTAGGCGCAAATCAAGCAATTCTATTGGAAGTCCAAAATTGAGAAAAAAGAACCAAAAAGAATAGGCCACTCAAAGCTTGAGCGACCTATTCAATGTAGTATGATATCAACTACTCACTAAAGGAAGTGTCGTAGTTGTATTTATCATTACGCCCTAGTAACCTGGGTTTTGTACCAAGTTAGGGTTAACAGCCAGCTGACCCGTTGGAATTGGGAACAGCAGGCGCTCAGTACCAGAAGCAGGCTTCTCGTTCCAAGCATCAAGGAATTTACCGAAGCGGATCAAGTCCTGACGACGGTGACCTTCCCAGTATAGTTCGCGGCCGCGCTCATCGATGATAGCATCAGCGTCGATACTAGTCAATTCAGCAACACCACGCTTCACGCGAATCTGGTTGATCAGATCCAATGCCGTAGCATTGTCACCCGTGCGGAAAGCAGCTTCAGCTACCATCAACATAACATCAGCCAAGCGGTAGTATACGTAGTCGTTGTCTACGTTATCACCGTTGTTGTAGTCAATTGGGTACTTGATCACACGGATACCAGTTACCTCCAGGTTGTCGCCAGCTTCCGTCAGCGCAACTTCACGGGTAAAGGATAGTGGATTGCCTTTACGATCTTCCAAAGCGTTGCCGTCCTGGTCAACTTGTTGACCGATCAGGAAGCCAGTGCGGATACCAGATACGTCAGTTTGGCCGGCATACTCACCACCGATACGCTGGTCAGCAGGGTCAAACTTGTCGTAGAAATCTGAAATCGTCGTAAAGCCGTTCCAGCCCGAAGGATTCATGTTGTAGTGCAAGGTACAGAACCAACGAGAACGTACATTACCAGAGTTAGAACCGCCGATGTTCTCAGCAGTAAAGATGTTCTCCGTAGAGATCGCATCATTGGTAGGTGCAAAGTTGTCGAAAACGTTATCTGCCAAGCTGTAGCTACCTGAGCCGATAATCTCATTACCAAGTGCAATCACTTGGTTCATATCAGCGCCTTCGAAGGTTGGGTTAGCCCGGTCTTTGAAGGTACCGCGGTTCAGGTAAACTTTCATCAGCAGCACTTTCGCTGCGTCCTTGTTAGCACGGTAAGCTGGTCCGTCAGGAAGATCATTCATAACCGCGTTTACTTCGTCGATCACGAACTGAAGAGCTACATCACCAACCAGTACATCAGGGTCATCAAACAAGTTGATGGTTCCGTCTGCGCCCGTGTTACGGAATGGCACTTGATCCCAACCATCCGCTACCAGGAATACGGAGAAAGCACGCAAGAAACGCGCTTCAGCAGATTGCTGAGCATTCGGGTTGAACGTCAGCAAATCCGTACAAGCAAACTGCGTAGCCAGTAGCTCGGTGTAGGTGTTACCTAAGAATGCGTGGTCGGCATCCCATGTGTGGTTGTGCAATACACGCCAGATTCCGTTATCGTCCCAGTCACCACCACGGGTAGGGCCAATCACTTCGTCAGAGGTGTGTTCTTGTGCAGCCCAGAAACGAGACTGGTCCTGCATAGGTAGGCGTAGCGAGCGATAAGCCGCTAGCAATAGGGCATCGACGTCAGCTCCTTCCTGCAAGATCTGGTCACCAGCATCACCAGAGAGCGAACTTTGCAGCTCTTCAGTAAGGTCGGTACAAGCCAGCATGGAGAAAGCCAACAGCCCTAATAATAAGTTACGAAATTTCATAATCATTACACTTTTTGTCAGGTTTTAAAAGGAAGCGCTAATATTGAACAAGATAGATCTTGCACTTGGATACGGAATATACTCAATTCCGAATGAAGGCACACCATCCGTTACGTTCAAAGTGTTCACCTCAGGATCAAAACCTGTATAATCAGTGAAGACTAAGAGATTTTGGCCAGTCAACCCGATTCTTACATCACGGATGCCAGAGCCCAAGTCTCCAAGGTTGTAAGAGATAGTAGCGTTAGCCAGCTTCATGTAGTCACCATCTTCCATGTAGCGAGAAGAACCTTTAATCGGGTTAGCCGTGCTTTCCAGCACACCGCCCAAAAGGTTGGCATCGATGTTACGTGAACCTAGGTTACCGATCGGCAATACCGTATTAGCAGTATTGTTGTAGATCTGGTGGCCATAAGCACCGTTGAAGTTCAACCCTACTTGTAGGTCTCCCATTTGCACTGTAGTAGAAATACCTAGCAACAGATTTGGATTAGGATCACCCAAGAACTTCAATGCTTCATCGTCAGAAAACTGAGCAAAACCGTCATCACCTAAACCTAGGTACTCACGAGTATAGAATGCATTCAATGGCTGGCCATTTTCTAGGCGCTGCGCACGAGCACCAGAAATACCTTGGCCGAATAGTTGACCAGTAGTAATTGGTGCACCATTGTAGTTCTGCAATTCATTGCTCAAGACCGCAGCGTTCACTGTCACGTCCCAAGTTAAGTTACTATTGTCTACCAGGAAGGCCGTAATGCCGAATTCAACACCAGAGTTGATTACTTCGCCATCGATATTTTCCCAGAAACGAGTATTGTTTGGAGGAGCAGGAGCTGTTACCAATGAAGCAAACAGCAGGTCTTCCGTTGTCTTCTGGAACCAGTCGATGCTACCACTCACGCGGTAGTTCAAAATAGCGAAGTCAACACCAACGTTGATCATAGTAGAATTCTCCCACTTCAAGTCTGGGTTCTCAATGAAGGCACGCTGAATAGCACCGCCAGGCAAGAAAATGTACTGTGCCTGAGATGCACCAGCAGGGAATTCCTGGTTACCAGTGATACCCCAGCTACCACGTAGCTTCAAGTTGTCAAACAGACCACCAGCCATGAAATCTTCATTCGTCAGGTTATAAGCAATACCTGCAGATGGGAAGATACCGTACTGGTTGTTAGCACCGAACTTAGAAGAACCGTCCGCACGGACCGTCGCTGTGATAACGAACTTGTCGCGAAGGTTCAAGTTCACACGACCGAAATAAGACTGTAGCTCATTGATCGGGTCGGTGAAAGCACCAATTGACAACGAACCAGGAGTTGCTCCCTGGATTACATTCGTGTAATCGATACCATCATCTAAGAAATCTTGCCCCAACATACCAGACTGCTGGTTCTCATACTTCAGGTATTCATAACCAACCAAGGCGTTCAAATTCACCCCAGCGCCAATGTCTTGGTTCAGTGTCAGTGTATGGGTGAACTGCTGTCCCGTCAACTGGCGGTTAGTGATACCAGCAATACCGCGGCCCTCAACACCTTGCACATTGATCCAGCTCTTAATCTGTGAGCGACGCTCACCAACGCCATTGTTGGCAGAGTACTGGAACTTGTAGGTCAAGTTGTCCGTAAGCTTGTAAGAAGGAGCAATCGAGATGATCGTGGTGTTCACCCGAGCTTCGTCGATATAAGCATCGTTCATAGCTGCTGGGTTGATCGTAGTCGATCCCAGCTCGATGTCCCATCCGTAAGGATTAGAAGCATCAGCTAATGGACGTGTTGGGTTCCACTGTAGCGCCTGACCGATCAAGTTACCGGTAAAGCCTGCATTGGTGGTAATTGGCGTGATATCGTAGGCGTTGCGATTGAATATGAGGTTGAAGTCAAGATTCAAACGCTTGTTGTTCAAGAGCGTATAGCTACCACTAATATTAGCCGTGTAGCGTTCTAGTTCACTCTGCTGTACGATCCCCTGAATGTCCTGGTAACCCAAAGACACTCGGTAGGTACCATCTTCTGAACCACCACCAACAGAAACATTGTAGTTCTGCGTAAAGGCAGTACGAGTGATGGCATCAAAGGCATCTTCGCTACCGCCAAAGTCACCACCAGATCCAAGTCCATACTGGTTCAAAGCGTCGCGATACTCGTCGCCAGACAAGACATCGTACTCGTTCAGTACATTAGAAATAGCAACACCCGCCGCAACATTTAGCGTAGGTTCGCCGGAGCGGCCCTTACGAGTAGTCACGATGATCACACCATTCGCACCACGCGAACCGTAGATCGCCGTAGCGGAGGCATCCTTCAATACCTGGATTGACTCAATGTCAGCAGGATTGATGAAAGCCAGTGGGTTAACACCTTCTGTTGCAGCACCGTCGATAAGTACACCATCTGGCAAAGCAGAACGGCCATCCAAAGGAATACCGTCTACTACGTACAATGGCTCGTTACCCGCACGGATAGAGGCACTACCGCGAATACGTACTGTACTAGCAGCACCCGGAGCACCAGAGTTATTGACAACTTGTACACCAGGAATCTTACCCTGGATCAATTGATCCGGAGCAACGACAACACCTTGGTTGAAGTCATCTGCCTTCAAAGAAGAAACGGCCCCTGTCAGGTCCGATTTTTTGACGGTACCGTAGCCAACGACTACAATTTCGTCAAGGGTCGCACCAGCAGACATAGCTAGATCAATAACCGTACGGCTATTAATATCTACCACTACTGGTTCAAAACCGGTGTAAGAGAATTCCAGCTGCTTGGCGTCAGCTGGCACAGTGATCGAGTACGTACCGTCAAAGTCCGTAATCGTACCAGTGGAAGTACCCACGACCAGGATGTTGGCACCGATCAGGGTTTCACCGGATTCTGCGTCTGTCACTGTTCCCGTGATCGTCTGCGCTACCGCGAAATTGCACATGGCAACTGCGAGCAACACAATGAACCACCGGGATACATTGTCGACTTTAAGCTTCATACACTACTTTGGTTTAGTTAAAAAAAGCGATTACCGTTAATATTCTTACTCAAGCCGCTTTAATCAATAGACAGGACGAATTTCTTATTGCATTTCGCCAGGTCAATCGATCGCACTAGCCCTCTGTTTAATCAAAATCAGGCTTTGGCTCTATAAATCGTTTCGCTGTTCTTCAACTGGCTTTGCATGGGGATGGGGCTGAAAGCTAGGCAGGGAATGACGCTGATTCTTTAGGTGGTGCCGCTTTCTCTATAATATTGTGATTTCTACACTAACTATGCAAAAGTCATAATAAAGTCCGAAAAAACCAAGCTTATAAAAGAGGATTTTCTTTTTAAGCATGAGAACGAAATATAATTAGGATTGTTCGGTGCAAAGCTGGAGGTCGCCGGATAAACGCGCAATTACAAGAAATCGCTGCTACCCATGGGGAAGGCAATTCATCTTCAGTGATTTTTCATCTTCCCACACAATATTAAACCGCAAACTTGCTATCTTCAAAAGAATTTCTCTTGCAAACGTTTGCGGGAAGGTTTGCAGTGGATAACTTTTCATCTCCTATGGACGACATTCTGGAAAATCCCAGTACATGAAGCGGATCACTATCCGAGAATTGGCTCAATACCTCAACTTGTCGACATCTACTATCTCCAGGGCATTGAATGATCACCCGGATATTAGTGAAGCCACCAAGACAAGAGTTCGCGAGGCTGCCCAAGCTTTTAATTATCGCGCCAATTTGCAGGCCCGTTCTTTTCGCAAACGCCATTCCGGGCTAATTGCCCTTGTGACCCCTGAAATAAACATGTTCCACACTCCTGCCCTCGTTCAGGGAATTAACGAAGCCTTACAAGATTCCGATTATTCACTAATTGTCTTTCAATCCAAAGACAATACTTTGCTCGAACGGAAATTAATTAGTCAATGCATCAATTGGGCCGTTGAAGGAGTGCTTATTTCGCTGGCTAACACCACGCAAGACATCAGCCATTTATTAGAGTTAGAGCAAGCAGGCATTCATTGCATTCTACTTGATAAAGTCATCCCGCAAGAACGATTGAGCCGAGTCACCATCGATAGTAGAAAAGCAGGCTTCGCTGCCGCTGCTCATCTTTTAGGAAAAGGGCACAAGGAAATTCTAGGCATATTTGGCAATCCTAATTTACAGATCACACGTGATCGCATTGCCGGTTTTCGGCAAGCACACCAGAAGGCCGGAATCGATTTGCAAGAAGAAAATCTATTGGTCCTCGAAGACGCCCGACAACTAACGTATCTACTCAAGTACGTGCTCAAAAGCCAACCCAATGTCAGTGCCGTATTTACTATGTCCGACGAATTATTGTTGCTTACTTTCAGTGCTTTACAGCAGGCTGGCATTCGCATCCCCGACGAACTTTCGTTGATTAGCATCAGCGATGGTTTGTTGCCAGAACGCCTCTATCCGAAGATCACTCATGTCAGGGATTCCGGCAAGCTGATGGGACAACAGGCAATCCAATTGCTGATGGCGCAATTGATGAGGCCAAACCAAGCTGCTACTCATTTACTACTCCCTACTCCCCTCGTTGAACATGGGTCCAGCGGCACTCGGCACCCCCACGGCAGAGCGAAGAACTCTAACGAATAAACTTGATTGAGTGCTGCTTTGGTTTTTTTTAATACTTTAGGGCAACGGTAAAAGATGCAAACCATCCTGCGAAACAGACGGCTTTAGGACCCCACATTATCCGCCCCCACACCTTCTAAAACAGCTCTGACCGCATGCGTACCTTATTCCTTGTGTTTACCATTCTGTGCTATAGCCTGTCGTTATCAGCGCAAAGCCACCTATTCACTTTTACCAATCAAAGTGGGGAAGTCGAAATACCATTCGAGTACTCCAATAATTTCATCGTAGTTACCATCAAGTTCAACAACATATTTCCGCTCAAATTTATCTTTGACACAGGTGCAGAAAATACCATCCTTACCCGGCGTGAAATAACCGACCTGCTCAATGTCGACTATCGTCGTCAGATTAAGATTCTGGGCTCTGATCTTAGTACTGAATTGACGGCCTATATTGCCACTGGCATTTCCATGCAAGTTGGTGATGATCTCTATGCAACCAATCAATCTATGCTGGTGCTAGAAGAGGATTATTTCCGCTTTGAGGAATATGCCGGAATTAATGTGCAGGGTATTCTCGGAGCTGATTTTCTCCGGCGTTTCGTCGTTCACATTGATTACCGGCGCCGGCGAATCAAACTAGAAGACCCACGGGGATTCCGCCCTCCCCGCAGTAATCGTTTCGATCAAGTCCCCGTTGAATTCAGTCGCTACAAGCCCTACATCACCTTGCCTTCAGCGCTTACCCTAGATAATGAGTCGGATCTCAAGTTATTGATGGACACCGGTGCGGGGCTTTCCCTTCTCATCCATACGAATACCGATAGCACCCTCTTGCTCCCGCCTACCGTCATCCGTACCAATATCGGCATTGGTCTAGGTGGGTTCCTGGAAGGCTATGTAGGTCGAATTGCCTGGTTGCATATTGGCGATAATGAAATTGACAATGTGATCACCAGTTTTCAGGATCTATCGGAACGGTACAATATGGATCCCTCCTTCTTAAATAATCGAAATGGCATCATCGGCAACCAAATCCTGGAGCGCTTTAACTGGATTATCGACTACCCGAGAGAAAAGATCTACCTGCGGCCTAACCGCCTTATCCGGCGAAAATTCCGCTATGACCGAAGTGGCTTAAGTCTAGCTGCCTCGGGTGCTCACCTCAATCGTTTTTCAATCGTCAATGTAGTAGAAGGCAGTCCCGGAGCAGAGGCCGGGTTACAAAAAGGGGATGAGATTCGGGTAGTCAATGGCATTCCTACCGTATTACTAAGTATGGAAGCCATCATCCGGACCCTTCAGAAACGGCCGGGTAAACGCATCAAGATGGTCATCCGACGTAACGGTGAACGAATGTTGATCGAATTTCGATTACGTGATTTGATTTAGTAGTTTTTCAGTTTTTGGGGTGTCTTATTCTCAAAATTTGGACCGCTCGAAACTAAAAAATCAAATTCTACCTATATTGTTTGCACATCGCTTTATCCTATGTTTGGGCGCTTTCCCTTTTATCGGCAACTGGATTCCATGGATTGCGGGCCGTCTTGCCTGCGCATGGTGGCTGCGCATTATGGGAAACACTTCACCCTGAACTATCTCCGCGAGAACAGCTATATCGATCGGGAAGGGGTAAGCTTGCTGGGCATTAGCAAAGCAGCAGAGGCCATCGGTTTTGATACTATGGCTGCCGCCGTACCAATGAAGTCCAATGAAGAGTCGGCCGTTGGCCTGCTAGATCTTCCTCTTCCTTGTATTGTCCATTGGGAACAAAAACACTTTGTTGTCGTCCATCGCGTTGCTGAGCAATACATTTGGGTGGCCGATCCGGCATTGGGGTTGCGCAAGCTGTCTCATGATGACTTTGTCGCAGGCTGGTGTTCGCAAGGCGAGGAAAAAGGCATCGTACTAGTACTCTCCCCTACCCCTGCATTTTATGAACAAGAAGGCCAGGATAGTTCACGCTCAGGCTTCCGCTACTTGTTTCATTTCCTGCGACCATACCGGCAGTTGCTAATTCAATTGGGGCTTGGCATGTTGATGTTGGGCGTGCTGCAATTGATCTTCCCGTTCCTTACGCAAGCCATTGTTGACATAGGTATTGATAATCAGGACCTATCCTTTATTTACCTCATCTTGTTGGCACAGCTGTTGCTATTTGCCGGGCAAACCACGATCACGCTCCTACAAGGTTGGATTTTGCTTCATGTGGGTACCCGGGTAAATGTCGCATTGGTATCTCAGTTCCTGACGAAGATCATGCGTTTGCCCTTGCGTTTTTTTGACCAGAAATCAACTGGCGACTTGCTACAACGCATATTCGATCAAAGGCGGATTGAGACTTTTCTAACGACTACCTCTTTATCGGCCTTGTTTTCGGCCTTCACACTGATCGTACTGGGCATCGTGCTCTGGCTATACAACAGCTTGATCTTTTTGATCTTCCTGGTTGCAGCGGTCGTCTACTTCGCCTGGATCTTGTTATTCTTACGACAACGGGCACTGTTAGACCATCAGCGATTTCGGGAATTAACCGACAACCAGAATGTGCTGATCGAGTTGATCCAGGGGATGCCCGAGATAAAGTTGCAGCAAAGTGAGCGGCGGCGGCGCTGGTCGTGGATTACGATCCAAAACAAGTTATTCCGTACCAATATCCGATTCCTGACACTCACCCAATACCAGGATACCGGGACACAAGTAATTAGTCAGTTAAAGGATATTCTCATTATCGTCGTGGCGGCCAGGGCAGTAATTTACGGCCAATTGAGCCTGGGTATGATGCTCGCAATCCAGTATATCATCGGCCAAATGAATGTGCCCCTGCAACGGCTCGTTGGTTTCGTCCGCATGGCACAGGATGCGAAATTAAGCCTGGAGCGCCTTGGTGAGATCAACATTATGCAGGACGAGGAGGATGAAGCCGCCGATCGACTAGACGATATTCCGGAACAGGCAGGTATTTCCCTTGAGGGGGTGTCTTTCACTTATAACCTATTGGCCGGCCCCGTCTTACAGGATATTGATCTAGAAATTCCTCACGGCAAGGTTACGGCTATTGTGGGTGCTAGCGGGAGTGGAAAAACAACCTTGGTAAAACTGCTCCTCGGTTTCTATGAGCCGCTTCAAGGGCAGATCAAAGTAGGCAATGTACCGCTTAATGGCCTCCGATTGGATACCTGGCGCAAAGCTTGTGGTGCCGTGATGCAAGATGGCTTTATTTTCTCGGATACGATTGCTCGCAATGTCGCGGAAAGTGATGAGTTAATTGATCGTCAAGGTGTTGTACAAGCGGTCCAGCTAGCCAACCTTCGGGAATTTATCGATGGGCTTCCACTTGGTTTTCGCACCAAGGTAGGTTCGCATGGAAACGGCCTCAGTCAGGGGCAACGTCAGCGCTTACTCATTGCAAGGGCCATTTACAAATCGCCGCAGTATCTCTTCTTCGACGAAGCAACCAATGCACTTGATGCAGCGAACGAAAAGCAGATCGTCGAAAATCTAAATGACTTTTTCACTGATCGAACGGTAGTAGTGGTAGCTCATCGCTTAAGTACTGTACGTCAGGCCGATCAGATCGTTGTCCTGGAAAACGGACGGATCATAGAACGCGGCACCCATGATGAATTGGTGAAATTAAATGGGCGCTACTACGAATTAATCAAAAACCAGCTTGAGTTGGGTAACTAAGAGACTATGGCTGTTCGACCCTCAGACCAACGGAATCCTACCCTGATCGATGCCGACAGTGTCAAGGATATCTTCGGCAAGCCGCCGGGCTGGATGCTCTACTGGGGCAACACCCTGGTTTTTCTGGTCATTGGGTTGCTCTTAGCCTTGGCCATGCTGATCCGCTATCCCGATGAGGTGACTACACCGATTCAATTAACCACCTCCAAGCCTCCGGTTTTTAGCGTCGCTCCGATTGACGAGACAATCACAGCGATAGCCGTAGCGGATGGGCAAGAAGTAGAAGTTGGCGCTATTTTAGTCCAGCTGCGGTCTACTGCCCAACTGGATGCCATGAATCAATTGGACAGTCTACTGACGACGCTAGATGGCCTGTCTTCGCCAGCAGACATCCTTCGTATCAATTTGCCAGAACGCCTGGCAATCGGTGACTGGCGGATGGAATACGCTACCCTGCTCAACTATGCCACCGAGCTGCGCTACTGGCTCAACCGCAGTAGCAGCGGGCGTCAGCTCAGCCGCATCGACCAACAGCTTCAGCAAGCCCAAGCTACAGGCGCAGCACTAGACCAACAGCAAAAGACCTTACAGGAAGAACTGGCCATTGCCGAAAACAACTACCAGCAATACCAACAACTCCAGGAACGCGGTGCGGCCTCTCCTTTGGAGGTAGATGACGCACAGGCGGCCTATCTAAGAAGTCGTCGCTTACTGGAACAGCAAGACCAACTAACGTTACGCAATCAAATGGATGCCGAGCAACTGGAGTTGGAAAAGCTGCGCCTTACCGAGAGCCTCTCCGATCAGGTAACGGAGCAGTGGCTGGGATTGCGTCGACAAGTTCGTACCCTCCGCCAAGGGCTGGCCAACTGGCAAGAGACCTACCTGATCCGGGCCGAGTTGGCTGGGCAAGTGGTACTCCCCTACCCTTTGACCGTTGGGCAATATGTAGAAGCCGGTACTCCCCTGGTAGGCATCGTTGTTGAATCGGAGAATAATCAGGTGATTGCTGAAGGGCAAATTGCGGCCGCTTCCCTGGGAAAGATTACCCTGGGGGCTTCCGCTCACATCCAACTCAGCGCCTACCCCTATCGGGAATTCGGCCAATTGCCCGCTACGGTTAGTCATATCGCGCCAGCACCAACGCCTGTTTATGGAGCGACTGCCGAACAAGGAACGGTCTTGTATCGCATCACCCTGGAGCTACCGCAAGGCCTCCGAACCACCTATGATCGCGACATCACCTTCCGGCAACTACTTGATGGGCAGGCTTTTATCCTCTCCGAGGATCGTAGTTTTCTGGGCCGTTTACTGGACCGGTTTCGGGATTTGCGGGAGCGGCGGTTGTAGGATGATGGCCGGGCGTCATCAAGTGCTGGGCCCGTGCCTAAGCTATTCCTCGATTTGCCCCCGCAGCTTGAAGTTTCTTGACCACAAAACCCCTTGTTTTTCCAAACAGAATCC
>SPJK01047752.1_pt1 | contig 17019 bp, 12 predicted proteins | sample 3741771 | NCBI WGS metagenome assembly SPJK01 (sample SAMN10925997, study PRJNA522277) | cold seep metagenome | isolation source: Elba SIP-enriched marine methane seep metagenome, extraction at timepoint T2 | place: Italy: coast of Elba, Mediterranean Sea
ATCCCACTCGGCATCGGCTTTAATCATCTTCTTGCTGGCTTCGGCTTTCTTCGCTGCACGAGCTTCCGCTTGGCGTTTGACAAGATCAGAGTGCGTTGTGAAGAATTGCAGACTATGACCATGGAAATCGTCAATGGTCTCGAATTTGTGCTTTTCCATAAACTCCAAGAGTTCATCGCACATCGATTGGACGCAGCGATAGCCAAATTTCATAACGCCCGTACAGACTTGGACGGTGGAGCTTCCAAGCAGAATAAACTGAGCAGCATCTTCGCCAGTTTCGACGCCGCCGATACCGCTAAGTGATCTATCGGGATACTCTTCGTTAATTACTTTCGAAATCTCCATGCACATGCGAAGTGCAATTGGGCGAACGGCTTGGCATGAGTAGCCGCCAGGAGTTGTGTACCCCTCGACGTTTGGCTCGGGGCGTAGTGAATCAAGATCAACCCCGATCACTGAACGAATCGTATTGATAGCGGCAACGCCTTGGCAACCAGCTGCTAGGGCGGCTCTGGTCGCGTCTTCGATATGCGTCACGTTCGGCGTTAGTTTTGTCCAAACCGGTTTGGTAGCAACTTCCATCACCCAAGAGGAGACTTCACCAAGGATGTCAGGATTCTCACCCATGGCAGCTCCCATCTTTCGTTCGGGAAGGCCATGCGGGCAACTCATGTTCAATTCAAAAGAATCAACGCCTGCTTCTTCACAACGCCCGACAATTTCTTGCCATGCGTCTTTATTGTATTCTTCCATGATCGAAGCGATTAGCACCCCTTCTGGATGGGAATCTTTCAATGCTTTGAATTCATCAAGCCATGTTTCAAACGAACGATCGCTGATCAGCTCGATATTCTCCCAACCATAGATTTCTTTCGTTTCACGAGAACGGAGACGGCCGTAACGTGGTTGGACATTAACCACTTTCGAGGCATCAAGGCTCACCGTTTTACAGATCACCGCCCCCCAGCCATCATCGAAAGCCCGACCAATGACCTTGCCGTTGGTTCCCGGAGGGCCTGAACCGATCACAAAAGGATTCGGTAGTGAAAGACCATCAACGTTTGTGGCAAGTGTGGGCATGATTGAGACTCGTTTCTATTTTGGCTGCCTGTTATTTCTACTCAGATTTTAATCGATTTAAGCATGGGATTGCTAGGAAGTTTTTAGTTCCTCCAGAACAATATCAAGCGATTCGACAAGGTAGTCCGCATCGTCTTTTGAGATGCACATAGGGGGCTTAATGCGCAGTGTGTTGCCATATAGCCCACCTTTACCAATCAGAACACCTTGGTGTTTCATCTTCTCCATGACTGTGGCTGCTTCTGTGCTGGCAGGTTCCTTTGATTTGCGATTTCGAACAAGTTCAACGCCAAGCATGAGGCCCATGCCACGGACATCACCAATCAGTTCATGCTTCTCCTGCAGGGCTAGGAGAGATTCTTTGAGATGGTTGCCCACCTCCAAGGCATTCTGTTGAATCCCTTCCTCTTCAATGACCTCGAGCGTTGCCAAGCCTTGGGTCATGCTAATCGGATTACCACCGTAAGTATTAAAGTGGATGCGATTAGTCATTTCCTCCGAGATTGGTACGGTCGTAGTAAAGCCACCAAGCGGGGCACCGTTGCCGATTCCTTTAGCCATAGTAATGGCATCCGGTACCACATCGTAGTTTTGATGGGCCCAGAAGTGGTTGCCAGTGCGGCCAAAGCCACCTTGCACCTCGTCGGCGATGCAGATGCCACCATGCTCGCGGACAATGTCGTAAACGATTTGGAAGTATTCTTTTGGTGGTGTTACGGTTCCACCAACCCCTTGGATTGGTTCGCCGATGAAGCAGGCAATCTCTCCTGAAGTTTGGTGTTCAATCACGTCTTTCACATCGTGGGCACACTTAAGATCACAGGAAGGGTATTCCAATCCAAAGGGACAACGGTAGCAGTAGCCAGGAACCGTATGGTGAATTGCTGGGGCTTGATTCGTTTTGAACCTCCAAGTGCCATGGGCGGTGAGTCCCATGGTGGTTGCGGTACCGCCGTGGTAGCAATTGCGGAGGGCAATCACATCCGTATTGCCCGTGTATTCTCGGGCGGAAAGAATCGCAATCTCGTTAGCTTCGCTTCCCGAGTTGGTGAAGTAAGACCGCGTAAGCCCTTCAGGCATGTGGGATGCAAGCTTCTCAGCGAAAGCCCCAATCGTAGGATTCAAGTAAATCGTTGTTGTATGTTGCAGCTTGTTGTTCTGTTCTTTTACCTTGTCTATTACTTTTGGATGACAGTGTCCTACGCTGACGGTAACAATTCCCGCAAACGCATCTAGATATCGTCGGCCTGTTTCATCCCAAACGTATTGCATCTTGCCTTCGACAATCATCAAAGGGTCCTGATAATACGTGATAACACCTGGGGATACATATTGCGATCGGATGGCAATCACTTCATCACGCGAAGGGCCATCATAGGGAGCGGGCGTATGATCACAGATTGGAAGTTCTCTACCTGGTTGAATTGCCATAACGTTTCTTTCTTAACTTTCACTTGCTTCAAGATCACCAGCTTCCGGGACTAGTACACTGGTTGGCGGAACGAGGCCGCGTTCTTCTTCGGTACCCGGTATTAAATTGTCTAACAAGATTCCAAGGATGGCTGCGACCGCCATGCCAGTTTTACCAACCGAACCGACGATATCTCCTAAGCCGTAAGGCATGGCATTCGTGAGGGCGATACCTTCTTCACTATAGAAATAGGCAGGTACGCTAAGTCCCATGAACAGAGCAAAACCGCCAATTAACAAGTTGCGATCGCTCGTCAGATCTGACTTAGAGAATTGTCGCACTCCCACGGCACTAATCAGACCGAACATGACACAATAGAGTCCCCCAACGACAGGTTTCGGAATTGCGGCTGCAACGGCACCAAACTTTCCAAAGAGGCCAAGGAGTATCAGCATTACCGCCGCGATTTGTACGACATATCGGCTTCCTACTTTCGTGAGCCCAATGAGTCCAATGTTCTCGGAATAACTTGTTGAGCTGAACCCTCCGAAGACACCGGTAAGGGCACAGCCGATACCCTCGCAGCCAATACCTCGGCTGATTTCTTCGGGTGTCGGATCTCCACCACCGGCAACTTGCTTACAGGCATGGTAGTCACCGAATGATTCGATCATCGAAGCGAGATAGCCGGCGAGTACGGCGATTATGAAGGCCGTCGAGAATTTTGGCAGTCCCCAGGGAAAGATCACGGAAAGTGTGCGTACCCATTCAGAATCTTTCACCGCATCAAAGCTAATTCTTGCTGCATGTCCTTCCTGATAAACACCCACTGATGTCAGCAGTCCACACAATAGAACGACTGATAATATCGCAAGCAGCATCGGAAAGAGTTGGAACAATTTTGCTTTCTTGGACAAGACCAAGGAAAAGAGCACGATTAAAATCATCGTCAAAATGCTCGTCGGCCAATGCGAAGCTGCGATCGGAGCCCCATAGTTATACAGTGCGAGGCCGATCAGCATAATTACTGGGCCGACCGTTACTGGTGAAAGCAGCTGGCGAACGAATCCCATTAAACCCGTAAAGCCAATAACGATTTCAAACAACGCTCCAAACATTACGGCGCCTGCAATATACTGCATGCAATTGGTTGGCGTGCCTCCAAGCCCACCCTCTTCAGCTGGGAGCAAAACGGTTGGAATAATCACGCTACTAAACGCAGCCAAAAAAGAAAAGCTGACCCCTTGGATAATCGGAAGCCGCGATCCAACTGTGGATTGAATTAATGTGGCAACTCCACTGCAAAGCATCGCCGAAGAGATTAATAGCGCAGTCTGCTTGTTATCCATACCCATGGCAGGTGCCAACAGCAACGGAACCGCTACGGTGGAACCAAACATGGTTAGGATATGCTGGAGCGCTAGGATGATCGCCTTGGAAAACGGCGGCTTATCATCTAGTCCATAAATTACACTGCTATTTTCAGCCATACTCAATCAATCTATCGCAAAAGTCTGCTAATCAAAGTTCGGTGATGGCACCGTAAGTTTCCGGACGCCTGTCACGGAAGAATTGCCACACGTTGCGGACTTCGCGGATCAGATCGAGATCCATATCGACAATCACAATGTCATCTTCATCACGCTTATCGCTCTGGGCGATGAATTGCCCACGCGGATCAACAAAATAGCTTTGGCCGTAGAATTCGCCAATTCGCCAAGGCTCTTCCCAACCAGGACGATTGATTGCACCCACATAATATTGATTGGCAACGGCATGAGCGGGCTGTTCAATTTTCCAGAGGTATTCACTCAAGCCAGCTACCGTTGCCGAGGGATTAAAGACCATCTCAGCACCGTTAAGACCTAAGCAGCGTGCGCCGTCGGGGAAGTGACGGTCATAACATATGTAGACGCCGACTTTGCCAACGGCTGTATCAAAGACTGGGTATCCAAGATTTCCTGGACGGAAATAAAACTTCTCGAAGAAGCCCGGCTGACATTGTGGAATGTGAATCTTGCGAAATTTGCCAAGGTATTCGCCAGTGGCATCAATCACCGATGCGGTGTTGTAGTAAACCCCAGGTAGTTCCTCTTCGTACATCGGTACAACGATGACCATATTGTGCTTCTTGGCCAAGTCCATCATTAACTTGGTGGTAGGACCATTGGGGACGGGCTCGGTCAATTCATACCATTTAATGTCCTGCTCGGCACAAAAGTAGGGGCCGTAGAAGAGTTCTTGTAAGCAGATAATCTGGGCACCCTGCCCTGCCGCTTCTTCGATCATTGCCACGTGTTTATCGATCATCGCCTGCTTGATCTTTTCGACGGGGGAAGTGGTCGGTTCACAAGTGGTGGCCTGAATCAAGGCACCGCGGACGATTCGTGGCATAGCAAGTCTCGCTTTAAGTGATGGAAAGAAATCGGGTTAGCGGTTATAACTTAACCTGTTCTTAATGCAAAATCCACTTATTAAGGGGGCTTAAGGGGCGCATTTTTTAGCGATCCAGCCCTCGTTTGAATTGTGACAGGTCAAGAAGGGTTAGGTAGAGAAAAAATGTCGGCAGAAACTACAGCTTTAAATTCAGTTCCTCTCTTGGTTGGCGGCAAATGGGTCGAGCATTCGGCTGATTCATGGGAAGAAGTTTACAACCCGTCCAGCGGTGAAGTCATTGGTCGTACCCCATTGGTTGATGCCGAGACAACCAGCGAAGTCATCGAAGCCGCTGCCGCTGCTTTACCGGTTTGGAAGGCGACACCAGTTGTCGAACGTGCCCGGGTAATGTTCCGTTACCGTCAATTGCTTGAAGATAACTTTGACGAACTGGCGACGTTACTAACCCGTGAGCATGGAAAAACACTTGCCGAGGCACGTGCTGAGATCAACCGTGGCGTTGAGATGGTTGAGTTTGCATGCGGTATCCCAAGCTTAATCATGGGCGAGAACCTACCAGACATTGCTCGAGGTGTTGACGCCGAGTGTCTGCGGCATCCCGTCGGGGTTTGTGTTGGGATCACACCCTACAACTTCCCGTTCATGGTTCCACTTTGGATGTTCCCTGTGGCAATCACCTGCGGGAATACCTTTGTACTAAAACCATCTGAGAAGACTCCACTCTCAGCAATCCGATTAGGCGAACTTCTTGCCGAAGCGGGTTTGCCTGACGGCGTGTTCAATATTGTTCATGGAGCACGTGAATGTGTTGAGACGCTTTGCACGCACCCGAAGGTCGATGCAATCTCATTCGTCGGTTCGACACCCGTTGCAAAGATAGTTTACGAAACAGGTACCGCCCATGGAAAGCGTGTTCAATCAGCTGGCGGTGCGAAGAACCACCTAATCATTATGCCGGATGCCGACATGGAGCAAACCGTTAAGCAACTTGGAGCGAGTGCCTACGGTTGTGCTGGTCAGCGTTGCATGGCGGGTAGTCTTGCCGTAGCGGTTGGCTCAGCGGGCGATCCATTGGTCGAAGGCCTTGTCGATCTTGGTAAATCGCTCAGCTTGGGAGCAAGTGACCCTGATCTTAACGGCAGTGCTGACTCGCTCGGCATGGGACCGCTTATTCGCGAAGATCATCGTCAGCGAGTCGCGTCCTACTTAGACATTGCTAACGAGGATGGTGCCAAGGTTGCCCTTGATGGCCGTGAAGCAGCCAAAGGGCACGATGGTTTCGTTTTGGGGCCAAGCGTTGTCGATCAGGTCGCTCCAGACATGCGAGTTGCCAAGGAAGAGATTTTTGGCCCAGTACTGAGCGTTGCTAGAGTTGGCTCACTCGAAGAAGGACTCGCCATGGGTGATCAATGCGAGTTCGGCAACGGTGCCGTTATCTTCACGCAAAGTGGATACGCAGCACGTGAGTTCAAACAGCACTTCAACGCTGGCATGATTGGCGTGAACGTTGGCGTGCCAGCTCCGATGGCTTGGTTCCCCTTCACCGGCTGGAACAAATCCTTCTTTGGTGATTTGCATATCCAAGGGAAAGAAGGGATTCAATTCTACACTCGTCAGAAGGTGGTTCTAACAAGATGGCCCAAGCGAAGTGATTCACACCTTGATCCCGTTTGGCGTGAAGGTCGTTCCTAAATCACGTTTGACTGTGAAAATTTGACTATGAAAATTGACTACGAAAAAAGCCGTGATGCCAATTGGCACCACGGCTTTCTTTTTTATGGTAATCGAATCGTGATTCGATTAACGACGACGTGCAGCCGCGAAGCAGCTTGCTCCAAGAGCTAGCAACAAACCAGCGGTTGGTTCTGGAACGGTTTCAGCGAAAGCTTCCACAGCACCTTCGTAGATTTCTTCATCAAGTCCGAAGTTGAAGACAATATAGAAAGGTTCCGAGTTGGCAATGCCCGATGCATCCGTGGTCAATTCCATCAAGATGCCGTAAGCACCATACTCTGGAGCGTCCAAGGTACTTGGTGACAAAGTGAACTCGACATGAGTATGAGCTTCACCGCTACCATCAGCTTGACCGATAAATCCAGTACCCGAGACTGGGCCGGAAGTCGAAGCACTGACACTCATGCCGCCACCTGGATTATCCAAAATGTCGATGGTTGCCTCGGAAGGAACTGGTGCAAAATCGGTTCCATCGTGGTACACGAGTGGTCCAAGGATGATGTAATCGATGATGTCACCAGGGACTACATCTCCTTCAAAGCCTGGATCATCGGTGATTTGTTCTTCTGGACCGCTGGTTTCAAATTCGGCTTCGAAGACAGAGCCTTCGTCTCCGAATTCGACGTCGATTTGACCACCGGCATAAACGAATTCAACATCCGAGTGACCATGCTCTTCCTGAGCAAATAGGTTGGAGGTTGAGAGTGATAACAATGCTGCAAGAGCCAAAGTTGTGTAACGCATGAGTCTTATCCTAGTAAGTAAAATAAAGCGATAAATTTGGGTAAACCTACCCACGTACTGACCAGATGGTCATGAAAATTCGTCTAATTAAAACAACTGATGCCTAGAAGGCAGTATCAAGAACTCGTCAGCTGCGGGGGACCACGTGCTGAGATAGGATTTGGGAGTTTCTCTATATCAAACATTCGAGAGGACATACTGCAGCATGCATCGGACACGATTGTTCGTATTTCATAAGAAGCTGAGTTATCAACTTGTCTCAATTCGCTAAGTAGACAGGCAACACACGGAGCTAGTTCTTGAAGCAGCTGAGAACTTGACTGATTGATGACGCTCGATTCAGAGTCATCATCAATCGAGAAGCTTATTTGGTCGGAAGATCTAAAATCATCGATATAACAATCAACTTGCCCGCAATAATGCCAATAGGTACCACAAACCAAAACCAAGGCGTAAACCAAGGTGGTTAGTGAGTACCAATATTGTTGGGAAAGATTGCGTGACATGAGTTTCTAGTTGCGTCGAGCTCCACAAATTGACAAAAGACTTGCAGTGACTAAAAGCAAAGAGCTCGGTTCTGGAATTGCCGATGCCGAGGCAGCACTTGAGGCGCTGATTCCGAAATTGGTGACCCATAGGGCGTAATCTGCTGAATCAACCCCATTCAAACCGTCTCCAGCATCATTGATTGCCGATTCATCTCCGCCACCGAGATTGTCTCTCCAGACCGTGTAGTCAGCAGCATCGACTTGGCCATCATCGTTGAAGTCACCTGTAAGCACACTTGGAGTAAGTAGATTTTCAAACTCGATAAGAGCATTTTCATATTCGGTTTCTAACATGCCATAGTTAAAAACTAGATAGTAGGGATCGGAATCGGCAACGCCAGCTTCATCGGTACCTAGTGACATGAGATAGCCATAGATCCCAAAATCAGGATCGCCACCGGAACCATCGTCAAGGAAATAGCTACGGACATGTACATGGAAATTACCAGCTCCATCGGCTGTACCGATGAAGTTAGTAACTGTACCAGCATCCCCCAATTGTTCTCCACTTGAGGTTGTAATAACCGTATTGGGAGAGATGCCATTGTTGTCGATCGTAATTTGTGTCCCACTTACCGGGGCGGTAAATGCTGAGCCATCCCAATACAATAAATCGCTGTGGATGTTATAGTAGATGATATCTCCTGGGTTGATATTCAGCCCAACAATATCCTCGGATACGTAGCCTGGACTACTGGCAAAGCGATTAAAAAAACCACCAACAGGAAAAACACTGCCCGCAACATTGTTTGTTCCGGAAACTTCCGTGTAGTGAACAATCTTATTATCAATGTATTCAAATAAGACATCGCTATGCGGATCTTGAGCATAGGCGGGAACTGACATCAGACAAAGTAATGTTGCAAGCCCTGCAAGAAGTATTTGGTTCTTACTCTTCATTATTTATTTCTCCTCCGTTGCGGCTACCAAGAGCCCACCAGATTGTGTTTTGAATGTCATCACGAATAAATTCGACGTGTCCATCAACCATCACGGTGTTGATTCCACCAGGATGATTGCTGCTGGGGGTGACACCAAAGTCACCATCCGGATCGTCGTGCCAATAATGGCAATTTATGCTGTTAGGGATATTTGCGGTCATAAAGGTTGGAGCGGTATCTGCCCACCCAGAGATCCATGACCTGCCAAGAAACGCTGCTTTAAAGGCTTCAGCAGCAGCTGGTCTGCAAGCGGCTTGAAGGGTCGCCAGGGATAGATTAGCTGCTGCACCATTGCCTCCTTCAGAGCCGACAGTGATCACGTGTGCCGATTGAAGTGTTAATGGTGCATCTTGGATTGCTTGAGGCGAATCTGCATCTTGTCGGAGACGCTCGGCAACCATTAATGTTTTGGAAGTGCCATCAGTAACTTTATTGATGTTAACCCGAATCGAATTGGTCCAAAAATAGGTTCCATCACTCTTAGGTTTGGCGTCTGGATTTAACAATCCAATTACGCCGTTGAATTCACCACGTTCCTTTTCCCCGTCAATGCCTGTGGTTGAGTTTGGCCATCCAGCGTTACCCGCATAATTATCGGGAGCAGGATTTGAGCTTCCTAGGACACTGTTGTTGCTCACTGCTGCATCGCTGGGACACAAAAAGGCATCGACTATCGTACCGGCAGCAAGAGCGTTAGGGTGGTCGTCACTGATGACTCCCCCGTAGTCGCAATTATCTGCCATCGTGTATGTGAAATCGATTGAATCGTAGAGTGGCCCTTCTTCAATGAAGGGAAGTATCTGTGAATGCCAACTATAAAAGCCTGGTTCACAACCACTTGCCCCTGATCCATTAGCTCCACTATTAGATTGGTTCTCAGGAAAATGCTTGTTAGCGTCGTGATAATTCAATACCGCTAAGCCGAGTTGTTTCATGTTGTTGACACATTGCGTCCTTCTGGCCGCTTCACGCGCTGATTGCACAGCGGGCAAAAGCATAGCCACAAGTACGCCGATGATGGCAATAACCACCAACAACTCAACAAGCGTGAACGCGTGGTTCTTGCGCATTGATTTACCTAAAGGATGAATTCCGCAACGGAATGGATGGTGTAAATCACTAAGCAGGAATGCCGTGTAAGTTCAGAACTGCATTGAGTTCACGCAAAGAGCATCGTGCTTAGCTTCGATAGAAAGCGGAAATTAGACCAACGCCGGTGGTCCGCGTGCGTCAAAGAGTGTGACGCAAAAAGAGTCAGCTAGTTGTTCGTTAAGAACAGGAGGGTAACTAGTGTTTAGCCAGAAACCTGCATGAGCAGTATCTAGTTTGAAGCCATGGCTCATTTGGCTTAGTAAATGACAGGCAACACATTCGCTGTGGATAAGACTATCGCTGTCTGACTTAGCAATTATTAAATCTACTTGAGCCGATTGGCTTGCAATGACTGGAACCCGCTGGTGGCAGCATCCTTGGCAGCAACTATGCGCCGTCGCCACCGAATCGTGGCTAGCGTGGCAGTTCGTATGCATGGCATGCCCAAAAACTGCTACGAGGGCGTAGAACACCCCGAGAAAAATAGCAGCAAGATTATTGGTACGACCAAGCACAGGATCTTCTCAAAAAACCGTTGATATAAACAACAACGGTATTATTCCTGGTCTGAACGGCAGGGGCAACCCAAAAGTATCACTTCTTCGGCATAAATTAACACTGCAGCGTAATACTGCTAACTAAACTAGCCATCAGCCAAACTCGGCCAAATCGTCTTCGGCAATCTGCCTAAGTTGATGTGAGAAGCTGGGTAAGGCCGTTGCGACTCGTGTCCATGTCGGAAGAGCTGGAACGCCGAAGGGATCGTGGAAAACCCGATCTCCGGTAGTCGTGATCAGTTCGCCAAAAGCCTCGATGGCTTGCTCTTCGCTGTGGCGGTCGTAATCAAGACCATTCATGAGCGAATCGGCGTCGTATTGTCGAATGGCATCTTGGGCGACCCGCAAGTACGCTGCGCGCATCGTGTTGAAGTGCCCTTTGCTGAAAACCATTCCACGACTAGTGAGGGTGCGGAAAAGGTTCCCAAGGATATCGCCCGCCATCTTCATGAGCCCGGCATTGGCATCCTCAAGATTTAATTCCTGATGCTTATGTTCGTAATGACAAGCGAGATCTACCTGCGCGATTCGTTTGGGGGCGGTGTTACGAAATACCTCGGCAAGCGTGCCGACTTCTAGACCCCAATCACAGGGGATGCGATTCGAACGAGCCAATGCCGAAGTGACAGCAAACTCACCTGCTAATGGATAACGGAAGCTTCGTAAAAAGACCAAGTAAGGATCATTCCCCAGTACCGAAATCATGGCACGCAGCATCGGTACAACTAGAAGGCGAACAACTCGTCCATGCATTTTGGTTGTACAGCGAGCGTAGTAAGCTTTGCAAAAGTCAAAGTCCATGCCAGGATGAGCCATTGGCAAACAGAGTCGAATGAGCATCTCGTTGTCGTAACCGACAATGTCACCATCCTGTAGGACAAACGCTTTGATTCGTGGATCAGCAAGTAAATAACCAAAAGCAAACCAGACCGCCCTTCCCTTGCCGAGTTGCGAAGTATCGAAACCTGCCTCGGTAAGTTCGTTCTGAGCAGCTTGTCCACGCGCACCATCGGTCCAGAGCACCTTGGCACGCGAACCGAGAGGTTTGATCTTTTCGACAGCTTCTCGATAGTCTTCTACCGAGTCTGCTCGATTGAGCACAACTACCGCCGTGTCGATGAATTCGGTCTCGCCCAGTTTATTTATGATGTTCCCAAACGGTTTGGCTCTCATATCGGAGCCGGTGATAGGCAGTACCAATCCGATAGGGTAATTCTTAACCGCCTGGTTAAGCGTCTGTTCGAGTTTCCCAGAATCTACCGTTCCAAGATCATGAAGCGTGGTAATTGGTCCACTTTGAGCAAAGTCTGGCACAGCAACTCATTGGGCTTGAGGAGATCGGATCGTCCATTACTCACTAGGCCTCTTATGATACCAGATTTAGCTTGAAAGCCACACCGCCATGCCGGGGTCAAGAGTTAATGTATTACCAGCGGGAAACGCTTTTCCGCTAATAAGATCTTTCGTTTCAACCTGATAAGACTCAGGTCGCTCTAGTATGGCTTGATCCTCCGAGAAATTTACAGCAGCAAGTATCCGCTGTTTGCCGTCGTTTGTAATTCGTTCAAAGGCAAGAACGTTTTTTGCCCCTTGAGTAATCACTTTCTGTTCGGCATCGGGATGGAAGGCAGGCTGTTTGATCCGCGTCGCAATCATTTGACGATATCGATCGAAGACAATCTTCTGAGAACTGCTGTTATCAGAAAGTATTTGATCAAGTTCAGCCTTCGAGTATTTCTTTCGATTTAAGCGACGATGGATTCCTGATTCATCAGCCCCGGCGATGTCGTTTGGTGAAGCGACCAAGCTATGGAAGTAAATCGCCGGCATTCCTTGCAAGGCGAGCATCACGGCTTGTGACGCTAAGAAGCGACTAATCTGTTGCTCTTGATTTGGCTGCTTGGGTGCCAACGCTTCGAAGTAAGTGGTGCAAAGCTCGTAAGGAGCATCCGATCCATCTGGTTTGCGACGTGTGTTGATCCTTCCTCCACGTGCTCGGACCGCCTCGGCAAGTACAAGAATTCTTTCGTTGGGAACGAGCCCTTCCAAAGGTCTCACACCAACACCATCGTGCGAAGCAGTGAAATTAAAGAAGGTGCAACCTTTTGGTGCAGGAGCAAGATTCGTAAGCCACTCGTTAATCGCCGTTGCATCACCCGACAGAAACGCATCGAGCAGCAAAGGTGGCAAGCTGAACTGGTATACCATATGGGCTTCGTCTCCTTCGCCCTGCTTATCACCACCGAAGTAGGAGACATTCTCTTCATGAGGAACATTCGTTTCAGTCAGCACTAAGGTCTGAGGCGCGAATGCTTCGAGCGTATCACGCATCAGCTTGACGATTTGGTGCGTTTCACCAAGATGTAAACAATTCGTTCCGAGGCGTTTCCAAAGGAATGCGACCGCATCAAGTCGAATGATCCTTGCTCCTCGCAGAGCATATTCAACCAAGATGCGAAGCATCCGAGCCAAAACGAGAGGTTCTTCATAGTTAAGGTCAATCTGATCCTCAGAAAAGGTTGTCCAAACATGCCGTTCTTCGCCATTCACATCCGCAGGAGTTAGTAGTGGCAGACTGCGTGGACGAACAACTTTTGAGTAATCAAGCTCGGGGTCACATTCAATAAAAAACTTGTTGTAAGGCTCTTCCCCTCGTAGATAGGCTTGATACCAATCGCTTCGTTGCGATATGTGGTTCAAGACTAAATCATACATCAAGTTGAAGGATTTACCGAGCGATGCGATGTCATCCCAATTGCCCGAGTCGGGATCAACTTCCAAATAGTCAATCACTGAGAAGCCATCGTCCGAGGAATAGGGACAGAATGGCAGCAAATGGACCGTATTCAGAAGCTCATCCAGATTGTTTTTAATTAGCCAGCTTTTCAATGCGGCAAGAGGAGAACCCTCCGATGCTGTGGAATGGCGGACTTGGTCGGCGTAAGTGATTAGGACAACATCGTGGCCCGTCCACCTTTCTTTGGGGCTTGTTGAAACTTCCGAATCAGAAAGATCTGCGAACTCGTTATCAAGAATCGAGATAACTTCTTCAACTTGATCGGGATAAATGCGTTCTAGATGAGCGCGTAAGGAGGGGATACGGTCGGCTAGTAACAAGAGATACTCCTGGCTTGGGTAGCTGTAGGCCGCCTGGCTTGAAGCATTCTACAGCAAAACGCACGAGTATGCGATGAGGGCTTATTCTTATCTTATAGATCATCCATGCCGGTAACATTGGTTACCAAGGCACGGAGCTTGCGACGCAGAACGGCGTAGCTATAGAAACGTGTTCCAAGTTCGAAGTTTTCATTCACCATGTCATTGCGATAATCTTCATCTTCGATTACCTGTTTGACTTGACTGACCACTTCCTTTGTCATGAATCCATTCATCGTGATAACATTGAAGTCTTTAGGTTCGATGTCTGAAACAAAAATCGAGTAACGATTTACCAAGACCGGTTTGCGATAATAAAACGCTTCGATCAGGGCATTACCGAAACCTTCGTAAAGGCTTGGATACGTAATAAAGTCGGCATTCAGGTAGGCATCTGATAGTAGATAGGTCTTTTTGCCTTCATGGTTAACACCACGTTCTTCAGCGATTCGATCATCAATCAATCGGAGATCAACTCCCTGATGATCAGCTAGTTCGCGGATGGCGTTGAGGTAATCATTCCCTTCATCGCCCGAAGCGTGTGAAATAACTAACTTGCACTTTGGATTATTGAGTGCTGATACTAAAGCAATCGCATGTTCAATGCCCTTGCGCGCAACAACTCGCGTCGGCTGCAAGAAAATCACGTCGTCCTCTGCCAAGCCAACTTCTTGGCGGAAGTCAGAGTTGTAATCATCCATTTCGGGCGGTTGGTTCTCGAACTCGAAGACGTTTGGAATTAGTACGCTCGAGACACCTCGACGATGTGAAAGTGCGCGTTGTGCTTCGCTGTTGATTGTAACGTGCTGGATACACGGAACCGTGCAAGGGAATGCCATTCTTAGCAAGTCCCCTACCGCATTCTGCGTGAAGCGATCGCGTTCCCAATAGAAATCATGATGATGAGCAATGGTTGGAAAGTTAGTCTCGGCACAGAACAAAGAGATTGCGATTCCCAGTGGGATATTCATCGGAATGCAACTGGCATTCTGAACGCAAAGAATTTCAATGTCGTACTTGCGTACAAAATCGTAAATCGAACGTTTCAAAAATTCCGTGATGGCAAAGATACGTCTTGTGACTTCAGGGTCCCGTATCGAGCAACCAAAGACCCGGTCGTTGATCCACTGGATATCTGGGTGATTGAAGTGGGCATGCGGGACCAGCATGCTGACCTTTGGGTCCGTATCTAGTTCACCTGCCATCCAGTAACTGATGTGTTTGTGATCCCAGAGTACTTTTGCCCACTTGGATGCTTCGAGAGAAACTCCATCGGTTCCAGCAAAGCGAGTTCCGATGAACCCGATGCGATGTCCAATCTTTGGGCGGTTGGCTGACATGTTATTCGGCTGGGTTCTCTATCTCGCGATACAAATTTTGACGCCGCCAAACGTCGACTGGTAAAAGCTGTACAGATATGTCTCTTGGAAAGATACTAGCGATACAGGTTCAGGACAGCTGAAAACCTTGAAATGCTCAACCAGCAGGAAACCCTATTTGGCCTATCCGGCATATACCTTAAATCCCGAATATGATCCTGTCTACGAACGAATTTCAAGAACCTGAAATCTTCTTAGGCATCCAGTCCCAGTACCGTAGCAATCTGAATAAGATCGGTCAGAACGACGTCAGGCTTGATCGAAGAAACATTGGGGTCATCTTCCCGCAGCCGTAAGGAGCGTTTATCGCCGGCAAACAGGGCTGTACGGAATCCAACCAACGATGCAGGCCATACGTCGTTCCGCATGTCATTGCCGACATAGAGTATTTCTTCAGGTAGAATCCCGATAGATTCAGCTGCATCTCGACAATTCTCGTAGAGTTGTGTTCCTGGCTTCGCTTGTCGCATTTCATACGACCAATGGCACAGGAGTGCAGAAAATTGCCAGTCGGTCAAAGATTTACCGGATAACGGCTCAAATGCTAGAGGCGTATAGAATTGGGCGTTGCTAACGATGCCAAGTTTGGTCTCGGATTCATTAAGCAGGCTAAGAATTTCCTTCAAATTCGGCATTGGCCAGATTGGATTAACTCGGCATTCATATTGAACGGCAAACGGCTCAATTCGCTCATCAGGAAGATCCTTACCAAGAACCTCTCGCCAACAGTCGCGGATTTCGACCTCAGGATATTTTGTATCGGAAGAGGCATGGGACTTTTTTACCGCGTGCAGTAAAGAATCGACAATCTCGTCCCCACTTTGGTCGGTTTGGATACCAACTGCCTCACAAGCATCGATAGCAGCTTGGCCACGTGAGCCTTCACTCGCCAAGGAGATATCCCCCGAAGCGCTGATCAGCAAGGTTCCATAGATGTCAAAGACAACGGCCTTGATTCCCTCAAGCCGAGGCAGCTGAGGACTAACACCTGTCGCTATTGGTTCTAAAGGGTTACTGAGTTCTTTAATTATCTGGGAGAGTTGTTCGCTCATGATTCATTTCGAATCGGGATGATCTTTTCGGGGGTAACAAACCAGTCAAGCACTTGATTGCCGTTCCCTGCAGTGATGGAAGTAAACATGGATGACTTCTGTAGTCTCTCGTACGTTTGATTCAGACGATTTCCGATTGCTGCCTCCGAGTATTCTGAGAGAACTGTATTATGGTTCTTTTGAATGAGTTTCTTATCATTGTCGTAATCAGCATTCCAAAGGTTGGTTAGTCCTTTATTCAAATCAAGTATTCGTTGACCAACGGAAAGATCTTTCGCAACCAATTCGATAACGGTTTGTTGAAAGCTGCTCGGAAGCCTAGCAAAGTCGATCGCTCCGTCGGTAATCATTTCCTCGTACTTTTGCTGTACGGATTCAAGCGATTCTTCGGCTAGTTGGTAGGACTTTCGTAACGTCAGATAGCTTTCGGTAAGCGAAGAGATAACTGACTCAATGTCTAGTAGCTCTGTGGGAATGGCTAGCTCGCTGTAGAGACCACTGAATTCTAAACCTGACTCCTTAAAGTCAGCGGTAATGTCTGGCAGATCGCGTCCAACAAGTGGTTTGTCGATTAGCCAGGCCTCCATGAAGACCATTCCAAAGCCTTCTGCAATGCTTGTCGTTAATATGGCATCTGATGCCGAAAGGAGTTCAAGGAAATCAACGCCATAACTTCCGCCGGTATCAAACCGGCAGGGTAGATCCAAAGTAACGGCTAGTTTTTGCCACTGTTCAAACGATTGCAATTCGCTTGGGTTTTTTGGAGCTAATGTAATGGCAAAATAATTATCCGTAGCATGTTGTTTACTTAAGGCCGAAAGCAAAAGCATTTCCCCAACATTCTTACGGCGAATTCCACGCACAGGATACGTTAGTAGTCTCGCGTTCTTTGACGAGATTGATAGCTTTTTGAGTACGCTTTCAC
>SPJK01016705.1_pt1 | contig 17013 bp, 11 predicted proteins | sample 3741771 | NCBI WGS metagenome assembly SPJK01 (sample SAMN10925997, study PRJNA522277) | cold seep metagenome | isolation source: Elba SIP-enriched marine methane seep metagenome, extraction at timepoint T2 | place: Italy: coast of Elba, Mediterranean Sea
GCAGGAATTTATTACAACAAAAGGAATGAAAGCCTTATTCGATTTACCTTGGATCCCCGTTTTTTTGATTATTCTTTATTCATTCCATGCCTATTTATTCTGGTTTGCACTTTTAATATTATTCATTTTAATTGCTTTAGCTATTTGGGAACAGATTACCAGTTATCATCATCAGCTGGAAGTGAATGCCTATGCATTGGGAGCAAGAAATTTTCTTGATTTGTCTTTTACTAATAATGAGATTATCAATGCACTGAGTATGCAGGAACGAATTACCAATCGCTGGTGGTTGATTAATCAAGAATACCTGGACAAAAAAAATCGTGTTGAAAATAAAATAGCTACCATTCAATCCATAACACTGTTCGTTAATACCAGCCGAATGGTGTTAAGTTTGAGTATTGGTGCTTATCTGGTGATTGTAGATAATCTGTCCCCAGGTATTATGATTGCTTCTAATATATTAATGGGAAGAGCAATTTCGCCTATCGGTTCAGTAATTTTGGCAGGCAAATCTTATATAACAGCAAAAGAAGCCTATAAGCGCTTGGATAAACTGATTACAAGTCATTCCAGCCAGGACCAAAAATTAGACTTGCCTAAGCCTAAAGGGCAGTTATCGGTCGAACGATTATTCTTTTTCATCAACAGGGATCGTAATATTCTGGCAGGAACCAATTTCAGTCTGGATTCTGGTGAATGTCTTGCAGTGATTGGTTCCAGTGGCTCTGGAAAAACTTCATTAGCACGATTATTAGTGGGATATTATCAACCTAAGGATGGCTTTGTCAGGTTAGATGGTGCTGATGTCAGTCAATGGACTGCTAATGGATTGGGGCGAATGATTGGCTATCTTCCGCAAGATATTCAGTTGTTTAATGGTACTGTTGCTGAAAACATTGCGCGGCTGGAGTCAGTAAAGGAAAATCAACAGTCGATTATTGAAGCAGCCAAACAAGCCGGCATCCATGAAATGATTTTGAAAATGAATAAGGGTTATGAAACGAATATAGGGGAACATGGAAATAAGCTATCGGGTGGTCAGCGGCAGAGAATTGGTCTGGCCAGAGCCGTGTATGGACAGCCAAAATTTCTGGTACTGGATGAACCTAATTCTAATTTGGATGGAGAGGCGGAAATTGACTTGTTGAAAATGATTGCTGAACTAAAGCAACAGGCTGTTACCGTCGTTGTGGTAACACATAAACCTAATCTGGTTGAAGTGGCGGATAAAATTCTGGTATTACACGAAGGCTCAACCATTCATTATGGTTCGCGATCAGATGTATTAGAACATATTAAGTTGGTATAACACGATGTCAGGTATATTGGATCATTCTTTACCAAAAGTGACTATTGATACATCAGGTGAGGCGACTCGGTTAGTTCGTTCCGGTGTATTTATCGGAGTGGCTTCAGTCTGCATTTTTATGATTTGGGCCAGTTTGGCACCGATTCAGGGGGCGGTGATTTCCTCAGGGGTCATCAAAATCGATTTAAATAGAAAAACTGTGCAGCATCTGGAAGGCGGTATCATTAAAGAAATTCTGGTTAGGGAGGGGAGTCGTGTCGAAAAAGGACAAACCCTGCTGGTGCTGGAGGATGTTTCTACCAGTTCTCAATTTCAGATTCTTACAGACCGGTATCTGGCAAAAAAAGCCAAGCAAGCCAGATTGTTGGCACAAAAAAAACAGTTAGATGCAATACAGTTACCATCCGATTTGGCCGTATCTGATGATGAACGATTTAATAAATTTGTTTCTTCCGAGATAGAATTATTTAATTCGAAGCGCAAAACCTATTTGGATCAGGTTACCTTACTGGATTTTGAAATTCAGCAGACCGAGCTTGAACTGAAAGGACTTGCTGAAGAAATGCAGGCGATAAAGGCGGGTATAGGCTTTATAAAAAAACAATTGAAGGCGGCAAATAAGCTTAAGAAAAAGGGTTATATTGAAGACTCTCAAATCTGGGAGCAACAACGTATCCTGTCAGAAAAAAGAGAACGAATTGGTTCCTTGATGGCAGAAGAAGCTGTTGCCAAAACTAAAATGAACAATACGCGCATTAAAATTGCTACCCTGGAAAACGGTTATATACAGGAAGCAGATGACCAGCTAAAGGAAACAGAAAATGAGCTTTTGGAATTAGAAGAGTTGCTCAAACCGGCAAAGTTTGCCTTTGACCGTTCAGAAGTCATTGCACCCCTGGCGGGGCAGGTGATTAATTTAAAAGTGAATACCATTGGTGGTGTTGTGGGCTCTGGTGAAGATTTAATGGAAATCGTTCCAGATCACAAAGATTTAATTGTAGAGGCCAAGATAGGAACCAGTGATATCGACAGTGTTTATCTGAATCAAACAGCATCGATACAATTATTGGCATTCAGCAGCAGAAGTACGCCTCGTTTAGAAGGTAAAGTTGTATATATTTCTGAGGATGTTATTGAAGATACGATAGAGCGTGGTTCATATCATTATTTATGTCATATTCAGGTTAACGATGAATCTCTGGCAACCTTGTCTAAAGATATTATTTTATTTCCAGGCATGCCTATCACTGCATTTATTCAGACGCGAGCCCGAACTTTTGTCGATTTTATTCTTGAACCCATGATTACCCATTCCAGAAAAGCGTTAAGAGAAGATTAAAAATAACACCTGACGGAATAAAAATTATACTTAATTATTTATGAATTCCAATTCCCTATTCAATCAACTGGTTTTATTAAATGATGCTACCCATAATATGCTACAGGGCAGTGTCGAAAAGCTGGATGGTGAGCGAATTATAGGATGGGTACGATTTAAAGATAAACCCACGGACGTTGTTTGTTTTGACGTATTTGTTGATCAGGTCAAAATTTGTAAAGTGGTAGCTAATTTATCGGCAGAAGATGTTGGATTAAGTAAGGATAATGGGCAATGTGCGTTTGAAATACCGGTTTCACAAAAATATTTATCGGCAAAAAAGCATGTTTTTGAGTTAAAAGAATGTAATAGCCAGGAAACTATTCCCGGTTCGCCTTTTAATTTAGGACCAGGTTTTTTTGATTTTGATTTAGCTGTTGTTGATGGAAGTGTTGCTCAAGTCAGTTTCCAGCAACGCACCCGACATGACCATGCATTTCAGGTTCGATTAAATCTTGATCAGGAGAACTTTTTTTCTGCTCATTACTGTGGCGGTGAAAAAGTACATCTGGAATTGGCCTTGCCAGCAAAGGCCAGGGACAGTAAAAAACATCAACTCACATTTCAAATACTTGATAAAAATGGAAAAGTTTCCGTTGTTAGTAATCGTCAAATTCAACATCAGTATGAAGGTAGAATTGAATCGGTCAGTTTTGAAAAAATCCGTGGTTGGGTAAGTAATAAAACTTTTCCGAAGCAGGCGGTTGATATTGAGTTATATATCAATGGCAAGACTTTTCAATCAACGCAGTGTAATCAACCTCGCCCAGATCTGAATAAAGTTCTGGCCACTCCTCATCCAGAGGTGGGGTTTGAAATTTTTTTTCCTAAAACTTTAGCCTTTAATACTTCAACCAGTATTGAAGTTTTTATTAAAGGAACTCAAACTCGATTGTTGAATAAACAGTATGTCTTAACCCCTAAAGATATTATTATTCGTTCTTTATTGTCGGCCTCTGAATGGCTGAATTCAAGGGATGACGAGCAAGGAAATATCACGTTATCAGGGGGTGTTTCGGCAGAGGTGAATGCGAATTTATTGGTCAGGCAGCAAATCATAGCCCCGATTGTTCAACAATTAAGAGAGCAAAAAGGCTTGTCTCCTAAATTAAAGCTGGCTATAAAACCGGTCGCGGAGTTAGCTGCGAATAATTATTCAACCAGGATTAATGTCATTATTCCTGTTTACCAAGGTTATGCTCAAACCCTGGCTTGTATAGAAAGTGTGGTCAAGAGTCAAAATCTTGGGGAATTTGAGCTGATAGTTGTCAATGATGCCTCACCCGATGGACGACTAAAATACAAATTACGGCAGCTTAGTCAACAACATGCCTTTACATTAATTGAAAATGAAACCAATTCAGGTTTTGTGGCTTCCGTTAATAAAGCAATGCAGTTACACCTCGATCGAGATGTTGTTTTGTTAAATTCGGATACTGAAGTCTATGGAAATTGGTTGGATAGATTAAGAGCAGCTGCATTTCAGGATTCTGCTATTGGAACAGTCACACCATTTTCTAATAATGCCAGCATTTGTAGCTTCCCCAAAATAGATTTAGAAAATGAATTGCCATTTGGAATAGAGTACGAACAGCTGGATCAATGCTTTAGCCGTATTAATCATCAGCAGTTACAGCAAATTCCTACCGCTGTAGGATTTTGTATGTTTATTAAGCGGGAATTACTGGATATTATCGGATATTTTGATGCCAAATTATGGGGTAAGGGTTATGCAGAAGAGAATGACTTTTGCCTCAAAGCTTCTAATTTTGGTTGGAAGCATGTGTTAGCAACCGATGTATTCGTTTATCATCATGGCTCTGTTTCATTTGCAGAATCCAGAGAAACACGAATTAATCAGAATTTGACTATTCTGGATAAGATGTATCCTGATTATCATGCAACGATACAACGTTTTTTGCGGCAAGATCCGATTGCAAAACATCGCAATCCAGTCATAAAAAAAATCATCAGGAAGCAGGCAGATAAATTTATTTTGTTTGTCATGCATGATTTAGGCGGAGGGGCTCAAACGCATAGCGATGAAATGGCAGCATTATTGAGCCAGCAGGGTTATGCAGTGCTGGAATTGGTGGCCAATCATTCTTCCAGTTGGCATTTAAGTCTTCAGGATAGTCCTTATCTGATAAAATACGATTACCCGGAATCAATGAGCAGCTTGATTGATGATTTGTTGGATTTGAATATATGGCGTGTTCATTTGCATCAGGTCGTCAGTTTTTCTGTGGAGCTGTGGGATTTGATAAAGGCGATAGGCTGTGATTATGATTACAGTGCCCATGATTTTTTGGCAATATGTCCCAGAATCAATATGATCGATGAAAGTGGGCGCTTTTGCGAGAATGCCCGTTTGAATGTAGATAAGTGTCAGCGATGTATACAAATCAATGGGCTACCAGAGGGAATTGGAATAGAAAGTCTCTGGCAGGCGCATGGAAAATCGGTTGAAAAATGGAGGCAGTCTTTCAAAGAAAAATTATTAGATGCTGATACGGTATTTTGTCCTAGCAACAGTACTGCCAGAATCTATAAACAACATTTTTCTTTGAAAAATATTCGAACCAAACGCCATCCTGAACATAGTTTTACTATCAACTATGCCTGTAAGGATGTACAACAACTAAATATCGCTATTATTGGGGCAATCGGGCCACATAAGGGCAGTCAGTTATTGTTGGATTGTGCTAAAAATGCGTTAAAAGAAGGTTTGCCTTTACATTTTCATTTAATTGGCTACAGCAATATCGATGAGCAATTAATGGCACTGGAAAATGTCACCGTTAGCGGTGAATATAAGAGCCAGGAAAGTTTGCAACAGCTCATTTTGTCAAATCAATGCCAGGTCGCCTTGTTTTTAAGTGTATGGCCGGAAACTTTTTGTTATACATTAACCGAGGCTTTACGCAATCATTTATACCCGATTGCTTTAAATTATGGTGCGATTGCAGAAAGAATCAAGGGGTTGGGTTTTGGTACATTATTAAACGCAAATTCATCGGCAAAAGACATTAATAAAAAACTGATTCAATTGAAATCTGAATTAATCAATCATAACGGAACAATTGATTATGCAGGTTCAAGTTATCCGGATATTCTGACAGATTATTATGAACTAAAAAATGATCAATGATTTTGAATTCAAATGTGCGTTATAGATGATGTTAGAAAAACTGAGAAATAAAATTCATACTTTTTTTTACCGACCAGAAGTGCAAGAGCTTCTTGCTGAAGAGAGTCAGGAAGCAGACCCTGTTAATTTTGAACATTGTCAAAAGCCAAAGTCTTTTGTTGTTTTTGATACCAAACGGCGTGTATTCATAACGAAAATAAGGATGTCTTCTGTCGCATTGTATTGCCCTGATAGCCACAGATTAATGGTTGTCGATGAGAACAAGCAGCAACAATGGATAGATGTTAATTTTAGTGAAAAAAAGAATGCAGTCTTTCCTTTGAGTGGTCTGTGGAAAAAAAATTGTGAAGCAGGCTTTGGCTTATATTTTCCTGAAACGGGTGAATTTAGCCTGAAAAATGATGTATTCGGCCAGTCGGAGCAGGCTGATTATACTTTTGAATTTGGCCCTGAAGCGCAGACATGGTTGCCCATCAGCGGTGATTGGGATGCGGATGGTGTTTCCAGCATAGGGTTGTATGATAGGGCTAAAGCACGGTTTTATTTACAAAACAAGCATCAGAGTCATATCAAAGCAGATATACAATTCAATTTCGGCCCAAGACATTTAAATTGGTTAGGTGTGGCTGGAGATTGGAATGGAAATGGTCAGACTACGGTAGGCTTATATGACCCGGATCATGGTATTGCCATGTTGCAAAACCAACATCAAGGCAGCATTAAACCGGATATCCGGTTTAAAATAGCGGGTGTTTTAAAAGATTGGCAGCCCATTATTGGTGATTGGGGGCAGAATGGTATAGATAGTTTTGCTTTTTGGGATAATGAAAACAGCCAGTTTTATTTAAAATATCAAAATGATAATGGTGGCTTTGATGATGTCATCGCGATCAAGCATCCGGGTGAGACGGTAATTCCAGTCAGTTTCACAAGCCTGGTTTAACTTCTGGCGGTTAAATCGACAAGTTTTTTATGAAGAAAATTGTTTTTTTACATATTCCAAAAACAGCAGGCCAATCTGTGCATCAGTTTTTACTGGATGCATTGCCTGCAAGAAATTTTTGTCCAGCCAGGGTAAACGAGCAGATCAAAGCAATGAAAATGACAGAGGTTGAACAGTATTCAGTGTTTTCTGGTCATTTCGATTGGGATTATTTTGATTTTATGGATCCGAAGGAAACGTTTTTCTTTACTGTATTGCGCGAACCCATGGATAGAATTTTGTCATTCTATTTCTTTTTACGTAAAAAAGCTCAGATGTTGCCCCCTGATGAGCTTAATAGTCCCGCTTGTCAAGGCATGCATGCAGCATTGACTCTAACTCCTGATCAATATTTTGCAGACCCGGATTTGAACATCAGAGGGTTTATTGATGACCATTATGATAATTTTTATACCAGTTATTTCGCTGGCAGAAATTATCATAGTCACACTGAGTTTAAGAAAAAGCAGATAACGGGCGACACTCTGTTGGATAAAGCACAAAGAAATTTATCTAGAATGAATGCAATTTACACGTTAAATAATTGGCCAAGATTGGTTGATGATTTAAAAATAAGTCAAGAGAGCTTGAAGCAAGAACAATATTTTATCAATAAAGGTGATGGCTTAAGTGTCAGAGAACGAATGATAGCGTTAGAGCATTTAGGCGCAACCGAATTGACCATGCAAAAACTGAATACTTTTTGCCGATTGGATCAACGGCTATACAGCCATTTTGCTAACTGATTTTCTATACCTGATATGTTAACTATTCAACAGACTGTTGATAGCATTGAAAGCTGCCTGATAATGCGATAAAAATTGTTGAAATAATAATAATTGGCAATTTTGAGTGTAATATACTCTATAAAAGAAATAGACCTATTATGCGGCTATTTATGGTTTAAAAACTGCGAATGTAGAAATTTTTCATCTATCAATAAAACGATCACCCTATGACTGAAAAAAAAGTGGAATTATCTTCAGAAATAAAGACTGATAACAATTTCGTATCAGAAGCAAGTAAACCGAAAGGGTTTATAGAAAAATTTTCTAATGGCAAGCTGTATGGTTGGGTTTTTGACGAAAATAAGCCTGATACGTCTTTTGCTATTCAGCTGTATTGTGATGGACGATTGGTTGGCGCAGGCATGGCGAATATCTTCCGTGGAGATTTAAAAGAGGCAGGATATGGAAATGGAAAACACGGGTTTGTAATTCGGTTGAACCCTAAAGTATTAGATGAAGCTGGGAGTTATTCTGTTCTGATTACCTTAGGAAATAGTATTGAAGTTACAGTCAATGAATTTGTGGTCACTTTTGATGACCAATCATTATCAGATGCGCAGGGTGTACTCAGCACGATTAATAATGAAAATGCTAGCTTAGTACGAGGATGTATTGAAAAGTTTGAAAATGGAAAGCTTTTTGGCTGGGTATATAATGAGGCTAGGCCTGATGACGCGGTTGCTATAAAAGTATATTGTGCTGATATTCAAGTAGCCAGTTGTACAGCTGAAATATATAGAGTTGATTTGAAAGAAGCTGATTTTGGTAATGGTTGTCATGCCTTTTGTGTTGAGTTGTCAATGCCGATCTTGTTTGATGGAAATGAACTACTTGTTTCTTTATCACTCGATAATGGTCAAGCGATTGAGCATAATGATTTTCTTTTTAGTACAGCATGCTTAATGTTTGATAGCGAGTTTGTTAGACGACAAATTGATTGTGATGAGGCAACAGCTTTTAATCAATACAAGAAAGCGATAGAAACAAATCCGGATTTATCCTGTCACCCTTTGTTTGAACCCGTTTTCTACAGAAAACAGCTGGATTACTTAAATATCAAAACAACAAAACCATTAATATTGCATTATTTAACCGAAGGTTGGAAGCGAGGCATTGATCCACACCCTTTATTTGATACTGAATATTATCGTAATATTCTTGGAATAGGAATGTTTGAAATTCCACCGTTACAGCATTATTTAATAAATACTCAAAAACAACAGCTAGATGCTTCGCTTTCACCTTTTTTTGATGAGAAATATTACAACCACCATTGTTTTATAAGTGATGAAAAGGTGCAATATGCCAGTCGAGTTCATGATTTTATACTCAGAGAAAAGTATTTTAATTTTCATCCAGATATTTCTCAACAATCAATTGGCCCGATTCTTAAGGATTCCGAATTATTAAATATTATCGAGCGAGATGGAGCTATTGTTCCGCAAGACGTTGTTAAAATTATTGCTAATTTACGTTTGGCAAGTCTGAATAAAAAAGTGACTCATTCGTCAAAAGAGTCAAAACGCATAAAATTATCGGTCATTATTTTAAATTACAACAAGCTGGTACACACACTTTTATCCTCTTATTGTGCGTTTTTAGCTCTACAAGAGATAGAACATGAGCTTATAGTTGTCGACAATGGCAGTGATTTTTTTTGTTATCAAACTATTGCGCGTTATTTAAACGGTTTGCCAAATTGTCGCGTTTTACGTATCGAGCGCAATCGTTTTTTTGGCGAAGGTAATAATATAGCACTCGATCAAGCCAAAGGGGACTATATTTCATTTTTAAATAATGATGCTTATGTTAATAGAAGTACGTTTAAAAAATTACTGCAAGCATTTGAAAAAGACAAGCGTATTGCTGCAACGGGCCCGGTGTTTATGCAGCATAACTACACCTTGCAGGAGTTTGGAGGCAAAGTAAGTGGTTGCGGCCAGGTTATTCAAATCGGCAAGCATGCACCACTCAACCAATCATTGATCGCAACGATTAATTCTCTACCTAACTTTGTTGATTATTGTTCAGCAGCATGTTGTGTGATTTCTCGTTCAGTGCTGGAGCAAGTCGGGGGCTTTGATTATATTTTTGAGCCATTTTATTATGAAGATACTGATTTATTTTCACGTGTAAGATGTGCCGGTTATGCTCTTTATATTGAACCGGAAGCACATGTCATGCATTTTGAAAATACTTCGACTAAATCATATCTTAAGAATGACGAATTTCATTCTTTGATTGCTGCGAACAGGCGTAAATTTGCTAATCGTTGGTTCGGTAAACTGGAGCAGGGTGATGCATTAGGCGATAAGACGCCACGATTGCCATTATTTTCTTCAGCGGCTAAGCCAGTAGAAGTAAATCAGCGTGCATTTGTTTATAGTCCTTTTCCATTGGGGCCAGGCGGAGGCGAGAAATACATATTAACGTTAGCTTCAGTATTGGCTGAAATGTATCAAACAACTATTATTTTTTCTGAAATTTATAGTCAGTACCGCCTTAAAATGGTGGGAGAGGACTTAGGCGTTTCTGTTGATGGCTTAACGATATTGACATGGAATCAAGCGCTAAAAGAGGATAGACCGGATGTGTTTGTTGTGATGGGAAATGAAATCATTCCCCCTGTCCCAGCAATTGGGCAGCGTAATTTCTACCACTGTCAATTTCCTTTTCCTTTGCAATATATGGATAGACCCGATGCTTTAGAGTCTCTGAATGGGTTTGAAGGCTTTATTGTGAATTCTGAGTTTACCCGGAAAACAATACAAAAGCAGCTTAAAGAATATGGATTACCACAGTTGCCAGTACATATTGCATATCCACCCTGTTGGGACGGTAATGTTGAACGACAATTAGAGAAAATTGGAGAAAAAGAACACAAGTCAAAACAGCTATCTATTTTGAATGTCGGCCGTTTTTTTCGTCATGGTCACAATAAACGCCAAGATATCGTATTAGATATTATTGAGCAGTTAAAAAATGGTACTGACGATCAGGACTGGCAAGTTACTGGCACCCTATTAGGGGGTTTATCAAAAAGTGAAGAAGACTATTATAAAGATTTATTAAAAAAGGCTGTATCTCTTAATGTCGTGATGTCAGCGAATGTGGAACGGTCTGAAATTGAAGCGGCTTATCAGCAGTCTGATATTTATATTCATGCTGCTGGCTTTGGTAAGCAAGAAGGCTTTTCACCGCATGAACTGGAACATTTTGGTATTACCGTTATTGAGGCAATGATCAATGGCGTTATTCCTTTAGTGTATAAAGCGGGTGGACCATTGGAAATCGTTAACAAGGTTGGAGTAGGGGAAACATTTGAAGATGTTGATGAGGCCGTTAGTAAAGTACTACAATTAATTCAAATGCCCATTGCAGAGAGACAAAAACGACAGGAGAAGATGCTTGATGTCTGTCGAGAGTTTAGTGTTGATAGTTTTTCTGACAAGATACATGCGCTATTTCAGTAAGAGACGAGGTAGCCATGGAAAAAAATAAAACATTATATCTTCATATCGGGATAGAAAAAACGGGCACATCAGCGATACAGTATCATCTTTATGCGAATAGAGAATTACTGAAAAATCATGATATTTATTACCCTGAAACTGGTTTGTGGCATGATAAATCGCATCATGGCTTTGCATTTGCACTTTTTGAAATAGGGGCGTGGGGAGTTAATCAGCCTAAAGAAGCCATGCTGAAAGACCTGATAGATGAGTATCATGCTAGTGATTGTAATAATATAATTATCAGCTCTGAAATACTAAGAAGTTTTTATAAAAATAAAAATGCAAAATGGTTTTTTGAAGAAATAAAGGCAGTAGTGAATGAGATTAAAATTATTGTCTATCTTAGAAGACAAGACAAATGGCTTGCTTCACTGTATAACCAAAATATCAAGGACCCAGTGACAAAATATTCGAATAGTTTTGAAAGTTTTGTAGAAAAAATGCATGATGAAGGAGATTACTCAAAGCTTATAGAGGGATGGGGAACTATACTCAATAAGGAGGATTTGATAATAAAGTTATATAATGACAAGAAAGTGGATAATCGCCAATTTGTTGCAGATTTTATTTATGATTTAACTCAGTCTGAGGCAGTCTTTGAATCTTTTTTATGGAGAGATGATCCTGTTAATTTATCGTTGAATGATTTCCAGCTTGAATTGATTAGATATTTAAATGAATATAAAAGCCTTTCTCTTGAACAAAGAAGAGATATAAATAATTTTATTGTACAAAAGTTTCGTCTGGAAGAGAGTAGTAAATTACCACCAATACAGCATATTTCTCAGAATATACTGGATAGATATAAGGAAAGTAATTCTAGGTTGGCCTCTGATCTTGGTCTGAGTGAGTTATGGTAGACTTTTTTTCAAAAAATATAAAAATGGCTGAAATTGCAAAGCCTTTAAATATTAAATTACATCCCTATCACGAAACTATGGGGAAAAAGGACATTCATCATTATTCAGTAAATAGTAAAGTATATGATAATGTGTTGTGTCTACCCGCAATTACTCATATTTTTCCGCAGGCTAGTTCTGAATACTGTGTATACGATAAAAATTATTTACCAATACATAGTGCGCATATTCAAAGAACTGTAGAAGGGGGTAAACTTGAGTTCAGAGAAAATAACCTTTTAAAAAATAAAAAAGATTTATTGTCATCTTCGGTTTTTGTGGAGAAAAAATCGATTTATTTGGGTTATTTATTCAATAGTTACGGTCATTTCATATCAGAAAGTATTTCCAGAGCATGGGCTTTTGTTTTAAACAATACAGGTAATATTAATGAATATCTGTTTGTGTTTAATTCAATTGGCAATGCTATAACAAAAGATATTCTGGTTTCCTATAAATTTCATGAGCACTTAAGTTTACTTGGTATTGAATTAGATAATATATTAATTATTGATGCCCCAGTTGTGTTTAAAACGCTTTTAATTCCAGAGCAAAGTATCATGTTTCGAGATGCCGGGTCTAAAGTTCAGTCGTTAGTTTGGGATAAAATATCTAATACAGCTGCAAAAAAAAATAACAAAAAATATCCGGATAAAATTTATTTTTCTAGAAGAAACGTTAATAATCCAACGGCTGGAAGAGTTATTAATAATGAAGATGAAATTGAGAATGTGTTTCGAAAGTATGGCTTCGAGATCATTAGTCCTCATGATTTAGAATCTGAAATAGTCAAGCTAAATTATTTAAGTAATGCAAATTATCTGGCTTCGTTGTGTGGCTCTGGACTTCATAATTCGGCGTTTTTAAAATCAGGAGCGACAGTTATTCAGCTTGCTAATATTTTTAAAACAATGGGTGTTCCTTTTCAGCATCTTATAGATTATCTAAAAGGAAATAAATTATTAAATTTTTATTCAAATATAAAAAGTGAAAATGACCAGCTTTTTATCAATGTAGATGAATTAGATTTTTGTTTAGGGAAAAAATTATTTTGAAAGCAATAATATTGGCAGGCGGTTTAGGCACCCGTCTGAGTGAAGAAACAGAATCAAAGCCTAAGCCTATGGTAGAAATCGCGGGTCAACCCATACTCTGGCATATAATGAAAATTTATGCTGCACATGGCATTAATGATTTTATTATTTGCTGTGGCTATAAAGGCTATGTGATTAAAGAATATTTTGCTAATTATTTTTTGTATACATCCGATGTGACATTTGATATGCAGACCAACCAGATGCATGTACATGATAGTAAAGCTGAGCCGTGGAAAGTGACCCTGGTGGATACAGGTATTCAAAGTATGACAGGGGGACGTTTAAAACGTGTTAAGAAATATGTGGAGGAGGATGAAGCTTTTTGTTTTACTTATGGCGACGGAGTTGGCGACATCAATATTACAGAGTTGATTGAATTTCATCAGCAGCAAAAAGTGTTAGCGACACTGACGGCGACCCAGCCACCGGGGCGTTTTGGGGCTTTAGCCATGCATGATACTAAAGTAACAGGGTTTCAGGAAAAACCTCAAGGTGATGGTGGGTGGATTAATGGCGGTTTTTTTGTGTTGTCTCCTAAGGTTATTGATTTTATAGATGATGATAGCACTGTTTGGGAGCAATCCCCGATGGAGCAATTAGCTCTGTCAGGGCAATTAGCGGCTTATCAACATCAAGGCTTTTGGCAGCCTATGGATACTTTGCGTGACAAGCACCATTTGGAGTCTTTATGGCAGGCAGGTAAAGCGCCGTGGAAGATTTGGTAATGAATCAGGAATTCTGGCAAGACAAAAAGGTTTTAATAACTGGCCATACAGGGTTTAAAGGAAGTTGGTTGGCCTTGTGGTTGCAGAGTTTAGGTGCAGAAGTAACAGGAATGGCTCTAGAGCCGCCTACGCAGCCATCTTTGTTTGAAAGAGCCGGTGTTGCCAGGAATATGCGTTCGCTTATAGGTGATATACGTGACTTAGAATGGGTTAAACACGTTTTCAGTGAAACTGAGCCGGAAATTGTATTACATTTGGCTGCTCAGCCTTTAGTCAGATATTCTTATCAAGAACCGGTGGAAACTTATGCGACTAATGTCATGGGAACCTTACATATCCTGGAAGCAATACGTCAGGTTGATTCGGTTCGTGCGGCGCTGATGATTACTACCGATAAGTGTTATGAAAATAAAGAATGGCATTGGGGGTATCGCGAAAATGAACCGATGGGCGGTTTTGATCCTTATAGTAGCAGTAAAGGCTGTGCAGAATTACTGATTGCCTCTTATCGTAATTCGTATTTTCCAGTCAATCAATATAGTCTGCATCAAACAGCAATAGCCAGTGCACGAGCAGGTAATGTTATAGGTGGAGGAGATTGGGCTGAAGACCGTTTAATTCCTGATATGATTCGTGCTTTTAGTCAAAAGGAAGCTGTGTATATCCGTAGCCCTTATGCAATTAGACCCTGGCAGCATGTTTTAGAACCGTTGTCAGGTTATTTGCAATTGAGCGAAAAGCTTTATACTGATGGTATGTCATTTTCTGAACCATGGAATTTTGGCCCTGAACATCAAGATGCACGTTCAGTAGAATGGATTGTCAGGAAAATGGCAAGTTTATGGAGTGAGCCAGTTGAATGGACTATTGATGAAGACACACATCCACATGAAGCACATTATTTAAAGCTGGACTGCTCCAAAGCATATGCGGAGCTATCTTGGTCACCACGGTGGTCTTTGACTACAGCACTGGAAAAAATTGTAGTCTGGCATCAAGCCGAGCAGACAGGCAGAAATATGCAACAGATTAGTTTGGCGCAGATTGATGAATATCAGTCTTCAGTGCCGCTAGGATCTTAATAAGGAACGTGAATTTTAGCTTCAGAACTGACTTGTCTTTCAGACCATCTTCGGCGTTGAATCCGCCAGAATATTTATGAGAAAAACCTTATGATTAAAGCAAAGCAATTAAAAAAAACACTCGATGAAGCAGGCAGGATAGAATTTAATTTGCCTGAATTTTCTGGGCAAGAAGTTCAAATTATTATTTCACCCATAAAACAAGAACCTGTTGTAGATGCAATTCAACAAGCAGACTTGTTATCACATTCAGGTTTTGCAAAAACAGTTTTAGGGGATTCAGCTGAGGATGTATGGAATGACCTCTGATATTAAATCGGGTGACATATGTTTATTACCTTTTCCTTTTACAGATCCAGGTAGCCAGAAAAAACGACCTGCTTTAGCCCTGACTTCTACCGATGAATATGGTGATGTCGTATTTGTTTTTGTAACCACTGATGCAGGAACTTCTGGCCAGGCAGTGCCTTTATTGAATGAGTATTATGCAAATGATTGCAAGCCTCTACCTAGAGCGGGTTACTTACGTCTGGAAAAACAATTTCGACTAAGCGCTGCACTTGTTCTAAAAAAATTATCACGTTTGAATGATGCCTTTTTAGAAACCGTGTTCAGGATGAATGTTATCCAGCAGGTTGCACCTTTTAGCGAAGTCAAATATAAGCCAAAAGTATTTGTTGCAGGGGAGACCCATGTTCCAGTATCGGGTAAAGTGTTGGGTGAACAGGAGCTTTCTTTATTAGTTGAATCTTCTTTAGATGGCTGGTTAACCACAGGGCGTTTTAATGATGCATTTGAAAAAAAATTAGCTGACTTTATCGGTATTAAACATTTATTAACCACTAATTCTGGTTCATCCGCAAATTTATTAGCATTAGCCGCATTAACATCTCATAAATTAGGCGATAAAGCTCTTAAACCTGGGGATGAAATTATTACTGTGGCGGCAGGGTTTCCAACAACGGTTAATCCGATTCTCCAATATGGTCTAGTGCCGGTATTCGTTGATATTGAACTGGAAACTTACAATATTGATGCAAAAAAAATCGCAGCTGCGGTTTCTGATAAAACAAAAGCAATCGTTTTAGCGCATACATTGGGTAATGCCTTTAATCTGGATGAGGTCATTCGTCTGGCTAGAAAGCATGATTTATGGGTTATTGAGGATTGTTGCGATGCCTTAGGTACACGTTATGCACCTTCGTTGGAATTAACGGATTACAAAGGGAACCCGATTGAAGTTGATATGCCAAGACATGTAGGCACGTTTGGTGATATTGCCACTTTAAGTTTTTATCCTGCACACCATATTACGATGGGTGAAGGAGGCGCTGTCTTTACTAATCATGGTAAGTTACGCCCAATCATTGAATCGTTTCGAGATTGGGGGCGTGATTGCTTTTGCCCACCCGGGAAAGATAACACCTGCAAAAAACGTTTTTGTCAGAAACTAGGGAATCTTCCTGAGGGTTATGATCACAAGTATACTTATTCTCATGTGGGTTATAATCTAAAAATTACTGATATGCAGGCTGCGGTTGGCTTGGCGCAAATGGATCGCCTAGATGGCTTTATTGCCCAACGGCGTGCTAATTTTGATTATCTATCACAAGCTTTAGTCGATTTGCAGGATAAATTAATTTTACCGAAAGCGACGAGTTATAGTAATCCTTCATGGTTTGGCTATCCGATTACGATAAAAGAAGAAGCAAAGATTGACCGTGTGAAATTGTTACAACACCTGGAGAGCAAAAATATTGGTTCACGTTTATTATTTGCGGGTAATTTGACACGGCAACCCTACTTTCAAAGCCAGGTATACCGTATTTCAGGTGAATTGAAAAATACGGATAATGTGATGAATAACGGGCTTTGGTTAGGTGTCTGTCCGATGTTGACGACTGAAATGCTGGATTTTGTTGTGAGAGAATTAAACGCATTTTTTAGGGCATGAAAACAGTACTGTTAACGGGTGCTACGGGTTTTTTAGGAAGTCACATCGCTAAAGCACTTATAGATAATCATTTCAGGGTATTGGCGTATTGTCGTGAGCAAACTGATTTTTCACGCCTTGAGTCAGTTAA
>SPJK01020023.1_pt1 | contig 17000 bp, 18 predicted proteins | sample 3741771 | NCBI WGS metagenome assembly SPJK01 (sample SAMN10925997, study PRJNA522277) | cold seep metagenome | isolation source: Elba SIP-enriched marine methane seep metagenome, extraction at timepoint T2 | place: Italy: coast of Elba, Mediterranean Sea
CCATCGTGGATGCCTTCCTTCTCAACGGTCTCCTCACCAGGGTCGAGACCGACCACTTGCTCCAGCGGCAACAGATGCACGCCTCGCAGGTCGAAGTCGGAATCTTCGGACGGAAAGCCATACAGATGGGCACCGCTGATTGTCGCAAAGACCAGTGGGTACGGATGGGCATCAACCTGCTTTTGCAATTTTGCGTAGTCAATGGTTTGTGCGTTCATGGCAGTTTCCTTCGCGGCCTATTGGTTGGCGTTGTTCTCTTCGTTATTTATTGCTTCAACCAATTCAACCGTGTGACCATCGAAGTCCTTCACGACCGCACGCCTGCCCCATTCAGAATCAGTTGCGTCAGTTACAACCGTGGCTTGAATTTCTCGCAACACCGTGACGACATGGTCAACGTCGTCCACGTTAAATCCAATACGGGCCTTACTCGTGTCGTCGTTGTCGTTCTTGATCGGATAAATCTCAAAGACAAAACCGTCTATTTCCGATGCGTAGTGTTCTGGTCCCTTACCATGTGAATGGAGGTCAAACGTCATGCCCATTTCTTGGTAAAACTTGGCAGCCCGATGGATGTCCTTCGATCGAATTACAAGTAGGTTTGGGGTTGGCGATGCTGTGTTCTTCTCAGTCATGGCAAGTCCTCCGCGATTGCCGCACGGCGTGCCCGAACCAGAAACTCGTTTGCCCGTTCGTAATCGGGTCGCTCTGGCAAGTCGGTCTCTTCCAACGCTCTGTCGAATTCCTTGTGAAGCTCTTTCCGCCAGGCCTCGATGTCGTCCCACGACATCTCTTCCTTCTTGATGGCAAACAGCCGCTCACGGTACTGACCGACGTCGACCGGCACAAAACCCTCGCGGAGTACGTGGATGCCCGATAACAGCAAACGGATGAGGTGCATTACGTGTTTGGGTTTGATCTTGCCCTGGTTACGGAGGTCGGCCTGCATTCTTTTGAACTGCGACATCACGTAGCCGTTGTACGTCTGGTAGACTAGCCGCGAGAGGAAGGCGTCCCGAATGTCGAGCAGCTCTTGGGCGAGCGGCGACACGAACTCAACCAGCGGCGTGTAGAGGCACTCCAAGATGTTTGGGTTCCCCTTCAAAGCCATGATGAGAAACTTTTGCAGTTCCCAGTACGCTTCCTCAGTCTCGTCGTTTTCCAGTTGCTCAGGTACGCCGTAGAGCGACCAATGCAAGTCGGCGGGAGGCAGATAGATGCCGCGTCGGTCAGTATCCGACTCATCGGTGTCGAGGCCAAACGCCCGCGAGCCAACGACGCACCGATAGATCACGCGGTCGAACAGTCCATGTGTAGAAAGCGTCTTGTTCGAATCGTTGATCGTTCCCTGTTTGTACTCTGCCAGCAGCATGAGATTGTCATGATGCAAAGCAGACTCGAATCCGTCAGGAAAACGGACGCGGTACGAATGCTGACGATCACGCGGCGACCGCACCACCACACCCACGGCACCCGCTGGGTGCACAGCTTCCCCGTTGGACCCTTGCACCTGCTTAAGTGCAACGACCTGTGTTCCCACCGAGTAGATGAGATTCGGACTGTTGTGAACGCGTGATTTCATTGGTTGCTACTTCATAGTTACTTTCTTGCGAGCATCGTCAATCGAGTCACAAATCGCGGAGTCTGGTAATCCAACCTCACCCAAGTACGTAGGTGCACTGGGAGGCCCTACCCAGGCCAGCCTGTCGCTGCTATTCGCAAACTCGACAAACAGCGGGTAAAGGAGCGTGCCCATTCCTTCGAAGTTCTCCATGTCAATGACGATTGGTTCGTCTCTTGGAACAGACGCGAATAATTCTCGGAGTCCACCTTCGTCTTGCGAACTCAGCCTCCCAAAGAGCCTGAGTCGACGTGGTGACTCTTCGAGAAACCGATAGGGAAGGCCGAGATGCAAATATCCGTGCAGTTGCTCAAGTCGCTCGATGCATGTCGAGTCGCTTAGACTGTCCCATGCCAGCTTGTACAAGGTGATTGCGAACCGGCCCTGCGGCGAGTCTATACTTGGAGACCATGCCGCGAAGGAATGAGCTGCCTCGACAGTGCAATAGGCTGAATCCACGGGCATCCCGTCCAAGCCAATGCTTTCTGAATCACTTATCTCAAACGGCCCAAGTTTATCTAATTGGTTCCATAGTCGAGCGGCGGAAGTTTCGTCTAGCTCAGCTTTCTCAGTGATTCTTTGAGGTTTGGGTCCGCTACCGCTTGCTTCGGAGGAATACCAAAGACTAGCTGAGAGTGTTGTCAGTCGGAGCGTCGTAGTTTCAGATTTCTCCACCTGCAAAATGACCTCAGGATGGAACGATGGAAAAAATAACGTTTCCGCGACCTTTTCACCCTCGGATGGGTCGAGACGCTTAGCACTACGACTTCGTAGTCGCTTGCGAACCGTCTCTTTGTAGTCGTCAATAAAATCGGACATGGACTGTCCCCCGGCTACACTTCGTTACACTTGTTAAAAACTGCCATCTGAGAAGGGGCACCAACTTTCGCATCCTCTGGCCCCACAGATAGATAACGGACCGAGTAGCCAAAACGCTCAGCGATTCCACCTGCCCAATCTTGGAACTCCGCACGAGTCCACTCAAATCGATGGTCGCTATGCCGCACTTCGCCTGCGGGAAGCGATTCCCACATGACGTTGTATTCTTGGTTGGGCGTTGTAAGCACGACCGTGCGAGGCTTGGCGTGCTCGAAGATTACGCGTTCAAAAGCCTTGAGCCGTGCCGGGTCGAGGTGCTCGATTACTTCGACAATCGCTGCCGCGTCGAAGTTCGCCAGCCGCTCGTCCCGATAGGTAAGTGCCCCGTGAATGAGCTTGATTCGCTCACGTTGCCGTTCTGGTAATCGTTCCAACTTCAGGCGTCGATGGGCGATCTCCAGGGATCGAACAGACACGTCCATGCCGAGAATCTCGGTGAACTGCTGGTCGGCAAGTAACTCTCGGAGCAGCTTGCCTTCACCACAACCAAGATCAACGACTCGTTTAGCACCTGACGAACGAATCGCCGCGAGTACGGCTCCTAGGCGTTGTTCGTGCAGGCTGAGTTCTCGCTCAGCTCGTTCCGAGCGAGGTACGTCTGCTACCTGTTCTTCTTCATCAGCTACAATCGCTTCCTCTTCCACTAGTCGTGCCAAAGCTTGGCGAATGAGGCTTTGCCGTTTGCTTAAGTATCGCCGCGTGATGGTTGCCTTTTCGGGATGGTCGCTGAGCCAAGATTCGCCTTTCGAGAGCAGCTTCTCGACTTCGTCCGGTCCAATATAGTAGTGCTTCCGGCCGTCAAAGACCGGGATCAAGACGTATAGGTGCTGCAGAAGCTTTGACACGGTTGTCGTTTGCTTCAACTCGACTGAGAAATAGTGCCCCTCACCCCAGTCAGGGAATTGTTCGTCTAGTGGATGCTGCGTCGTAGATACCGAGTAGCCCAGCGGCTCGAACATTCGTTGCAGCAGTTCTTCACCACCTCGAACGGGCAGTACGTCAATCTGAGCAGTGAGAGGGATTTCTTGATCGACAAGTTCCTTACGCTCTTTTGATATGCCCGACATGGCCGACCGGAATACCTTTGAAATTGCCACACTCATCAGTGACGAAGCGACATAGGGCCTGTCGTTAACGTACTGATCAAGTGGCCCACTCTTCCAGTTGCCTTTTCCTCGAACCATTCCCACTGGGTCAACATCGAGCAGCAGACAAGCCTGGCAATAGTTCTCATCAGCCTCAGGATAAAAGACATGTGCCTTCCCAAAGCTCAAATCGAACGACTGGCACCGGTCCGGATGCTTGTGCAACAAGTAGCCAAGGTCAATTGCAGGTTGGTGGGTTGTGGAGATTGTTAGGAGCATTGCTATCTCATCCTTGATTGACTAGCCATGGAAGCCAACGCTGTAGAAATGTAGACTGTGACCTGTCTTCATTTGTAGAGTGAGCTTTGTCGATGAACATCGACTGCTCCAATATTGATATGACCGCTTCCCTATGAGAAGCAGCGTGCTGAAACACATCTAGGCACTTTTCGATTTGAAGCTTCCACCAATCGTCGTTTGCAAGCTCTCCGAATCCTTCAATAGTTCGGTGCCATGCCTGCTCAACTTGCAGATGGATATCAACTACTTCTCCAGGAGCATGTACCGTCGGTACACGAAGCCGATGTTGCCATTCAGGATGAAGGACGGAACCACCATCAAGAGCCCGGCCCAAGGCATCGCGAAGTGGCTCGAACTCTGGCCAATAGCCAAGGAGGTGCGAGCAGCCCGCTCCCTTCGATGAAAACGTTTGAATCAGCTTCCAACTTTTGCAGCGTTCAAGTTTTTCGCTCGGTATCGAGTAGAGGTGATTCAGATAGGCCATTTCTTTTCATACAGACGTTGATGTTAGTTTCCTTTGGCGGCGTCAGTATCTGTTTTGGCACCAAGTAGTGACTGGGTCAGTTTGCCACCTGCAACAACCAGCTCGCTCAAAGCTTCTTCCAGATGACGCTCTTCAACAGTCAATTCTTCTGCGTCACTCTCGTCTGCAGATAGCAATGCAGCCTTTCGGATAAGTTCCCGTATAAATGCTGCACTTGCTCCTTCCAACCGCGAGACCGTCCCTGTTAGGTCTTTGACATCGAGTTTCAAGCCTTCACCGTAGAGATCAATTAGTCGCTTTCGGCAATCTGCGTCAGGCAGCGGCACTTCAAGGGCCTGATCGATGCGGCCAGGTCGAGCTGAGAGTGCTGGTTCGAGCACGTCCGGTCGATTCGTCGTGAGTACGAACAGCACATCGCAATCGTCACTCAGGCCATCCATCTGATTGAGCAATTCGAAAAGAAGAGCATTAGCTCCCACCGTTTGATTTTCACGCTCGGTTCCAATCAGGTCGACGTCTTCAAGTATGACGGTTGTCGGCTGAAGCAGCCTCGCAAGATGGCAGGCCGCTTCAATGGAGTCCATCCCCCCGCCGGTCAAAATGATGACCGTACGCGTCTCCATACGTGATGCGAGATACATCGCCGATAGAGTCTTTCCGGTGCCTGGCGGACCATGCAACAAGATACCCCTTTTTAGATGTCTGCCACTTGCTCGCAGTCGCTCTGCGTGACGAGAGAAGCTAATTGTGTGTCGCTCAATCCTTTCCAGCAGTTGCTGCGGTAGAACGATCTGTTCACGAGTAATAGCAGGCAAGTGATGGAACTTTACATCTACGCCTCCATAACAGTTCTTCTCCAGGGAGAATACTTTGCCACGATATGCCTTGCCCACTTGAGCAGCTTCGACGACTTTGCGTAGAAACGTTTCTGCAGCTGCCCGTTCGCTTGCCATCACTTCAATTGACATCTTTGGCGGAAAGCTGTGCCGCTCTGCGTTAACAAGTAAAGCTAAGTTGGCTCCACCATCGTCCTTGAAAAGGTAAACCCCTGTTTTCACACAAGCAAGTTGTTCATTAGGACCTAGAGCGACGTCTACATACTCAACCGGTCCCTGGGAAAAATCTTTTGCGGACGCTTCGTTGACGAGGCGTGCCAGGCTAACCTCATAGTCTCGCTCGACGATCCCGATTGGAGACTGACGGCCGTTCTTGTGAACAAGCTCCTCAATCGCAAGATGCAGATTGGGTCGTTCGTATATCTGGAAGTCTTGTCGAACGACCGGGGATTCGGAAGCATTCCGACCGATGTGCTTTTGAATCTGTTTGATCAAACTTGTCACGATGATTCCCCGATCTCGCATCAATCGAAAAGAGGCCCAACACCTGCGTGGTGTGGGCTTCGCAAAGGTTTACTTATCCCTAAAAGTAGTGGTTTCGGTTCGATCCGTCAAAAGCGACCCGATTTGAGGCAACATCGCTTGAATCTGAGACCGCTTCCGCAAGGGCAAGGATCGCTCCGCCCCAGCTTTTCCACTAACAGCTTATCGCCGTTTACGATGCGTTCACCAACTTTGACATTAGTCTCAGAAGGGTATCCTCGGCGCCGTTTACTCATAATCTCGAAAGGAATATTCTTTGTTTCTATCGAATTGCATAACACACCTCCACTGATCTAAAGACTGATTTCAGTGATGACATTGAGTTAGCAGGCAGGGTTCGGCCATATGTGAAGAAAATGGGATTAACGGCCTCTTAATCTGAAAGACATTAGGAGCTAGCTAAAAGTTTAATCTTCTATCGCCAGATACTCTGGCGGCACATGGTCCGTCAGCCAAACGTTGTTCCCTGTAACAAAGAATTCGTGCCCATCGGCAAGCATTCGTTTTGCATTGATGGCTAGTAACACAGGTTTTCCGTGCCTTCTCGCCACATCCAGCATCGTTTCTTTGTTCGTTGACATGTGCACATGATGCCGATTAGCCTTAATCAACCCCTTCTGATAAATGGATTCTAAGTTTCTTGTCGCCGTGCCATGATAAAGGACATCTGGTGGAGTAGCTGCCTCATAGCCTAGATCGACGTCGGTCGAATGACCTTGTCGAGCTCGTATCAGGTTGTCGTCTTGTGAGAATTCAAACCTTTGTTTGTCGTTCTCTGCAACTACTACATCGAGCAAATCACGTGACATTGTCTTGCCAGATCGTTTGAAAGCGGCGATTAAATCTTCCACGGCTACCCATCCGCCGTCGCCCAATTCTAGGCCAACCGTGTCGGGGCGATGTCTAAGCACATAGCTAAGACTCTTACTTACTTTTTTCAATTTCTGTTCGTTCATTATTCAATTCTTAATTACTTCTGTATCTTCATCAAATCGAATCGCCTTCTCGCGATCCACGACATTGTCCCAGTCAAGATGATGTGGAGGATTTAGGTAGTGCTTATAAGCAGTCGCCATTTGCCTTGCAGACTCCGAGAAATCCACCCCGCCAAAGCCGCACCCCATTGCTGGCAACGCAACAGTATGGATTGGATGATCATGTAAAACGTTGTATCGATATATAGAAGTCAATGCAGCGAATGTTGCGAGGTAAACATTGTCCGTTCCACATATCGAACCCGGGATCCGCATTGTTGGTGCGTGGCACACAAATGGATTGTGATGACTTCGTGTAGGCTCAATGATCGCAGTTCCCACTGGCTGTTCACCAAGATACTCGTCAAGAATACGATTCTGAATCTTGGTGCATAACTCAACGCCATGGACTTGGAGCACAGCGGCGTCTATACCGGCGTTCATGATGCCGTAGCAATTGGCTGCCGTCACAAAGCAATCGTGCTGCTCTAAATCCTCATAGGTCGTTTGAATGCATCGTACAGATGGCAATCCATCGAAGCGCTTTCTGAAGGCTTGAATAGCTGCACCCTCTGGATGAATCAACAAGAGTTTAATAGGTAGAGGCATTCAGCTAGCTCCTTCTTTTTTGTTAACAGCTTGACTAGCTGCAAAAAGCCCTGCTAATAGTTTGAGATCAGCTTCGGCTTCACGATTTTTAAGCCATGGGATCACTTCACTCCATGGAACTTCGTGTAGAACAATGTTCTCGCTTTCATCACCGCCACCTGGTCCAGTTTTCTCAAGGCCCCTGGCGAGGAATAAAACGATCGATTCATCGGTGAGCCCAGGGGAAGAGTATCCACTTCCAAGTTCCGTCCACTCATTTGCTGTATATCCTGTCTCTTCTAAGAGTTCTCGCTTAGCAGCTTCGATAAGTGCTTCATTCTCCGAGCCTGGTATGTCACCAGCTAGCCCAGCAGGCAGTTCAACAACCTTGCGACCCACAGGTGGCCGATACTGTTCGACTAGAACAACATCCTGTGAATCCGTTATGGCGACAATTCCTACAGCAGGCTTCTTGGTATTTCGCGTGGCGAATTCCCAATGTCCTCTTCGAACCATCGATAAATGTTGACCTTCGTACACAGTTGCTGTTTCGCTATTTTCAGTCATTACATTCTCAAATCAATTGTCGTGTAGGTGTAGTTGATTTCCGCTGGTACCATCTACTCGGATGAGTCTGTCTGGATGCTGATACTGAGCTACCAAATATCGAGTAAGATCAACTTGCATCCCCTTGATCTCAGCTAAGAACCTCAGGCGTTCTTCGTTTTCACCGCGCAAATGCTCCACATCCGCCAATTGCATTTCTCGTTTGTGGGCAAGTTCCTGCTTGTGGTCCGAGTCCAAGCGACCGCTGTCGCCGTCATGTTGGACTTGCAACAAGCGTTGTTCATGTTCAGCTTGTTCACGCTGCATTCCACGTCGCATTTCTTCTCTTTCGGCCTCGCGTTCCAACTTCAAATCGGCGAGTTCTTGTGCCTGTCGCTCCGTTTCGGCTTCAAGCTTTAGTGCCGTCCGCTTCTCGATCGCATCATCGTGCATCGTCTGCAATTTGTTCGAAGCGACATGGCCTCGATAGACCACTTTGTTAACTCGGTAGCCAATGCGCTCAGCTCGGCTCACCAGATTTGCATACTCTCCTAGTTCGTTGAGGTTATTCGTAGCTTCCTTAAACTCCTCAAACGTCCGCCCGGCAGCAAAATCAATAACGTCGGCAGCGAGTGCATTAATGAAGTCAGCAATCGGGTCGTGTGTTTGATCAAGCATTTTCTCGATCTCTTCGAGCTCGAAGAAGACCATGAGCTGTACAACCAGCAAAGCATCATCCGATGTGCGTACATCTTCCACGTCGAAGTACATCTGGTCTGGTATCACACGCAGTTTGGTGAACCTTAGCGCCCGCGGCACTTTGTGCTTGGGATCGTTGGGGTCAGCACCATGCCAACGAAACTGGTGAAGCCATTCATTTGCTTCTGGCACGTACTGAGCAGGGCCATGAAGGACTCGACGGCTGATGTGTTCGTCTGCCTCACGACGGTAGATAACCAGTGCCTGGTGCGCATCGACTGGCGTGGCATCTTCCACGGCAATGGATTCATGCTCGTCTGGATGAAACCAAATATCGGCTGGGCCCCGCAGATGCTCGGTACGACCATCGAGGAATCGAACCACGAGATACTGGTGCGCCTCAGCGTTGTGTCTGCGCAGTGGATCTAACCGCTGCAACCACTCATTGGACTCTGGCATGTACTGGGCAGGTCCGTACAACACACGACGGCTTATGCTTTCGTCATCCTGACGTTGGTATACTAGTACCGCTTCGTTGGCATCAATTGTCTCGGCATCTTGAACAGTTATCGAATCGTGCTGGGTGGGGTTGAACCAGAGCTCCACTGGGCCTCGCACATGCTCGGAACGACCATCGAGGAACTGCACTACGATGTACTGATGTGGTTCGGCTCGATAGCGTCGCAATGTTTCGATTCGTTCACGAAATAGCAATAGACGTTTTGGGCCGTCGACAAAGCGGACGTCACCGTTAGCGTTCCAAACGGCAACCCGGTCACCTCGACGTATTGTTTTGAGTTTGATCATAGTACTACCTCTTATAAGATCGCTTTACTCGGCGGGAAAATCATAAACGGTTACACTAACATTGCGTTTGCAGAGCGAGTTGTTGATACGACTTTCTACCTCTTCCCAGATGCCTCCGGCTAGTCCGCAACCGATTCGCGGCATATGGTCGGTAGCCGATTTGTCCAGGGCAAACTCTGCGACCCGTACTAATGCTTCTTCAATAGCTGCATATCTCACAGGTGGCACACCATTGGTTGCAGTAGTCTTATGTTGGCCAATCATATTTGCCACCCAAGTATTCTTATCCACTTCAACAAACTGTACTTGTCCGAGTTCGAAAGGCAGGTCAATCTCTTCGGCAGCCCAAGCTCTGTAGGAGCTTTCTGGAGCAGGCCATCGTTTTGACAGAGCGAGCACGAACCCTCTTCCCCATCCGCCGATGTCATTGCAGACATGAACGATTATTTTGTTTCCATCTCCAATAGGTGCTGTCGCATCACCCGTGACATATTGGATCATTTCTCAACCTCACTGTGTTCTCTCTTGCTTTTCGTTTCTGGAAACTCGATATATCTCGCAGGAACGTGATCAGTTAGCCACACTTCATTGGGCGTGACGAAGAATTCGTAACCGGCTTTGTGCATGTCGAGCGCCCGAATGACAAGCAGAACAGCTTTGCCCCGTCGTTGTCCTACTGCGGTTGATGTATCGATATCCACGTGCAAGTGCACATGGTGTCGATTCATCTTCTTAAGACCTTCGACAGAAATAGCATTGACAAATTGGTGCGGAGTGCCGTGATACAAGATGCCTGGCGGCGTAGCCGACTCGTAACCCAGCTCTACGTGAATGGAATGTCCCTGGTTTGCCCGGATGCGAGTGCCATCTTCACTGAATGAGAATCGTTTTTTATCGTTGGTGCGGACTACTTCCTCCAACATAGTTCGCGATATCGCTTTGCCCTTGTTCGCATATCCCGCAAGTAATTCTTCCACGAAGCACCAACCCGCGTCATCTAATTTAACCCCAATACGCTCTGGTTGATGTCGAAGTGTCTTGCTAAGCGACTTACTCAATTGCGTTCTTTCTTTGTCGTTCATTTTCTCTTGACCGATGTTATTCGCACTCTTTTATCCATTGATCAGCGGTGGCTATCTTAACGCCTGCAGTTTGCATATCCGCAACCGCCTGCTCAACATTGCCAGGTTCAAGTTCAACACCTCGACAACCGTCGATAATCAATACGGTCTTCAGTCCAAGTTCAATCGCATCAAGTGCCGTACACTTCACGCAATAGTCTGTTGCAAGACCCATTACATGGACTTCATTAACGCCCTTCTTACGCAAGAAAGACTCCAAACTAGTTGCCTTACGGCGTGCGTTATCAAAGAATCCGCTGTAGCTATCTATGTTCCTGTCAGTTCCTTTCGGAATGACATGGTCTATACCTGCGGTGTTCAGTTCCGGTGCAAATTCAGCTCCAGAAGTTCCTTGGAGACAGTGATCAGGCCACAGGATTTGATCGAGTCCATCGAGGACCACAATTTCGCCGACTTCGTGACCTGGGTGCTGGCTTGCGAACGAGCCATGGCCGTCCGGATGCCAATCCTGAGTCGCTACGACTAAGTCATACTCAGGCATTAATCGATTTGCGACGGCCACAACTTCGTTGCCATTGGCTACTGCTAGCGCACCGCCGGGCAGGAAATCATTTTGTATGTCGATCAGTAGTAAGGCTTTCATTGCACAAGCCTCTCGTATTTCACTAGCGTGATCTTCATTTGCAGATCTAAGCGATCTAACTCTGATAACATAATTTCGAGTGATCTGTTCGCATCAAAACCACCGCTTCCTGTACCGATTATTGGGAATGCTATGGACTTAAACCCTTTACTCTCAGCCAATGCACAGGCATTAGAAACAGATTGTCGAATCGAATACTCAGATGCTCGCCAAAGGAGATTGATTCCTGCAACGTGGATGATCGCTCTGAACGGCAGCTCACCAGCCCCAGTCAGAGCTGCGCCCCCCAAGGGAATCCAGCCAGCCTTGGCAAGTTGCCTAAAGGGCTCGTTGCCGGCTTGACGATTAATCGCGCCACTAACACCCTGTGGTAACAGCAGCCACCATGGGATCACATTCCGATTCCATGCATTGACAATTGCATCAACTTCTTGCGAAAGCAGATCTCCAGAGGTTACCAGCACATTCGGTGCTCTGGGTGTCGAGTTTTCCACTGGCAGAGTGTTCACGGCCTAAATCTCGAAGTTGAAACCTTGTTTTGTCAGTTTGTCGTATCTGCGTTTGTCGAATCGGTAGAGGCGTGCTGCGCGGTGGGCAACGTCCTTCTCAATCTCTTTGGTCTCTTTAACGATCTCCATCCCGAGTACCTTCTTGCGGAAGTTCCGCTTGTCCAGTTCGCGATCGAGAATTACCTCATATAAGTGCTGCATTTGTCGGAGAGTAAACTTCTCTGGCAATAGCTCGAATCCAATAGGCTGGTATCTCACCTTGCCCCTTAAACGCTCGTGGGCCGCACGAAGAATCGTTTCGTGATCAAATGCTAACTTGGGAAGATCGTTGACCGAAAACCAAGCTGCATTTCGTGCATCTGTACTGGCGTGTACATCATGCCCTTCTAAGTTGACCAAGGCGTAATAGGTAACTGTGACAACGCGTTCTCGTGGATCTCGCTTGATATCACCGAATGTGTAGAGTTGTTCCAGGTAAATATCCTTCAGCCCTGTTTCTTCCTCCAACTCGCGACGTGCTGCTTCCTCCAAGGTTTCTTCAACCCTGACAAAGCCACCCGGCAGTGCCCACTGACCTTCGAAGGGCTTCAGGTCGCGCTGAATGAGCATGACTTGGAGGTCTTCCTCATCGAGTGCGAACACAACGATGTCAACCGTTAAGGCTGGGCGGGCAAATTCATAGGTATGGGGCATATCAAGCTCCAGTTGGCTTTATCTCTACTTAGTGTCCTATCGAAACTATAATGGTGTTTAATTTACACTAAGTCAAGAGCTTTACCTATTACTAAGTCAATATTCGATACAAAAACTTAGATTCGAGCTATTTGGGTAGCTCCAGATCTGCTAGCTCGCGCTGGAAGCCACCCGAGAGAATTGGGAACCGGCACCATGTCTTAGGATCCAAATTCTTGTCGTCGACATGAAACGAGGGGGCGTACCGCTCTCGTTTCCACTGGTTTCGACTCCATAGTTCAAAGAATCTGCGTACCCAAACTGATAAACGGTAAGAGTCGTATTGTGGAAAGTCAGCAGTTACCGCTGTTAATGTTTCCTGGGGAGATCGTTTCTCTCCGATTGCATGGTCTTCAATCGCATCCAATAATTCGTAGGGCATCAGATCATTCTCGTCGGTTTGATCAGCCTCTTGTGGCCGAAGTTCAGCAGTAGGTTTCTGGTTATTAATGACCTCAAGTTCAGGAATCGGACCAATCCCTTCAGGTCCTTCCTTCTCTAGCCATTTGAGCCATTGTGTCAAAAATGCTTTGTCTATGCCGGCTATGGGGCTGAGGCCTCCACATGTATCACCATCCATGGTTGCATACCCGACAGCTGCCTCGCTTCGATTGCTTGTCGCTAAAAGCAAGGCATTTTTAATATTTGCTAACATCCAAACAGAAGGTGCTCGGGATCGAGCCTGAATATTTTGGAGCGTAATGTCATCAGTTTCCCATGTTAGCTCTCGGTTCAATGCTTTTTCGATCTTACTGGTATAGCTTTTGGTAACGTCCTCGACATCCAGTTCAATATGATCAGCATGGATTGCATTAGCCAATACCTTGGCCGCTTCTTTGGTTGTGGCAGAGCTGTTACGCGTAGCCTGATAGACAGTTGTCAACAATGCTCTTATCAATTCGTTTTCCGAGCTTGGTAGGAGGTCTCCATGAAACGCTTCTCTAGCGAACTTATTCATGCCAAGTTCTTTGCAACCAAGGCTAACCATTAATGCAACCAGGCAAGAGACGGCGGCAGAATCAGCTCCTCCACTCAAAGAAATCACAAATCCATTGGAGTGGCTCTTGCGCATGTAATCGTAGAGACCCAAAGCAACTGCACGAGTAAATTCTTCTTCTTTTAGGTTTTTTGATTCATCCCAGTCAGCTATCTTTTCTATTTCGGTGTCAGGGTTTTGGTTAGGAAGCTCGAAATCAACCATCTGGACACGTTCAAAATCTTTTTCAACCGTTGGTTCATAGCTTGCAGATTGAACTCGACGCATGCGAGTTGCATCCACATCAATGGTTGCGCTAGTAACTCTCGAACCAGCAAACATAAGCCGAGGCCCGCGGGCGCATGTTTCACCGCAAGTCGCAATCAGCGTTTGGCCGTCGTAAATAACCCGTCCGGCTTCATTGCCAACCAGGTTACTATAAACGTATGTGACTGAGAGGCTTCGGGAGGCTTCTTCAACTAGACGTCGTCGAGTCACAGCTTTTCCAAATGCAAAGTGGCTCGCACTTGGATTAAAAATAATATCTGCCGAAAGCTTTGCGTGGTCGACTCCTGGGCGATTAGCAACCCAGGCGTCTTCACAGATTTCAAATCCCAATCGAACGCCATCAATATCAAAGAGAAAATCGCCAATCGGCACCTCTCTGTTGATGAGAGAAATAGACGAAACCGTATTATAAGGCCAAGGTTTGAACCATCTTGGCGCATAATGCAATCCATCACCTGCAAGGTTTTGCTTTGCAACTACGCCTATTAAATCTCCATTTGCAATAAGAGCGGAAGCATTGAATAGAGCCCCAGAGTGAAGGACGGGTAGTCCTATAGAGACAACAATTCCCTCAGTATGAGGAAGAACTTCTCCCAATAGCTTTTCCGCCATTGTTGTTACACCATTTGAGAAGAAAGCGTCTTCGCATCCATATCCAGTTATGGAAAGCTCTGGTAAACAAAGCATTTGAACGTTTGCTTCGCGGGCTTCTTGGATGGCGTCAATAATGTTCTGTAGATTTGTATCCCAATCCAAAGGAGTCTGGTTTAGGGCTGCGGCAGCTACGCGAACAAATCTCATTACTTCTCCTCAATAGCAGCAAAACATTGGAGGGTATTCATTCACCAAAATCCCAACGGATTTCACGAATCATCTGATCGCGGATTTCATGAAGTCCAACATCAAGTCCGACAGGATGCTCATGAGGATTGACCAAACGTTTAACGGTGGGATGTAATCGTTCTAGCTCTCGTAAAGTACGATCCCTAGTAGTGCTAATTTCTTCCTGCTGGTGGACAATTTTTCCATTTCGCATCACTGGGATAAGTAGATCGTTGCCTAAAGCTCCCTCAGGGACTCTTTTCCTACGACTAGGGTCCTTGGGATCGACAAGAATACTACGCTGATCGATACCTCGTGTTTCATCATAGATCATGTCACCCACGAGGCCCTTGTTTGTTTCAAAACGCCTCACTTGTAAGATGCCTGGAATAGACGTCTTCACGGCTTGCTCAGAGAGTTTCACCTTAGGTATCCAATCACCATCCTGATTTTTAATTGCACCTAGTTTATAAACACCACCCAGAGCTGGTTGGTCATAAGCGGTTGCTAGTTTGGTGCCGACCCCCCACACGGAGATCTTAGCCCCTTGCCCTTTAAGGCTTTGAATAATATTTTCGTCAAGGTCATTGGAGGCAACTATTGCGGCATTAGGAAAGCCACCATTATCTAACAACTTCCTTGCTTCAATGCTTAGGTAAGCAAGGTCACCAGAATCCAGCCGGATTCCAACCATCTCATGTCCACTCTCTCGGAGCCGTTTCCCAACCTCAATCGCTTTGCTAACCCCTTCAAGCGTATCGTAAGTATCCACTAGGAAAACACAGTTGTTTGGCATTGCCTCAGCGTATTTGTTAAATGCCTCAGATTCATCATCGAAGGACATTACCCAGCTATGGGCATGCGTTCCCTTGACGGGTATCCCAAATTCTTTACCAGCAAGAACATTCGAAGTTGCGGCACATCCACCAATGTAGGCTGCTCGGCTAGCAGCCAAGCCACCATTGATACCTTGTGCTCTACGTAGCCCAAATTCTAGAACAGGTTCACCCTTAGCAGCTCCAGCTATGCGAGCTGCCTTCGTCGCTATTAGGGTCTGAAAGTTAACGATGTTTAGTAGTGCAGTTTCTAGGAGTTGGCACTGAAGAATAGGCCCTCTTACCCTTAATAAAGGTTGTTGTGCAAAAGCTAAGGTTCCCTCAGGCATCGCGTCAACATCACAAGTCAAGCGCAGATCTCGAAGATAGTTAAGAAACCCTTCATCGAAAAGAGCTTTATCATCGTTGCCATTCAAGGTAGCCAAATAGTCGATATCAGAGGAGTCAAAGCGAAACGACTTTAGATACTCAATGGCCGGGCCGAGCCCAGCAGCAATTGCGTATCCACCAGCAAATGGTGGCTTGCGAAAGAATAAATGGAAGACCGCCTGCTCCTCACTACGTCCTAGCTTCCAGTATCCAGAAGCCATTGTGAGTTGATATAAGTCAGTCAATAGCGCTAAGGATTCATTGTTTCTCATAGCATCTCCCTGTTGGATAGTGTAAATATAACACTATCCAACAGGATTGCAAGACATATTTTTTATCTAGAAGCTTATTGTTTTAGACATTTTTCCGTTAAAGCAATGAGCGATTTCCCAAGTATATTTCTTATACTTGGGGGAATCACTGATAGGTTAGATATGCAAGCTAAAGCCAATCCCTTAAGGGTTTTCTTGGGGTGGGTCGGATTATGTCTGCTGGGGCATGGGCAATATATGCAGGCGTTATATATGGGCTTACTTCAAGCCGCATATGATTAAAGCCAGGCTTTGTCGGACATCTTTTGGAAGTCGCTTCCAGTTCTCAATCAGGCTCTGTAGATCTCGATCGTGAGCAACAACTTTGTAAAGTGCGCTGTATTTTGCGCTACAGCTTTGACAAAGGTGGCTAAACCTGCAGGATTCTTGAGGTTGTTCGAATCCGGCCCCCGCCACTTTTTGTAAGTACAGCTGAAACCTAGCTTTAGGTTACCTGCCAGCGGTTGGCAGAGCGGCTCGTTTGTAGTGAAAAACCGTAGTCCAAACCCGTAGTGGGTGGGCGACTACGGGTTTGACTTCGTAAACGAGGATTCCGCCCATGCCCCGCCTTCTGAAAAAACTGCCCAAATATGGGCGGCACAAAGCCTCCGATCAAGCTTGTGTTTATGTCAACGGAACCAAGGTCTATCTCGGTAAATATGGCTCCCAGAAAAGCCACGAGCGTTATCGCGTCTTTCTAGCTGAATGGCGGTCTGAGCAGGCCGTGGTTGAACAGACTGAGGCCGCCCAAGCTGCCGAAGATTCGCTCGCCAAGACGCTCCATCCAGCAGCCCTGCGTCGCAAGCGTCGCGAAGGGGGCGTTGTTACACTCGATGAATTGATTTTTGTCTATCGTCGTCACGCCAGCTCGTACTACGTGAAGTACGGCAAGGTGACCCGCGAAGCTGAGCTGATCGTCGAACTGACCAACCTGCTCGGCAAGAAGCATGGCGACGAGCCGGTCGATGAGTTTGGCCCCGTGCAGCTTGATAACTTTCGCGATGACTTGATTGTTGAACGGGACTGGTCACGGAAGGTAATCAACAAGCAGATCAGCCGGCTGATCCGGA
>SPJK01058291.1_pt1 | contig 16986 bp, 7 predicted proteins | sample 3741771 | NCBI WGS metagenome assembly SPJK01 (sample SAMN10925997, study PRJNA522277) | cold seep metagenome | isolation source: Elba SIP-enriched marine methane seep metagenome, extraction at timepoint T2 | place: Italy: coast of Elba, Mediterranean Sea
GATTGGGTTTGCCTTGTCGGTCAATTTGTTGCGCTCTTGCAACAGTGACTCTCTCTCTAATGATTGCAGATGATTCACTATTACTATGCTGCATTAATTCAGACTCTTTTAATGCAGAAACGGTGACATGTAAATCAATACGATCTAATAGTGGCCCAGATAATTTGGCGTGATAGCGATTAATCTGATCAGGCGTACAGCGGCATTGGTTATTAAAATGACCAGCAAATCCGCAAGGGCATGGCAGCGTTGCTAAGTTGTCATGGTTGCAACCTATTGAATTAAAAGCCAAAAAATATTCTCCTTACTATCCAAAGTCATTCTATCACATAGGTGATCATATCAAGGCAGTACGACTTGAGCGCGGCCTTAACCGAAAACAGGCCGCATATTTAATCGGGGTAACGCCAGCTGTCATTACGTATTGGGAAGAGCATAAGCATGAAAGACTATTTTCTAAACATTGGCCGAAGGTAATCTCGTTCCTTAGGTACTGTCCCTACAAACCGTGTCCTTTACTCCATGAAAAAGTGGCAATGTATAGAAAACTACAAGGCTGGGGCTCAAAAGAGTTTGCTGGAATGATTGGTATTGATGAAGGGACTTTGTTGAAGTTTGAGAGAAATGAAAAGATATGTAGGCGATTACAACAAGAAATAAACAATTACTTCGTGGATATTTGATCAGTAAAAACTATACGAATTGTTACTCAATATTATAAGGCTACCTAGTGAATGACCTCGTATTGGCCTTCAATTCGGGCATTTAAAATTAATGCTATAAGTCCTTCGTTTCTTTACGATTAGACTGGTACAAAGTTTCATTAAGATCGTATATCATCCATTAAATTTAATTACCCATGGGAGCTTCCATTGAGGCTCATTATCGATTTCCCACGGTGTATTACATTCAAACTATCTAACCAAATTCTAATATGTGGTGAATTAGCAGAGTTGTAATATTACTATCACCAGGATAGGCCTCTTAGTGTCTACTGCGGCAGATTACCAATGGAAAGGTATTTTGAATTGATGGATTAAACCCTATTCTCAGATGAGGTTTCTAAAGGCTTTCCTCTAGAACATGAGCACATTCAAGAGGCAAATTACAATCTAACTAGATTGTAATGATGTCTATAAATCACACAATATGGCAGCACGAAACGAAACACTGCAAGCCTATCAGAGGAACAGAAAGAGCTTGATCAGCACATCATTAAGACCGTGATATTGAAGTCTGAAACGATCAAAACTTGTAACGTTAATCGATTAAAAAAATCATGACCTCACCAGAACATGAATTAAAAACCCTAATTAAAACATGGAAAATTTCCTAAAAGAGCTATTTAGCCTTGTTTTCATAAAATAATAACATATAAGAAAGTACATTCTTTTTCAGTTACTTATACGAACTAGTTGTTATGTTAGTGCACACTAATGACCCGAATGGGCTATTGATGATGTTTAAGCAGCGTATGTTAAATTCCCTAAAAAACTAATAAAGCTAAAAAATAGCCGGTTGGTTATATGGCTTAAATCTCAGTAGCGGCTTAACTTCAAGCGAGCACTGAGACTAAGTCATTTGATCAACAGGTTTAGATTTCACCTAAGGGATTACTATGCTGAAACGTCACCACTTAACAACGTTTACTTGTGGGATTGCAAATACGTTAAAACAAGCGACAGTGCTTGTTGGATTATCAGGGTTGCTGATCAGTGGCATGGTCAATGCCACGACGCCATTTACAACGCCTGGTGATGTCACGATTAATCCGATTGGTGGTGTGAACTACAATATCCCAATAGACGTACCAGTAGGTACGGCTGGGATGGAGCCAAAAATCAGCATTTCCTACACGGGTGGTGCAGGTAATGGCATGATGGGTCTGGGCTTTGGTATCACAGGCCTGCCGCAGATATCTCGCTGCAGTAAAGCCAAGCATCTGGATGGTGTTAGCAGCGTCATAGACTTTAGTAAGAACGATCGTTTCTGTCTGGATGGACAGCGTTTGTTCGCCACTAGCGACCAAGCACAAGCGGATGGTACCCACAAAACTACGAGTGCTTACGGTAAAAACCTCACAGAATACCGCACAGAGCAAGCCAATTTCTCAAAAATCATCTCTTACGGACAGACTGCTAATGCAGATGGCACCACCGCCCCGCATTATTTCAAAGTATGGACCAAATCAGGTCAAATCTTCCGTTTTGGCTATACTGCAGACTCAAGAGCTAATATCCAAACTGGTGGCGACATTCCCGCTCGCCTTAAGAGTAAAGATTTAGTGCGTGTCTGGGCTGTGGATCAAATCAGTGACACCGTCGGCAACTATATCAATGTTGAATACACGGACGATGGCAGCTTCAGCAATGCTGGTCTAGAAGGAGGTAATAGCGAAGTCTATATCAGTCGCATCAACTACACAGGTAATACACGTGCAAGCACCCTGCCATATGCTTCCGTTAGGTTTGAGTATGAAGGGCGTGCAGATACAAAGGATAAAGACTATCTTGCTGGCACGGAGGTTAAAAAAACAAAGCGTCTTAAAACGATCAAAACCTACTACCAAGAGAACCTAGTAAAGCAATATAAGCTAACTTATCGTAATGACGGAGCATACTCGCATGAAGACGATTATGACAAAAACGGCACTTTGCTCTCGAAAGTAGAAGAATGTGATGCTAGCAATATCTGCTTGGAGCCTACTGAGTTTGGCTGGGAAATTGGAGAAGAGTATCACTTAAGTAGTGACGGAGATCTGACGCTGTTTCACAACGGTCAGACCGATAAGCTACCCAGTACTGCCGCCTTAGATACCGCCTTTGATGTGATTGCGGTAGGCGACGTTAATGGAGATGGCTTACAAGATATTTTATATTTGGATCATTTGTATGATGACAATGCTGGGAATCAATCTGCTTGGTATTACCTGGGGATCAATACTGGCAGTGGCTTTGTGAAGCAAGGCGAAGCGCTGGAGTGGGTCGGGCGTAGTTGCGCAAAATACGGTGTCAGATTATACACTCAAGAATGTCTATATTACAGCTATTGGGATGTGATGCCCCATTTAGCGGATGTAAATGACGATGGCATGGCAGATCTGGTTTATGGAGAAACGCTGAGTGTACCATCGAAAGTCCTGGTGCGCTTATCGACGGGTAATGGTTTTGGCACTGAGCAAACCTGGATGGCGGGTAAAGAAGTGGTTGCAGTTGGCGATTACGATGGTGACTACAGAGCAGATATTGTATTCGAAGATAGCGTCACTCAAACTGCAACTCAAACCACAAGAACACTGGGGCTGGCCAAGTCTGATGGGACAAAGTTTGTAAATCAACATGTAAACCTTGGCACACAACACTATGTCTGCATCAAACCAAATTATCTACCTATCGGGGGTATCGATCAACATAATCCATGTAATGCAGCAAACTATCGTGGTCCTAGCGAACGTGTCTTTTTAGCCGATGTGAATGGTGATGGACGCGCTGATCTCATCAAGGACGGCTTAATTAAACGGTCAGTGGTCTCAGACTCTGGTGCGGTGTCATTCGGCGCAGATGAGAACTGGTTTAAAAACTATGTCACAGGTGGCAATAGTGTTATTAACATTGCCGACCACAATAATGATGGTAAAGCCGATGTTGTTTACCATCGTATGAATAGCAATGGCAGTGCTTACTTCTTAGGAATCTCAACCAACGAAAACTTCGAAGATGCCAACGATATTTATGTTAACGCAAATAATGGCATGGGTGCTTCATGTTCACTAAGAGCCATGGGTGCTTGTGTGGGAGGCTGGCAACCTTACAATAAAGGCGCTTTCGTCTACGACTTCAACAACGATGGTCAAGGCGATTTTTTTAGAAACAAATACTATGCTGAAGGCATCAGCTTGCGACCAGATCGTTTACAAACGATTACGCAAGGCTTTGCGAATAAAATCACGTTATATTATGGCAAGCTATCAGGTAGTTTAGGCGTTTACCAGACTTATGAGACAGATCAAGGCGTCTCCGGCGTTGATGCCACCTATCCTAATATGGATATTCTGCAGAATTCCAGCCAGGAGGTAGTAACCGCGATTGCGCGTAGCAGTGGTTTAGAAGGCACAAATACAGATCATGTCACCACTTATTATCAATATGGCGGTGGTAAAACCAATGTAAAAGGACATGGCTTCTTAGGCTTCCGTTGGCAAAAGGAAACGCATGCTAACCACAAAAAGAACACCACTACGTATTTCATACAGCATGCGCCGTATATTGGCATTCCATTCCAGACAGAGATGCGTTTAGAGAACGGAACATTGGTCGGGAGAACGGATAAGACCTATACACAAACCCTTTTACCGATTAGTACCTCTAAGACCAAATACCCGCACCTGCAAAAGCTGACAGAATACGGTTTTAAACAAAACGGCGAATTACTGACACGCACAGTAACGAGCAATACTTATGATGACTTTGGAAACGTGACCAAGGTGACCGTACAAACAGGGGACGTCAATGCGGGCGGTAGTGTGAGTAACCCAGCCGGTATTAGCATAAGTAACGTGCATACCAAGACAACCACCAATACCTTCTACAACAACCCAGGACAATACAATACCGTCGGTAGTAATAAGTGGATACTCGGTCGTTTAATCCGTTCAACAGTCACCAGCACAAACAGCACCGTATTGCCAACAGTGGCTGCGATGCCAGGTCAAGACCACTCACCGGCCACACCAGCGGTAGACATTCTCAATGAGGCTGAGCAGCCGAATGAAGCGCCAACAGTGACCGTCAGTGCCAGTGATACTTCACCTGCAGTAGACGACGACATTATTTTAACAGCGATAGCGACGGATGCTGACGGCAGTATCAAGCAGGTTGACTTTATGGTGAATGGACTTGTTGTTGGTACAGATACCGCGCCAGACACAGGCACAAATACTTATCGAGTTGCGTGGAAAGTAACGAGCGGCAACAGCGTATTAACCGCCAAAGCGACTGACAATGACGATGCTGTGACTACCAGTAGCGGCCTTGGTTTAACCGTGACCGCCGCGAATACAGCAAACGCGAAGCCAACAGTGACCGCTGCGGTCAGCAACAGCAATCCATCAGTAGACGATGTGGTCACCTTAACAGCGACAGCCGCTGACAGTGATGGCACAGTTGCCAAAGTTGAGTTCCTGGTTGATAACGTTGTCGTGAATACAGACATAGCAGCACCCTACAGCTACGATTGGACAGCAACAGCAGGGACACACACCATTGTTACCAGAGCCACAGACAATGACAATGCGGTTACCAACAGTAGCAATGTGAGTGTGACAGTTGCCGCCTCAGGTAACAATGACAACAACGGTACCGTTGAGCTTCTCTCCCAAGGCAAGCCGACGGAGCAATCCAGTGAATGGTCAGGCTTACCGATGTCAGTAGCATCAGAGCTAGCAGTCGATGGCGATCACACCACCCAATTGCAATGGAATAACACCAACAGTGTGACGCATACCGCCAACGAAGCGAATGCGTGGTGGCAAGTTGATCTTGGGCAAGAGGCCTCGATCGATCGAGTTAAGGTCTGGAACCGCTCAGATCACTCCGACCCACTCTCCAACGTCTACATCTTTGTATCAGAAACCGACATGCGTGGCAGAAGCTATGCAGACATCAAAGCTGACAGCAGTATCAAGCAACACTATCACGCAGGACAGATGGGTGTTGCTCCAGATTACACCCAAGAAGTCAGTATGGATGGCTTTGCAGGACGCTATGTACGGATACAGCTCGCCGGTACCAACCAGCTGACGTTAGCCGAAGTCGAAGTCTACGGTAGCACAGGTGGAAGCAGCTCAGGTGGTAGCACAACCCCAAGCAACACACCACCAACGGTCAGCGTGACTGCCAGCAACACCAGCCCAACCGACGGTGATACGGTGACGCTAACCGCCACCGCAGCCGACAGTGATGGCAGCATTAGCAAGGTAGAGTTCCTGGTTGATAACGTTGTGGTCAATACTGATACCACAGCACCATACAGCTACAACTGGACAGCTGCAGAAGGTACACACACTGTTATTGCCAGAGCGACGGACAATGACAGTGCTGTGACTAACAGTAGCAGTGTCAGTGTGACAGTCGCCGCTTCAGCAGGGAATGATAACAACGACAACAACAGTGGCACTGTAGAACTACTATCACAAGGCAAGCCAGCGACGCAGTCAACCACACTAACGGGTTATGGTGTGACACCATCTGCGGACAAAGCGGTTGATGGCAACACCTCAGGTCTTTGGACAGGTAACGATGCAACTCAGTCAATGACACACACTGCCTCAGATACCGAGAATGAGCCTTGGTGGCAAGTTGACTTAGGCCAAAGCTCCAGTATTGAGCGCGTCAAAGTATGGAACCGTACAGACTGTTGTTCAGACCGCTTGCAATACTTCTACATCTTCGTGTCAGACAACGACATGACAGGTAAGACAGTACAGGAGCTGCTCAGTGACAGCACGGTAACAGCCGAGCATGTCAATGAAAACCTCTGGAATGTTGAATCAAAAGAAGTGGTGTTAACCAATGCACAAGGTCGCTACATCAAGATCCAACGTGCAGGCGTAGGCATTCTGACACTGGCCGAAGTTGAAGTCTTCGGTATCGCTGGCGGTAGTAGCGGCAGTGGTAATACAGGCTCAGGCAGTGGTGGCGATACCACCCCACCAGCGAATCAACCGCCAACCGTTGCTTTAGAATCACCAGCCGATGGCTCCAGCAGCGTTGAAGGTAATCCGATTACCCTCACCGCTGTGGCTGGTGACAACGACGGAACCGTTACCAGTGTCGCGTTCTACAGTGGCGCACAGCAACTGGGTAGTGATACCACTGCACCGTATAGCGTCACCTGGAACAATGTAGCTGTCGGTAGCCATAGCATTACTGCTGTTGCCACCGATGACACGGGAGCAACGGTCACATCCGCCGCGCACACCATCAATGTGACCGCAGACACCAGTAATAACAGTGGTGGCTCCACCCTCTACTCAGAAGACTTCAGTGGCGCAACGCACTCACTAACTGTCTGGGGAGGTGTGCAAGTCACAGGCTTAGGTACCTCAACAGGCAAAGTCCTGCTGGAAAACTTCAACCAGGCTAACCAAAACTGGCCAGGTTACCGCTCAGCACAGACCTTTGACTACGTCGTCGGACAAATCTTCCGAGCCGAAGTGACCACAGGCGGCCTCTCAGGTCTGGACGGCAAAGTCTTTATTGAAGGGCAGAAACCAGACGGCACCAGTGTACAGCTACGCGCCAACTTTGGTTCAGGTGGCTTCAGCTCACACTATGTCGACAACGGCTGGCATTGGGGTGTGGGTAACGCCGTCAAAGCCAACACCACCTATATCGTTGAGATCGAGATGACAGCCAATGGCCCAACGCTTTATGTCCACGAACAAGGTGCCGCCCGAGGCAGCAGCATGATCCGAGAAGCCAACGGAGGCGCCTGGACCAACTTCCAGTTACGTGGAGAAGGTTACCAAGGACCTAGTGTTGGCGGCACCACGCAACTGAGTGTAGATAACTTAACGATTTCACAGCCATAAGGGAGGAGAGAGTGATGCAAGGTAACGACAAAACAAACACAGCGCTAACACAAACTCCAACAGAGGCAGCAGTAGTGAATAAGGCATTGGAAAGTCACATGACAAGCACAGTAAAACAGTCGATCTGGTTGAAGGCATTCACAGCCATTCTGGTACTGACCATGGGCATGGTCGGGCAGGTGCAGGCCGATACGCAGACGCGCATCTCTGCGTTTGTCTACAATGCTGATGGTTTGTTAACCAAAGAGATTATTGAGCCAGATAATTCCAATCTGTGTTTGGTAAAAGTGTACACATACGATACCTTTGGTAATCAAAAGACAGTCACCACAAGAAACTGTAATGGCAGCGCGGGTACACACAGTGGCATCAATAGTGAAGCAGCGATGCCAACAGGGGATGCAAAGATCAAAGGGTTGGCTGGTTGGAAGGATACAACTGGTCAGTGGAAGAATGTTGCCTTTATCGCTGACTCTGGCTTTACTACGACCACCAATTACGATGCTATAGGTCGCTTCGCAACAAGCAGTAGCAATGCTGCAGGCCATTCAGAAAGCTATACCTATAGCTATCGCCTCGGTGTACGTCTATCCTTAACTGGCCCCAATAGCTTAACGACCTCCTGGACGTATGATGGTTTTGGTCGAGAAATCAAAGAAACGCGTGCGGATGATACCACGACCACCACGACCTATGCCAAGTGTACGACGGGTTGCCCAACCATTAACACCGCAGTTGCCAAATACACCATTAAAACCACCACGACAGGTGCACCATATAGCAAGGCTTACTTTGACAAACTTGGTCGCGCAATCAAGAGTGAGACACAAGACATTAACAGTGCGGTGATCAATAGCGAAACCTGGTATGACCAAGTAGGGCATCAGATTAAAGAGTCACTACCTTATAAAACAGGCACGACCAAATACTACACTGAAACAACATACGATGATTTAGACCGGGTTACTTCAGTCAAAGAGCCGAATGGTGATACATCGATCACGACTTACGATGGTTTTAGAACCACCATGAAAAATCCTAACGATCAGCATCGCTATGATACCCATGACAATCAAGGCAAACTGGTCGAAGTCGAAGATGCTTTCCACAAAGTGCTTAAGATGGAATACGACGCCTATGGCAATCTAGTGAAGACCAAAGATGCGAAGGAAAATGAAACCGTCATTGCCTATGACAAGGCAGGTCGTAAAATCCGCATGGCGGATTCCGATCAAGGGGTGATTGAGTATCGCTACAATGCCTTAGGTCAGCTTGTCTATCAACGTGACTCTAGATTAAATGAAACCAAGCTTCACTACGACAAGCTTGGCCGTCAGGCCAAGCGTGAAGAAGATGGGTTAACCAGTGAGTGGTTCTATGACACCTGTGACAGTACCCATAACCCAGGCGGTAAATGTAAAGGCAAGCTCACCTTTGAAAGAACGGACAATGGACTTGACCGTGTGTACATGTTCGATACGCTTGGTCGAGCAACAGGCGAGTTAAACGACTATACCCAAGAAACCCTGCATGACTACGGCATCACCAAGCTTTATGACAGTGCAGGGCGTGTATCCAGCATTGCCTATCCACAAGCAGGCAATGGCACACCATTAAACACTTACTACACTTATTCCTCAACGGGGATACTGAACAAAGTGGCAGAAGGCACCGCTCAAACAGCGATTTGGACCGCAGGCGTGACCGATAGCGCTGGTCGATTAAAAACCTATACCAATGGTAACGGCGTTGTGGATACGACCAATTACAACGCACAAACAGGTCGTATTGACTCAGTTCAATCACAAAAAGCTGGATCAGCGAATCTTGTCTTACAAAACTACAGCTATGACAAAGCTGGCAATCTCACCAAGACGATTGATAGCGTGACAAGTCTGACCGATGTCTTTGGGTACGATGCTCTCAACAGGTTGACCTCTGCAACAGCTACTGGTGGTGGGCAGATAACCACGCAGACCATGACGTATAACAGTATTGGTAACATTACCAAGAAAACTTATAAAACGTCTGGCTACAACAACCTTGATGAAAATTACAAGCTGGATTACCTCTATGCCAGCTATAACCACGCGTTGGGTAAGGTGCGAGCACATGCTGTTTCCAGTGTCAGCAAAACAGTTATTAGTGGTGATATACAAGCCGCAACGTACCATTACAGCTATGACGCCAATGGTAATCAGGCTTACACTACAGATCAAAACAACAAAATCATTCGTGCGATCAGCTGGACAAGCTGGAATATGCCAGACTACATCAATGGTTCAGGTCATAACACGCCTGATGGCATCGGCAGTAGCAAATTCACATTTAAATACAACGCCAGTCATGAGCGAGCGTATCAAGAGTTACCAGACGGCACTAAGATCTACAACGTCAGTCCGCGTATTGACTCAGGCATTCATGTAGAGCGCCGCGAAAAGCCAGACGGCAGCATCAAGATGGCCTATTCGCTCTACGCTGGCAGCTATCCGATAGGGCAGCGTGTTCATCACCGCAATAGTGCAGGTGCGTTAGAAAGCACCACTACGACCTACTATCACAAAGACCGTTTAGGTTCGATACTGGTGACTACTGACTCAACGGGTAACCTGGTTGACCGCCGTAGTTATGATGCTTGGGGTAAACGTCGTAATACCAATGGTACCGAAGCGGCACGCTCAAGCAATACAGGTGAAGTGCGTCATGGCTTTACAGGTCATGAAGAGCTTAACGAAGCGGGTCTGGTACACATGAATGGTCGCGTGTATGACCCAATGATTGGCCGATTCTTAAGTCCTGATCCGCAGGTGCAATACCCTGAGTTGATGCAGAACTACAACCGTTACTCCTACATCAACAACAGTCCTTTGAGATCGACTGACCCGAGTGGTTATGGTTTCTTTGATGATTTCTTTGCACAGCTTGGCAGTATGTTTGGGGCGAATCCTGTGTTGAGGATTGGGGTCAGTGTTGCAATGGTTTACTTTGCGCCCGTACAAGTATTTGGTATTACCAAAGCTGCTATGCCAATTGCTTCAGGAGCAGTCAATGGTGCTGCCGCTGGGGCGATTACTTCGGGGGGTAACTTAAGAGCAACCATTGCAGGGGGTATCTCTGGAGCTGCGTTCTCTTGGGCTGGTACACAAGGCACTTGGGCATTAGATTCATATCGATTAGCTGCGCATGGTGCTGCTGGTTGTGTTAGTGCTGCTGCAGGAGGTGGTAACTGTGCTACTGGTGCGGTATCAGCGGTGGCTAGTAAATATGCAACAGGAAGTATTCCTAGTGGTGTAGATGGTTGGAGTGATGGAGCAAGGTTTACTGCAACTGTTGTAACCGGAGGTACTGCATCCGTCTTGGGAGGAGGTAAGTTTGCGAATGGGGCTCAGTCTGCTGCTTTTGCCTTTATATTAAATGCCTGCAGTGCAGGTAAGTGCTGGACAACTGCTAGAGAAAGGGAGTTGTTATATAAGAGCGGGTATGATGCATACTATACAGAATCTTGCTCAGGTGGAGATTTAGTTGCTTGTGCATACGGTGATATTGCTAGAGGTAAAAGTGACATCGCTCGATTTACAACAAATCGCTTACAAAGTGCGGCACTAGACGAAAGAGGTAAGCCATTGTCTAAATCTGAATTAAATCAAATTCGATATAAACTTGCAGTTAATCATGCAAATTTGTTAGGTAGTAGTAAGGATACTGCTGTACAGCCAGATTCTAAGCTCGAGACTAAGAGTCACTGGAGTGTATTGGCTCAGCATGGAATTTCGAGCCCCTCAGCATTTGGAGGAACTCCATTAGGGGCAATTCATTTACTTATTGGTCCTTGGTTTACAGAAAGCTATAATAACAGTCTCTTATTTAAAGGGAGAGGGTGGTGTCCTGGATGCAAATGAGTAAGTTAATTAAAGGATTGTTAATTGTCGAAGCCTGTGTATTTATTGCGCCAGCCGTAGTGGTGTTAGTTGCAGGGGCTCCAGTTATGATGGCTTTTTATGCGCAGTCTAAAGATGTTTCGCAATCTGAGATGCTTATTGGTTATAGCATGGTTTTAAGTGCAATTTATGCAATCTATGTTCTTATAAGTTTGATTGATAAGACTTATAAATGCCAAAAATTTAAGTACGATGTATATTTTTGGTTGGCAGCATTTTCAGGGTCGTATGCTGCTTTTAGCATGTATCAGGTGACTAATGTTATTACTACTCTGATTGTTGTACTCCCTCTTGTTGTCTTAGTTATACATTTTATTTTTCTTCAAAAGTCAATCCAAAACAAAAAAACCAGAAATCAATGAGGACAGACTCCATAGACCTTAAAAGATAAAACTGTATTTGGAACAACCCTAATTTCACCAATTAATATCAGCGAGCAGTCCATCTACAACTCATGTTGGTGCCCAGCAGATTTAACAAGGCGACCAAATCAGTATTTCATTTTGAAAAAGAAACCTATATTGCACAGATTTTATTTTTTATTGGCAACTGTTTGTGTATTTCTGACACAGATTACCTATTCTTCAGCACAGCCAGTGTTAAGCGGTCAATATAACTTGTATGCGCCAACAGTGATTGGCAATACCCTTTGGGTAGGTGGATGGAAAACACCTGGTCAGACAGAGGACGCGATCTATGTCAGTCATTATAATGATGAGCATTGGAGCGCACCAACATTAGTGCTTAGCAAGCCGGGATGGTCTTTCAATGACCCTACGGTGATTGTGCCACCGTCTACAGAGGGTGTTGATCGATCGGGTTGGCTTTATATGTATTACACCGCATTGCCTGGCTCTTGTAAAAGAGACCCCAGTGTCTGTATGCATACAAATAATATAGTCGGTTTTGCATCATCGGTTGATGGCGGTAAACACTGGAAAAACCATGGTGTGATTATTCAAAAAAATAATGGAATGAATAATTGCGGGGCATGGGCACCCTCAGCGGTAGTTGATGATGGGCAGATTCATTTATATTTCCATGCCGCAATCATTGATTGTCCAACCAATCGACTCAACAATATTTATAGGTATACACTTGATGCAACTGGTTGGCAGATTGTAGATCGCCAACATACCACAATGCCAGTCCCCAGTGCTATCTTTGTCAACGTGGATGTTGCCAAAACTAATGATGGCAAATACACCATGCTTGCCAACAGTATTGGCGGCACTGACATTCTTCAAAAGGTTTACCGATTTGTTTCAAATGATGGTGTTGTTTTTAATGTTCCTAAAGATAACCCAAGTAATGCACCAATTATTTCGTCGCCCAACCGTTATCTACTCACGCCACACTTGTCCATAGGCGGAGGGGCTAATCAGGAGGAATTGACCATTTGGTATGGCACCACACCTGATTTGTCTAATCTATCGGCTTCGACAGAAGTGCATAAGCGCACATTGACGCCGTAAACAGAAGTTATTCTTTGATAGCTAAGGAGTTTTGGGGTGATCCGCAGCTTGGTCGCCGATTGTTTCTATTTTAATCATTGTCAATTCTGAATTAAGCCAGTTTTATCGATTACTATTGAATATCAGACTGCCTTCCTATATGCGATATTGTGATGAACTTATAGATTGATATGAGCTACGTAAACGTAGTGAATTTTAGGCAATGCAATTTGAAATCAGGGCTTATCAGAATAATGGTGACACCACGCAATTGGTGGTGGAAGCAGAGAGTGAATCTGCTGCCAAACAACAAGCCAAACTAAAAGGCTTGGTGCCACTGAGCATCAAGCCCATTGAGGCAAATAAGCCCTTAAGCAAAACAAAAAAAGGACATTTTGAGCTGACCTTGTTCAGCCATGAGTTATTGCTATTGCTAAAAGCAGGCTTAAGCCTGTTAGACTCGATAGAAACACTCTCAGAAAAAGAATCCAACACCACCACAAAAGTGGTGTTGGATAATCTCAAACAAGCCTTGTACGAAGGCTTGCCACTCTCCGCTGCTTTAGCGCGTGATCCTGTCAATTTTGATGATTTATACGTGGCAATGGTCAAATCCTCCGAAAAAACGGGTGATCTACCAGCCTCCTTAGGCCGCTATATCGATTATCAGGTACAAGTCAATTTAGTGCGTAAAAAAATCGTCAGTGCATCGATTTATCCAAGTTTATTACTGATTGTTGGCGGTGCCGTGATTGGTTTTTTACTTCTCTACGTCGTCCCAAAATTCAGTGCCATCTATGAAGGCAAGGGTGATGATTTACCGATTCTGTCACGCTGGTTATTAGAATGGGGCGCGATGATGTCTGACTATACTGTTGAAGCGATGAGTGGTGCTGTTGGCTTTGTGATTCTCGTTGCTTTTTTACTCAGTAGGCCGTTTGTCCGCAGGCTATTATTTAGCCGTTTGCTTGGGCTGCGCTTTCTCGCGGACAAATTCAAACTCTATCAATTAGCACGCTTTTACCGCACCGCAGGCATGTTGTTAAAAGGCGGTATCCCGATTATGTCGATGTTTGAGATGGTGTCGGATTTACTGAAGTTTGACTTGAGCAAACAATTAGCCATGGCCAGTCAAGACATTCAGGATGGCATGCCGATGTCGGTGGCGATGGAAAAGCACCAACTGACCACGCCTGTTGCTGTACGCATGATGCGCGTGGGTGAAAAAAGCGGCCAGATGGGACAGATGTTAGAAAACATTGGTGACTTTTACGACGATGAAATTGCACGCTGGGTCGATTGGTTTACCAAATTGTTTGAACCCATATTAATGACGCTGATCGGCATCGTGGTCGGTCTGGTCGTGGTGTTGATGTATATGCCGATCTTTGATCTGGCTGGCAGTATTCAGTAGGGGTATTGACTATGTTAACCCATCGTTTACTGGCACAAACCAAAAGGCTTGCGGATAAGACCGATAAAACGGTCTTTGAAACCTTGCGTGCGCATGCTGGCTTGAATGAAGAGTCATTGGCGAAAGGGCTGGCCACCATTTGGCAGTTCCAATATCTGGACATGAATACCTTGCATGCATTGGCGGTCCAGTTGGATGACATTCCTTATGTCGAGGCCATTAAAAAACCTTGTGTGGTATTAAAGTTTGATGATGATCGCTATTTAGTGGTGATTGATGATCCATTTAATGCGGACTTGCAAGAGTGGATCACCGCACGGGTGACGCATGATTTTGAATTTGCCATTGCTTCAACCAGCAATATTCTGGCGCTACTTAAAAAGCATGAAGAAAATATGTTTGCCATGCAAGAGATGGTGTCCGATGGCGAGCTGCAGATTAACCCAGATGACACGATTACTGACTTGTCGCTGGTGTCGATTGATGCGGATCAAAGCCAGGTGGTTAAGCTGGTGAACTCTACCTTGTACGATGCGTTAAAAGCGCATGCCAGTGATATCCATTTAGAAGTGGATGGCAGAGGTTTGGTGATTAAATATCGCTTGGATGGCGTATTGGAAGTCATTGCCAACCTGGATGGCGTGGCTTTGGCGGAGCAAGTGATTTCCCGTATCAAGATTATGTCTGAGTTAGACATTGCCGAACGACGTGTGCCACAGGACGGTCGCTTTAAAGTGTCGATTCAAAACCGGGAAGTGGATTTCCGGGTGTCTATTATGCCCAGTGTGTTTGGTGAGGATGCTGTGTTAAGGGTGCTGGATCGCAGTACGATCACCTCACAAGTGAAACAGCTGAGCTTAGAACAGCTAGGCTTTGATCCGCAGACCATCCACGCCATCCGCAAGATGGTATTAGAACCGTATGGCATGGTGCTGGTGACTGGTCCGACGGGTAGTGGTAAAACTACAACCTTGTATGCGGGAATTTCTGAAACCAATAATGGTAAAGACAAGATCATTACCATTGAAGATCCGGTTGAGTATCAATTGCCAGGTGTCTTACAAATCCCCGTGAATGAAAAAAAAGGGCTCACCTTTGCTAAAGGGTTACGTTCCATTCTGCGCCATGATCCAGACAAGATTATGGTGGGTGAAATCCGCGATGCCGACACGGCGCAAATTGCGATTCAATCTGCCTTGACTGGGCATTTAGTCTTCACAACCGTTCATGCCAATAATGTGTTTGATGTGTTAAGCCGTTTTACCCATATGGGGGTGGATGCGTATAGCTTTGTTTCTGCCCTAAACGGGATTGTTTCCCAACGTTTGGTGCGTCTTATTTGTAGCCATTGTAAGATCGATGATCACCCAAGTGAACAGCTGTTAAAAGACTCTGGTATTCCTGCAAATAAAGTACAGGACTATGCCTTTAAAATTGGGGCTGGCTGCGGTGAGTGTCGCGGGACAGGTTATAAAGGCCGCCGCGCCATTGCCGAGATATTGGACTTGAATGATGAGATACGCGAAGCGATCATTAAAAAATCCGCCATGAAAACCATTAAATCCCTAGCCACTAAAAATGGTACGCGCTATTTGCGCGAAGTGGCGTTAACGCTGGTTGCCTCAGGCGAGACCAGTTTAGAAGAGATTAACCGTGTTACCTTTGTCGACTAAAAGTTTGCAGATCTATTTAGACCCCAACTACATTGCTGTGGTGCAATTTGGTGGTTTATTCCGTCGCAAGGTATTAGAGCGTAATGTGATTCGTTTTGACCACTCCTCACGCGAAAAGCGAAATAAAAATCTAAAAGAAAAGCTCACTAAGTTACTATCGAATTCTGCCTATCGCGGTAATCGTGCGTCGGTGATTTTATCCAGCTATTTTACCCGTCAACGGATTGCCCAATGGCATGACAGTCTTTCTGAGGAAGATCAAAAAACCATCATGCAAGATCAGTTGATGGAGTTGTATGGCTTAAAAGAAAACACCTTTGAAGTGTTCTTATCGCATGCTGGCTATCAGCAAAACCGTCTGGCGTTCTCATTTAATAAAGAGCTGTTGGAAGTGGTCGCAGAGGGGTGTCGCGAATTCAATATTCATTTGCGCACAGTAACGCCTTACTTTGCCTTAATGGTGAATTATTGGCATCAGTTAATCGCACCGAATGCCTGGTTGATTATCAAAGAAGACTTCTTCTTCCATGTGGCGAAGATACAAAACCGCAACTGGGTGCATATTCGAACTTATCCGTTAAAGGAGCAGGAAGAAGTTGAGCTCATTAAAACTTACTCACGTGAGTTATTGCATCAGGGAATAGAAGATGATTACCAGGTGTATGTGAATGCCGATGCGACCTTGCAAAAAGCACTTGGGTTTGTCTTGCGTCCGAACCAGTCTTTACAGGTGTTGGAAAACACACATTTAAAAGACTTTAAACCAAACCTGGCCTTTGCAGCCTATTGTTGAGGTGAAGATGCGACACATACAACGCCTCGACTTTCCTTACGAACCCAAGCCAGGCTGGCTTAGCCTGTTGTTTCTACTATTGGCGCTGGCAGCGCTGGCGTTTACAGCTTATTGGGCTTATCA
>SPJK01019525.1_pt1 | contig 16972 bp, 18 predicted proteins | sample 3741771 | NCBI WGS metagenome assembly SPJK01 (sample SAMN10925997, study PRJNA522277) | cold seep metagenome | isolation source: Elba SIP-enriched marine methane seep metagenome, extraction at timepoint T2 | place: Italy: coast of Elba, Mediterranean Sea
ACGCCCAGCACGAGGATCTCGCTCATGAACTTACCAATCTGGCGCGGCGGAAAGTTGACGACAGCCATAACCTGCCGCCCCACCAGCGTCTCAGGCGTGTAATGCTTGGTGATCTGCGCCGAGCTTTTCTTGACCCCAAGATCGCCCCCGAAATCGACTTTGAGCTTAATCGCAGGCTTGCGCGCCTCTGGATAGAGCTCCGCTTCGACGATCTCGCCTACGCGAATGTCGAGCTTGAGAAAATCGTCAAAGGTGATCATGTCAGTCACGGCCAAGCTCCTTCGAGCGGGTTGTCGCAGCCTCAACCGTCTTGGCGATCAAGGGGCTGAGACCTGCGCTCGTCTCCATGAGCACCTCCAGACCAGCCTGCGTTGTTCCATTTGGAGAGGTCACGTTGACGCGCAATTGCTCCGGTGTGTCTTCAGCTTGCATCGCCAGCGCGCCCGCGCCAGCCACGGTGGATTTCGCAAGCTGCATCGCCAATTCTGGGGACAGCCCCTGCGCCACACCAGCCGCCGCCATCGCGTCGATCATATAGAACACGTAAGCGGGACCAGAGCCGGACACGCCTGTCACTGCATCCATTTCCGCTTCGCTCTCTAGTCGGACCACCTGTCCAACGGCGCTCAGTAGGTGTTCGGCGAGGTCCAGGTCCGCAGGCCCTGTATTCGCGTTGCCGATAATGGCCGTGATCCCCTGCCCGACCGCAGCAGGCGTATTGGGCATGGCGCGCACCATTTTCGTGTCAGCGCCCAGCGCCGCTTCAAACGTCGCAATAGAAGTGCCCGCCGCAACGGAAAGAACCACACAGTTCTCCTTGGGCAGGCTGGCGAGCGCCGGCAGTGCTTCGCCCATCATTTGAGGTTTCACCGCAATCAACACGACCGCAGGGTCATCCGGTAGACCGGCGTTGATGTGAACGCCGGTGCCTTTGAGCCAATCAGAGGGGTATGGGTCGAGCACCCAAACAGATGTGGCCGGCAGGCCGCCGGACAACCATCCCGCCAACATGGCCGATCCCATCTTGCCGCATCCCAGCAGCACGAGGCCGCGATCGGCCACTGCGTCTTGTGTCATGATGACCCCCAATATTGCTCTTGGGGGAAGTGTTACGCGCGCCCGTAAGCCTCTGCAATGGCGACTTGCAGCGCATCTTTTGCGGAGCGTTCGCCCCACACAACCAGCTGGAATGCCGGGTAATAGCGCTCTGCGCTGAGCACCGCCGCGTTGATCATCGTGTCGATCTGTTCCGGGCTCGCCATTTGGCCGCCAGCCAGAACCAAGCCATAGCGATAGACCATGAGCTGTTGCTCTTCCCAATAGGTAAACGCGCCCGCCCAACACCGATCATTGATCGCATTCAGCGCTTCATGCAAACGCGGCAGCGCTTCTTTGGGCGGTTCCATTTCGAATGTGCAGATGAGACGGAGCGTTTCGTCATAGCCAGACCAGGCCAAGGTGATGGAATAGGTGCGCCACTGGCCCTCGACGGCCATGGCGATCTGGTCATCATGAATCCGGTCAAATTCCCAATCATGATGCGCAGCTAGGGTTTCCACCATATCTATCGGGTGGAGGTCCTCTTCCATGTAATGCTCTAAGCTTGCCATGCGTGTCGCCCCTTCTTCTCCGCGTCGCCAATTGGGCGTGCCGCGCTGCTCACGTTATGTCCCGAGGACCGGCGCTCATGGCGCAGCGCCCGGGTGCCTGTAAGGGGCGGCTTTTGATGCCGTCTCCCTGCAAATACCGTGAGGGTTGAGCCGGACTCTGTAAAGCGATAAGTTGGGGATAACCACAAATACTTGTGGGTAAAGCAAAGCCCACCCCTAGATGGGGCGGGCCTTAGGATAGTTTTTCGACAAGCCTTCCTGAAATCGAGCGGATTCAGATGGCCCAGCGTCGAGACGTCTTAATCATTTGCTTGCTTTGGAAGCCGCAGCTTCCAGCGCATCGAGACGGGCTTTGAGCGCCTCATTCTCTTCGCGTGCTTTTTGCGCCATCGCGCGGACCGCGTCGAATTCTTCGCGTGTGACGAAATCACGGTCTGCAAGCCAGCGATCGACAAGAGACGACATCGCGGTTTCCGCTTCGGTCTTCGCCCCTTGCGCGACGCCCATCGCATTGGTCATCAGCTGAGACAGGTCATCGAGCACTTTGTTCCGGGTCTGCATCGCAGCCTCCAATCTTTTCGCGCGGCCCCTCGCCGCCCTTTCCTTTGAGCGTTATATGGGTTTGAACAACATGGAACTCAAGGCGACAGGGCGACACGTCTCAGTCATATAGTTCGAGTAACGAGGCAGGTGACATGATTTTGGCAGCGGCGATTCCTTTCCCCCCCTTTTCCCCCGAGATTTTCTCAATCTCGCTGGGGAGTTTTGAATTCGCGCTACGCTGGTATGCGCTGGCCTATATCGCGGGCATTTTGATCGCGTGGCGCTTGGCGGCGATGACAGTAAAAGCGCTGCGCCTCTGGCCGAATGACACCCCACCTATGACCCCAGAACTGGTTGAAGAGCTGCTCACCTCGGTGATTTTAGGCGTCATCATCGGAGGCCGCCTTGGCTATGTGCTGTTCTATCAACCGGCATATTACCTGCAAAACCCGATAGAGATCTTGATGATCTGGCAGGGCGGCATGGCCTTTCATGGCGGGCTTTTGGGCGTGATCGGGGCTGGATTGTATTTCTGCGCAAAACAGAACGTCTCAAAACTGCAATGCGCGGACATGATGGCGCTGGCGACCGCGCCGGGGCTTTTGCTGGGGCGCTTTGCGAATTTCATCAATGCGGAGCTTTGGGGACGGCCCACAGATCTGCCTTGGGGCGTCATTTTTCCGGGACATGCGGCGCAATCTTGCGGCCAGCTCAGCGGGTTTTGTGCGCGGCATCCGTCACAACTTTATGAAGCGGTGCTTGAAGGACTGATCCTTGGAGCGCTTTTGTTGTTTCTGGCGTGGCAGCGCGGTTGGCTCAAAACACCGGGACGGATCGCCGGGCTGTTCTTTGCGGGATACGGAATGGCGCGCTTCTTTGTGGAGTTCTTTCGCCAACCCGACGCGCAATTTGTCACGGACACGAACCCGCTCGGGCTGGCGCTTCAGGTCGGAGGCTATGGGCTAACAATGGGACAATTGCTGTCGATTCCCATGCTGCTTCTGGGCCTGTTCCTCATGCGCGCGGCGATGAAGCGTGGCGAAGGACAGCCTGCGTGAGTGATCTGGAAGACACGCTCCGTGCGCAGATCCGGCTGAACGGACCGCTGACGATTGCCGATTACATGGGCACTTGCCTGTTTCACCCCGAGTTTGGTTATTATAGCACGCGCCTTCCCATCGGCCGAGCGGGCGACTTCGTCACTGCGCCGGAAATCAGTCAGATGTTCGGCGAGCTGTTGGGTCTGGCGTTGGCGCAAACCTGGATGGACCAAGGTGCCGCGCCGCGTGTGGCGCTGGTCGAATTGGGACCCGGACGCGGCACGCTAATTGCCGATGTGCTGCGCACGGCGCGCGCGGTTCCGGGGTTTTATGACGCGATTGAGGTGCATTTGATTGAGGCCTCGCCAACATTGAGCGCCAGTCAACACGAGGCTTTGACAGGGCAACAGGCCACATGGCACGACACGGTCGAGACGCTTCCAGACGACCTGCCCATCCTGGCCTTGGCCAATGAGTTCTTCGACGCGTTGCCGATCCGCCAGTTTGTCCGCGACGGGAGCGCATGGCGCGAACGTCAGGTCGGATTGGACGAGGATGCCCTCGCAATTGGTCTCTCCGCCGCCGCGCCGTTGAGCGCGCTGGAGCACCGGCTTCAGGACACCAAAGATGGGGACTTGGTGGAGATATGCACCGCCGCCTCGCCGATCATGCAGGCCTTGGCGCATCGGATTGAGGATAACGGGGGCGCGGCACTGATCTTTGACTATGGGGATTGGCGCGCTTTGGGAGACACGTTGCAAGCCTTGCGCGCGCATGAACCCGTTGATGTGCTGAGCGCACCGGGCACAGCCGATCTCACAGCGCATGTGGATTTCGAGGCCTTGGTCGCCGATCTTCCCGCCGCGTATACGCGCCTTGCCACGCAAGGCACGGTGCTCGAACGTCTCGGGATCACCGCGCGCGCGCAAGCCTTGGCGAAGGCGCTGAGCGGCCCGGCGCTGGAGACCCATATCGCGGCGCACCGCCGCTTGACGCATCCCGAAGAGATGGGCAGTTTGTTCAAGTCGATTGCGCTCTATCCGAGCCACGCCGCACCACCACCGGGATATGGAATATGATTTTGGAAATCCTTCACGCGAACGGCCTCGCGGGCACGCGGCACGGGTTTTTCACGCGAAAAGGCGGCGCGTCCTCGGGGATCTTTGAAGGTCTCAATTGTGGGGTCGGTTCCAGCGATCAAACGGAGATCGTCGCGATCAACCGCGCGCGTGTGGCCGAGGCCATGGACGTCGCCAAGGACGCGCTGGTTGGTGTGCATCAGGTCCACTCAGCCCATGCGGTCACGATCACCGGCACAGATTATGAGCGCCCCAAGGCGGATGCCATGGTGACGGCCACGCCCGGTATTACCCTTGGAATTCTGACCGCTGATTGCCAGCCTGTGCTTTTTAGCGACCCTGTCGCTGGCGTCGTTGGTGCGGCGCATGCTGGTTGGCGCGGCGCGCTTGATGGGGTGCTACGCCACACGGTTGAGGCGATGGAAGATCTTGCGGCCCAGCGCGCGCGGATCTGCGCGGCGATCGGCCCCTGCATTTCACAAGACGCCTATGAGGTTGGGCCGGAATTTCACGAGAGCTTTCTGAAAGAAGACGCCAGCTTTGCGCGTTTCTTCGCCCACGGTGTTGGGGACAAACACCAATTCGACCTGCCGGGCTTTGGCCTGCACATGCTGCGCGAGGCAGGTGTTGGCACGGCGGAGTGGACCGGTCATTGCACCTATTCCGACCCCGCGCGGTTCTATTCCTATCGCCGCACGACGCATAAAGGCGAGGCGGATTACGGTCGCCTCATCTCTGTTATTCGATTGTGAACAATCCGGGCCAAGCGTTCCGATTATCCAAAAACAACCGCAGGCCAGACACAGTCCCGCCCCAATCCGCCGCGATTAAGGTTGCCAATTGGTAAACAACGCCCCGGAAGGAGTGCCTTCATGTCAAAGACGACTACGCGGTTCATCGCATCTGTGATCAAAACCTCTGAGCAAGAGATGCCGCCGCTGCCCTTTCAGCGCGGTGCGCGGCGCGCAGCATTTATCGCGAAGCGCGCCAAAGAGACCGAGATTCGCAAAAGCGCGTAAGCTTTTGCCTCTAGCCCCGCTGTTGGGGTCCCGCCTTGCGCCGCGATTCGGCGCATCGCAGTAGTGTGTTTCGCCCCAGTTGGGGCATGATTGTGGCGGCACTGCCTCATTTGATCGAAACAGTGCGCGCGTTACCAGTGTGATTGGTACTGCAAAGGATCAAAATCCAACTAAATTTTGACACAACCTGGAAACCTGTGACACATCACGGTCAACAAATGACGTGAAGCACAGTCCTTCGGGTGTTGTCGGTGGGGGCCGGCACGGAAGTGACCTAGCTCTTTTAGTTAGGTAACGGCCATGGCTACCCATCTTACACCCGCTTTGCGGGCTGACGTGTCTTATTCGGTTCCGATCCCTAGTGATCGGTTTGCTCGGCGAAACGAGCGGTCTCAAAGCGCCACACCTCTCATGCGCAAATTTGAGATCGCTCGCTTGCTCCCCGATGGCAGTTCGCGAACCTCTCATCATCTCGCGCCTGCCACCCCTGTCTTCGAAGCGACCAGCGCAGCTTTTGCGCATGGCACGCTGATTACGACCCCGGACGGTCCGATCGCAGTCGAAGACCTCATTCCCGGTGATCTGATCAATGTACAAGATGGGCCCGCAAAGCCTGTGCTGTGGATCGGTTCCACCACCTATGTTCCTGCTCAAACCACCGCTGCCACGGCTCTCACACATCTCTCACGCGTCCTTCCGGACGCCTTTGGCAGTTCGATCCATGCTGGGGATCTTTTGCTCGGGCCAGCTGCGCGGCTCATTCAGTCGCGCAGCAGCTTGCAATCCGTTCTTGGTATTCGTGCGATTTTGACACCGATCCGGGATCTCGAGGACGGGTATTCGGTTTTGCGGATCACCCCGCCCAGCCCGGTCCGCTTGTATCACATCATGCTGGAGCAGCATTCGATCATATTTGCAGGCGGGCGCCCGGTGGAAAGTTATCACCCGGACGCAGGCACACGGAACATGCTCGGCACCAGCAGCCAAGCGCTGTTCCTCTCCTTCTTTCCGCAGCTCACCTCTTTCGATGATTTCGGGGAGCTGCGCACGCCGCGCATGTCGCAGGACATGTTGGATCGTTTGCTCTACGGGTCTTGACCCCGGTCGCACGTCAACCAGTTGAGGTTACGCGCTTCGGCTCAGGCGATCTTCCAGAACATCAAACGGCACGCCCGGCGCATCTTTGGCACCTCGAATGACGAGCGATGTTTTGACGCTCGCGACATTTGGCGTGGTCAAAAGGTCAGATGTCAGAAAGCTCTGGAAGGTGCTGAGATCTGGCGCGACGCATTTCAGGATGAAATCCACTTCGCCATTGAGCATGTGACATTCACGCACGAGCGGCCATTGACGGCATTGCTCTTCGAAAGCACTGAGATCAACTTCCGCCTGACTTTGCAGACCAACCATCGCGAAGACCTGCACTTCAAAGCCCAGCTCACGTGCGTCGACATCCGCATGATAGCCTTTGATAAAGCCCTGCTCTTCCAGCGTGCGCACCCGGCGCAGGCAAGGCGGCGCGGAGATTCCAACCCGTTTGGCCAGCTCCACATTGGTCATGCGTCCGTCGGCTTGAAGCTCGGCGAGTATTTTTCGATCAATCGGGTCGAGGCGCGTTCCCGCCATGCTGTCCTCCGGGCTTGGGTGGCTTGATTCTAACCCAAACACAGACCCTTGCGCAACAATGTTTCAAGTTAGCGCAAGAAAATTATGCAATCAGTGAAGCGCGTCGCACAGAGAGGCCGCGAGGAGGCCGCGCGCTCACGAGCACGTGCAGCACCTTTCAGCCCCATAAGAATCCCTCTATATCCCTGTGACGCATTCTTGAGAGGCACCCCATGGCAGAGACACGTCGCACCAAAGTTTTGATCATCGGATCAGGTCCCGCAGGTTATACAGCGGGCGTTTATGCAAGCCGTGCGATGCTGGAGCCCATCCTTGTTCAAGGGATCGAACCCGGCGGTCAGCTGACTACCACGACAGAGGTTGAGAACTGGCCCGGTGACACTGAGGTGCAAGGGCCGGACCTGATGGTGCGTATGGAAGCCCATGCGAAAGCGATGGGATGCGAGATCATCGGCGATATCATCTCCTCCATCGACTTTTCCAAGCGCCCTTATGTCTGCACGTCTGACAGCGGCACCGAATATGTGGCCGATGCGATCATCCTCGCGACAGGCGCGCGTGCGAAATGGCTTGGACTGCCGTCGGAAGAGAAATTCAAAGGCTTTGGCGTCTCCGCATGTGCGACATGCGATGGGTTCTTCTACCGCGGTCAGGAAATTGTCGTCGTCGGCGGTGGCAATACTGCCGTTGAAGAGGCTCTGTTCCTGACGAACTTCGCCTCCAAGGTGACACTGGTGCATCGCCGCGATGAGCTGCGTTCCGAGAAGATCCTCGAAGACCGGTTGATGAAGAACCCCAAGATTGAGCCGCTTTGGTTCCACGAGATTGACGAAGTCTATGGCACCGATGCGCCGCTTGGCGTTGAAGGCGTGAAGGTCAAGCACACCAAGACCGGCGAAATCACGGATCTTCCCTGCAAAGGTGTCTTCGTCGCGATTGGCCATGCCCCGGCGAGTGAGCTCGTCAAAGACACGCTCGAGACGCATATGGGCGGCTATGTCCTCACCAAACCAGACAGCACCGCAACCTCCTTGCCCGGCATCTTTGCGGCGGGAGACCTGACGGACCACAAATACCGGCAAGCTGTGACGAGCGCCGGAATGGGCTGCATGGCGGCCCTCGAAGCAGAACGCTGGCTGGCGGAGCAAGACTGATGACCAATCCTCTACGCATTGTCGTTTCCAGCGACCACGCCGATATTGCCATGCGCCAAGCCATTGCCGCTCATGTCGCCACGAAAGGATATGACGTGACGGATATTGGCCCCACAACGTCCGACAGCACCGACTATCCCAAGCATGGTGCCGAAGCCGCTCAGCGGATTGCCGCTGGCGACGCTGACCTTGGCATCCTGCTATGCGGCACCGGCCAAGGCATCATGATGGCAGCGAATAAGGTCGCGGGCATTCGATGCGGCGTATGCTCTGACACGTTCTCAGCGCGCATGATCCGCCAGCATAACAACGCGAATATGATCTCCATGGGCGCACGAGTGGTCGGCACAGGCCTCGCCCTTGATATCGTGGACGCCTATCTGGATGCAGAATTTGAGGGCGGTCGCCACGCAACACGCGTGGATATGATCGAAGGATAGCCCGACTTTTCTGTTGCCAAATGGCACATAAACCGGGCGCGGCAATGTTTGTTCTTCCATGAACAAACATTTTGTGGCAAGTGCGTTCAGGAATGAACAAACTTGCCGCGACTCAACATGACCGCTCCTGACGCCACGCCAAAGCCAGAAGATAGCGACGCTCTGTTTCGCTTGCTGCGCTATATTGACGGAACACCCGCTGTCACGCAGCGCGGTGCGGCGAAGGCGCTTGGCATGTCCCTCGGTCGCCTCAACACCCTGCTGCACACCGCCGTTGAGGCCAGATTGATCACCATTCAAGACCACGACGGCACAGACAAACGCCGCCGCAACAGCTACGCCATCACCGTGCGCGGCGCTGCGGAGAAAAACCGTCTTATCGACGATTTTCTCACCCGTAAATTTCTCGAGTACGACGCTCTTCACGCCGAACTGACCGGCACGACCTCTGGCCTTGTGCCGTTGAACAACAGGACCAAACTGATGCAAAACAATCTTGCCCCCATTCCCGAGCTCTATGTGAGCTATGACAGCGCGCAAAAGTTGAAGGTCGAAGCGGCTGATTTGACCAGTCACGATCTCACCCCGCGCCAGATTTGCGATCTGGAACTCTTGATGAATGGCGGCTTCAACCCGCTCAAAGGGTTCATGCCCGAAGAAGATTACGACGGTGTTGTCGAGAACATGCGTCTCGCAGATGGCAGCCTCTGGCCGATGCCGATCACACTCGACGTATCCGAAGAGTTTGCCGCAAAGGTCGAGATTGGCCAAGACATCGCCCTGCGCGATCAGGAAGGCGTGATCCTTGCGACCATGACTGTCACGGATCGCTGGGAGCCGAATAAAGCGCGCGAAGCGGAAAAGGTCTTCGGTGCCGATGATGACGAACACCCCGCCGTGAACTACCTGCACAACACCGCCGGTCAGGTCTATCTCGGCGGTCCGATTACAGGCATTCAGCAGCCCGTACACTATGACTTCCGGGCACGTCGCGACACGCCAAATGAACTGCGCGCCTATTTCCGCAAGCTGGGCTGGCGCAAGGTCGTTGCGTTCCAGACCCGCAACCCACTGCACCGCGCGCATCAGGAACTGACATTCCGCGCCGCGCGCGAAGCACAGGCGAACCTGCTCATTCACCCTGTTGTTGGCCTGACCAAGCCAGGCGATGTGGACCACTTCACCCGCGTGCGCTGCTATGAGGCGGTTCTGGACAAGTATCCCCAGTCCACCACAACCATGAGCCTTCTCAACCTCGCCATGCGTATGGCAGGGCCGCGCGAAGCAGTGTGGCACGGTCTGATCCGGGCCAATCACGGCTGCACCCATTTCATCGTAGGTCGCGACCATGCTGGTCCCGGCAAGAACTCCGCTGGCGAAGATTTCTACGGACCTTACGAGGCACAAGACCTTTTCCGCGCGCATCAGGACGAGATCGGCGTCGAAATGGTGGACTTCAAGCACATGGTCTATGTGCAGGAACGTGCCCAATATGAGCCTGCGGACGAAATCAAAGATAAAGACGACGTCACGATCCTCAACATCTCAGGCACCGAACTGCGCCGCCGTTTGTCCGAAGGTCTGGAAATCCCCGAATGGTTCTCCTTCCCCCAGGTCGTCACAGAGCTGCGCAAGACCAAGCCGCCTCGCTCCAAGCAAGGTTTCACCGTGTTCTTCACAGGATTCTCCGGTTCCGGAAAATCCACCATTGCCAACGCTTTAATGGTCAAGCTGATGGAAATGGGGGGCCGTCCCGTCACTCTGCTCGATGGCGACATCGTACGGAAGAACCTGTCCTCCGAGCTGGGTTTCTCCAAAGAACACCGCGACCTGAACATTCGCCGCATCGGGTATGTCGCCTCTGAGATCACCAAGAATGGCGGTATCGCGATCTGTGCACCAATCGCACCTTATGCCACCACCCGCCGCGCGGTCCGTGAGGACGTTGAAGCGTTTGGGGCCTTCGTGGAAGTGCATGTTGCGACCAGCATCGAAGAATGTGAACGCCGTGACCGTAAAGGGCTCTACAAACTGGCGCGTGAAGGAAAGATCAAAGAGTTCACAGGGATCTCCGACCCTTATGACGTGCCCCAGAGCCCCGAAATCCGCGTTGAGACCGAGAATGTCGAAGTGGACAACTGCGCCCACCAGGTTCTGCTCAAGCTAGAAAGCATGGGCCTAATCGCAGCGGAGTAAATCCCTCGCACCTACGAAACTCTCTGCAAGGCGCGTTCTCCGGGACGCGCCATGTTGACTTCCGAAGTGAGCCACTGCTTAGTCACTTACATTCAACTAATATTGTATAGTCGCCCGCGAGCTTGGCTAGAAGTTCCGGTGATAACGCCGGGTCGGACAAGCTGACTTCCACATCGACCCCATTTTGCGACAAGAATAATTTCGCAATCTCCCCGCGCACCGCAAAGTTTACGTTCTGGGGGATATCTCCCATAATCTCTGCCGCTTTGGCTGCGTTGAGCTTGGAAACCACCACACCGACGACATCGCCATCGGCACTAAGAACCGGTCCGCCAGAATTGCCTTTTTGGATCGGAGCACTGATTTGCATTCGGGTTGCATCCCCATCCAGCCCTTTTAGCGAGGATACTGCACCACGTGTCACGTTGAGCCCGCCCAAAATTCCTCCGTAGGGAAACCCTACGACCGTTACATCTGCGTTGAGCTTCGCGCTTTGTGCCGCAAAGATAGCCACATCATGAGGCATAGCCTCAGGCACATTCAACAGCGCAAGATCCCAATCTTCAGAAACGGCAATGACATGCGCCACTTGCTCATCAGCGAAAACCGAAGCACAGCCTTCAACGACATGGGCGTTGGTTAGGACTTTACCGATTTTCGACACGTAGAAACCAGATCCTGATCCAAGCCGACGCGTCCCAACATCAGCGACCGCCTCGTCGGATGGCGCTTCATTCTCAACCTGTGCAAGCAATGCTTCTGCTTTCTCGAGGGCTTTGGCTAACTCACCTCCTCGAACAACTTTCAGGTCATGCGTCCGGCCTACGGTGATGCTCGCGGCGACAGCCGTTAACAACGCGTTGTCTTCAGCATTCGAAGACAACAATACTGTTGTCCAAGCTCCCCTCACGAAATTTGATCGCGCATAGAGCGAACCGCCCCCCGGTAACTCAGACGAGCTGATTGCCAAATGCTTTTTACTCAGGGCATAGACCGGATCAATGCCAACATGGCGCCCGCGGACAAAATCATGCGTTCTGAGCGCCTCACGCCCCGATTGAATGGCGATAGACATGCCAAGCGAACTCCGAGTGTGCCGAAAATCAGCGAACTTTCCGACGGGCGGATCAGCCACAATCGACTTGAAGGGCCAAAGCAGCGAAATTCCGGCGGCTTCGATGTAGTTGAATTGCCATCCATCTCGTTTGGTGCGCTCGAAGAGCGAATAAGCCAGCATGACCATATGCCAGTTTTCGGACGCGGATCCAAATTCGCTATGCGAATACCTGTGCATCGCCTCGCGGCTCAACCCACCCCAAGCGCCGTCTAGCAATCCAACATAGCGCCCCTCAAAGGCCAGCGCTGTTTGCAAAAACCGCTTCTCAGACTTAACAAGCTTACCTGGATTAAAGTCTCCAAAGAGTAAACTAACCTCCTGGGCTCGCGATAAACTCGGTGCACACAGAATACAGGTTAGGAAGACAAGTCGAAGAAAAAAGAACATTCCATTCACTCCCATTCGAGAATGCCTTTAGGAGGCACTGGGTGCGTGAACTATGCCGATGATAACTCCAATTTTGAAAGTACATTTTTTTGAAGCGCAAAAGTGTATGCAAAAAACCGAGCTATTCAGGCAGGCGCCGCGCCGCGAGCGCGGAGACCAGAAGGAGTGTGCCAGCTGTCGCAAGGCAGAGAGCCACACCGCCAATTTGGTAGCTCACACCGCTCAGCACAGTACCGAGGAGACGCCCGGTCGCATTGGCCATGTAGTAAAACCCAACATCCATCGTGACGCGGTCGCCGCTGGTGTAAAACAGGATAAGGTAGGAATGCAGGGCCGAGTTGAGCGCGAAGATTGCGCCAAAAGCCAGCAACCCGACTACGATCGTGGCTGTCAGCCAAAGCTGCGGGGTCTGAGCGGCCCAGACCAAGCCAGCCAAGGCAAGCGGGACCAGAGCCAGCCAGCCTGCAAGCGGCGCAGCAGCCTTTGGTCCTGCGTTTTTGATCAGTTTTGGCGCGCCGGCTTGGACGGCACCATAGAGGATGATCCAAACGGCCATGAACGTGCCGATCATGAAGAAGGCCGCGCGGTTGCCTTCTGGCGTGCCATCCGAGAGCACAGCGGTGAAATAGATCGGAATGCCGACAACAAACCACACATCCCGCGCCCCAAAGAGGAAGACGCGCCCAAGGCTGAGCCAGTTCACGGCGGTTGAGGTGTTAAACACATCGCCGATCTTCACACCTTTCTTGCCCGTCGGAAGCCCCGACGGCATTTTCAGGATGATCGCGAGCAATACAGCGCTGAGCACCAAGGCCATGCCCAGAATGGCCCCATTGAACCCAATGGTTGCCAGCATCGCCGCGCCGAGCAAGAAGCCTAGCCCTTTGACCGCGTTCTTTGACCCAGTGAGCAGCGAGACCCAACGAAACAGGCCTCCGCCTTCTGTTGGCGCAAGCAGTTTCACCGCCGATTTACTGGACATCTTCGCAAGGTCCTTGGCCACGCCCGAGGCCCCTTGCACCGCCATCACGAACGCCACGGAGGCCCAAACGCTCCAGCTTGGGTCCAATTGCATCAGTGCCAGAAGCGCGATGATCTGAAGGCCAAGCCCGGCATAGAGCGTCGATGCCAACCCGAAGCGCGCCGCGATCCAGCCTGCGCTGAGATTTGTGACGATCCCGGCAATCTCATAGAGCACAAAGAGATAGGCCAGCTGCAGCGGCGAGAAGCCTAGGCTGTTGAAATGCAGCAGCACCAGCATCCGTAGCGCACCGTCGGTGAGCATGAAGGCCCAATAGGCGGCGGTCACCGCAATATAGGCCGCAAGCCCCTCACTACGCGGGTCGCTGGGCGTGTCTGTCATTGGTTACATTCCATTTGCGCTGAACGACAACGGTCGCATGGCCCCTTGTGGCCAAAGCTCTAAACTGTGGTCGTCATAATGTAGGATTTCCAAACACCGAGGTTCCCCATCAGGCGCGCCAAACGAGCGAACCTCGAGAACTAAATTGTCGGGATGAATTTCGCTGCCACATTGACCGACAATGTCCAGCATCGCGGTTTCTGTCGGCACGCCTTCATAAAGTTCCTCGAACACACCGCCATAGATCACAAGCAGGTATTGTGAATCGTCGTCAGAGACCCAGGCACCTTGGATGCCAAACCGCGTGTCCGCGTAAGGATCGCTGCCTTGCTGTTGGACGCGGGTTAGGTCCACTTCGGCGTAACCTGCATCGGCCACAGTCACCCGCCCTTCCCACAGCATCGGCGTGTTGGGCGGCAGGTCCATCAAAACGTCATGGACCCGCATATCGCCATCAAAAGGCACATAGGAAATGATCCGCTGCCAATCCGAATGCAGCTCACATTGCGTCCCGGCATCGGTGACATCGCAATGAGACAGCAGACCTTGAACGGTGTAAAGCTCTGACTCTTCGACAGATTTAGGGCTTTCCGTCGGCGCTGCAGCGTTCAGGGTCATTGTGAACTCAGTCACGCCTTCATCCAGCTCGATCTCCTTGAAACCCTCACGCGCATATCCGCGCTCGGCGCAGTTGGTGTCCCCGACAATGGTGAGAGGACTACTTCCAGTGCAGAAGAAATAGCTGTCTGTGGACCATGTGAGCGTCGCGCCCTCGGCCCTGTAATAGTAGTAACGCTTGTCCAGCGCCTTGCCTTCGACTGTCTTGCACGCGCCAGGCTCAAGCCCCCACCAACCTTCGGAGGTCCAGCCCTCAGCCCCGTTATACCCTATTGCGAGGTTGAGCTTTTCATCGGTGGAATTGCAAAAATCCAAGCCCGCCCAAGCAGATAGGGGCAGGAGAGCAAGCAAAACAGAAAAGACGATGCGCATTTGTGGGCTCCCTTAGCTCAGGGAGGCACCGACCATCAGCGCCACGTCCACGAGCCGATTGGCATAGCCCCATTCATTATCATACCAAGCGTAAATTTTCACTTGGGTTCCGTTGACGACCATAGTCGACGGGCCATCCACAATCGAAGAGCGCGGATCATTGGTATAATCGGTGGAGACCAGAGGGCGGGTCTCATAGCCCAAAATGCCCTTCAGTGGTCCCACTGCAGCGGCAGCGAAAAGCGCGTTTACCTCTTCGGCTGTGGTTTCTCTTTGGACCTCAAACACACAATCGGTGAGTGAAGCATTGAGCAGTGGCACGCGTACAGCATGACCGTTTAATTTGCCGGTAAGCTCTGGATAAATCAGCGTAATCGCCGTGGCGGAGCCGGTGGTTGTCGGGATCAGAGAATTGAGCGCAGACCGTGCGCGGCGCAAGTCCTTGGCGGGACGGTCCACGATGGTCTGTGTGTTGGTCACGTCATGGATCGTGGTGATGGAGCCATGCTTGATGCCAAGCGCTCCATGGATGACCTTGACCACAGGCGCGAGACAGTTGGTGGTGCAGGAGGCAGCGGTGACAATCTTGTGCTCGGCTGCGTCATAAACCTCTGTATTCACGCCATAAACGATGTTGGCCGTCGGCCCGTCTTTGACCGGCGCAGACACGACAACTTTCTGAACACCGGCGTCGAAATAGGGCTGAAGCTTGGCCTCTGTCTTGAACGCTCCGGTGCAGTCAATCACGACATCGACACCGTCCAGAGGTAGGTCCTCCAAGGAGCGGCTCTGATACAGAGGCATCCGGGTCCCATCGACCGTAACGCTCTCATCATCAAAGGAAAATTCCGCATTCCAACGACCGTGAACCGTGTCAAACTCCAGCAAATGCGCATGCATCTCAGGCGTGCCTACGGCATCATTGAGAAACGCAATCTCAGCGCCGCTTTCGAGAAGCGGACGCAGCGCAAGCTTACCGATCCGGCCAAGGCCATTGAGCGCATAAACAGTCATGGTGAAGGTCCTTCCATTTGCGCCCGGCGGTACGCATTATTTGTAACAACAACATGACACCTGAAGCGCGTGCGACGAGTGATCTCAGCACGCCGCCAGACTGAACTAACCTCAAATTAACCGCGAATCGGCATGCTGTTTACATGCCACACCTCATACGCCCCCTCGCCCCCGGACCAACGATTTTTTTCGAAGTCTCTCTGCGTGATGAAAGCAGTGACTTGTTAACGCGAGAGATCAACCTACTGCGCTTTTCCGTTGCTAAGACATTGAAAGATCTGCCTGTTCAGGTGAATGCCTGGACCGTGCTCCCGAGCCATATGATGTGCATTTGGACGATGCCTGAGGGGGACGCGGACTATGCCACCCGGTGGCAGCTCATCAAATCCCGCTTTTCCAAATCCCTGCCCGCTGAACTATCCGGCGCCGACGGCTCGGAAACTGCCGTTTGGAAACGTAGTGTCTGGGAGCATCAGATACGTGGACCGTTCGATTATCAAACCCATTTGAAACGGTGCTACACTGCGCCTGCGGATCTTGGTCTTGTGACAGACCCTGACCTGTGGCGATTCTCCTCTTTCTTCAAAGCGCGCCAAGCGGCGCGGCGGGTTGCCTGACGTCAAGACCCCTTGCGCCACAGCGGAGATTGGGTAACCTAACACCATGAAAAAACATGGTATCTTGAACGCCGAACTCGCCCGCACCGTTGCCTCGATGGGCCATGGGCAAAGCCTTGTCATCGGGGATGCAGGCCTGCCAGTTCCGATTGGTGTGCCCTGCATTGACCTCGCGGTGACCCTTGGTATTCCCAATTTTTGGGATGTTTTAGATGCAGTTATGTCCGAAATGGTCGTCGAACATTCGATCATTGCGGAAGAGGCCAATGAGGAAGTCCAAGGCTATTTTGCCTCGCGTTTGACGCCTGAGCGGATCTCACATGAGATGTTCAAGGAATACTCGCATGAAGCGGTCGCGGTCGTGCGGACTGGGGATACCATGCCCTATTCGAACGTGATCCTCGTGAGCGGCGTCGCCTTCTGAGGCCCCCCGGCGCACGGTGGCTTTACCCCGGTTTGTACATTTTGCAGCAGGGTCTTCTGGCCCGCTGGGCAATTTGTACATCGCCATTGAAAGCCGCACTCATGCCGTCACCCGCCCCGTGGACCGCCCGTCTGGCGACCACCGCCGCCCGTAAACAACTCTCAGAGATCGTCACCCGCGTCCAAGACCCGCGCAGTTTCTGCGTGCTGACCCGGCACGGAAAACCGATGGCCGCAATTGTGCCGATGTCCTCGCTAAAACGAATTCATGATCTAGAGGATATCGAAGACGTCGCCCAACACGGCCACCGCCCCGCCAAGTTCCGCTTTGGTGCGGGCGGTTGGCAAAGCAAT
>SPJK01036104.1_pt1 | contig 16963 bp, 15 predicted proteins | sample 3741771 | NCBI WGS metagenome assembly SPJK01 (sample SAMN10925997, study PRJNA522277) | cold seep metagenome | isolation source: Elba SIP-enriched marine methane seep metagenome, extraction at timepoint T2 | place: Italy: coast of Elba, Mediterranean Sea
AGTCGATCACGGAGCTGGGCGTTGGTGATCGTGAGCGCGTCCGGGCCCAACGAAGACCAGCACGCGTCCAGCGCATCGCGATTGTTGAGCAGCGTCACCCCTCCAAACCGGCGCGGATCGCGGAAACACACCCGCTGGGTATTGTCGAGTGTCCACACGACATGCACATGCTTCGCGTCGGGGATCCGCGCCGTATCGATCAACGACACCTGCCCCGACATTCCGAGCTGGATCACGATGAGCCGGACGAGTTGAGCATCGTCTTCGATGACGAGCGCGAGCTGCTTGCCTAAGCGCTCGAGACCGATCACCCGCGACCCGATCCCGAGTGAGCTTGGGTCGATTCGCCCCCGTCTTGGGTTGGGGTGATCCCCGCATCGATCACGGATCACATCGCGTCGGCGAACATCGCACGCGACGATTGCGTGATCGAGGATGGGTTCGAGTCCTCGCCGAACGGTTTCGACTTCGGGGAGTTCAGGCATGATCGATCACCCGTCGGCTTTACGTTTAGCGCGCAGATCACGGAAGAAGGCGCTGAGCTGCTCGCTGCACCGCTCGCCGAGCACGCCCGTATGAATCTCGCATCGATGATTCAGGCGCGTGTCGTCGCACAGCTCGAACAACGAACGCACCGCACCGGCTTTGGGATCGCAGGCACCAAAGATCAATCGCCCAACGCGTGCGTTGACGATCAACCCGGCGCACATCGGGCAGGGTTCAAGCGTCACGACCAAGGTGTGCTCATTGAGGCGCCAATCCTCGATCGCGGCGCATGCGCCCTGGATCGCGGAGAACTCCGCGTGCCCCGCGGGGTTGTTGTGCATCTCACGCGTGTTGTGCGCTTGGGCAATGATGTCACCTGTTTTGGTGTGATACACAACTGCACCCACAGGCACTTCGCCCGCGTCCGCGGACTCCTGCGCGAGTTCAATCGCGCGCTCCATCATCTTGATGTCCGTGCGCGTGGGTTGTGGGGGCTCGGGCGTGCGCATCACCCCTCCCCAGCGTCTTCGTTCGTTACGGCACTCGGGTCCTGAGACGCTTCCATCGGGTTCTTCCCAACGACCCGTTCGATCGGTAGCACATGCAGGATCAACAACCCAAGCTCGTACAGCAAGTACAACGGGCCCGCGAGCAGCACCATCGACAACGGGTCCGCGGGGGTCAATACCGCGCCAAGGATCACGGAGACCGCGATCGCGTGCTTGCGGAATCGACGCATCATCGTGGGATTGATGATCCCGACCCACCCGAGCATCACCACAACGACAGGCGTCTGGAACGCGACCCCGAACGCGAGTCCCATGCTGAGTACTGTTTTGATGTACTCGCTGATCTTGTACATCGGGGAGATCCCGACGTTCGCGTTCATCGAGAGCAGCCGAATGATCGGCGACCCATCCTCCTCAAACCCGTAACACACGCGGAGTTGATTGCTCGTCTGGTTGATCCACATCATGCCCGGCTGCATCCCCTCGGGGTCGGCCTGCAACACCGGGATGCTCGGCACCACGATCCCCTCGGGGACCGGCGCGACGGGGACGTTAGGTTCGCCCGATACGCGCGCTCCGAACGCGATGAAGAACGCGAGGATCACGGGGAGGATCACGTAGTACAGAAACAACACCGAACTGATCGTCAACAACCCCGAGAACGGGAGCAGGAGGTGCACGATCCGGCGCTCATGCTTGTACAGACCCGGCGAGATGAACCGCCAGAGCTGATACAGGATCCACGGCGCACCCACGAGCACCGTCACGATCAGCGCAATTTTGATGACGGACGAGAAGGTCTCGACAGGGCTCGTGGAGATGAGCTGGGCGCCCTCACCTGCTTTGGTGAGTTGCTCCTGCGCCGGTTCGATGATCAATCGCAACAACGTGCGTCCGAACCCGAACGCGATCGCGAAGATCGGGACGATCCCAATGATCGCGAAGAAGACGCGTTTGCGCAGATCCTCAAGGTGATCCCCGAACGACATGACAAAGGTGTCGTCGAGCTCATACCCGCCGGGGTCGACTCGCCCAGGGAGATTCACCGGGTCACGTTTTTTGAACGGGTTCTGAGGCATAACGGAATCGAAAGGACGGGTGTCAGGGGTCTGGTCGCGTGTTTTTCTCGGACGATCCCGATTCATGCACGCCTGATTGGATGAATCCGAACAATTCGCACGAATCTCGGTACAACCGTGACAGGGACCCGGGCGGAGAGCATCTTAGGAAACCAAGCGGGGGCGTGCGTGCCCAAGCGGAGGATGCGTAGGAAGTTGGACGAGCAACGCGTCAACGAGGGAGTAGTGAGTGCCGCGATCAAAGGCGATCGTGATGCCCTTGCGCTCCTTTGGGACGATTCTCGTCGATGGATCGGCGCGATCATCCTCACGCACAAGTCCCGTGAAGCGGACCTGGAGGACCTGCTCCAACAGGTCGCGATGCAGATCTGCCGCAAGATCTCGACCCTCGAGGACCCCAAGGCATTCCGCGGATGGATCCGCACGATCGCGATCAATATCGCGCGTGCGGAAGGCCGAAAACGCACCCGGCGGAAACGCTCGATGCTGCGTCTGGTGGGGCTCGAACCCGATCGGGACCATACCAAGGACATGGCGGACGAGCAGTTCGTCGAGTCTGAAGAGTCCCGGCGCGTGTACCACGCAGCGCGGAGTCTGCCCGCGGGGTACCGCGAGCCCGTGTTGCTCCGTTGCTTGCAATCGATGAGTTACGAGCAGATCGGCGACGCGATGGGCTTGCCCGTCACAACGATTGAGACCCGCATCGCGCGTGGGCGACGGATGCTCCGGGAGATCTTGGAGCAGCAGCAGAAACAAGAAGCAACCCGCCGAGCAAATATGCAGGGCTCGGCGATCGGAGGTGCACCATGAGTGCAGAACACGAACACGACAACCAGATCGACGAGGTCCTCGATGAGCTCCTCCCCGATCACGCACGCGATCTGTTGATCTCACGCGTGATTGATGGACGGGCGAGTGCGCAGGACTGGGACCGGTTCCGGGCGCTGGCTGCGAACGAGCCGGACATCTGGTGTGAACTCGCAACAACCCAAGAGCAGCACGAATCGGTCCGTGACGAGCTCGCGGGGATGCTTCGCGTTGCGGATCGCGTCGAACTGCCCGGCGGGATCATCGACGAGGACGGCACGCGCCGACGCATGTCAATCGCGTCCAAGTGGGGCGGGTGGGCAATCGCTGCGGCGCTGTTGATCGCGTGGAGTCTGGGGATGCCTCGTGTTTCGTCAACATCGGATCAGGACCCCATGATCGCCGGGATCCCCGGGATCGGGCTCAAGGATGCGCAGCCGGAACAAGCGTTCGAGCAGTACATCGAATCCGGACAGAAATCGGGCAAAGTCATCTCGGAGATGCCCGAGCAGCTCGTGGTCGAAACCAAGCCTCTTCCCGATGGCACGATCGAGGTGATCTATGTCCGTCAGATCATCGAACGTCGAGTCATCGATCAGGCGTACAGGATGATGCAGGACGAGACGGGCCACGCGTTCCCTGTGCCTGTTCGTGTGGAGCGCAACGGATACAGCGCGTTCTGAGACAATTCGCCCGGATCGATGACGGCTGAACGATCGCGGCGCATCTACGAGATACACGAGACCCAACCACCACAACCGACAGGAGTTTCCCATGCAGATCTTCAACACAGTCAATAAGAAAGCACTCATCGCGACGATGATCGCTGCGACCGGGTTGCCCGCGTCGTTGGCCAACGCTCAGTTCAAGGTCGAGTACGACACCAAGGACAAGAGCGCGTCCAATACCAAAACGGAAACCAAGGAAGAGCACGTCATCGTGATCCGCAATCATGACGACAAGAATGATTACGAAGTCAAAGTCGTCAATGGGATCGTCAGGTTCGCGGTGATGAACGGCGAGCAGCTCGATCACGATCGCATCAAGATGCACGACAATGTCATCATCTTCCTCAGCGAAGACGGAAAGAAACTCACCGAGATCAAGGTGCCCGGCATGGCGCAGGTCAGCGGGCACTGGATCGAGAAGGATGCGAAGGACCAGGCATTCTCGATCCGATCCACTTCGCCCGTAGCGCCAGATTCGCCGTTGCCCGCGCGGGTTGTGAATGTGACATCGGAATCAACACCCAAGGTGATGCTGGGCATCAACCTGACCGAGCCAAGCGACGCGGTCCGCAAACAACTCAAGCTCGGCGACAAACAAGCAATCTTCGTCGAGAAGGTCATCGACGGTCTCCCCGCGAAGAAAGCTGGGCTTGAGAACTTCGATGTCATCGTGTCGCTCGATGGCAGTGACTACGCCAACGGCGAACTCCTGAGCAAGGTCCTCCGCAAGAAGGAACCAGGGGACGCGCTTAAGATGGTGGTCCTCCGCGGCGGCGAGCAACTCAAGATCAAAGCAGAGCTCGCGCCATATAACGCTCAAAAGCTCGGCACAACCATGATCGCGATCGAATCGGATGATGCAGATTTTCCCGCGATCTGGGAAGAGAAGAACGGGAACCGGTTCGAGTTTGGGCTCGACTTCGACTTTGGTCCGGAGGTCCATGAGCAGATCCAGGAGTCGCTCCGCGCATCAGGACTCGACGAGAAACAACTCGCGATCGTGCAAGAGCAGCTCCACAACCACCTGAGTGGGTTGCACGAGAAACTCGCACGCAACAACCAGTTCTTCTTCGCGCCCGACGCGGACGAGGACCACGAGCACGTCTTCGAGCTCGAACGCGAGATGCACAAGCACGCGGAACAGGCGGAGCGTCAGCGCATCGAGGTGCTCCGCTCACGTGAGCTCGCAGAAGTCGCGCAGGACAAGGCCCGCGCCGCGATGCGTGACGCGCAGCGTCAGGTGATGGAACTCCGCGACGGGCGACTGATCGTCAAACAGGCCGAGGAGATGGAAGACCATCTGGCAACGTTGGAGGATCGTCTGAGTGCGCTCGAGGACCGTCTGGAGAACCAGATGGATCGCATGGAAGATCAGATGGATCGACTCGCGGACATGTTCGAGCGTCTGCTCGATCGTCTCGAGGACCAAGACTGATCGATGACGTTCAGAACCCATGAAGCATCGAGAAAAATTGTCTATCTCTCGAAACTTCTTTGAAACAACTCGGTAACCCTGAAAGCGATCGGGTGATGATCCCAATCAGACCCCATCGGATCAGGTGAGAACCGATTCAATAAGCCACGACGCCGATCCTGGTTCTACAGGATCGAATCCGGCAGCTGCGTGTAGAGACCCCGCGCAGCTGCCATTTTTAATTCTCCACCCAGATGGGTGCAATGAACCCGATTGCTCGTGTGTTCGGTATCATGGTACAGAACCGGCAAGGAGGGCCTATCCATGCACCCGAACGCGAACACCCCAAACGAGCCAGGCGAGCAACTCATCGCCCAGGTCCGTGAGCACTACGACGCGCTCCGCGCCGAGATATCCAAAGTCATCGTCGGTCAAGACGACGTCGTCGATCAGATCCTCCTCGCGATCTTCTCACGCGGGCACGCGATGCTCGTGGGGGTCCCGGGTCTCGCCAAGACCCTCCTGATCTCGACAATCGCGCGGACGATGTCGCTCGAGTTCTCGCGGATCCAGTTCACACCCGATCTGATGCCGTCGGATATCACGGGGACCGAAGTGATCGAAGAGGACAAAGCAACCGGGCACCGATCGCTGCGGTTTGTGAAAGGGCCCGTGTTCGCGAATGTCGTGCTCGCGGACGAGATCAACCGAACCCCGCCCAAGACCCAGGCAGCGCTGCTCGAAGCGATGCAGGAGCGTCAGGTGACGATCGGAGGGACGCGTCACGCGCTCCCCGCACCCTTCTTTGTCCTCGCGACCCAGAACCCGCTCGAGCAAGAGGGCACCTACCCCCTCCCCGAAGCGCAGCTCGATCGGTTCATGGTGCAGGTCCTCGTCCGGTATCCAACGGAAGAGGAGGAACTCGAGGTTATCCGCCGCAGTGCGCAGAAGGACGACGTTGAGATCAGACCCGTGATCAACGCGGACCAGATCGCGAAGGTCCAGAAGATCATCCGTTCCACTCCCGTCCCCGAGCACGTCCTCCGATATGCGCTGCGTCTCGTTCGATCGACCCGCACGGATGAGGGGAACGTCGTCCCAGACATCATCCGAGATTACGTGAGTTGGGGAGCAGGGCCTCGTGCGAGCGAAGCGCTGATCCAGGGCGCCAAGGCGCACGCGATGCTGGTCGGGAACGGTATCGTCAGCATCGATACCGTGAAAGCGATCGCGCACCCTGTGCTTCGCCATCGTGTCCTGACAAACTTCAACGCCCAAGCGGATCAGGTTGGTATCGATCAGATCATCGAGACCCTGCTGCGCGAGATTCCCGAAGATGGACGCGATCTGAATCAACGCGCGTTGACCGATCCGGCTTTGCGATCGTAAAAAAAACTTCATAATACACGATGATGACGTGCTTTACGAAAATCGGATAGAAAAGGAGTCTATCCTCTTTCGGTCGGTCGATTTTTGTCCTACAGTATTTCGACCCTTCTTCAAGGGGGGCGGAGACGCGAAAGGAGCTCGTTTGCTTTCTCAGACAACCGAGTATGCATTGCGAGCGATGAGCTGTCTGGCGTACATGCCTGACGGGTTGGTTTCGACTGCGCAACTTGCTGAAGTGACGCATGTGCCGATGAACTACCTCGCGAAGGTGCTTCAGTCCCTCGCCAAGGCGGACCTGATCACGGGGCGCCGGGGTGTTGGAGGCGGGTACCAGCTCGCACGCCCAGCCAACGAGATCTCCATGCTCGATGTGATCAACGCGATCGATCCGATCGAGCGGATCCGTGAGTGCCCGCTCAAGCTTGAGAACCACTCGGGGCGTCTTTGCCCGTTGCACTCGCGTCTGGATGCAGCTGCGTGTTCCATGATCGAACGTTTCGATGGGATCACTTTGTACGACATGCTTGCGGAAGATCCGACGATTCGCCCGTTGTGCAATACCGAGATGACAGCACAGGTCGAGATCACACTTGGCGGATCCAAACCCAATCCGCAGTGACCCGCGTGGTTCGTGCGTGTACGATCGTGCGTGAGCGAACACACCCAAGAACAATCCGAAGAAGTCGTCCTCAATGCTCAAGAAGCAGCAGAGGAAATCCATCGCCTTGAGCAGCAGCGCCGCGAGAACCGCGAAGGGGTCCGGGCGCTGGGTTTCAACCCGTACGGGTTCCGCGTCGATGGGCTCAAAACCCTCGCGCAGGCGCACGACGCCTACGACGATGGCGCGGACAACGCGAACAAGGAATCGACTCAGGCACACAAGCAAGCAAAGCGGGACAACCCGGATCTGCCCGATGCGGATCTCCCTGAGATCATTGATACGCGTCCGGTTGTGCGAGTTGCGGGCCGTGTGGTGCTCTCGCGAGACAACGGCAAGCTCGTCTGGTTGAACCTTCGTGATCACACGAATGACAGTTTCCAGATCGCGATCTCCAAGCGCGATTGCGACGAGAACGGGTTTGCGCTCGCCAAGCTCCTCGACAATGGGGATATCGTGATCGCGGAAGGGCCTTTGACCAAGACAAAGACCGGCGAGGTTACGTGCTGGGCGAGCACACTCGAACCCGCGAGCAAGTGTCTTGTCCCGCCGCCGGAAAAGCGTCTGGGGTTGCAGGACCCGGATATGCGATACCGTCAGCGCTACGTCGATATGTGGTCGAACCCCGATACGACCCGGACGTTGATGCTTCGTTCCAAGCTGATGAGCGCGATGCGTCGGTACCTCGAGCGTCACGAGTTCGTTGAAGTCGAGACGCCCGTGCTGCAAACCCAAGCGGGCGGTGCGGCTGCGCGTCCGTTCTTCACGCACATGAACGCGCTGCATCTCGATTTGTCATTGCGGATCGCGCCCGAGCTGTACCTCAAGCGTCTGCTCGTGGGGGGGATGCCTCGCGTGTTCGAGGTATCGCGCAACTTCCGCAACGAGGGGCTCGATAAGTCCCACAACCCCGAGTTCACGAGTCTCGAGGTGTACCAAGCTTTTGGGAACTACGAGACGATGATGGAACTCACGGAGGGATTGATCCGTGAGCTTGCGCAACTGGCAGCGGATGAGCAGGGGATCAGCGCGAGCGCGATGCCCTTTGGTGATCTGCTCATCGATTACGTCCAAGCGTTCGACAAGGTGACTTATGCCGAGTTGTTCGAGAAGGTCCTCGGGTTCTCAATGGGCGAAATGGACAAGGTTCGCTCCGCGTGCGAAGCACGCGGTTTCAAAACCAAGAGCGAGGACGGCACACCCATCGCGGACATCTTCCTCGTGAACGAGTTGTTCGAGGAAGTCGCTGAGCCGACGATCGATCCGGCCCGCCCGACGTTCGTGATGGATTACCCCGCGTCCCTGTCGCCGTTGACGCGTCCCAAGCCGGGCACCGAGCAGGACCCCGTCCCGCTCGCGGATCGGTGGGACCTGTTCATCGGCGGGATGGAGATCGGGCCCGCGTATACAGAGCTCAACGACCCGGACATCCAGGCGCAAAAGTTTAAGGAACAGCTCTCGGGTGTGGACGACGAGGAATCGACGTTCCGTACGTTCGATGAGGACTTCGTCAATGCGCTCAAGGTGGGGATGCCCCCCGCGGGCGGGTTGGGTCTTGGGATGGATCGCATCGTGATGCTTCTCGGGAATCAACGCACGATTCGCGATGTGCTCCCGTTCCCGATGATGAGGCCTTTGGGCGGTGGTGCTCAAAGTGCGAACGATTTGGAATCCGACGCAGAACAATCAGAATGAAAAAACGCCCTTCATCACGAAGGGCGTCTTTATTGCTGTATTCAGACGATCTGATCAGCCATCAGATTCTTGCTTTGGCTGATCATTCTTATCCTTGTTGCTCTTGTAGATCTGCTCACCGGTGCGGCCGTCCTTGACTTCCATACCCATATCGCCGGTGTAGATCTTCTTGCGATCGTGCATGACGTTGATCGTGGTGATCGTGGGGATGATCTTTTCCTCGAACTGTTCGCGGCTTTCACGCATCGCGGTGAGGATCGCGTTCGCGTCCTCATAGCTCAACGCACGCAAGAGCCCGTCGATCTCTTCGATCTGCTTGAACTGATCAGCCGCGTTAGCGATCGGTTCCTGTTGTGCTGCGATGAGTGCTTCGATTTCGCTCGTGCGCTCAACACCCGCGAGTTCGACGGCTTCTTTGATCTCATCCATGAGCTCAACGAGCAAACCTTGGTACGCGAGCTTTGCTTCGTGGAGCGAGTCGTCCAGGACGAAGCGCATAACTTCTTCGAGTCCCTTTTCGCCGTCGAGCACTTGGATCTCGTCGGTGATTGCCTTTTTGTACTCATTGACGATGTACTTGTTCATCCCACCCTGAACACGCGAGAGCAGCTGACGATTGAGCATGTCTTGGCTGAGTGAGACTTCGGGGACGAGCGGCTTCATCATGTCCGCGACGCGGCCCATCTCGTTGATGTCGCCCATGTTCATGTTGTCGATCAGACCACCAGAGAGTTCCCAGTAGAGATCGAGGTTATCGATGACTGAGGTTTCCATGCGGAAACGACGCAGGTGGATCAGAGGCATGATCGCATCGACGGACTTTGGACCGATGTTCGGGTTGGAACGCATCGCTGCGATATCGGGGAGCTGACGCAGACGGATGATGCGTCCGTCGGGGCCCGGCTGAGCGAGCTTGGGGTAGGGCACGTGCGTCGGAAGGTCTTCCGTGTTTTTGTTGTCACGCTTGCGGGCGCTGAACCCTTCCTGCGGCTGAGGATCCGCGGGTTTGACCTCGGGCTTGGGTTGCGGCTTGGGCGGCGGGGTGTATGTCGGCTGATCATTCGCGGGCTGAGTCGGAGGCGGGGCGACCTGCGCATTCGATGATGCTGCAAAGACGCTCAACGCGAGGCCACATGCGAGGAGAACAGCTTTGGGTTGACGGCTCATAGATTGAATCCTCCCGATTCCTTGTCATCTCTAACCGATCCAGATTCACAAACTGATCCGGATCGAAGTTTCAAACGTTTCCCGCCCATCCCAAGGCGAGACACCCGATCCACTATCGGCGTGTCGGCGGGGATATCATCGGTTCAGCAAACCGCTGACCCGAGCCCAACGCGTTGGGCTTGCAATTATGTCGCAGATCCGCGCAAGTTGTTCTCAATTCAGGATTTTTTCGATCCTGACTCATGCTTTTTCGGACCAAACATCGGCTGTACACCCATGTCCAACACCTCACTCGTCCAAGAACCCGTTGATCGTGCTGCACTCGCATCCCAAATCGCGGATGCATCACTCTTACGGGGGACTTTCACCCTCCGTTCGGGTCGCACAAGCAACTATTACCTCGACAAGTACCGGTTCTCGGCCAAGCCCGAGATCCTGCGTCAGCTCGGGCCCATGTTCGCTCAGATCATCGAGCAGGTCAGCGCCGAGCACGGGCAGGTCGTGCGCCTGTCGGGCGCAGAACTCGGGGGAATCCCGTTGGTGACGGTTGCGTCGTTGGAGACGGGGCTGCCGAGCATCTTCGTGCGGAACGCGAAGAAGGAGTACGGCACCGCCAAGCAGGTCGAGGGAACGGTCGAAGAGGGTGATGTCGTCGTTTTCGTCGAAGACGTCGCAACCACCGGTGGGCAGGCACTCGAAGCGGTCGAGGTCCTCAAGTCCCTCGGCGCCAAAGTCCCCGCGATTATCTCGGTGATCGATCGTCAGGAAGGCGCCCGCGAGAACATCGAAGGCGCAGGTGTTGCGTTCTTCGCGCTGTTCACCAAACGCGATCTGGGTGTCGAGGACGATTGAGCCAGATCAGGTCTTGATCGCGCTCGTCTGGGCGACGGCGACAACCGACAGGATCATCACGGGGATGAACACCCCGATCGCAGCGGGCAGACCCGGGATGGTGGCGCTCGCCCCGAGCACGCCTCCGATCAGCGCGACGATCGCAATGGGGGCGCACTTGATTGATTGCATCACCATATTGCGGGGCTCGCGCGTGATGAAGTAGGGCATCGAGATCACCAGCGCGAGCATCGCGGAGAACATGATCGCGAACCGTCCCCACTTGATTCGTGAATACCGGTTTCGTTTCGCGGGGTCCGTGAGCGTCGGCCGATCGAGCATCTGCGCCACCTGCATGAAACTCAACGATTGCGCGTACGACTCGTACCGGTTCATCCGCAATGTGTTGGGATCGAGTGAGGTCTCGATGCGATCGATGGATACTTCGGGTTTGGGTGTCGCGGACCCGCGTTCACGAGATAGACCATTGATCAGGTCCCACCCGCCGTTGTTGTACGTCGCGGATTCCGCGGTAATCGCGCGGGTCGCTTTCCCGTTCTCGTCGCGCTCGAGGATGTACACGCCGTCGAGGGTGTTGGTGTCCGCGTCAAAGTTCGCAGCCCGGAAGAGTCTTCCAGACCCATCGAGCGTGAGAGGCACCACAGCGCTCCCGAGCGATCGCGACCCGATGTCGTCATGATCACGCACGAGCAATGGTGCGACGCGGGGGATGACGATCTCCGTGTTCACGATCTGCAGCACCATGAAGAAACCCGCGACGACGATGATGGGTTTCATTACTCGATGGAGCCCGACGCCCGCAGCCATCATCGCGATGAACTCCCGGTTCCGACTCATCTGCGAGAAGGTGAATCCCATCGCGCCCACCAGGATCATCCCGATCAGGAACGAGTAGAGCTGGAGGAGCTTGGGCCACCAGAAATCGAACACGAGCAACAGGGTGACGATCCATCTTCGGACCGCGCCCGGCGATTCCTCGCCGCGTTGCTGCGCGAGATCTCCTGCCCGTTGGAGGAACTCGTCGATGTTCAGGGACGCGTCGATGACGACGACAAAGCTGAACAGGATCACCGTGAGCGCGATGATATTGAACAGGTATTGTTTCGCGATGTATCGATCGAGCAACGTCATGGACGCTCTATCGTAGCGGCTCAGATCGGGGTCCGGAATCGATCCCCGACACCTTCGACGTACATCGACGCGAAGTGGCGCATGATCTTCGCGAACATGACCCCGATCAGGGCACCCACGAACACGTCACTCGCGAAGTGCGCCCCTGTGAGCAGGCGTGTCACCCCGCACCCGATCGCGAAGATCAACAGCAACCCCTTCGCACGGGGCACAAAGCTCGCTAGGATCAGGCACCCCGCGAACGCGACGGCGGTATGGCTGGATGGGAAACCAAGATTCTCCGCGTTGATGAACCCCGAGAAGGGTTCCCGGAAGTGGTACCACCCGTCTTGGAGTGTCGTTCCATCCACAGGGCGCTCACGCGCGACAGAGAGCTTGATCCCCTCGGAGAGCAGCCCCGCGAACAACGGCGCCATGATGATCGCAGCGCCCCGGTGCCGATTCAGATCATGCAGAATAAAGATCGACCCGATCGCGATCCAGGTTCCCAGATACCCCATCACCCGGAGGAACTTGTACCAATCGAAGCGCCCGATGTCTCGCGATGCATCCAGCATAAACAGGTGCGCGAGCGGCTTATCGAGCAGGGTCAGCGCGATAAACACCCCGATCAGGATCAGGGCGGTGCGGACCCGTCGTGCACGCACCTTGCGTTTCTCGTATGGGCTCAGGTATCGCACGTATCCATCCCCTTCCTCGACGCGGATCGTACGCGATCAAGGAGTCCTTGGGTTCCTCGGCTTCCAAACTTCAAACCCGTTGTACGCATACCCGATGTAGGCAGTGCCTTGCTCTTTGGGTTCGTTGATCAGTGGGTCGATTGATTCGATGGAATCAAACCCCACATCCCAATGTCGGACCGGGCCGCCGAGCATCAACGCGGGTCGATTCATAAGTGTTTCATGTGTTTCTGGGTGCTCGATGTTGGTCATGTTCCAGATGTCGTACTGTGTCTTACGCCCACCCACATGGGCGCTGTTGCAATAGACGATCGGGTGACCCGGAAGATAGAACGCGAGTAGCGACGCACGCCCATAATGGTCTGTCATGACGAACGGGACCTGCCCGGTCTGTTCACGGAGTTCGTCGAGGATGCGCTGGGCGTCGAGCGCGTGCTCGCGCATGCCGGTTATGCGATACATCGGGATGAGTGGGCCGAGCTTTGGGACCTTTGCGATGGTTTTCGCACCGGGGAAGAGCAGGAGAACGCCGATGAATACGAACACCGCAACACCCCAGAGGAATCGAATCACGTGATCTACGCGTATGACCCCGTCCCGGATGCACCAGGCGCTGGGTGGGATCAGGGTGACGAAGGCAGCCATCGCCCAGTTGCCCTCGGTTTGAGTTTTGAGCGCAACGAGCAGGTAGAACACAAGCAGCGGGATCGACATCACGATCGCGATCCTGATCGCGTTGCGGATGGAGTCCGTCGCGCGTTTCTTCGCGTTGAGGTACGCAAAGAACCCCAGCGCAAGGATGGGTCCCCCAACGAGAACCTGCAGCCCGATGTACTCGAACACCCACACGATCGTCCAGGGTTCGTGCGAAGATGCGGTGTTCTGTGTGTCGCCTCCCTTCATGCCCAGGTGCCCGAGCAGGTGGCGCACCGTTGCCCAATCGTGCTGGGCGTTCCAGATCGCGACGGGGATCAACCCAAGCAGGGAGATGAGCAACCCGAGCACGAACCATCGTCGTTGCGGGCGTGATCGGTATGCGCGAGAAACCATGAGCGCGAGCAGCACACTCGGAATCAACAACAGGATCGTGTACTTGAACAAGAATCCGATTGCAATGAACGCACCGAACCCGATCCACGCGCGATGCCTGTCTTTGAGCATCGCGACGATCGCGAAGTGCGACGCCCATGCCCAGCACGCGATATACGGCGCATCGATCGTCATGAGCATCGACGCGACCGCGAAACCTGGGATCCCGTTGTAGAGCACCGCGCTGATAAACGCGAGGCGCTGATCCTCGAACATCATCCAGGTCGTTCGTGCAACTGCGATGGTGCCGAGTGTGGTCGCGATCGCAGCGGGGAGGCGCACCGCGAACTCGGTGTTCCCGAGTAACTGTGTTGACGCCCAGATGACCCAAGCGACGCCCGGTCCCTTGGAGTAGTACGACCACGCGAGATGACGCGACCATTCCCAATAGTGCGCTTCGTCCTCGATCAGGGTATACGGCGACACGAACTGCCAGACCACACGTGCGACGAGCAACAACGCGATCAGCGCCCACATCATCGACGCCCGTTTCGCGATGGGGTCCCACCAGAGCGAGCGATCAAGATCGGGCGCGGACTTGGGCATGGGTCAATGCTTCGCGAGTTTCCGATACGACACGAGCGTGTAGATTAACAACGCGAACACCCCGACGTAGATAAACGGCAGCGCGCTCACGCCCTTCTCATGCACCGCGGATTGTCCGCCCGCGATGACGACGATGGTGCCCAGTGCTGGGAAGAAGCTCCACATGTATACAGAGAGCGGCTGGGCTTCACGCAATCGGAGCGCAATCGTCGAACCCGCGAGCACCATCACAAACGTCGCGATCGCCATCGCCCAGCGCTCGTGCTGCTTGGACAGGATCTCACGCTGCAGGTCCTCGATCTGCATACGCAGACGTCTCGCGGGCTTGACGAGGAACTCCGCGTATTGCGTGGACGACTCGTTTACATATGGCTGCGCTACCTCAAGCAGTTCCAGACTCGGGTGCGTGAGCAGCTGATCGAGTGGGTCCGAATCGAAACGCAACCCCGCGTACCGCGTCGAGCTCTGCTGGGTGCTCGTGTTGTCGTCGGAGAGGATCGAGACCCCCTCAAGATCAAGCAGGAAGGTCAGGGTCGGTTTGTTGATCGTGGGTGTGTTCAACGGGTCGTTCGTGCGTGTGCGCTCCGGGCTCAGGGTCGCGGACGCGGCGCGGAGTCGATCAACCCGACCCGCAGCATCCATGATCTGGATCTCGATCGCGCCCGTCACCCGATCGGGTAACAGGCTCCACGTCTCGCTCGACGCGGTAAACCCGCCCGCGAGGATCGTGACACGTTGACCCAGGGGGGTGGTGAGCTCGATGCTCTCGCCCTTGCTCGCGCGATCACGGATATCGCGGAACACGTCAATCGACGCGATCCCCTTCGCGAGACTGATGCGTTTGTTGTCCACGAAGTACATCTGATCCGGGTCGCCTTTGAGCGCAATCATCTCCGCGCCAGTCATGAACTTCGGGTCGTCCTTGAACACGCGTGGGATCGGGAACGCGGGGAGCGTGAACGGGTCAACGGTAATGGGGGACCCGTCGCGATCGATCGTGAGATCGATGAACTTCATCAGGACCGCCGTCGCGTCGTCGTTGCCGATGCGTGCCTGGTCTTCTGCGTTGAGCGACCACACGGGTCGGACCTGAATCCAGGCGCGTTTCGCGGTGCCATCGATCGAAACGACGCCCTGCTCGTCGGCTTTGACGATCGCGACGCCGTAGAGCGCGTACTGGTCTGTGACGGGCGAACCGCGTTCGGGCTCGATGCGCTGGACCTTGTCCGCGTGGATCTCGTTGTTGCCGATGCGTGCGGACTCGCCCGATTGCAACGACCCCACGAAGATCTTCGCGAAGTCCTGGGTCACCATGCGCTCCATCTCTTTGAGGAAGCGCGGGATGACCTGATCGTTGAGCCCGTAGATCGCGCCGCCGAGCATCAGACCCGCGACAACCGAAGGCACAAGGAACTTCTTGTGCGAGACCCCCGACGCGTAGACAGCCGTGACCTCGTTCTCGGATGACATGCGATGGATCGCGATCGTGGCTGCAAACCCCGCAGCGAACGGCGTCGCGTACGCGAGCATCGGCGGGATCGCGTAGAACATGAACCGCAGCGCCTGATCGGGCGAGAGCTTCCCGTCCGCGAGGGGCTTGATCGTGATCGCAAACGCGATCGTCGCGACAAGCACCGCTGTGGTCAACAGCAGCAAGCGCCAGAACTCAACCGAGATGGAGCGCCAGAGCGTCCAGAGCATGTCTACACGATAGGGGCAATCCGTCCGCGCCGCGTGCGACCCGGGAGGGATCAATCGCGATTCGCGAGCTCTTCCTCAATCCGACGCGCTTCCTCTGCCTGCTCGTCGTACCGCGCCCGGTTCGTGCGATGATCCATCAGGAAATGCACCTTGGACGCGAGTTCTTTGCCCGCGAGCTGGTTGAGCTGCTTGCGGGCCTGCCCCAGGTGCGTGCGCCGGGAGATGTGGACGACCACCATCTCCTCGCACTCGGCGACCTTGAGCCATTCAACGAGATCATCGACATGCATGTGCATACCGACCTTCGCGCGTTCCTGATGCCCCGGATCAAAGAACGTGCACTCCGTCACGATCACATTCGCCTTGCGGACATCATCACGAAGCAGGTGCGCCCCGGGGAGGGTGTCCCCGGTGTACGCGAGCAGGGGCACCTCGAGATGGTTGACGATCTCCTCGCCTCGCATCTTCATCTCTTTGAGCTTCTCCTGCGGGAGTCCCTGCAGGTGCTCCTTGAGCTTGGTGCGCTTCTCCACGATCACATACCCCATCGATGGGCAGGTGTGCTCGGTATGGAACGCGCGGAGCATGATGTTGTTCTTGAGCTGGATCTCTTCTTCGTGCTCGAGGGTGATGAGCTCGTAGGGCGTCTTCTGGCGCTCCAGATTCTGATACCCCGTCATCATCCCGCGCACATCGTCCTCGATGCGCTTGTCGCAGACAATCGTCCCGGGTCCCATCCCTTGAAAGTTCCGCTGGGAACACCAGTACGCGAGTCCACCGACATGGTCCATGTGCCCGTGCGAGAGGGCGCAGAACTTCGCTGCCAGCGCCGAGCGGGGCGAGAACCCCATGTCAAAGCACACATCCATCTCGGGGATGTAAATCGAGGTCGCTTCACCCGCGACAGAATACCCCTGCACGCGAACCGGCGGGAGGTACACGAAGCCGAGTGCCCCGTCGCGGGGCGGTGGTTTAGGAATCATGGGAAAACTCCGATCACAGCGGTTTCTCGCTGGGAGAGGGCAGGTTGTG
>SPJK01103809.1_pt1 | contig 16953 bp, 23 predicted proteins | sample 3741771 | NCBI WGS metagenome assembly SPJK01 (sample SAMN10925997, study PRJNA522277) | cold seep metagenome | isolation source: Elba SIP-enriched marine methane seep metagenome, extraction at timepoint T2 | place: Italy: coast of Elba, Mediterranean Sea
GCAGCAAATGCGCGTCGATGTCATATCGAACAATATCGCGAACATGAGCACGGCGGCGTACAGGCCGCGCGTCGCTGAATTTTCGGATCTTGTCTATCAGCAATATCTGACGCCCGGGACGCTGACATCGCAGCTCGGGACCGTGGTCCCGGCGGGTATCCAGCTCGGCACCGGGGTCAAAGCCTCGACCGTTTCTGTCGAGATCACGCAAGGGTCGATGCGCCAGACGGGCGGCGAACTTGATATCGGGATTGACGGTAACGGTTTTCTCGAAATCGCCTTGCCCGACGGCGATACGGTGTTCACCCGCGACGGCAAACTCAATCGCAGCGCAGATGGGCAGATCGTCACCATGGATGGCTATCCATTGGCCGACGGCATCACCATTCCCGCTGATGCCACGCGGGTCTCGATCAGTCGCGACGGACAGGTCTCTGCCTATTTCGACAATGATGAAAATGGCCAATCGCTGGGTGTGATTTCGCTGGTTAGCTTCGTCAATGAGAAGGGCCTGGAGGCACTTGGCGACAACCTGTTCCGCCTGACAGAAGCGTCTGGTGACGCCAATCGGCAAGTGCCGGGCAGCAATGGTCTCGGCACACTTCGTCAGGGCTATCTGGAAGATTCCAGCGTCGATGTGGTTAAGGAAATTTCCGATCTCATCGAAGCCCAGCGTGGTTACGAGCTGAATTCCAAAGTGATCACCGCTTCGGACGAAATGCTCGCAGCCACGACGCGGCTGAGGTAGCGCCATGATTAGCGCCATCTTTTTCAGTCTCGGGCTGAGTCTTTCATCGCCGGTCTCGTTGACGGCGAATGATGTGATCCGGTCCGGCGATATCATCACGCAGGACAATGCCAGTCCTGAAGGCGATGTCTGGCAAGACGAACACGCCTCACTGCTCGGACGCGAGGTTCGACGCACAATCTATGCGGGGCAAAGCATCCGCCAAAGGGACACGCAGAGCCCGCGCCTGGTGAAGCGCAATCAACTGGTCACAGTAAAGTATCAAAAAGGGCCTTTGGAGATTTCTCTGACGGGCCGCGCCATGGGGGAGGCCGGTCTCGATGAAACCGTCCCCGTAATGAATCTTCAGTCGCGTCAGGTGGTTGAAGGAACTGTCCAAGCAGGAGGCTGGATATGGGTAAGATAGGATTTTTCGCAGCAACGGGCCTCGTCGCCCTGACCGTATCGGCATGTGCATCTGGAGGCTCGGAAACGGTGCAACAGATCGCGCCGCCGCAACCCCAGGTGGACTGGTCTCAAAAGGCGACGCCGTCGCACCCGGAGGGCGCGCAGTCTGCCTCTTTGTGGACGACGGCTCCGAATGCGCTGCTCGGTATGCGCCGGGCCAAGGATGTCGGCGACTTGCTGACGGTTGTCGTGGATATGAACGATCAGGCGAACGTACAAACGTCGCTGTCGCGCAATCGAACGACGAACGAGCAGTTCAATCTCGGCGCTCTGTTCGGGCTGCCACAATGGGCGAACGGCGTTTTGCCAGGCGGCGCGACGCTGTCGCCAGGTGTCGACTATGATCGCTCAACCGCCTTGTCCGGAACCGGCGCCGTCAACCGCGCCGAGCAGGTCACATTCCGTCTGTCAGCCCGCGTAGTCGGTGTTGAGCCGAACGGCAATCTGATCATTGCCGGCTATCAGCAATCGCAGGTGAGCAATGAAACGCGCTATCTCACCGTCTCGGGTGTTATTCGCGCCCAAGACATTACGCGCACCAATACGGTGTCATACGAGAAAATCGCTGACGCCAATCTCTCTTATCTGAGCCAGGGTGAAACCATGGCTGGAATGAAACGCGGCCTTGTTCCCAAGGTCCTCGAAACTGTCCTCCCGTTCTGAAAGGAAACGTGATGAAACTCATCGTCACCAGTCTTGTCGCTATCATATTTGTCGCCGCCGGAAGTTTTGCCGCGGTCGTCCTGAAGACCCCGTCGGAAGCGTCGGCGACGCATGCGGATGCCGGGGGCGGGGAAAATCCTGAGGATGATCATGGTGACGGTCATGGCGACAAGGATCACAAAAAGAAATCCAAGTCCGATGACGGGCATGGCAAAAAGGCGAGTTCCGGCAGCAGCGCCTACTACAAGTTCAGCCGTGAATTTGTTGTCCCGATTATGCGCGGAGGTCAGGTGACCAGCCTGATCATTCTGCATATCAGCCTGGAAACGGATTCAGCGACGTCTGAGAAACTGTTTTCCGAGGAGCCAAAGCTGCGCGACAATATCATGACGACGCTGATCGGCCTCAGTAATGACGGACGGACTTTGGAACGTCCGACCGACGTCAATAATTATGAGACCATCCGCTCGATGATCCTGATGAATCTCAAGGATTCAATTGATGATGGGATCCAGAACGTCCTGATCGTCGATATGGCGAAGCAGAATCTCTAGTCTGAGGTCAATTTGCGGGTCGTGGCGAGGTCGCCGGTCAGATAGTTCTCTGTGCCGAGGACCAGCTTTCCATTCTCATTTCCAAGGGCGGTGACCTTGCTGATAAATTCAGCGTCGGTTTGCGCAATCGGCTGACCGCCTTGAAACAAATCGAGCTGGAACTGGTAGATTCCGCTGGAAGCCTTGCCATTCTGGGAGGCGATGTCGCCGTCCCAAGTATAACGATCCGTGGACGGATCGAGTGCTTCTTGCCAGACTACTTCGTTCTGACTGTCGAGGACTGTGAGCACGGCCTGATCATGGGCGAGCGAGGGGTTCACCTCAAACTCCACTGGCTTCCCTTCATAGGCCACGTGCTTGGACGCAACCGCGACTTCCTGGCCAAGCCAGTCATTGGCAATGATCGCATGCAAGTCACCGATCATTGAGGCGATGCCTTCAAGGCTGGAATTCGTTTTGACTTGCTGTTCCAGCGACGAGAACGTCGCAAGCTGTTCAACAAACTGCGTTGAATCAAGCGGCGAGAGCGGATCCTGGTTCTGGATCTGCGCTGTCAGCAATTGGAGGAAGCTGTTAAATTCCTCGCCGATCGAATTGGTGTTGATCGCGGAATTGTTCGCACTTGAGGTCGTGGTGGTGCCGGTGGATGCGGCGGGATTTACCTCGGTCATGGCTTACTCCTAAAGCGTAAGATCGAGCCGGTCTGCTGCAGTATAATTTGCGTTCGACCGAAGGATGCGAGCCACAGCTTGTGTTTCCTCCGCAGAAGAAAGCACCGCTCCGGCTCCCGTGCGCTCAGGCATCTGCCAAGCGGGTTGAGACTGATCATCCGCCTGCTGACGGAAAGATAGATTTTTCTCCGACAGGCCGTGATCTTTCAACGCTTCTGTCAGCTCAAAATGCAATTCGCGGAGGCGCTTCAGCGCTTCCGGATTTTCTGATGTGACAGTGATTTGTTGCAGGCCTTGCGCGTCGAACTTGAAGTCGATGGCGACCCGGCCAAGCTCTGGCGGGTCGAGCTGCACGATTAGCTGTTCTTGTGGCTCTGCGCCGCCTTTGAGAGCGTTGAGTATAATCGAATTGATTTCGCTCGGAGCGGCGATTGGTACCGATGGCGCCACAGGCGTCAGACCTGATGTCGTAACAGTCGGCACAACGGATTGTGATTGCCCGATCGAAAGCACCGAATCGGGCAATGTGGTCGCCGCCGCGGTCATGGAGGCATCAGTGGCTGCCCCGGCCATCATCGCTTTGGTCGTCGCCGTCGCAAAATCCGCAGGGCTGGTCAGCTGTGTTGCCCTGGTTTCACGGTCAGTGAGGTTTGCTGTGTCTTGTCCGCGCGTGACGCGCAGAACGTCGTCGCCATGTTCGGTCGGCGCGCGTCCGGCTTGCGGCGGCGAGGTGTTGCCAGCGGCGTCACCGCTGGCTTTGATTTTGGCATCCAGGTCGGCGTCGGCAGAAAGACGACTGTCATTGGTCGATGTTGCCGCCGCGGCGGTTGTCTTTGCTGCGCCCTGGGCTTGCTCGGCGGTCGCTGAGCCGTTGGGGGCGTGCGCCTTCGCGCGTGTGTCGACCGTTTGTGCATCGGTATCACCGCGCTGGTGTCCGCTCGCGGCGAGATCTGCGTCGGCTGACACGCGGCTGTCCGCGGTCGTGGTCGCCTGGGCCTGTTCCGCGGCGGCGGTGGTGGATTGCGCGCGTCTCCGGATCGCGGGTGCATCGGCATCACTAAACTTTTCTTGGCCTGCAGCGAGACCTGATTTGGCCGCTGCTTGACCTTCCGGTGCCGCATCGACCGCAGGCGTCGTCTCGCCATCACCCTGAAGCGCATCGCGAACGATGTCGGCGTCGGCCACTTTAACTTCCGTGTTCTCGGCGCTGCTCAGCTTTGGGTCGACCTGGGTTGGTCTATCCAGGCCGGCATCACCTGAAGCAGAGGTGCTGATCTCGTTCTGATCAGCAGGGGCGCCCTGCGATGGGTCCGATGAGGCTTGGTCCGATCTCGGATCCTTCGATGCATCCGCTGAGTTGCGGGAGACGAAGGAAGAAAAGGACGGATCGTCCGAATTCGCAGAATTGTCTGAGGGTTTGTGTGGCTTCGACGCGGATGGCGCCAAGCCTTCAGAAGGTAAGATCGATATCATTTGCGTGTCATCCTGACTCGCCACCAATACAACAAGAGGGCGTAAAGAGTGAATTAACAACTTTAAATTTAAAAACGATTAAGCATTCGAGGCGCGAGAGATGACAATTACGCCAACACCCAATCTGCTTCCGACCAGCGCGGGGCAAGCACCCACGCAACCCAAACTCAATGTCGAAGACGACACCAATGTCCGATTCGAGCAATTGTTATGGGCCGAATTGCTGACCCATACAGGCCTGGAAAAAGCGCTCACGCTAAGCGGCGGCGAAGGCGCGTCCATGTTCTCACGGTACTTCGTCGAAGCGATTGCAGCCGACATTGCGGAACAGCATCCGCTGGGATTGCTGGATAAGGAAGGGGCGGTTGTCGACCCCACTGAAACCGATTCGGGGACAGACACATGACCATGACGACTGAACAGCTAGTTTCCTGTCTCGACTCGATCGAGTCCGTTTTTGAGCGCGAAGCTGCATTGATCGTGGCCGGAAATCTGCCGGAACTCGGCGAACTCGCGAAGGTCAAACTCGAGCATTTCAACGCCTTAACCGATGCGATCGAATCCGGCGTTCTGAGCCAGCAGTCGCGCGACTTGATTGACCGCATTCAACACGTCCAGGCGACCGCGGGTGAGCATAGTCGCCACCTTGAAGCCATGCGCCATGGCCTAGGCCGAATCATGACCCGACTGGGCCGCATGCAATCCGACACGCTGGTCGGCTCCTATAATAAGTATGGCAGCCGCGTGAAATTCTCAGACTCCGTCGGCGGGTTTGAAAGCAAAGCCTAACGATTAAGAAAATGTACACCCTGTAATAGTAAACGGGTAAATACAACCTAGAGTGGTTTGCCGTAAAAGGGCTGTCAGGATGACATTGAACAAAGAGTCCCTCTTAGGACCACACCAAATAAGGAAAAGCATCAATGTCTAGTATTCTTACCAACAATAGCGCCATGGTTGCGCTTGAAACATTGCGTGGCATCAACAAAGATCTCGCAATGGTCCAGTCTGAAATTTCGACTGGTAAGAAAGTATCGTCTGCAAAAGACAACGCTGCGATTTGGGCGATTTCAACCGTCATGTCTACGGACGTTGAAAGCTTCAAGCAGATTCAGGATTCATTGAACCTGGGTAACTCGTCTGTCGGCGTTGCGCGTTCGGCTTCCGAGCAGGTCACAAGCGTTCTTCAGGACATGAAAGAACTGATCGTTTCGGCTCAGGAAGAGAACGTTGACCGGTCTAAAATCCAAACTGACATTTCTGCGCTTCGCGATCAGATTGGATCGATCGTCGGCGCTGCTCAGTTCAACGGCCTGAACCTGATTGACGGTTCGAGCTCTGCCGACATGACCGTTCTTGCATCGCTTGACCGAGCTTCGAATGGCACTGTCAGCGCATCTTACATTAATGTTGCACGATCTGACCTGTCGATTTCGAACTCCAGTACATCTGAGACCTTCGGCACGACTTTTGTCGATAACCTGACCATCATCGATAATGGTGGCACCAACGCTGGTACAGCGGCCACTGTTGCGACAGCGGCGACACAGGTCATTTCGATCGAATCCGTTGCCGATGGCACCGGTTACCAGATCATCCTGGATGATACCGCGACCAACAATAATATCGGTCAGCGCACATTCCAGTATGTTGCTGGTACAAGCGATAGCGCCAACTCAGTTGCCGCTACTCTGGAAACGCAACTCCAGAACTTCCTGTCAGCAACAGGTCAGTCAGACTACACGGTGTCTCGTTCGGACAATGCGATTTCGATCACCAATAATTCTGGTGCGAATGTCAGCATTCAAACCGAGTCGACAACCGGTGGTACAGCTGGTGTATCGGCTGGTGGCCTTGGTGACCTGGCAGCCATCGATGTAACGACAAGCGCCGGTGCAACCGCTGCCCTGACGTCGATCGAAGGTCTTCTGGACACATCCATCGACGCTGCTGCAGGCTTCGGTTCTGCGCAAAAGCGGATCGATACTCAAGGCGAGTTCGTCCAGACAATGGTCGACTCTCTGACCACCGGTATCGGTGGTCTGACCGACACAGACATGGAAGCCGCGTCGGCGAAACTGCAAGCCCTTCAGGTTCAGCAGCAGCTTGGTACTCAAGCGCTGTCGATCGCGAATCAGGCTCCGCAGTCTCTGCTGTCACTGTTCCGTTAATACCAATGGCCTGGAGCGCTCAATCGGGCGCTCCGGGTTCTTCTTTAAGATCCTGGGAGGATTGATTGCAGGCACTAGCTCACAAAACGTATGGTGAAGTTCGCAACAGAACCGCCGATAACAAGTCCCTCGAACATGCTTTGTTTCGACAAATCACGGATGGACTGATCGCCGCGAAAGTTCTGGAAAAGACCGATCCTTCGACCTGGGCAGACGCTGTAAATCGTAATCTCGAACTGTGGACGCTTCTCGCCACAGACTTGCTTCATCCCGAAAACGGTTTGCATGAAGCCACGCGCAAGTCGCTCTTGGAACTGTCAATTTTCGTCCGCCGCGCCAGTATGCAAATCCTCAGCGGTGAAGGCGATATTTCCGATTTGGTTGAAATCAACGAGTCCATCATGGGTGGGCTTAGGGGTTAAACATAGACACTAGAGTAGACTAGAAGGGACTAGGAATGTCCGGATTAATGCTAAAACTCGCTCCAGGTGAGCGTTTCATCATCAATGGTACAATGCTGGAAAACGGCGATCGACCTGGACGCATCCGCGTGCCGGGTCCTGATGTTATGGTGCTACGATGCCGTGACGCACTAAAACCAGAAGAAGTCGATACGCCGGTCAAGCAGGTGTATTATGCGATCCAGCTTCTGATCACCAAAGACCTTGAAGAAGACGATACATTGCCGGCGCTCTTCCGTGCCTGCGATGATCTCAAAGGTGCATTTGGTCATATCAAGCCAGAGCTGATCCCGACGCTCGGTGAAATGCTGCGCCGCGGAAATTATTATTCTGCTCTGTGTTACCTCAAGCAGGTGATTGAGCTCGAAGCGCAGCTTCTGGGTCAGGGCAGTTCGGACGCTTTGGCGGCCTAGTATGGTGTTCCAGCCGGTCATACCCTTATCAGGTTTTGGAGGCTGGAACTTCCTGCAAACAACCTATGATGCGCAGTTGGAAACCTATTCCAACTCACCGCAGATCAAGAATGATATCGATTATCTGACCGAGAAGTTCGCCGAGCCAATGGCGGTGGAGGATTTCTTGAGTGACCCGCGTCTTCGCCGGATCACGATGACGGCGTATGGGCTGGCCGGCGAAGAATGGAAAACCGGTTATGTCCGCACGGTCCTGGATGAAGTTCAGAAGCCGGAAAGTACATTTCTGGCGCGGCTCAACAATCCGCAATACAGTCAATTTGCCGAGGCCATGCGCCCGGTGGATGGAAAGATTCTGCTGACCTTGCCGGATCTGGATCGGATGACAGCGCGGTTTTCCGCCGAATCGTTCGAACTCGCAGTTGGCGAGCAAGACAATGCGATGCGTCTCAGCCTGAACTACCGAACCGAGATTTCAGACCTGGTGACCGAGGGCTCAACCGACGAGACTATCCTGTTTCGGCTCCTGGGCAGTGTGCCTGTGCGCTCGGTGCTCGAAAGCGCGCTTGGATTGCCAACCGAAATCCAGCAACTGGATCTGGATCGGCAAGCTGACATTCTCGACGACAAACTGAAAAGTCAGTTCAATCTTTCGTCTATCCAGGACCTCAAGGATCCGGACGTGATTGACCGTATTGTATCGCGGTACATGGCGTTGGACGGCCTGAATCGGAACGCGGCAGCAACCGGACCGGGCGCAACGGCTTTGGTCCTGCTCGGCAATGCGGTCGGGTTTGGCGCTGCGGCCAGCCGAAACCTGTTTTTGAGCAATCTATAGATCTGCCGCAACCGGTTCCGGGATCGGGGCTGTGAGCGCGGGTGCCAGCAAACCGTTCAGATAATCAAACGCCCTGTCGATGCCATTGCTCGGTTCGGTGAGGAACTGATCCAGACTGCTATGCAGAGCATGCGCAAGGTCGGCCCGAGGGTCGATTCCAAACTCGAACAGACCGGCGCGGATCATTGGCGCGATTTCCTCATATGTGGTCATCAGGCGCCGGAAGACCTGCAGCATCTTGTTCTGTTCGTCCGTTGCGGCGTGAGGCAGGCTGCGCGAGACGCTGCGCAACACATCGATGGCCGGATAGTGGCCGCGCTCGGCAATCTTGCGCGACAAAACAATATGCCCGTCGAGAATCCCGCGCACCATATCGGCGACCGGCTCTTCGAAATCGGATCCGGCGACCAGGACCGAGAAGATCGCGGTAATGTCTCCGACGGTTTTCGCGCCGGGCCCAGTGCGCTCTGCGAGTTCGGACACGACCCTTACAGTCGAGGGCGGGAACGCGTTCAGGGCAGGGGTTTCGCCTGCCATGAGCGCGGTTTCACGATGCGCTTCGGCAAATCGTGTCAGCGAATCGAACAGCAAAAGAACGGAATGCCCTTGGTCGCGGTAATATTCTGCCGCCGCCATGGCGCAATAGGCGGCGCGCTTCTTGGCACCTGGCGGTTCGCTCGCGGTGGCCGCCACAATCGTTGTCTTGGGCAGGATTTCGGGTGGCAGGACGCTGTCGATGAACTCCTGCACTTCGCGGCTGCGCTCGCCGATAAGAGCAATCACGATCCGGTCAGCGCTCATGCCGCCGGCAAGACGTCCGAGGAGGGTGGACTTGCCGACCCCGGACCCCGCGAACAGGCCGATCCGTTGCCCTCGGCATATTGGCAGCAGCGTATCTGTAACGTTGAGCTGAGTTGGCAGGCGCGGTCCGAGCGGTTTGCGCTCTGCCGGTGAAACAGGGTCACGCTGCAGCGGAATGGTGACGTTGAACGGCTGTGTGGTTTCGGGCAGGCGGCGCATCTGAACCTGGCCGCGATAATCGATCAGGGACCCGAGCCAATGGTCGCCAATCTCGACATGGTCCTGGTGTGAGACAAAAGCGCGGTCACCGATTCGCAAGGCATCAGTTGAGGAGTACATCAGCACTTTCGCGCCGTCCCCGGTGACCGACATAATCTCACCGATCAGCTGCTGGCCCGGTTTCTCGACAATGACGCTATCGCCAATGCCTGCGGCATGACTGATCCCGGCGAGAGAGATCATACCGGGAAGAATCTCTGTCACCGAACCCCATAGCCGTTCGGGGGATGAAATTGCGCTTTGTGACGTCAAAAGTTAATTAAACCTAGGGTATCTGTTAATCGTTTCTTCAACTTATAGTCGCAAATTTTGCAGAATCGTTAACTTCTAGGGATTTCTCGATGCTGTCAGATATGTCGCTCTTCCAGATCTATGGTGCGATGGCGCGGCATGCTGCTGAGTCTCAGAAAACCAGTGCTGGAAATTTGGCGCGGGCAAACGAGCCTGGTTACAAAGCGGTCGAAGTTGAATCCTTCGCCGACTTTATGACGCGGACCGGCACGCAATCCGGGTCGCTCGACTTTTCACAGCCTTTTGAGCACCGCCTGACGACCGGAGCGGCCGCGCCGAATGGCAATACGGTGAGCATCGAACAGGAAGTGTTCAAGTCGGCTGAGGCGGTCGGAAAACACACTATGGCGATCAATGTCTACACCAAGTCGCTCGACTTGATGAAGCTCGCCATTGGCCGGCGAACATAGGGGCTTAAGCGATGAATCCATTTGATTTTTCCATGCAGCAAGCCGTCGCCGGGATGCGCACGCAGTCGCAGCGGATCACCGTCGGGGCCGAGAATGTCTCAAACGCCGACACGCCGGGTTACAAGCGCAAAATCCTGGTCAGCGAGCCGCCGAGCGGGAGTGAAGTATCATTCGCTGCGCTGAGAACCGTGCTCGACCAAACCCAGGGGGCGACAGAATTCAATCCCGAGCACCCGATGGCCGATCCGGAAGGATATCTGACGCTGTCAAATGTCTCTCTGGTAACCGAGATGGCGGACCTGCGCGAGGCCAGCAGATCCTACGAAGCCAATCTCAACTCATTCCAGCAAGCGCGGACAATGTACAATTCATTGCTCGACGTGTTGCGGCGATAAGGAGGGTTAAGTGACAAATTTCGGATTTGGCGCCTATGCCTCGATTAATCCTGCGAAGATCCAGACGCCGACCAGCGGTGCTGCGAAACCGACGCAGGATGAAAACCCGGTCGCCAAAGGCGTCTCTGATTTCAAAACGGCGATCCAGCAGGCTGAACAGGCCGCGGTCGAAACCGCAGTTTCGGGCGCCGACCCACATGCCATGGTCGAAGCATTGGCGAATGCTGAAATGGTCCTCGAAACCGCTGTGACGGTCCGCGACAAGGTCGTCGAGGCGTATCAGGAACTGCTGCGTATGCCAGTCTAGTATGGAGTACAGGGGACGATGGGCGAATCTGAAATATTCGAGGTCCTGCGGGCTTCACTTTGGACCGGCGTGCTGATGGGCTTGCCGATTCTTGGCGTTACACTGGTGCTCGGTTTCGTCATTGGTCTGCTGCAAGCGCTCACTTCTGTGCAGGAAATGACGCTGACTTTTGTCCCCAAAATCGTTGCCGTGGTCGTCGTCTTCTTTCTGACGATTGGCTATATGACGCGGGTCTGTCTCGACCTTTTCAACAACACAATCATTCCCCTGATTCTGGGGTAAGGCGCGGATGTCAGACATGAAACTTCTCGATCTGTCCAAACCGACCGCCTTGCTTGCGATTGGCTTGATGCTTGTCATTCTGGTGATGGTTCTGCCGGTCCCTGCCTGGGTGCTGGATCTCGGCCTGACCGCCTCTTTCGCCTTTGCGATCCTGATTTTCACGACGTCGATTTTCATCGAGAAACCGCTCGACTTCTCGTCATTTCCGAGCGTTTTGCTGGCCTCGCTGATCTTGAGATTGGCGCTTAACGTCTCTTCGACCAAACTGATTATTTCAGAGGGCCATACTGGCACCAGCGCCGCTGGCGGGGTCATCGAAGGCTTTGCCATGTTCATCATGGGCGGCAATCTGTTTGTCGGCCTGGTCGTGTTTGCAGTTTTGATCATTGTCAACTTCATGGTCATTACCAAAGGCGCAGGCCGCATGGCCGAAGTCGGTGCGCGGTTTGCTTTGGATGCGATGCCCGGCAAGCAGCTGGCGATCGACTCAGACCTTGCAGTTGGTGCGATCAGCCATGACGAGGCGCGCCAGCGCCGTCAGAAAGAGCAGGAAGAAGCCAGCTTCCTCGGCTCACTCGATGGCGCATCCAAGTTCGTCAAAGGCGATGCCATTGCTGGTCTGTTGATCACCGCACTGAACCTGATCGCTGGGATCGGTTTCGGCGTTGGTGCGCATGGCTTGTCGATCGGCGAAGCGGCGGCAAATTACTCCATCCTGACCGTCGGTGATGGTCTGGTGTCCCAGATCCCGGCTGTGATCGTGTCTGTCTCCGCTGCGTTGCTTCTGTCCAAAGGCCGCGACGAAGGCGCCATTGATGAAGCGCTCGGCAAACAGCTTGGCGGCAATGCGACTGCGCTGATGATTGTGTCCGGCCTGCTGACTGTGTTTGCCTTGTTCCCTGGCCTTCCCTTCTTACCCTTCATGTCGGCGGCTATCGGCTTCGGCGTCGCCGCCTATTTCCTCCGCAAGCAGCAGAAGGAAATCGAAAACGGGACGACCACCGAAGACCAGGAGGAGGAAGCCAAGGCCGACCAGATCGGCGACTCCATTCACTCTGATGAAATCCATCTTGAAGTCGCGCCCGACCTCGTGGCGACCGTGCTGCAGGGCGATAGCGGCATCGAGGCGCGGATTGAAAAAATCAGGCGCTACATTGCCGAGGAGTATGGCTTCGTCCTGCCTTCGATCCGGATGACGGACAATCCGACGCTCGATCGCAATATTTATCGCCTGAAGATCCAGGGTGTCCCGGTGGATAGCGGTCTCTTGCGCCCGGGCTCAATGCTGGCGCTGATGGAAGAAGACCAGCTGCCGCACTTGCAGGGCGAGAAGGTTCAGGAACCCGTTTACAAAGCCGCCGCGCGCTGGCTGCCGACCACGAAGAAACAAGAACTGGTCGCCGCCGGCGTGCCGGTGATCGAACCCATCGAAGTGCTTGCCACGCATATGCTGGAACTCATCCAGGCGAACTTCTCTCTGATCTTTACGCGCATGGTCATGCTCAACACGCTCGACGCTCTGACCAGCGTCAGTGACGAAGACCGCGCCGCGAACAATAAACGCCTGCTCGATGAATACATCCCGACGAAAGTGGCCCCGGAACTGCTCTTGTCTGTGCTGCGTGCGCTGCTTGAAGAGCGTGTTTCGATCCGCAACATTTTCCTCATTCTGGAGACGGTCGGCGAAGCCAAATCGCAAGGCGCCTCAATCACGCACGTCATTGAGCTGGTTCGTCAGCGTCTGTCATTCCAGATCCTCAACAAGCTGCAGGATGGCGAAGGTCGCCTGCCATTGGTGCAACTGTCGACCAGCTGGGAACAGAAGTTTGCGGAGCACGAGATCAAGTCCGAAGCGGGCGCCACCGATATCGCGCTGCCCCCTGAACTGTTCAGTGAGCTGTTGAACGGCATCCAGGAAAAGCTCAACGAGACCGCGTCTCGCGGTGTGATTGCGTCTATCGCGACATCCTCGAAACGCCGCCGATTCCTGCAAACCGTGCTGGCGAGCAAAGGCATTCGCAACGCGGTTCTCGCCTATGAGGAAATCAAGGCCGGGACGAAACCGCAAATCGTAGGCGTTGTATGATCCCGTTCGTTGATCTGCTCGGGCCCGAGCTAGCGACCTGGGTCGGACAGTTCATCCTCACTGTGGCGCGGTTATCCTTTGTGATCATTTTGATCCCCGGGCTCGGTGAACGGGTGATCCCGGCGCAGGTGCGGGTCATGGTTCTGCTGGCTTTGTCTGCCGCGATCTCGGGCCTTGGCATCACCGACTATGAATTGCCGACGCGATTGGCGGATCTCGGCTTTGTCCTGTTCACCGAAGTGTTGCTCAGCCTGTTCCTCGGCATCGGCTTGCGCGTGATCATTTGGGTGCTGGGCATTACCGGCGCCGTGATCGCGCAATCAATCGGCCTGTCGCAATTCCTCGGCGTGGCCATGGAAGACGAAGCCCAGACCGCGACGGCCAATCTGCTGACCATGGCCGGCGCGGCTTTGTTGTTCTCCATGGACTTCCATGTTCAGGTCATTGCCAGCTGGATCGATCTTTATCAGACAGTACCCGTGGGCACGGTATCCTGGGCCGGGCAGGCCTATCTGTTCGATAGCATATACGCGGCATTTGCGTTCGCGATTTTGCTGTCATGGCCATTCGTCGCGATGAACCTGTTATACAATATCTGTCTCGGCTTCATCAACAAAGCGATGCCGCAAATGATGGTGGCATTTGTCGGCGCGCCATTCCTGGTGGGGGCAGGCCTGTTCCTGCTCGCGGTGTCCATCGGGGCGATGCTGATGGTCTGGCAGGAGCGGATCATGCAACTGATCGTGTGGTTGTAGAGCGCCATGTCTGACCAGGAAGACCAGTCCGGCGAAAAGGAGTTTGAAGCCTCCGATGAGCGAATTCGGAAAGCGCGCGAGGATGGCGACGTTCCGTTATCCAAGGAGGCCAACACGCTTGGTCTCTTGATTGGCATCGGTCTGTCGGCCATCGTCTTTGTATCGTTCACCTCTGGACAGTTGAATGAGGGCTTCTCGAGCCTGTTCTATTACGCTGAAGAATACGCGACCGACGTGTTCACTGATCACGGCGTACAGACGCGCGGGACGCTCGCCGACATTATGTTCGCCTTGCTTCCGATCTTCGCAGTGCTGGCCGCTTGCGTCCTGCTCGTCCTCGTCATGCAACGCGGGATCGCGTTTTCGACCAAGAAGATTCAACCCGATGTGAAAAAGCTGTCGCCGGTTGAAAATATCAAGAAAAAGTATGGCTCAAAAGGGCTGCTCGACTTCCTGAAAGACGCTGCGAAGATGATCTTCGCCGGATTGATCGCAGCCTATTTCCTGCTCTATTTTGCCACTGAGTATTATGGTGCAAGCGCCATGGGGCGTGACGATCTCGGCGTATTTACGCTGAACCAGATCCTCAAACTGATCTTCTATTTCGGGGTCTTTCAGGTCCTGCTCGCGCTGCTCGACTTACCCTTGCAGCACTATCTCCATGGCAAGCGCCTGCGCATGACGCGTGAGGATCTCAAAAAAGAGATGAAGCAGAGTGAGGGCGATCCGCAACTCAAACAACAGCGCCGTGAGCGTGGTACACAAATTACCCGCAGCGACATGTTGCAAAACGTCGAGTCAGCCACCGTCGTCATGGTCAACCCGGAGCACTATGCGGTGGCGCTCAAATGGGATCCGAACAGCGACAGCGCACCGATCTGTGTGGCCAAAGGCGTTGACCACCTGGCGGCCAAGATCCGCGAAGTCGCTCAGGCCAATGGCATTCCGATCTATCGCGATCCACCGACCACACGTTCGATGTATCGCCTGGTCGAGATTGACGAAGAAATCCGTCAGGAACATTTCGCTGCGGTTGCTGCCGCCATCCAGTATGTCGACCGCGTCCGCCAACATTTAGGACACCGAGATGACTGATCCACGTGAGATCGTACCGAAACTCCTGGACTTGAAACACCAGAACCAGGTTCGCCGTCTGAGCCGGGTTATGTCCGAAATTCGCCTCATCGAGAGGAAGCAGAAAGAGCTCGCGGATGAGCGTGCAAAACTCGATCAAAACTATGATGGGTTTACCCGAATCAGCGTGCAAAATGGCTACACGCGCTACTTACAGGCGAGGGCTGACGCTCTGGTTGAACAGTGGAATGCGCTTCAGGCTAAAGCCGAAGAAATTCAAAAAACACTCAAAGAAACAATGTGTTCGCAGTCGATTTTGCGCGAAGATTTAGGCATGTAAACAAGTTTACCTTCTCTTCACCATGCCGAATATACTATCCCCACGCGAATAGCGGCATATTCAATTATAAAGCGCCGCACGCGAATGGAGAAAAAAATGAGTGCGAAAACCCCGTCACACGTGGACCATCAAGTTGGCCGTCGAATTCGTCAGGCGCGTCGCGACGCGAAACTGACACAGGAACAGCTCGGCAACATGATCGACCTGACCTTCCAACAGGTGCAGAAATACGAAAAGGGCGTGAACCGCGTATCCGCCGGAACCTTGTATGAAATTTCGCGCGTGCTCGATTTACCAATCAGCTGGTTTTTCGACGAGAGCGTCGTCAATCGTATTGGTGAGGCCGACGATTCAGACACGACAGAGTTTAGCGATTGCATGAATCTGCTGCTCGACTTGCGTCAGAGTGCCAATCTTGGCCCGGTCCGCGAAGTGCTGCGCCTGGCGGGCGGTCGCTAGACCTCAAGACTCTTTAACGAGGTTTCGCGCACGACGACCTATGGCTTGGGCACCCCTTCAGGATGCCTGAGCATAGGTGGCCATGGACTCACCGCCGGTTTCGAGGAAGCTCTCGAGGTCTTTAATGACTGACAGGATCAGCTGCGATTCAATGTCGGTTGGATCGATCTCGCCGTTCGGAGACACAAAGCTTTCCCATAGTTTCAGTTTTAACAGCATATCAACCGGGCTCTCTGCCGATTTGGCCGTCATCGCTTTCAGAATATCCACTTGAATATCAAGCTCAGCATCGGCGAGCTCTTCTGTTTCAATAGATTGTGCGAAATGAGCATGACGCCGCAATGACTTAGTCCATTGTGGCATTTCGCGATCAATCAGACGGTCCGTCCCCATTTCATATTCCTTTCGAGTGTTCCGCAGTGTTGTGTAGAGTGACCTACACAGATGATTATGCGGCCCACGCCAGGATTGTTCCCGGTCAGACAAACTTTTTTTGAGAGTTATCGGACGGCTGATTTTGCGACGCGAACCCATCCCGTTCGCGCCTTGCTGTTGAACCTATTCTGATTCCTTATCAGGCGATTCCTGACGCTCTTTTTCTTTGAGCTCTTCGATCAATCGTTTCAGGTTTTCTGGAACAGGTTCGTTCAGCACCTCTTGGTAGCGCGCCCGAAGAGCTTCGCCCAAGGGTGTCTTGTCGCGCCATTCTGGCGGCACTTCAGGTAAATCTTTCTTACCCGGCATTAATGTAAACCCCACCACAATCCCCTTGATTGGATACTAGGACACGAAACTGCTGCTTTATAGCAAGGTGGTCAGTTATATAATTTCTGCAATACAGCTTATGCGTTATTTGCAACCCGGTATTACGCGTTCTGTTGCACTGAAATCGGAGTGCTTTCTGGTTCGGGGAACGGTTCGCCGGCCTCCACAGTCAGGGGGTGCACGAAGTTCGGCCGGAACCACGGTGAGAATTTCTGATTGAACAGACCGCGCAACCAATAGATCACGATTTGCGCGCGGGCCAGGCGACGC
>SPJK01072053.1_pt1 | contig 16952 bp, 15 predicted proteins | sample 3741771 | NCBI WGS metagenome assembly SPJK01 (sample SAMN10925997, study PRJNA522277) | cold seep metagenome | isolation source: Elba SIP-enriched marine methane seep metagenome, extraction at timepoint T2 | place: Italy: coast of Elba, Mediterranean Sea
ATCGCGCAGCGCGCCTGAGCCATCATAATAGCCAGCCCGGTCGCCGACGCCATAATGCTCCGACACGGTGATCTGGATATGATCGATCGCGGTGCGGTTCCAAAGAGGCTCAAACAAGGAATTGGCAAACCGCAAAACCATCAAATTCTGTACGGTTTCTTTGCCGAGATAATGATCGATCCGGTAGATGCATTCCTCAGGAAAAACCGCGCCGACGCCTTCATTTATCTCATTCGCGGAGGCGAGGTCTGTGCCGATCGGTTTTTCAAGCACGACCCGCGTATTTCCGTCACTCAGACCGGCATTGCCGAGCGCTTCACAGATCGGCACATAAATCTTCGGAGTCACCGCTAGATAGAATACCAGCGGTCTTTCGGAATCGATTGTCAGATGTGCTTTCAGATCGGCCCAATCCGCAGATGGATCCGTCGCATCCATAGCCACATAGTGGAGGTGATTTTCAAACTTCTTCCAATCAGCCTTTTTGACGCTGTCTGGCGATGCTTCACAGCAAGCTTCATACGCGAATGCACGAAACGCGGCATCGTCCATTTCAGATCGAGATATACCGATAATGCGGGCATCATCCGGAATCTGGCCATCCGCCCAGCGGTGATACAACGCTGGTAAAAGCTTGCGGCGAGACAAGTCACCGGTGCCGCCAAAGATAACGATGTCGAACGAGCCAACGGGAATGAACTCAGCCATTCTGCTCCCTCATGTGTCAATTTTTCCATTGATCCTATGCGCCGCCGTGACAGCGGTGTCAACGCACAAACGGCGATGAAAAAACCCCGGAAGATGTTCTCCCGGGGTCTCTTGGTTGGCGAAGTCTGGTTTAGTTGCGGGACTTATCGACCAGACGATCGTTCTGTGCCCAGTGCATCATTCCGCGAAGCTTTTCACCGACTTCTTCAATCAAGTGATCATTTGTGCGGGCACGCATGGCCTGGAAGCTCGGTGCGCCGGCCTGATTCTCGAGCACCCAATCGCGTGCAAACTTGCCGCTTTGGATATCCTCGAGCACCGCTTTCATCGCCTTCTTGCTCTCGCTGTCGACGACGCGAGGTCCTGAAACATATTCGCCATACTCTGCTGTATTCGAGATTGAGTAATTCATGTTGGCGATCCCGCCTTCATAAATCAGATCGACGATCAGCTTGGTTTCGTGGAGGCACTCAAAGTAAGCCATTTCCGGATTGTATCCGGCCTCAACCAGAGTTTCGAACCCGGCCTTGATAAGCTCGACAATACCGCCGCAAAGTACGGCTTGCTCGCCGAACAGATCGGTTTCGGTTTCTTCCTTGAACGTCGTCTCGATTACGCCAGCGCGGGTGTTGCCGATGCCTTTGGAATAAGACAGCGCAATGTCGCGTGCCGAGCCGCTTGCGTCTTGATGAATCGCAACCAGGCCTGGCAGCCCGAATCCCATCTGGTACTGTGCGCGGAGCGTGTGGCCCGGACCTTTTGGTGCCGACAACGAAACGTCTACGCCAGCCGGCGGCTGGATCAGATTGTAATGCACGTTAAACCCATGGCCGAACATGATGTGCTGGCCATCGCGAACGTGAGGCTCAATCTCATTCGCCCAAAGAACGGCCTGCTTTTCATCCGGAACGAGGATCATGACCACGTCGGCCCATTGCGTGATCTCGCTCGGGCTCATGACGGTCAGGCCTTCAGCCTCGGCTTTCGGCTTAGACCCTGAGGTCGACTGCAGGCCAACGCGGACGTCAACGCCATTGTCTTTCAAATTCAGGGCATGTGCGTGGCCTTGGCTGCCATAGCCGACGACGCCAACTTTCTTACCTTGAATCAGGGCGAGATCCGCATCCTGCTCATAATAGATATTCATTCTTACGATACTCCTTGAAAGGTCATTGTCTGGTCATTCGAATAGATTCTGGTCGTCGCCTCTGACGACCGAAGAGGTCATCCTTTTTCGGCGCCCCGTTTAATTGAGAGCACGCCCGTACGGCTCACTTCGATGAGCCCCAGCGGTTCCATCAGCGCACAAAACTGGTCAATCTTGTCGCTGGCGCCGGTGAGCTCGAAAATGAAGCTCTGATTGGTCGTGTCGATGACACGGGCCCGAAAAATCTCCGAGATGCGCAGCGCTTCGACACGCTTTTCACCTTCACCAGCAACCTTGATCAGGGCCAGCTCGCGCTCAACACCGCGCTTCGATTTGGTAATGTCAATGACGCTGGCCACGGGCACGAGGCGTAGCAATTGAGCCTCGATCTGCTCCAGTGTGTGGGCTGTGCCTGCGGTCACAATGGTGATGCGGGACCGATGCCGGTCGCGATCAACTTCGGCGACGGTCAGGCTTTCGATATTGTATCCACGCGCCGAAAACAGACCTACAACGCGGCCAAGCACACCCGGCTCATTGTCGACCAGGATCGCCAGGGTTCGCCGCTCGTCAGACTCTTCGACATGGCTCATATCATAAGCGCTGGCTGGGTTGTCACTCACTGGACTGTCTCCTTGCGTTCGCCAAGCGTCAGGCCTGGGCGACGAGATTTCAGGATGGTCTTCAAATTGTTTGAACGATCAATCGCGTCACCGCGGCGCTCCATGCGTTGATCGTCGTACCTATCCACGACTGTGTCGCGACGGCGCGGATCAAGGTGCGCCTGCAACTCGGACACAAGCAACCGTCGGCAATCATCGATAAACTCGCCGCTATTGTCAGCAGTTGGTCCGCCTTGACGGGTCAAGGCCTCGATTTCGTAATAGGCGTACATAAGTGCATCGAGGATTGGCGGTCGAGACCCGCGATAGGCCCCCTCTTTTTCGCCGCCTTTGCTGCTCGGATCGATGTTCGGGAAGAACAATCGACCACGCTCAACCAGGGACGAGATTGCCAGCATCAGGTTCACCCTCTGCTGCAAAAAGCTGGAATCATTGCTTTGGTGCTGTCGGGTGCGCGCAAACATAGCAGCGCGATTGAGCGTATCGATACACGCATTCCCCCATCCCAGGCTTTGCGTGTCGACACTGTGGCGCAGGTTTTCCAGCTGCAAAGTTCTCTGCTTCTGCGTCTCTTTGCGGCTGATCAATGCGCCAAAGATCGCGACGATCGCCGACAGAATAGCGACCACAACTTCGATATGGTTCGACATCCAGCTCAATAGATTATCCAGGCCCATGGCGACCCCCTGTGTCAGGGTCACGCTTTTGCCAGAGGCAGCCGCCATGGAAAAGAGACCAAATGACATCAGACAAGCTTTCGCCCTGCTTCGTCGATCTCATCACCGGTGATTTCAGACAGGATCATTTCATTGTGCGCCGCGCCTGAAGGGATCATCGGCAAGCAATTCTCCGCCTTGGTGACCCGGCAATCGAACACAACCGGCCCGTCATAATCGATCATTTCCTGGATCTTGGCGTCGAGTTCATCCGGATGATGACAGATCAATCCCAGACCGCCATAAGCTTCGGCCAGTTTGACGAAGTCGGGCAAGCTCTCCGAGTAAGTGTGCGAATAGCGTTCACCGTGCAGCAATTCCTGCCACTGGCGTACCATCCCCATCCACTCATTGTTCAGAATGAAGATCTTGATCGGCAATTTGTGCTGAACCGCTGTCGACAGCTCTTGCAGCACCATTTGAACCGAAGCCTCGCCAGCAATATCGACCACCAACGCGTCTGGATGCGCAGCTTGAATCCCTACCGCGGCGGGCAAGCCGTAGCCCATCGTACCGAGACCGCCGCTGGTCATCCAGCGATTGGGCTCCTCAAAATGATAATGCTGCGCGGCCCACATCTGGTGCTGGCCAACTTCGGTGGAGATATAGGTATCGCGATCCTTGGTCAGTTCATACAGGCGCTCAATCGCATATTGCGGTTTGATCTCGCCATTATTGTCGCCATAGGCAAAGCAGTTGCGGGCTTTCCAGCGATCAATTTGCGCTTTCCAGTCCGACAGATCTTGCGACTTGGTTTTGCCCCACGCCTTGATCAACGCGTTCAGCGCGTTTGTGCTATCAGCGATGATCGGCACATCGGCGCGAATGACTTTGTTGATTGAGCTTGGATCAATATCGATATGGATCTTCTTCGACCCCGGCGAGAACGCATCGATGCGCCCCGTCACCCGGTCATCGAACCGTGCGCCGACACAGATCATCAGATCGCAATCATGCATGGCATTGTTCGCCTCATAAGAGCCATGCATGCCGAGCATTCCAAGCCAGTCATCGTGACTGGCCGGAAATGCCCCAAGCCCCATCAACGTGGACGTGACCGGAAACCCGGTGACGGCCTGCAATTTCCGCAGCGCTTCGCTTGCTGCTGGTCCGGAATTGATGACACCGCCACCCGTATAAAAGACCGGACGTCGCGCTTTCTTCATCAGTTGAATGGCAAGCTTGATGGCGTGATCGCTAGGGTCCGTTTGCGGCTTATAGGTCGCCTTGTGGATCCCTTCTTTGCCGACATATGTCCCGCTCGCAAATTGCACATCCTTGGGGATATCGATGACAACCGGGCCCGGCCGTCCAGTGGTGGCGATCAGGAAGGCTTCGTGAATCGTGCGCGCCAATTCGTCGACATCGGTCACGAGGTAATTATGCTTGGCGCAGCAGCGAGTAATGCCAACCGTATCGCATTCCTGGAACGCGTCGGTCCCAATCAAGTGCGTGGGCACCTGTCCCGTGATAACAACCATCGGGATTGAATCCATCATCGCGTCGGTGATCGGCGTAACCATGTTGGTCGCACCCGGGCCAGACGTGACAAGCGCAACGCCCGCTTTACCGGTTGAGCGCGCATAGCCTTCAGCGGCATGGCCTGCCCCTTGTTCGTGCCGGACGAGAACGTGCCGCACCGACGGTTCGGTATACAGCGCGTCATAGATTGGGAGCACCGCACCGCCAGGATAGCCAAACATCACATCCACACCCTGTTCCTTGAGCGCGGTGATGACGATCTCTGCACCAGTCATCTGGCGAGTGTCGGTCTTGGCCTTAGGCTTGGTCTGCACATTCATGATCTTGGTCCTTGAAGATTTTGCAGGGATTGGTGGAGCGGGTTTGAGTTAAAGAAAAAGGGCCCCTTGAGAGAGACCCTTGTTACAAGCACCTGCGACTGACGAATGTTTCCGTCAGCGCAGGTGCCTAATAACGAGTACGACTGTTGGACGCATGAAGCGCTTCCTCCCAAAAGTTGAGAGGGGCATAACTTACCCGTTAACCCCCGTCAACCTCCTTATAAAGGGCAAGAATTACCCTCATGCGGTCATCCAGAGAAAGACTTGGAATCCTTGGCCAAAATGGAAACTGGCGACCAATCCAGGTGAATTGTCGCTTGGCATAACGCCGCGTATCGCGCTTGGCATTCTCGGCTGCGCCTTCTGCACTGATATTGCCGCGCAGATAAGCGAGCAGCCATGGAATGCCATGCGCCTTCATGGCTGGAAGGTCGTCAGGAAGCGTTTGCGCGGCGAGACCTTTGGCCTCCTCCATCGCCCCTTCCATCAACATACCCTCAAAACGTCGATCGATGCGCGCGTACAGGCGCGGCCGCGACGGGGTCAGGGCAACACCGAGCCATTCATTCCGGTCGAGAATGGGCCGCCCCTTTTTGCCTTGAAAGCTGGAGATCGACTTTCCGGTCGCCAGCCACACCTCCAGGGCGCGCCACAATCGCTGACGGTCACCTTCACCGAGACGATCGGCAGTGTCGCGATCGACCTCAGCCAGTTTTTCGCGCAGCGCCGCAACACCTCCGCTCTTGTGAAGATCTGACACCTCCGCACGTACATCATCCGGCACAGGCGGGATTTCAGACAGACCCTCGATCAAGGCGAGATGATACAACCCGGTTCCGCCGATCACGATCGGGATCTTGCCGCGCCGCTGCACTTTGGTAATTACCGGCTTCACATCCTCAAGCCATTTGCCCGTTGAGTAGCGTTCGCTCGCCGCGATATGACCGAACAGGTGATGCTCAACGCCGTCCATCTCTGCTGCGGCCGGGCGCGCTGAAATCAAGCGCAAGTCACGATAGACCTGCATCGAATCCGCATTAATCACCTCTCCATTCACGCGTTTTGCCAGCGCGACGGAGAGTGCCGACTTCCCACTCGCTGTTGGACCGTGAATAAGGATTGCAGGTTTCATACGATCAGTCGTAAGAAGCACGCCGCAACGCGTAAAGACAGGAATGCTGCGATGGCCTCAAAAACCCCTGATTCCAAATACATAGTGACCGCTGTTGCGCCGAAGAGCTATGGTTTCACGCGACTTGGAGGAACGCTGGAGAGCACGTGCGTGGACATCGGCCTGACCTCGATCGCGCCGGTTCGTTTGCTGGGAACCGAAGGGCGATGGGCGGCGGTCGAAATTGCAGTCACCGCAGATACGGCAAGATTGGTCGACACGCGTGCAGCCTTGCGCGATGCCTTTGCCGGCACGGCCGACATCGCGCTCCTGCCATCGGAAAACCGCAAAAAGAAGCTGCTTGTGTCGGACATGGATTCGACCATCATTCGTCAGGAATGCCTCGATGAACTCGCCGCCTATGCCGGACTGAAAGACGAGATCGCGGCTATCACCGCGCGCGCCATGGCCGGCGAACTTGATTTTGAAGGCGCGCTGACGGAGCGCGTTGGGAAACTGAATGGGCTCGCGCTGGAGGCGCTGCAACAATGTTATGATGAGCGCATTTCATTGATGCCAGGTGCCAAGACACTCACAGCAACCATGTCAGCCCGCAAAGCCTTCTGTTTGCTTGTCTCTGGAGGATTCACCTTCTTCACGACGCGGGTCGCAGACGCCGCTGGCTTTGATGCCGACAAAGGCAATACGCTCATCGATGATGGCAGCGCTCTCACCGGCGATGTCGGGAGACCGATCCTTGGACGTGAAGCTAAGCTGGAAGCGCTGGACGATTGCGCCTTCGCGAACGGCGTGACACGCGCGGATGCGCTGGCCATGGGAGACGGGGCAAACGATCTCGCCATGATCGAAGCGGCTGGTCTCGGCCTTGCCGTCCATGCCAAGCCGATTGTTGCGGAAGCGGCGGATGCGGCGATCAATGTCACTGACTTGACCGCAGCGCTTTATTTTCAAGGTTATACGGACAGCGAAATTATCTGGCGCGACTGATCAACCGCGCACTTCGATATCGATGGCTTCGAACAGGGTTTGCCCCTGACGGTAGACCCGCAGCAGCATAGGCTGCCCGGTTTGCTCCAATGCCCCGTCCATCGCGACGAGCGCGTCTTCAGGCGTTTCAACCTTATCAAAGGACATTTCGGTGACGACGTCGCCTTTATAGAGCTTGCCAAAACTCGGACCGCGCGGGGACACGCTACGAACCAGAACACCGCTGACATCGCTCGGGACGCGGTAGCGGCGCCGATCATCTTCATCCAGTGCGATGAAATCAACGCCGAGGGGATTGTCAGTCAGCGTACTGTCGGTTTCCGGCACTTCGGGTTCGTCGTCTTCGGTGTTCGAATTCAGCTCTCCCAGTTCAAACGTGACGATACGGGTCCGGCCATCGCGCACCAGTTTAACATCAACCTGCTTGCCGATCTCGGTGTCAGCAACAATCTGGCTGAGCGCCCGTTCATTGGTCACGGGTCGCTCATCAAACTCGAGGATCAGATCGCCAATTTCGAAGTCAGCGTTCGACGCCGGGCCATCATCGGTAATCCGCGTCAGAATGACCCCGGTCCCCTCTTCCAGACCATAGGCCTTGGCGAGATCACGGTCGGCGTTTTGGATGTTCACGCCGAACCATCCGCGCCGCGCCTTGCCATAGGTGATGAGCTGCTCGCTGATCTGTTTGACCAGGTTAGACGGGATCGAGAACCCGAGGCCAACAGACCCGCCCGTTGGCGTAATGATCGCCGTGTTCACGCCAAGTACTTCGCCGTTCAGATTGAATAGCGGGCCACCGGAATTGCCGGAATTGATCGCCGCGTCGGTTTGAATGTAATTGTCATAATTGCCGGAATTGATGTCGCGATTTCGCGCCGATACGATGCCGACTGAGACCGAACCTCCAAAGCCAAACGGGTTACCGATCGCCATGACCCAGTCACCCACCTCAGCCTGTTCACTGTCGGCCCATTCGACATAGGGAAAAGGATCATCCTGCGCGACCTTGAGCACGGCGACATCTGTGGCTTCATCCGTCCCGATCAATTCAGCCCGGATCGTGCGGCCATCAGAAAAGATCGCATTGATCTCGTCCGCGCCTTCGATCACGTGATTATTGGTGACGATCAGCCCGTCCGCAGAAATGACAAAGCCTGATCCGAGCGCGCCTTCCTGACTGAAGCCTTCCGGGTCACGGCCGAAGAATTCGTTGAAATCCTGCAGCGGGCCGTCTTCAAATTGCGGCAAATCGCTGGCCACCACTTTCGACGTCGTGATGTTCACAACCGCAGGCATCAAGCGTTTCGAAAGCTCGCTGAAACTGTCCGGGCGCGTATCTTGTTCAACCCGTTCGACGGAATCTGAGAGTGATTGTCCCATTGCCGGGCTGACGCCCATAAGAACCAAAGAGAGTGCAGTGAAGGTTCGACGCATTTAGAGAGGCTCTCCTACAGGTGTAACATGCATAATATCATTAACTAGGGCCGTATCAGGGCAAGGTGCAAGCCTTTCTCACCCACCAAATCTCACCATAACGTAAAGCAAGAGGCCCCCAATCGCCATCGACCACAGACCCGATTGTCGAATGGTCGATGCCGGCATCTCTGAAAGCCAGGCGCCAAAGCGTTTCATGGCATCCGGAGCACCCGCATATATCGCCCCTTCGAGAAAGAACCAAACGCCTATTCCGGCGAGGATAATGGTCAGCATTTGCGCCAGCTCCCGAATCAAAAACCCCGCCCAGCATACGCTGGACGGGGTGATTTGGGTATGTCGCGCGATCTAGCGGCGCGGGGTACCGTTAGCGCGAGCGCGTGCAATGAACTCATCGCACAGGCCAAGCTGGTTCGGCCCAACAACAATGCGCGTCGGTTCTTGCTGCGAGCGTGGGCCTGAACTTTCCGTATCCGCCGAGTCACCGATATCGCCGACGCCGAACGCTTTTTCACACGCAATCAGTGCGCGCTGGAAGCGGAAGAATTCAGCGTCTTGTTCATAGGCCAAAGCGTAGATTGTGTTCCGCTGAGCATCGCCCTCACCGCGGACTTGCTCCGCTTCCCGGCGCGCTTCAGCGAGCAGCACGGTTTTCTCACGATCGGCTTCTGCGCGAACGAGTTTCGCCCGTTCGTCACCTTCCGCTCGAATTTGCTCGGCCTGCTGGTTCCGCGTTGCGGCCATCCGGTCGAACACACGCTGCGAAACGTCTGGCGGCAAGTCCACACGCTTGATGCGCACATCAATGATGTCGATACCCCGACCCGCGATGGCATCGCTGAGGTTTTCGCGAATTTGATCCATCAGCTCAGAGCGCTGACCTGAAATGATCTCCTCCGGCAATTGACTACCCAGTGCGTTCCGGATCGCGGTGTCGGTAAACCGCAGAAGCTGGTTCTGCGCTTCACGCTGGGTTCCGAGGCGTTGATAGAACGACAGAGGCTCTGCTATCCGCCAGCGCACAAACGCGTCGACGATCAGCTGTTCCTGGTTCGATGCAAAGACTTCAATGTCCGGCACATCGAGGCCAAGGTTTCGCTTGTCATAAGTCACGACGGACTGAACGAACGGGATCTTGAACTTCAGACCCGCTTCGTCAGCACCTGGTTCATTATAGGCTTCCACCGCACGTCCTACTTGCAGCACCAAAGACTGCTGACGTTGATCGACGATGAAGAAGGAGTTGAGCAACGCAATAATTGCGGCGAACACAACAACAATTCCGAGAATTCCAAACGGTTTCATGTCTAATTCCCTCCGCGATTCACGCGATCAAGCGGCAGATAAGGTACCGCACCTGAGTCGCTGTCGAGAATGAGCTTGTCCGTGCGGTTGAGCACGCGCTCCATGGTTTCGAGATACATCCGCTCGCGTGTCACTTGCGGCGCTTTACGATACTCGGCGAGGATTTGCGTAAAGCGATCGGCCTGACCGGTTGCATCCGCAATCACCTGATCACGATAGGCTTGCGCGCGTTGCAGGATTTGTTGCGCTTCACCACGGGCACGCGGAACGATGTCATTCGCGTACCGGTTAGCTTCTTGCACGAGACGCTCTGCATCTTGTCCAGCATTGATAACGTCGATGAAGTCGCCGCGAACTGGCGCGGGTGCAAGAGCTTCCTGAATTTCAACGTTTTCGATGTTCACGCCAGCGCCGTAATCGGAGAGCAGCGTCTGCAGCTGTGTCCGAACTGTTGCGGCGATCTCACCCCGGCCGGTCGTCAATACAGCGTCCAGCGTCGACTTACCGACAACTTCACGCATCACGCTTTCGGCAGCGGCTTTGACCAGTGGTGTGCCATTATCAACATTGAGAATAAAGTTCTCAGGGTTTTCACCATCATAATACCAGAACACGCGGAACTGGACGTCGACGATGTTTTCGTCGCCCGTCAACATCAGGCTTTCACCCTGGTTGATGCCGACTTGTGTTTCTTGTTGGCGCTCGGACGGAAGGATTTCGTGGGTCTCGATTGGCGCAGGCATATGCACATGGAAACCCGGTGTGAAGTTCTTCTGGTACTGTCCGAAGCGGAAGACCGCCGCGCGTTCGCCTTCGTCGACGACCACAACGCCGGTTGCGAGCCAGGCGACTAGAGCCACCATGCCGAGAACGAGGAAACCGCCTGGGCCTAAACTTGGACCGCGACCACGACCGCCGCCACCGCCGCGTCCACGGCGCGAGAAGCGTTCCTGCATTTTGCGCATCTGTTCTTCGATATCGGGGCCACCGCCGCCCTGACCGCCACCGCCGCCTTGACCGCCGGGACGTCCCCATGGCGACCCGCCATTGCCGTTGCCGCCGGAGCCACCGCTGCCCCAGGGGCCGCCGTTGGCTTTCGGAGGCTCGTCGCCATTTCCGCTATTATCGTTCCAGGGCATTGCCCCTCCTTTTCCTCACACCAGTTGACTGGCTTTTTGTGTGCATGGTGCCTATTTGCGATCTAAAGGCCTCTTCATCAAGGACATAGCCCATGTTTTGGGACAAGAAAGACCAGAAATCACTCTCAAATGACAAGATAAGGCAAGCCTTGGGCTCGCCTGACTGGTTATCCGGGGTCCGGATCGAGGACTCCGGGCGCGTCACATTGATCATCGAAGCCGACCCCAGCGACATGGAACGGGCCGAAACACACAAGATTGAAGCCGAATCGCGCGCGCTTGGCATTGATGGTGTGACAGACGTGCAGGCCGTCCTCACGGCGCAGCGCAAAGCAGGCGAACCCGCGCCACAAGCGAGCGCCGCTTCGCTGAAGACACATGCCAGCCCGCGCCGTGTCCGCAAGGGTGCACGCTTGTCCGATGAAGCGGTCAATCAAAGCCAGCCGCAACAGGCCGCCCAGATCGCGCCGATTCCGGGCATTTCACGTATTCTGGTCGTCGCAAGCGCCAAAGGCGGCGTTGGAAAATCAACCGTCTCAGTCAATCTGGCAGCGAGCTTCGCCAAACAAGGCCTGCGAGTCGGGTTGCTCGACGCTGACATTTACGGCCCCTCAATTCCGACCATGCTCGGCGTCCCCGATGCCAGTCCGGGTACAAATGCCGACAAAAAGCTGGTCCCGGTGTCGGCACATGGGATCGAAACGCTGTCGATTGGTTATCTTACCGATCCCGATTCTCCGATGATCTGGCGTGGCCCGATTGTTCAATCCGCAATCACGCAAATGCTGAATGATGCCGCCTGGGGCACACCTGAAAACCCGCTGGATCTGTTGATCATCGATACTCCGCCTGGCACCGGCGAGGCCCAGTTGACCCTTGCCCAACGCGTCCCGGTCTCTGCCGCCCTCATCGTCACCACACCTCAGGACGTTGCGCTCGCAGATGTCCGGCGCGGCGCGGCGATGTTTGCGAAAACCCATGTTCCAGTGCTCGGCATCGTCGAAACCATGAGCTGGTTCGAGGATCCTGCCGGAAATCGCCACCCAATCATGGGCGAAGGCGGCGGCGAGAAAATCGCGCAGGCATTAGGCTTGCCGCTATTGGCGCAGATTCCAATGCTGCAAGCGATCCGAGAAGGCGGCGACCGCGGAGAGCCGGCTGCATCCGCAGGCGGTGCAGCCTCTGAAATGTTCACCAACCTGGCGCGTGACGTCGCGCTCAGCCTCGACACGCTGCAAACCAAGCCTGCTCCGAAAATTATCTTCGAAAACTAACCCCTATTCGATCAAATTTCATCGATCCGCTGAACTGAGATTTCGGACTTTTCCTGTAAAGACTATTACAGGGATGAGTTTATGCTGAGTACGTCTTCACGCCTTCACACGATTGTTTACGCAGTGCTGTTATCAGTGGTGCTGATCTGTTTGACTGTGCATTTCACGGCGATCATTGCGCCATATCTGGAGGCGCGAAACGCCAATACGGCGATGTTGACCTCTGCGATCGCTTCTTGCGTGCTGGCCCCTCCAGCCTCGATCCTGATGGCGCTATATTCCAGCAAACTGATCAGCGTGCAGGAGCAATTGCACGAATTGGCGACCACCGACCCGCTAACCGGCCTGCTCAATCGCCGCGCCTTTGCCCACCGCTATGAGCGCGAAGCCGCACGATATGATCGCACGAATCGACCGATTTCACTGCTTCTGATCGATCTCGACTATTTCAAGCTGATCAATGACAAATACGGCCATGCAGGTGGCGACGAAGCGTTGAGAGTTCTCGCGGATCACCTGCGTACAACCAGTCGATTCGGCACAGACGATGTCGCCCGGTGGGGCGGTGAGGAATTCGCGGTCTTGTTATCGGACACCGGCCATCAATCTGCAGTCCGTGTTGCAGAGCGTCTGCGCCGCCAGATCGAAACGCTGAAGATCAAATTCAATGAAGATCTGATCCACCTCGAAGCCAGTATTGGCGTGATCGCCTGCCGCAAGCGTGAACCGCTTGAGCAAGCCATGCAGCGCGTCGATCTCTGCCTGCGTCAAGCCAAAGCCCAGGGCCGCAATCGGATAACGGTCTATCCGGAAGACGTGACGCTGGACGCAGACAAAGCGTCGGTCGCGTAACAAAACCTGTCGGAGTTGTCTCTACGGACGCGCTAATAGCTCTTCGGCAGGCCGAGAACGCGTTCAGCGATAAAGTTGAGGATCATCTCCCGGCTGACAGGAGCAATCCGGGCCAGCATCGCTTCGCGCATATAGCGCTCGACATGATATTCACGGGCATAGCCCATGCCGCCATGGGTGAGGACAGCCGTCTCACACGCTCTGAAGCCCGCCTCGGTGCCGAGATATTTTGCGGCATTGGCTTCGGCCCCACAATCCTGGCCATTATCGTATAAACCGGCTGCCTTGTAGGCGAGGAGCTCAGCCGCGCTCAGTTCCGCCCAGGCTTTGGCGAGTGGGTGCGCAATGCCCTGGTTCTGGCCAATCGGTCGACCGAAAACGACACGTTCATTGGCATAGGTGGTGGCTTTCTCCAGCGCCGCAAAGCCGAGGCCGATGCTCTCGACCGCGAACAGAACGCGTTCCGGATTAAGGCCCTGCAACAGGTATTTGAAGCCGGCGCCCTCTTCCCCGATCAAATGCTCTTTCGGCACTTCGAGGCCATCAATGAACAGCGTGTTACACTCGACAGCCTTGCGCCCCATTTTCGGGATCGGATTGGCTTCGATCTTGCCGCGATCGAGATCGGTGTAGAACAGCGACAGCCCGAGATACGGTTTGGCGCACTGATCTTTCGGCGTGGTCCGGGCAATGATCAGGATCTTGTCGGCGCGCTGCGCGCCGGTCGTCCAGATTTTGCGACCATTGATTGTGTAGCCGGAATTGGTGCGTTCGGCCTTGGTCTCCAGAGATGATGTATCGAGACCAGAATTTGGCTCGGTCACCGCGAAACACATTTTCTCCTGTCCGGAAATGATCTTGGGCAGGTTTTCCTGTTTCTGTTCGGCGTTTCCGAACTTTTCCAGGGGCTTTGGTCCAAAGATGTTGAGGTGAATCGCCGACGCGCCGGAATAGCCTGCACCGGATCGCGTCACGGTCTGCATCATCAGTGCCGCTTCGGTCAGGCCGAGGCCAGCGCCGCCATATTCTTCCGGAAAGGCGATTCCGAGCCACCCACCTTCGGCCATGGCGTCACAGAACGCTTCAGGCCAGTCGCCGGTTTCGTCAGTCTTGGCCCAATACTCATCGTCGAATTGAGCGACCGTTCTGGCGACCCCGTCCTGGATCGCAAGCTGGTCTTCGCTGAGGGGGCCAATCGTGTGCATGTCATGTCTCCTGTCGCGGATGATTTATGCTGCATTGAAATCGCCGTCCACTCTGACGAGGCGTCACACCTGCTCTGGTTGACGCGCATGCGGTGAAAACGCTGCGGCGAGATCGGAGGTTTTTCCGCTGATGATCAGGTCCGCCATGATCTGAGCAGTGATCGGCGCAAGCAGAATGCCATTGCGATAATGGCCGGTGGCGACATACAGGTCATCGACCCGCGAAAGCCCCAGAAGCGGAGCATGATCCTGCGTTCCCGGGCGAATGCCGGCCCAGGTCTCGATGATCGGCGCGTCGGCGAGCGCTGGGCACAATACTACAGCGCGGGCCTTCAGGCGTTCAATCACGTCGGCTTCCGGGCGTTTCAAGGCACGCCCGGGCTCAGTGGTGGCACCGATAATGATACGGTCGGATTTCGGCACGATGTAGAGATCGCCGCAACGAATGGTCATTTTCGGCCCATTTTCAATCGGCGCGACGGCCAGCATCTGGCCACCGAATATCTGCAAGGTGCTGAACACCGGATCCAACTGAGCGAGAGGAATGACCGCTCCAGACGCGTCAATTGAGACGTTCGCAGATTGCCAGCCCGAAGTGATCAACGTCGCATCATGTCCAGCATGATCGAGGCGGCCCTGTTCGAGACGCAAGGCAGGTGCCTGCGTCTTAATCCGAATGCGTTTGTGAGCTTCAATGCAAGCCATCAAGGCCTCGATCGTTCGTCGATTGTCCGCCTGGCCGTCGCTTGGCAACAGCATCGCAGCTTGAACCTGCGCCCCAATCGCGGGCTCGATGTCGCGCAGTCGGGTGAGGCAAGCCTCGGGTGCCAGAGGATGGGTTGTCAGCCGCGATTGAATGGAGGCGAGGCGGTCAGCTTCTTTCGCGCTCGTGGCGATGGCGAGGGATGGACCCGGCATGTACCCCGGTGGCAAGCCGGTTCGCGCTTCAAGCATCGCCGCCCAGTCAGACCATAAGCCTGCGCTGGCATCGCAAAGATCGAACAGTTTTGGGTGCGTTCCGAGCCCCTCCGCAGCTTCGAATGCGGGTGCCAGCATGCCGGCTGCCGCCCAACTTGCTCCGCGGGGCGGCCATGCCTTTTCGAAAATCGTGACATCCCGGCCGCGATCAGCCAGTTCCAACGCACAAGACAGGCCAATAATACCGGCCCCGATAACGGCGATGGATGTGGGGAAGACCAGTCCTGAAGCATGCCCGCCTTGTAACAGGCTTGCATGTCGGCGCCATCTTATTATCGCATAGCTGCGATGATCAGCTCGCTTCGCGCTCTTCCTGCCAAAAGCCCATGAAGGCTGATGCCCATTCCTGCTTTTGGAAGATCACAGCTTTGCGTAGCTCACCGGCTTTGTTGCAAACCGTCTTGATCATCAAATCAGGTGCATCACGCTCGCGCCAGCCCTGGCCACCCCGTTTTGCCTGCCACTCGGCAAGGCTTTCGATGGCTTGAGCAAACGCAGTTTCGTCGACCGCGTTCACCGGCCCCAAGTCCAATACGATGTCTTTCATGCGTCCCCAAACTCTACAATTGTCCCGCCACGACGAGAATTACAGCCAATATGAAGCACGAGCTCAAGTGAGTTCGCCCATCAGGCGAGTCCATGCAATTCGCGCGCCACGCGAGTGCAATAACGGTACAAATACGTAGTTGCGAATGCTTCTCAATTGTGACAGAACCCGTCAATGACTTATCGGACCCGTATGATTGCCAGCCTCAGCCTGCTCGTTGGAGCAGTCGCGGCGTGCTCAAATCCCACTGAAACAACCGAAACGGAGACAGCGACCGAAGACCGGCCAACGCTGACTCTCTATAGTGCGCGGCACTATGATTCCGATAAGGCCCTGTTTGCGATGTTTGAAGAACGAGCCGGAGTCAAACTGGACGTTCGCGAATCAAAAGCAGACCAGTTGATCGAAACGATGAAGGCGGAGGGCGATCAAAGCCCCGCCGACATTATCATTACGGCCGACGCCGGAAGCCTCTGGCGTTTTCAGGATGCCGGCCTCACACAGCCGCTCGTCAGCGACGATCTCTCCGCCATCGTCCCCCCGAACTATCAGCAAAGCGACGGCCATTGGTATGGCGTCGCGCGCCGCCTGCGCGGGATCGCGTATGATCCGCAGCGCTGGTCTGCCGAAGACCTCGCCACCTGGGACAAACTCGCCGAAGATGACAAAGCTGGCGAGATCTGTGTTCGCTCTTCGTCAAACATCTACAACCTTTCTCTGATGGGCGAGATCATCCACCGCTATGGCAATGAGCAGGCTCAAGACTGGGCAACCGCAATCGTTGGAAATATGGCGCGCAACCCACAAGGCGGCGACACCGACCAGATCCGCGCGATTGACGCCGGTGAGTGCTCGATCGCGATTGTGAACCATTATTACTGGGTTCGACTTGGTGCGAGCGAGAAAGACTCGGATCGCCAGGTCGCCGCGGCGACCACCTTCCTCGTCCCTGAGTTTTCCGAAGGCTCCGGGTCGCACGTCAACATTACCGGCGCCGCGGTTGCCGCGACCGCTGATGATGTCGCGCTGGCAGAGGAGTTCCTGACCTTCCTGCTCACCGAAACGGGACAGTCTTACCTGACGACCGAGACCAAAGAACTGCC
>SPJK01029002.1_pt1 | contig 16936 bp, 15 predicted proteins | sample 3741771 | NCBI WGS metagenome assembly SPJK01 (sample SAMN10925997, study PRJNA522277) | cold seep metagenome | isolation source: Elba SIP-enriched marine methane seep metagenome, extraction at timepoint T2 | place: Italy: coast of Elba, Mediterranean Sea
AACGCTCTGACTTTAATGAGACGAGTGAAGCGCTCTATCTGACCTCCGGCTATGTCTATAACACGGCCGAAGAAGCGGAGGCGGCGTTTAAGGGCGAAGCGAATGTCTTCATGTATTCCCGTTACGCCAACCCCACGGTTCGGATGTTCGAAGAGCGTCTCGCTATGTTGGAAGGGGCGGAAGACTGCCGTGCGACTGCAAGCGGCATGGCGGCGGTTTACGCAGCCCTGGCCTGTTTTGTCAGCGCCGGTGACAAGGTGGTTGCTTCCCGCGCCTTGTTTGGATCCTGTCATGTGATCATCGACCAAATTCTGCCGCGCTTTGGTGTTGAGCGGGCGTTTGTAGATGGTGGCGATCTCAATCAATGGGAAGAAGCGCTGAAAGGCGGGGCCAAGGCGGTCTTTCTGGAAACCCCGTCAAACCCAATGCTGGATCTGGTCGATATCGAAGCAGTGTCGGCCCTTGCCCATGCTGCCGGCGCATTGGTTATCGTTGACAATGTTTTTGCCACCCCCATTTTGCAGCGCCCCCTGGCGCTTGGCGCCGATATTGTCACCTATTCCGCAACCAAGCATATCGATGGCCAGGGCCGGACATTGGGCGGCGCGATCCTGACCACCAAGCAGTTTATCAAGGAACGGTTGGAACCCTTTTATCGGCATACCGGCCCAAGCATGAGCCCCTTCAACGCCTGGGTTATGGTGAAAGGTTTGGAGACCTTGTCCCTGCGGGTTGAGAGACACTGCGCCAATGCCGAATTTCTGGCGCGTTGGTGCGAAACCCGAGATGGTCTCAACCGCGTTGTTTATCCGGGATTGGAAAGCCATCCACAGCATGATCTGGCCAACAAGCAGATGACTGGGTTTGGCACGTTGGTCACCCTGAACATCGCTGGCGGCAAAGCGGCGGCGTTCCGATTCTTGAATGCGCTGACATTAACCGACATTTCGAACAACCTGGGGGATGCGAAATCACTCGCGACCCATCCGGCAACAACAACTCATCAGCGACTGACACCGGAAGAACGGACCCATCTGGGTATAACCGATGGAACTGTGCGGATTTCCGTGGGTCTGGAAGATGTCGAGGACCTGGTCGAGGATATAGACGCGGCCCTGGTCGCCGCATTGGCTTGAGGCCAGACCGATGGATCGCCTTACGCCGCGTTGGATGACCGCAGTTCTGATTGCCGCCGGGATCTATAACATCGCTTGGGGTGTTATCGTCGCGCTGTTTCCGGTGCCCTTGTTCGAGATCGCCGGGATGGCGCCGCCGCGCTATCCGGCCCTATTCCAATGTATTGGGATGATGATTGCCGTCTTTGGCCTGGCTTATCTCTGTGCCGCATCCAATCCCCTGCGCCATTGGCCGGTGTTGGTGGCGGGATTGGTTGGTCGTCTCTTGGGACCGATCGGATTTCTTTACCTGGCGATCAATGGTGTCTTTACCTGGCAGGCCGGGTTCACCATTGTGACCAACGACTTGATATGGATTATTCCCTTCGCGCTGATGCTGCGCGCCGCTTGGATACAGGAGAGAAAGATATGATCGAACGCCAGGATACCAACAGCCGGATGAGCCAGATCGTAACGCATAACGGCACGGTTTATCTCGCCGGGCAGGTCGGTGCAGGCGATAGCGTGACCGAACAGACAACGGATTGTTTGGCTCGTGTCGATGCGCTGTTGGGCAAGGCGAGCTCATCGCGCGAAAACATCTTGCAGGCCGTGATCTGGCTGCGCGATATGGCGGATTTTGCAGAGATGAATGCGGTTTGGGATGCCTGGGTTCCGGAAGGCCACGCCCCGGCGCGCGCTTGTGGTGAAGCTCGGCTTGCCGCTGATCAGCTGAAGGTCGAAATCATCATCACCGCTGCCTGCGACTAGTCCAAAACCTTCCAATGCGACGGGCGTCTTTGGGTTCTAAGGAATGGGGAAAAATGACTTTGTCGGCTCATTTTGATCCTCCAGACTTGCCACATCTTTGGGGACGCTACCGGATGAGTAAGTGACACCGACTACCCAGCTGACAACACCTGCGTCATCCAGTAACGGCAAGCCAACCCGTTCGCCCTGGGTATATCGACCCTGTAGGGCATAAACGCTGCCAAAGGAGTAAAAAATCGCCTCCTCCCGAATGATGCGCCCAAAGCGCTGATTGATCACACGCGCAACATCGGCGGGAAATATCTCCCGGACATAGCGTTTTTGCATCGGCCGGCCGGTGGTCTGGCAGATCCGGTCTCCCGCAACATGGCAAAGCCAGTCGTCTTCCGCCGGCTGATACCGATAAAGCCAGATTGTCGGCAATAACTCCGGAATTTGAAGCGGGTCAAACGCAGCCCGCGCAGGGATGCGTTCCGCGCCTCGCAGCTCGTTCCAGTAGGCGCCCAGCCGTTGAAGCGGCGGCTCTTTCAGGTACCCAAAATCCATTGTGCGATCACCTTGATGGACGCTAATTGGGGTATCATGATAGTCCGAAGGATCGGAGCATGCTCCTTCCCGGTGCGAATTCCAAGTAAAATCCGTTAACTAAACGCCATAGAACTTCCTAAATCTTATTATAGGATAGGTTGATTTGGTCCTCAAAAATTCTGATTGAGAACGCGAAAACTAGAAAAATAAACTTGAGAATAAGAATGAGTCGCATTACTAATAATTAGACCACGTTAAACCGAACATGTTGTTCCCCTTCCATTTCATCAAATTTTTCTGAGAGATTCTCTATGGCTTCAGTTGTTGCTGTCATGATGATCATGGCCTGTGATCCGACGCTCCTACTTTGCACTGAAGTGGATGGGCCTATAACGGCGTGGGAAAACACAACGGCCTGTAATCAGGACAGCCCGGGCATGGTCGCGAGGATGAAACACACCCTGCCCGACGATAGGATTGTCATGATAAAGTGCCGGTTAATGCTGCGCGAAGACCTCAATCCGCCCCAGACCATCATTGCCAGCCAACCCGAAACCGATCCATTGTTCTAGTCTAACAATCCGGCCCGCCAGCAAGACTTGGCGCAGCGAGGACCGATGAAAAGATGAGCAAATGAAGGATAGGCAGATGTCGGATGTCAAAGACAAGGTGGCCTTGGTCACCGGGGCGGGAAGTGCTGACGGTATTGGCTTCGCCTGTGCAAAGCTATTGAAGGCAGCCGGCGCCCTGGTCGCCATCACCTCCACAACGGATCGCATCCATGACCGCAGGGCTGAACTGGGCCCCGACGGCAGCTTTGCCATGGCCGCTGACCTGACGGAAGGGGAAGCGGTTACGACCTTGATCACGGAAAGTGAAGCGGCGCTGGGCCCCATTGATATCCTCGTCAACAATGCCGGGATGGTGCAGGTCGGACGCGATGAACCCTCCCGTCCGGTGCATGAGATGTCGGATGACGCTTGGCAGTATGGTCTGGATATCAATCTGACCAGCGCCTTCAACATGATCCGCGCCGTGCTTCCCGGAATGCGTCAGCGGGGCTATGGACGGATCGTCAATATTTCCTCTGTCACCGGTCCCGTCGTCGGGATCCCGGGCAGCAGCGTTTATGGGGCGGCGAAGGCGGGGATGCTTGGTCTCACCCGGGCCGTGGCGCTTGAAAATGGCCAGCATGGGGTGACCGCAAATTGTATCGGTCCGGGCTGGATCGAGACCGGCTCCAGCAGCGAGGCGGAAGTAACCGCCGGCAGTTACACCCCCGCCGGCCGGCCGGGAACGCCCGATGAAATCGGTCATGTCGCAGTCTTCCTGGCGAGCGAAGGGGCGAGTTATCTCACCGGTCAAATGATCGTCGTCGATGGCGGCAACACGATCCAGGAATACAAGGTCGCGCTGGCGTAGACTTCATTACGGCGCCCGGTCGGGATAACTGGCGGCCATGCCCTGACGCACATCCATCTGGATACCATATTGCGGGAAAGGATAGCGTAGGCCGTTCTTGCTCAAGGCTGCCATTCCATCCAGGGCTTGATCCAATTGATCCGGTGGCAACGCCATCAGCATCTCATCATCCAGGACTCCGCCATAGCGACGCTCCGCAAAGCACGGAATGGACAGGCTCGGCTGACGGGTCTTAAGCGCTCGACCCCAGCTGTCGGCGCAGGCGGATTCTCCGACCACGCCCCATTCAAAATTCTTATAGCCTGCATATTGCAGCCCATTGATGAAATACATCATCGCACCCGGCGTTGCATAGAACAGTGCGATATCCGGTGGGTCGAGCCGCCCATTCGCCAGGGGGGAGAGCGCCAGCGCCTCATATTTCCCATCCTCGACACAATGCATTGATTCCTGGTGAACGGTTGCATCTTCCACCGTGTCATACCAGACGCCGACCATATGCTGCCCGGTCTTCCATTGATCCGTCTTGGCCTTGCCGAGCCCGACGACAGCCCGGCATTGCGGTCCGACCAGATCATCCGCCGTAACCCCCAGGGTCCAGCCCAGCCGTGCCGTCTGCCCGACGAGCTGATCCATCGTGTGAACCGCCGTTGGGCGCCGGATGCGCGGGATGGATTCCATTTCCGCCTGATCTTCATAGAGCTTCATGCCAAAGGGCACACTTCGCAGCCGCAATATCCGCTCCAGTTCCGCTGTAAGCTGTGTCCAATTCCGTTTCATGGCGTCAAATCCCCCTTCTAACCCGTCATTGATGCCTCGCCGCCAGGATGCCAGCCTCATCAGTTGCCGTCATCCCCCAGCGGCAGGCCGCCACGATCTGTCGCAGCGGCTGAAGGTTTCTGTCGCATCTGGGATGACGAAATAGGGGGCAGGCCTGTATCCCCTTGCCCCCAGGCGCCCCCTCGGCTACATAGCGCGCGCGTTGGGCTGGTGTTTTGGGCCGCCCGTTCCTGATCTCCGTTCTAGAAAAGAGAGCCGCGACCATGTCTTTGCGGAATATCGCCATTATTGCCCATGTCGATCATGGGAAGACGACGCTGGTTGACCGGCTGCTGCAACAATCGGGTGCGGTGAAGTCGCATCAGCAGATGGATGAACGCGCGATGGACTCCAATGATCTGGAGAAGGAACGCGGCATCACCATCTTGGCGAAATGCACCTCGGTCGATTGGAAGGGGACGCGGGTCAATATCGTTGACACCCCCGGCCACGCGGATTTCGGTGGCGAGGTGGAACGCATTCTTTCCATGGTCGATTGTGCGCTGCTGCTGGTCGATGCAGCGGAAGGCCCGATGCCGCAGACGAAATTCGTGACCATGAAGGCGCTGGAGCTCGGCCTGAAGCCGATCCTGGTGGTGAACAAGGTGGATAAGCCCGATGCGCGGCCCGACTGGGTGGTGGATCAGGCCATTGACCTTTTTGCTGCGCTGGATGCGGATGAAGAACAGCTGGATTTCCCGATCCTCTATGCCTCGGCAAAGGAAGGCTGGGCCGCTGACACTTTGGAAGCCCCGCGGGAAAATATGGACGCGCTCTTCGATCTGGTGGTCGAGAAAGTCGCCGAGCCCGAAGCGGATAAGGACGGCCCCTTCACCATGCTGGCGACGACGCTGGAAAGCGATCCCTATCTGGGCCGCATCCTGACCGGGCGCATTGCTTCCGGCCGGGTCAAGGCGAATACCACGGTGAAGGGCATTGGCCAGGACGGTAAGGTCACGGAGACCGCGCGGCTGACCAAGCTGCTCGCCTTCCGGGGTTTGAAGCGGGAGCCGGTGGAAATGGCAGAGGCCGGCGATATCGTTGCGGTGGCCGGGCTGGTGAACACGACTGTTGCGGATACGATTGCTGAGACCTCGGTCTCTGAGCCGCTGCCGGCGCGCCCGATCTCCCCGCCGACCATGGCGATGACGGTCACGGTCAATGATAGCCCGCTTGCAGGACGCGAGGGGGAAAAGCTGACCGGCCGCATGATCCGCGACCGCTTGATGCGGGAGGCCGAGGGTAATATCGCCATCCGCGTCACCGAAAGTTCCGACAAGGATGCGTTCGAAGTCGCGGGCCGAGGCGAATTGCAGCTTGGCGTGTTGCTGGAAACTCTGCGCCGGGAAGGTTTTGAGCTGACCGTTGGCCCGCCCCGCGTGCTCTTCACCGAGGGTGAGAACGGTGAGCGGTTGGAGCCGATGGAAGTCGCCCAGGTCGATGTGGATGATGAATTCACCGGCGTGGTGGTGGAAAAGCTTGGCCTGCGCAAGGGCGAGATGACGGAAATGCGTCCCTCCAGCGGTGGAAAGACCCGAATTGCCTTCGAAATCCCCTCACGCGGGTTGATCGGTTATCAGGGAGAATTCCTGGCCGATACGCGCGGCACCGGGATTTTGAGCCGCCTGTTCAACGGCTATGCGCCCTATAAGGGCCCTATTGCGGGCCGCCGTGCGGGGGTCATGATCTCTGCCGAACAGGGCAAGGCATCCTCCTATGCGCTCTTTAACCTGGAAGATCGCGGGCCGCTCTTCATCGGCGGCGGTGAGGAAGTCTATGGCGGCATGATCCTGGGCGAGCATAACAAGGGCCAGGATCTGGAAGTGAACCCGCTGAAGGCCAAACAGCTGACCAACTTCCGCGCTGCCGGCAAGGATGACGCGGTGAAGCTGACCACGCCGATCCGCCGGACGCTGGAAGAAGCCCTGGCCTATATCGAAGATGATGAGCGCGTTGAGGTCACCCCGAAATCGATCCGCCTGCGCAAGTCGACCCTCGACCCGCATGAGCGCAAGCGTGAGAAACGCAAGAAAGACGCGGAGCTGGCGGCGGCTGGGTAAGGCGCCTCACGGCCACGACACCCTTCGACGTCTCCGCTGATGCGGAACCCGCAGAACACGGTATAATTCACCGGGACTCGCGTTAAAGCGCCTCACCTCAAGGTACGCGCGTCTTTCGCACGCCTGCGCTAGTAGGACTGCGTAGAGGTGCGTTGCTTGCGGCGGAGGGGTGATACCATGACCACCATTGCGGAAACCGACCGATTGATTTTGCGGACATGGGATGCGGATGAGCTGCCCGTCTTGCAGTCGATCCTGGCCGATCCGACGACCATGGTACATTGGCCCGCGCCCCTGACGCAGGACTATATCCAGTCTTGGCACGACTGGGCGCGGGAACGCTCGGGACAGGGGTTGCATGCCCGCTGGGCGGTTGTGCTGAAGTCCGATGGCAGCGTAATCGGGGATTGCGGCCTTGTTCCAACGCAGATTGAGGGCGAGGACGTTACTGACCTCGGGTACATCTTCCACGCTGATCACTGGGGCCAGGGCTATGCGCCCGAAGCGGCGGCGGCGGCGTTGGATCTCGGGCTTAACCGCTACAAATTGACCAATATCGTCTGCCATATGGCTGAGGATCATATCGCGTCCCAAAGGGTTGCCGAAAAGATTGGCATGACCCGCGACGGCGGTTTCAAGAACCCCCGCAATCTGGAAAAATGGCATCTGATCTACCGACCGGCTTGAAGGGGTGAGGCATGAGCAACGCGGCATTGGTATCGAAAATGGTGGCCTATGAGGATGCGGATGACCGGGTTCGGGCTGTCTATGATGACATCATGGAAACCAAGGGCATCGATTGGATTCCGAATTTCTGGCAGGTGTTGGCGACCCACCCGCCGATGCTGGAAGATGTCTGGGCCTCGATCAAATCGGCGATGGCGCCGGGCCGGATCGATCCTCTGATGAAGGAGATGATCGCGCTCGCGGTATCAGCGACGAATGGCTGTGAATATTGTCTGGAAAGCCATACGGCAGCGGCCCGGAAGCTCGGCATGGACGATGATCTCCAGGGTGAGCTGATGGCGGTCATCGGTGCTTTCAACCGTACCAACGCGCTTGCCGCCGGTTATCGGGTGCCGCCGGACGAGAAGCTGAAGGCAGCGGCGCGCCGGGCGCCGAAACCCGCGTGAGCGAGCCTCCGCAACGCCCGGTCGTCGGGGCTGGTGTCGTCGTTCGGCGGATGACGGCGGACGGGCCGCGGGTGCTCCTGATCAAACGTGCGCATCCGCCCAAGGCTGGATATTGGGCGATTCCCGGCGGAAAGCATGAGCTGGGGGAGACAAGCCGCGAGGCGGCCCGACGCGAGCTTGAGGAGGAAACCGGCTTGACCGTCGGTCCCTTGGAGCTGGTCGACATCTTCGACATCATCCGGGAAGAAGCAGACGGCACGATTTCCATGCATTTCACACTGGTCGACTATGCCGCTGACTGGATCGGCGGAGAGGCCATCGCCAGTTCCGATGCCGCCGATCTTGTCTGGGCCGATCCCGGCAAATTGGATGCTTACGAACTCTCGACCGCAGAGAGCTACGATTTGATCGCGCGTGCCTTCGAGAATTGGTCCGGGTCTGCCTCAGGTCCCGACACTGAAGGGGGCGACGAGGCGCCGTAGGGCGGCGATGGTGCTCAAGGGTGTCATCACACTGGTGCGCGGATTGTCGGGGCTGGGCACGCTCTCAATGGTGACGGAAAAGCGGGTCGCGTCGCCAACCAGCTCGACGGTCTGGCTGTTGCGATCGATCATCGGATCCGCCCAGATCGAAATTACCGTTCGGTCGGGTCCGATCCCGGCCAGGCTGACCGCCGCCGCGACATTCACATTCGCCGGGAAATGCCGAACCGCCTCGCGCACCGGGCCTTCATAGATGAGTGTGGGTTCGCGGATGGCATCCGGGTCGATACCGTTCTCGACAAGATAGGGCGCCCCGGCAAGGCCCCCTGGCGGTTTTCTGGTAATCAGATTGACGCTCTTGATCTCCCCTTCCGCCGCTGCGCGCACCCCATCCAGTGCCAGGGTCGCGCCAGAGGGAACCAGAATCTTGGCTCTGGTCTCTTTCGCCCGATCGATCAAAGCACGGCGCTCCAGCAAGGCGCCGGCGCTCAGCACCATGAGCGTTCGTCCTGCTTCAACCGCCGGGATCGCGACATCGTCGAAAAGCGCTGCGGGCAGGCACTCGACGACAATATCGGCATGGGTGGCCAGCGCCTCCGGCGTCAGGATCGGTATCTCACGACCAAGATCGCCGAGAGTTTGCCGCGCCTTCATTTCATCCCGCGCCGCCGCCGCGACGAGTTTGAGGCCGGGCAGGGATCCGCTCAAAAGGGCTTTCGCAACCGCCCCACCAATCGCGCCGAGCCCGGCGATGGCGACCGTCTGTTCTTGCGTCATGGATTAATCCTTCCGATAGGCGGATGAGTGTTAAGGGGTTCCGCCGGTGGATCAAGTCGACAGAGACCGCTCGGCTTTTCGAATGATTGAGGCCAAACACAGGATTGGAAAAATCGATCTAACAATCCAATTATATTTGGTTCCGCGATGGTAAGATCGGGATTATAGAGCGGTTTCAGCAGGGGCGTAGACCTCTGGATCTCGATAGGGGATAGACCGCTATGGCCAGTACAACCAGTCAATGGCATCGCTGTAAAATTGACCGTAAGCTCCTGAAGGAGCTTTCCCAAAGAAACGATCTGAAACCAGCATTGTGGTTTGGCAGTTATCTACTGCTCGTGGCGGGGTTGGCAGCGATGACGGTTTGGACCTGGGGCACGCCGCAGGCCTGGATCTGGGCGATCCTGCATGGGCTCAGCTGGGGCGCGATTTCGTCTGCGACACACGAACTCAGCCATGGCACGCCCTTTAAGACCCGCTGGATGAATGAGGCGGTCTATTGGCTTATGGGTTGGATGGGGCAGTTCGAGCCGGTCTCCAACCGCTGGGCACATGCGGGTCATCACAATTTCACCCATTATGATGGCAAGGATACGGAACTTTCCGAGCCGAACCCCGTTACCTGGCGTAACTTCTTTAATGTCGGCTTCGGGCTCTGGGCGGCCGCCTATTACTGGCGTTTTCTGATCGGGCAGAGCTTTGGGATCTTCCCCCGCGACATTAAAAAGCAGATCCCGGAAAAGGAACTGCCGCTCGCCATCTGGAATGCCCGGATCATGGTGCTGATCTATGCCGGTTTTATCGCCTGGGCGATTTTGGCTCAGACTTGGTTGCCGATAGTCTTGGTGGTCGCACCCCGTTGGATCTCAGGGCCGATCACCGGCTTCCTGCATCTGACCCAACACACCTGCCTTAAGATGAATGTGCCGGACCACCGTTTCTCCACCCGTAGCTTCAAGGCGAGCCCGATCACGCGCTTCTTTTACTTCAACATGAACCACCATATCGAACATCACATGTTCCCGATGGTGCCTTTCTACAATCTGCCGAAGCTCAGCACCGCGATCAGCGACCAATTGCCGGAACCCTGCAATGGGCTCTATGGCGTCTTCTCGGAGATCATCACCGGCATCCGCCGCCAACATCGCGAACCGGGCTACTTCATCGAAAAGGCAGTGCCGGGGGCAGCGGTGCGAGAGGCGGCGTAGGGTATCGCGCTAGATCTGCGCTGTCGGCTTCATGCAGATGGCGTAAACCAGCATGGCGGCGAAAACACCGAAGGCCATGAAGGCGAAACCATAGCCATAATCCGCCGGCGCAATGCTGTTCTGTCCGGCGGCGAGGGTGAGGGCTGCGCCGAAGCCGGCCTGCATGGCTGAAATCCCGCCGACTTGAAAGACCAGCAAAAGGGTGGAGGCTCTGCCGACCAGATGGGCTGGAAACAGCGCACGGTTCTGGGCTGACAGCGTAATATAATAGTGTTGTGCCAAAACCATGACGACCAAGCAGGCGACGGCACCGGCCAAGGGCATGGCCGGGAAAAGGGCAAGCAGACCCAAGGCGGCGCTTGAGATCACGGCGCCGCCGATGACGACGGGGCGATAACCGCCGAGAACCCGGTCCAAAGGCCCAAAGGCAAGCGCGCCGCCGATGGTGATCGCAAACATCGCAAACAGGACGAGACCGGCGGAGGTTGTATCCAGCCCATGGACATCGGCCAGATAGGGCCCGCCCCAAAGACCAATGATCGTTGTGATTGGTGCGAAGGTAACAGTCCCCATGATCAGGATCGGATAGAACCGAGGCATCGCGAAAATCTCGCGATAGCCGGCAAGCGTGTCTTTCAGGGAAGTCGGCCTGTCATCGGCGCCGTAATCGGCAGGCTTGTCCTTGATCGCAGCAATGCAGAAAGCGGCCAGACCGAAGGACAGGACACCGGTATAGCCCATGACGGTGCGCCACCCGAATATCTCGCTCAACAAGGCGAGTGGATAGGTGCCGGAGAGCCCGCCGACCCCTCCAATCGCAACCATCAGACCCATGACGGTCGAAAACCGGTCCTTCGGAAACCATCGTGCGAATAAAACAAAGGAAGCGGCCCCTGTAACGCCGGATGAGGCCCCCAAGATCAGGCGGGAGAGGATCAGGTCCGGAAAGGTGGTGGCTTGTGAAAACCACAGGGCGCCCAACCCGGTTGAGATCAGCAGGATCGGTGTGATCCGTCGCGCGCCATAGCGGTCAAACAGGATTCCCGCCGGAATTTGCATGGTCATGCTGGCAATGAACATCGCCCCCAGGGCGACACCCAGGACAGCCGCTCCCAAACCGAGCTCGGGTCCCACGGTCGTTGCAAGGACACCCCCGGCGGCGCGGTGAAACTGCGCCGTGGCGAATAGTGCCGCGCAGAACAGCAGGATGCGCAGGCGGCCCGGCCCGAACAAGCGGGGCTGTGTCATGATGTCCCCACCCTTCTTCCCCTAGCTATCGACCATTCCCCGCAGCCGATAGAGCGCGTCAAGCGCCTCCCGCGGGGTTAATTCATCGGGATTGAGTGCGGCGAGCGCCTGTTCAGCCTCACTCGGCCCCTTTGCGGTTTGGATGGGCGTGGCTGGCTGTGGGGCCGCGCGGAACAGGGGCAGATCATCGACCAGCCGGGTTACGGCGCCGGATTGCTCACCTTTTTCCAGCGCTTGAAGGACTTCTTCCGCGCGGGTTACAACCGCTGGCGGCAGACCGGCCAGCTTGGCGACATGAATCCCATAGGACCGATCCGCTGCCCCGGCCCCCACTTCATGCAGGAAGATAACGTCCCCTTCATATTCCGTCACCTTCATGCAATGGGGGCTCAGCGCCGCCAGCCGCTCCGACAAGGCGGTCAGTTCGTGGTAATGGGTGGCGAACAGGGCACGGGCCTTTGCGGCTTCATGCAGATGTTCGACACAGGCCCAGGCGATGGACAGCCCGTCAAAGGTCGCGGTGCCCCGGCCGATTTCGTCAAGGATCACCAGCGAACGTTCGCTTGCTTGATTGAGGATGGTCGCGGTTTCTACCATCTCCAACATGAAGGTGGATCGCCCGCGCGCCAGATCATCGGCAGCGCCGACCCGACTGAACAACCGGTCGACCACACCGATATGGGCGCTGTGGGCGGGCACGAAGCTGCCCATTTGTGCCAGGATCGCGATCAGTGCGTTCTGGCGCAAGAAGGTCGATTTTCCCGCCATATTCGGTCCGGTCACTAACCACAGGCGGTTCTCCCGATCCAGATCGCTGTTATTGGCGATGAAGGCTTTTCCTTCGCCTTCCGCTTTTAAGGCGGCTTCGACGACCGGGTGCCGTCCGCCCTCGATGGTGAAGGCAAGGGAGCCATCCACCCGGGGACGGCGGTAGTCGGCGGCAATCGCCAGCTCTGCCAACGCGGCGGCCACATCCAGCCGGGCAATGGCAGAGGCTGCCAAGCCGATTTCCGCGGCGCGGGACAGGGCCTCATTCACCAGATCGTCAAACAACTTAAGTTCGACCGCCAACGCCTTGTCTGCGGCTTCTGAGATATCCCGGGCAAGCTCCGACAGCTCAGTCGTGGTGAAGCGCACGGCATTCGCCATCGTCTGACGATGGATGAAGGGTTCTTCCATCTTGTCGGCATGTTTCGCCGTTACTTCAATGAACCAGCCCAAGACGTTGTTGTATTTAATCTTCAGCCCATCGACACCGGTGTCTTTGCGGTATTTCGCCTCCAGATTGGCGATCATCCGGCGGCCTTCATCCTTCAGCTGGATGAAATTGTCGAGTTCCGGCGCATAGCCCCGCTGAATAAACCCACCATCGCGGGCCAGTAAGGATGGTTCCGGTTTCAAGGCGCGGGCGAAGCGGTCGACCAAGACGTCATGCACGCCCAAATCCTGCAACGCGGCTTCTGTTTCCCGCGGGGCGGGGCTGTTCCCCTGGGCGGCGAGGCCTTTGATCCGGGCGCTGAGGGATAAGCCCTGACCCAGCGCCAGGAGGTCTCTCGGCCCGCCACGACCTACGGTCAGCCGGCCCAAGGCCCGTTCCAGATCCGGCGCGGCTTTAAGCAGATCGCGCAGGTCTTCGCGGACCCTTGCTTCGTCCAACATCCACTCGACAGCATCAAGCCGGTCGGCGATAGCACCGGGATCGGTCAACGGGGCGGCCAATCTTGCGCCCAATAGCCGGGCGCCGGCGCCGGTTACGGTTCGGTCGATGGTTGCCAGCAGGCTGCCTTTTCGCTCTCCGTTGAGGGTGATGGCCAGTTCAAGGTTCCGGCGTGTGGCCTGATCGATTTCCATCAGGGCGCCGGCATTCAGCCGCACCGGGGGCTTCAATTGCGGCAGCTTGCCGACCTGGGTTATTTCCAGATAGGCAACCAGGGCTCCCAGCGCCGCCAGCTCTGCGCGTCCGAATTCACCGAACCCATCCAGCGAGGCGACACCATAGACGGCCTTCAGCCGTTTCTCGCCATTGACGGAATCAAAACGGCTGTCGGGCAGCGGCGACAAGGCCTCCTTCCAATCGGCGAAGAGCCCATAGAGACCGTCTTCGCCTTCAAGGATCTTTTCCGGCACGATCAATTCACCGGGAGAGATGCGGCCCAAGGCGGCACCAAGCGCATCCGGCCCGATCGGCTGGCAGATCAAATCGCCGGTCGACATATCGCACCAGGCAAGTGCCATTTGTTTGCCGGCGCGCGCCAAAGCGGCCAGATAATTGTGCCGCCTGGCTTCCAAAAGCGTGTCTTCGGTCAAGGTGCCCGGTGTGACGACGCGGACGATGGCTCTCTTGACGACGGCCTTGTGACCGCCCCGTTTCTTGGCCTCGGCAGGGTCCTCCGTCTGCTCACCCACCGCGACGCGGAAGCCTTGCTTGATCAGCCGGGCCAGATAGCCTTCTGCCGCATGGACCGGAACCCCGCACATCGGGATGGCCTCACCCTGGTGCTGGCCCCGCTTGGTTAGCGTGATGTTGAGCGCGGCCGCCGCTTTGACAGCGTCATCAAAGAACAGTTCGTAGAAGTCGCCCATCCGGTAGAACAGCAGACACTCCGGATGCTCCGCCTTGATAGCCAGATATTGGCTCATCATCGGCGTCATCCGCGCGGTCGCGGTTTGATCGGCTGACGTGTCAGAGTTCTTGGAAGGCATGCGGTCGCTCATGGTTGCCCGACCCTAACGGGTGCCGGGTTTGGGGGCAATCTCAAGACGCGCCAGAAAAGCCGGCTTTGGCATTTCAACGGAAAGATTACGTAAAGTCGGCTATGAAAGGGCCGAAATCGGCAAAGAATGCATTGTAACAAGCAATTCCTTTTCCCAATCCACCATACCCATGTTACGAGTCAAGTCTCGGAATTGAACACAATAAAGGGGGACCGCCCTTCACGAGGCGGATTAATGGGATGAGCCAGAAGATTACCGACGAAGATGCCCTTAACTTTCACTCGACGGGTCGGCCGGGGAAGGTCGAAGTCACGCCGACAAAGCCACTGACAACCCAGCGCGATCTCTCGCTCGCTTATTCGCCGGGCGTTGCGGTTCCTTGTTTGCGCATCGCGGAAGATGAATCCGCTGCCTATGAGTATACCGCGCGCGGGAACATGGTCGCGGTGATCTCCAACGGGACAGCGGTTTTGGGTCTCGGCAATATCGGCGCGCTGGCCTCAAAGCCGGTGATGGAAGGAAAGGCAGTGCTATTCAAGCGCTTCGCCGACGTCGATTCCATCGATCTGGAAGTGAACACCGAAGATGTTGATGAGTTCGTCAACTGCGTGCGCTTCCTGGGTAAGAGCTTCGGCGGGATCAATCTGGAAGATATCAAGGCGCCGGAATGCTTCATCATCGAACAGCGCCTGCGCGAAGAGATGGAAATCCCGGTCTTCCATGATGACCAGCATGGGACCGCCATCATCGCCGCTGCCGGCTTGCTGAACGCGCTGCATTTGACCGGTCGCGATGTGAAGGAATGCCGCATCGTTGTAAACGGCGCCGGGGCTGCCGCGACGGCTTGTGTGGAGCTCATCAAGGCGATTGGTGTGCCACATAGCAATGTCACGATGTGTGATTCACGCGGCGTGATCTATAAGGGCCGCGAGAAAGGCATGAACCAGTGGAAGTCAGCGCATGCGGTTGAGACCGAAGCGCGCTCGCTGGAAGAAGCGCTGCAAGGTGCTGATGCCTTCTTTGGTCTATCGGTTAAGGGTGCGCTGACCGGTGAAATGGTCCGGGGCATGGGCGAAAAGCCAATCATCTTTGCCATGGCAAACCCGGATCCGGAGATTACGCCGTCGGAAGTGACTGCCGTGCGTGATGATGCGATCATGGCGACCGGGCGCTCTGATTTCCCGAACCAAGTGAACAATGTATTGGGCTTCCCGTATATTTTCCGGGGTGCGCTGGATGTCCGGGCGCGGACCATCAATGACGAGATGAAAATCGCGGCGGCGCGGGCAATTGCGGATCTGGCACGCGAAGATGTGCCGGATGAAGTTGCCTCGGCCTATGGCGGACGCAGCCTGCAATATGGTCCGGAATACATCATCCCGGCACCGTTCGATCCGCGCTTGATTGTGGCGGTACCGGCAGCGGTGGCGCGGGCGGCGATGGATTCGGGTGTTGCCCAGAAGCCTATCCTCGACATGGATGAATATGAGCAGCAGTTGCGCGAACGGCTCGACCCGACCGCATCGATGCTGCACTTCATCTTCGAAAAAGTCCGTCAGCACGAAAAGCGCGGTACCTTTGCGGAGGGAGAGGACGAGCGGGTCATCCGCGCCGCCTTTGCCTTCCAGGCCGGGGGCTATGGCCGTCCGATCCTGGTTGGCCGGGAAGATATTGTCCGTCAGAAGATCACATCTCTTGGTCTCGAAGGGGCGGGCGAGGTCGAAATCATCAATGCCCGCGTGAATGAGGATAACGACCGTTACACGGATTATCTTTATGAACGTTTGCAGCGGAAGGGCTTCATGCGCCGTGACTGTCAGCGGATGGTCAATCAGGACCGCAACGTCTTTGCGGCTTGTATGTTGGCGACCGGTGATACGGACGCCATGGTTACTGGTGCGACCCGCGCTTTCAATGTTGCCTATGACGAGATTTCCCGGGTGATCGATCCTGTTGAGGGGCGGCAACCGATCGGGCTCGCCATCATGTTGGTGCGTGGCAAGACCTTGTTTGTGGCCGATACCTCAATCACCGAGCTTCCGAATGGTCCGCAATTGGCGGATATCGCGATGGATGCGGCGGATTTCGCCCGTCAGATGGGTCGGGAACCGCGGGTGGCCTTCCTGTCATCTTCGAATTTCGGGAATCCGTCGCGACCCCAAACGGACCGTGTCATGGATGCGGTGCGGGTACTGGATGAGCGGGGCGCCGACTTTGAGTTTGATGGCGACATGGCGGCAAATGTGGCGCTGAACCATGAGCTAATGGAGCGTCTCTATCCCTTCTGCCGGCTGAATGGGGCTGCGAATGTGCTGGTGATGCCGGGACTTCACTCCGCCCATATCGTGACCCGCATGATGCAGGAAATCGGCGGTGGGACCTTTATCGGTCCGCTGCTGATCGGGATGTCGAAGCCTGTTCAGATCGTACAGATGGGGGCTGGGGTCAATGACCTCGTCTCCATGGCGGCCTTGGCTGCACATGATGCGATAGACTAGATCGGTAAGGGTTCCACAATAGGTCCAGCCACCGGTGGGGCCTAGGGCTGCGGTAAGGGCAGAAGTAAGGATCGTCAGTGATGGCATTTACGGGTTGGCGATCCTTCTTGATGGCCTTGGCGCCGCCTTTTGTGGTCCTCGCCTTGTTGGTGGCGAATGA
>SPJK01041781.1_pt1 | contig 16936 bp, 13 predicted proteins | sample 3741771 | NCBI WGS metagenome assembly SPJK01 (sample SAMN10925997, study PRJNA522277) | cold seep metagenome | isolation source: Elba SIP-enriched marine methane seep metagenome, extraction at timepoint T2 | place: Italy: coast of Elba, Mediterranean Sea
GGAATTCAACGGTCTGCGGCACCGAATAACGGGCCTGCGGGTCAGGTCCGGTCAGGCCATGGCCTGGCAGGTCCATGCGTACCACGCGGTAATCGGCTGACAGTGCGTCCGCCCAGGCGTCCCAGCCTTCCAGCGAATGGGAGAACCCGTGCACCATGATCAGGGCGGGGGCGTCGTCTGGCCCCTCAATGCGGACTCGGGTGCGCACACCATCCACATCGACCAGCCGGTCGGCATCGGTCCACCAGGGCGAGTCCACCGAGTCAGCCAACGCGCCTTCCGCGGGCGCCTCGGTACCGGTCGCGGGCCGATTGAGGACGTAGACAACTATTCCGGCCAGAAGCGCGAGACCGAGGAAGACGGCATTCAGAAAGCGCATGACAACCCCCTGAGCATCAAAATGAGCGCGGCGACACCCGTCAGGGCGCCGCCGCAAGCATAGTCCGGATGTGACGGGCGGGGGAGGTGCCCGCCCGTCACGATCGGCGCCTAGTAACGCCAGGCAATGGTCGCCGTGACGGTGCGCGGCGGGCCGTAATAACCGATCAACGTACCTTCCAGACCCAGCTCCGGAGCCAGGGTGGTGTTGTTGACGAAGTCATAGCCGGAGACCCGGTACTCTTCGTCGGTCAGATTGCGGCCGTGCAGGCCGAACTGCCAGTGGCCATCTTCGCCTTCCCAGACCATCGATGCGTTCCACAGGGTGTAGGCACCCTGGTCAAGCAGCGGGAAGGGGAATTCGAACTGGCTGGAGTCACCCCGGTGGCTGATCGTGTTGATCACCGACAGGTCACCGCCGTGCAGCGGCGTGATGTAGGTCAGCGTCGCTGAAGCCGTGGTGTCCGGCGTGTTCTGGATCACCACATCGTTGGAGACATCGACGCCGAAGGCGTTGATGAACTGGTCGTATTCGCCGTCCAGCAGGCCGATGGCCCAGCCGAGGGTCATGATGTCGCCCTGGGCAAACACGTCCTGACCGAGATCCAGCGAGCCTTCATATTCGATACCGCGAATGGTGGCGGCGCCGGCATTGGTTGTGACGCCGGTGAAGGTGTCGTTGACGCCGTCATTGTCAGTGTCGATGCCCACAGAACCCGGCACCTGGATGTCGGTATAGTCCATGTTGAAGACGGCCAGGCTGTGGCGATAGCCATTGCCCTGGTATTTCCAGCCGATTTCGATGCTGTCGACCGTCTCCGGATCAAAGCTCATGAACTGGAAGACTTCATCGGCCTCGATCGTGCCGTTCTGGTCAAAGTCCGGCGTGCCCGTCGTCTGGGCGCGCGGATCGAAACCACCGCCCTTGAAGCCCTGGGAATAGGTCACATAGAAATTATTCTCGGCGTTCGGCTGCCAGGCAAGCGAGGCAGTCGGCGAGAAATCATCCCAGGAATTTGTGCCGGTGAAGTCCGACGTCGTGGCGATCGGAATGCCAGCACCACCGAAGAATTCGGAGAAGCCGTTGATATAGGTCCGGCGCAGAACGGTCGAAGTCCGCTCGTCCTCGGTATAACGGCCGCCGAGCGTCAGCGAGAACTCATCAGTGAGGTCATAGGTGAAGTTGGCAAAGACCGACCAGGTCTTTGTGTCGACATCACCGAACGTCTGGGCGTTCAGGCCCGGCAGGGAGATCGCAGCGCCGAGGTTTTCCAGCAGCACATCGAAAACCGTCGTCGCATTGGCGTCGAGATAGTAATAGCCAACAAGGCCGTTCAGACGCTCACCGGAGTAGAGCAGCTGGAACTCTTCGGAGAACTGCTCGTTCTCATAGATCGCCGGCACGTCGAGGTCGCCGGACGGCAGGTTGTCGAAGTCAATCGGCGTGACCGAGGTGTCATTACGGTCGGCGAGAATATTGCGAACGGTCCAGTTCTCGTTGATTTCCCATTCCGCCGTCAGGGCAAGACCATCGCCTTCAACGTCCTGCTCGACCACATTCAGGCCGGCGCGGGTGTCATGGACATTGTCCAGAACCGGAGCACCCGACAGGGCACCCGGGGTCAGGCGGTGGCCGCCGCGGGCGTTCGATGTATCCGCGACGCTGTCATAGGCGAGGCGCACGAAGAAGCTGTCGGTCGGCTCCCATTCGGCGGACACGCGGTAGCCGAAGACATTCTTGTCGTAATTTTCTTCGCCGGTGTTCAGGTTCTCGCCATAGCCGTCGCGCGTGAAACGCCCGAGCGTGCCGCCGACACGGAAGGTGTCGGAGAGCGGTGCGCTCCCGGACAACACCGTATCAAGCTGGCCATAGCTGCCAAAGCCCAAACGAGCTGACAGGGTCGGCTCGTCGGCATCGATGCGACGGGTGACGTATTTGACAGCGCCACCAATGGTGTTGCGGCCGTAGAGCGTGCCTTGCGGACCGCGCAGGACTTCGATCCGGTCGACATCATAAATGTCGAGCACGGCGCCTTGCGGACGGTTGAGATAGACGTCGTCGACATAGATGCCGACACCGGCTTCAAAACCGGCAACCGGGTCCTGCTGGCCAACGCCGCGAATGAAGGCGGACAGCGTCGAATTGGTGCCACGGGACACTTCCAGGGTGATGTTCGGCGTGGTGTCGGCGATGGCGACAATGTCCAGCGCGCCCATGCGCTCGAGATCTTCACCGGTCATGGCCGTTACCGAAAGCGGCACGTCCTGCAGCGTTTCCTCGCGGCGGCGGGCGGTGACGGTGATGACGTCACGGCCTTCCGACGCACCATTGTCCTGGGCGACGGCGGGTGCCGCAACCAGGGCTGAAGCGGCAACCGTGCTCAACAGAAGCGCGGTGCCCGTCAGGGTCTTGAACTTTTTCATGAGATACTCCCCTCAGAGGTTTCATTGGATGTCGCCAACGCCAGGGCCTGGCGGGCGAAGTTTCGGACCACATCGACAAACTCTTCCGGCTGTTCGAGATGTGGAGCATGCCCGGAGTGGGCGAACCCGTGCGCCGTGGCAGCGGGCAGGGTTTCGACGAGATAGCGGCTCGTCTCCGGGCCGTAGGCATCGCTGCGTTCGCCAAAGGCGATCAGCGCCGGGATGGCCATTCCCGGAAGTTCGGCGCGCAGATCCTGCTGCGCCATCGACGACCAGAGGTCGGCCATGGCATCGGCATCACGTGCGCGGAGAAGGTTGAGAGCGTCGGCCACGATCTGTGGCTCACGCGCTGCCCGGTCGCGGGCAAACATGCGCGGCGCGAATGCGGCAGCATAGGCAGGCCAGTTGGCCCGCATTGCGTCGGTCGCCCGCTTTGACGCCTTGGCATCCATGCCGCTCGACATGCCCAGCGCCCAGCAATCATCATTGAGGATGCGCGGGCTCATGTCTTCAATCACCATGCCGGCGAGGCGGTCATGACCGTGCCGCTGGATCATCGACCACAGGACAGTCGCGCCCATCGACCAGCCCAGCACGACGGTCCGCGTCAGCTCTTCCCGCGTCAGCAGCTGGTTCAGGTCGTCAGCGAGATCACTGATGGTCGTCGGCGCCGATCCGGCCGGCGTCGCTCCATGGCCACGAAGGTCGGGCACCAGAACCCGGAACTCGGTCGCCAGTGCCTGCGCGACGGTATCGAAGAATGCACTGGAGGCGGCCCATCCATGCACAAGCAGCAAAACCGGGCCGCGACCAATATCCCGATAGGACATCACCGTGCCATCGCGCAGCGTCAGGTGTCGCAGCGCGTGCTCACCTTCGTCCGGACTGTGCGGCTGTGCGTCGGCCACGGTTTGATCTCCCCTTGGCCGTCCAATTTCTTCTGGATCGTGCCATATTGATTTAGGATCCATTTTGTGAAAACTGAATCATATGTCAACTTCAGAATCCAATACGATCGATAAACGACCCAAAACCGCTCGCGGTTTGCGGACCCAAAGCAAGCTTCTGGAAGCGGCGGAAGGCGCGTTCGGGGAGAATGGCTTCCATGCCACCTCGATCGGCGACATCACGCGCCGAGCCTCGGTGGCACTGGGAACCTTCTACGTCTATTTCGACTCCAAGGACGAGATTTTCAGAGCCCTCGTCGCCCATATGGGCGAGATGACGCGGGGCTGGATCGCCGAACGTGTCAAAGGCGCACCGGACCGGCTTGAGACCGAACACCGCGGCCTCGTCGCCTATATCGAATTCGCCCGCGCCCATCCGAATCTCTACCGGATCATCGAAGAGTCCCAATTTGTCGCGCCGGACGCCTACAAGGCCCACTACGACGTTTTCATGGACCGCTATCAGCGCAATCTGGAAGACGCAGCGGCGCGCGGCGAGGTCGCTGCAGGTGACCAGGGCACACGGGCCTGGGCGCTGATCGGAATGAGCGTTTTCATGGGACTTCGCTTCGGGATTTGGGAGCGCGACCGCGACCCGGAAGACGTCGCTCGCGTGGTCTCCGACCTGATCGCCAATGGCCTGAAGCCATGAATCCGGGTGCGCTCCCTTCGCCGGTCCTTGTCAGCCGCGACGGAGATGTCGCACGGATCACGCTGAACCGTCCCGGCCATGGCAATGCGCTGGAACCAGGCCTTCTGCACGCCTTGTGCGCCGCGATTGGCGACTGTCACGATGCCCGCGCCGTCGTCCTGACCGGGGCCGGACGCGCCTTTTCTTCCGGCGGCGACATCCGCGAATTCCATGCCCGCGCCGACAATGTCGCATCACTGCAAGCCTTCGGCGACACGGTCGTATCTTCGCTCAACCGCGCAATTCTTGCGCTACGGGACCTGCCCTGCCCGACCATCGCCGCGATCAACGGACCCGTGACCGGTGGATCCATCGGCCTGGTGCTCGGTTGCGACATTGCCCTCATGAGCCGAGAGGCCTTCATCCAGCCCTATTACGCCAAGATGGGCTTTGCCCCGGATGGCGGCTGGACCGCACTGCTGCCGGCCAGGATCGGCAGCGGGCGCACCGCCAGCTGGCTGGCGCTCGACAGCCGCATCGATGCCGACACTGCTCTCGCCATGGGCGTCGTCGATCGCATCTGTGCCAGCGACGACTTCACTGACCAACTCGCTGCGCTGATCCACGAGCTCGATGCCCATGACCCGCAAACGGCACTGGCCAGCCGCCAATTGCTCGATGCCGGCGACAGCTCCCACACGCTGGCCGACCGGCTCGAGCGCGAGCTGGACAGTTTCAAGCGCATGCTGGTGCGGCCGGAAACCCGTCAGCGGATGGCCGCCTTTCTGGCACCAAGGGAGGCTGCAGGATGATGGACATCCTCACCGACATCACTGCCCGGCGCGCGGCCCTGACGCCCGAACGACCGGCCTTTCACATCGTCGAGACCGGCGAGATCATAAGCTTTGCCCGACTGGAAGACCGCAGCGCCCGCGCGGCCACTGTCCTCGCGGAAAGGGGCGTGGGCGAAGGAGACCGGGTCGCCATCCTGTGCCGCAACCGGGTTGAGTTCTTCGAAGCGCTGTTCGCCTGTGCCAAGCTGGGCGCCATCCTCGCGCCACTAAACTGGCGCATGCCGGCGCGCGAACTGGCCGAACTCCTCGCCGATTGCGCGCCGACCTGCCTGCTTGTCGGTTCTGAGGATCGGCAAAAGGCTGCAGCGGCGGCGCAATCACTCGCGCTCATCTTCGTTGATCTGGAGAATGAATGGCCGGGCGCCCGCGATGCGGCACCGCCCCATCCGGGCCGGCCAGCCTGGCCTGGCGATCAGCCTTGGTATCTGATCTACACCTCCGGCACCACGGGCCGACCCAAGGGCGTGATCCAGACCTACCGCATGGCCTTGGTCAATTATGTCAATATCTCCCAGGCAATCGACCTGCGGGACGGCGAGGCAACCGTCAATTTTCTGCCTCTCTTCCACACCGCCGGGATCAATCTGCACACCCTGCCCGTCCTGATGGCGGGCGGGCTCAACCACCTCCTGCCGGGCTTCGACGCCGGCACGGTGCTGCGTCTGATCGATGATGGTCAACTCGATGTGATGTTGTGCGTTCCGGCCGTCTATCGCGAGCTGGCGCTCCACCCGGATTTCGCCACCGCCGATCTAACCCGCCTTCGCCACTGGGCCTGCGGTGGAGCCCCCATGCCGGACGTGCTGATCGAAACCTTCGCGGCGCGGGGCGCTGTGGTGTGCAACGGCTTCGGCATGACAGAGACGGGGCCGACCGCCTTCCTCATGGATCGCGAACACGCGCTCGAGAAGATTGGTTCGGTTGGCAAACCCCAATTGCTGATCGAAGCCCGCATCGCCACCCCGGACGGTGAGGCGCTGGCCAGCGGCGGGACCGGCGAAGTCCAGTTCTTTGGACCCGGATTGACGCCTGGCTACTGGCAGCGCGATGACGAGACCGCGAAACTCTTCACCGCCGATGGCTGGCTCAAGAGCGGCGATCTGGGTCGGTTCGACGCCGATGGCTATTGCTATATCGCGGGCCGGATCAAGGAGATGTACATCTCGGGCGGCGAAAACGTATACCCGGCCGAAGTCGAAAACGTGCTCGACGAACATCCGGCTGTGCAGGAATCCGCAGTCACCGGCATCGCTGACGACAAATGGGGCGAAGTTGGCTGCGCCCATCTCATCCTGCGTGACGGACAGGCCGTGACCGACATGGCCCTTCGCGACTGGTGCCGGGAACGCCTCGCCGGCTACAAGGTGCCGCGCCACTTCCGCCGAACCAACGACTTTCCACGCACAGCAGCGGGAAAGGTCCAGAAGCATCTCCTGCCGCTCCCGGAGATTGTCGAATGACGCCGGGCAGTTCGCGTGAAACCGGCACGAGCGCACGTCTGGACAAGACATTCAGCCAGGCTGATTTCGACGCCTTCGCTCGGCTGTCCGGTGACGACAACCCGATCCATTGCGATCCTGGCTTCGCCGCGACGACACGCTTTGAACGCACCGTGGCCCATGGCGCGCTGTTGTGTGCGGTGTTGAGGCGGTTGGTCGAGGAAGTCTATCCCGGCGCCCGCCAGCTCAGCCAGGATAGCCAATACCCCGCCCCAAGCCCGGTCAACGAAGCGCTGCGTTTCGAAGTGGAAACCGTCGGCACGCCGGATCCCGAAAACGCCCGACGGGTCGCCCTTGCGCTAAGGGTCACACGGCTTTGCGACGGCGTGGTCACCTGTACGGGCGCAACGGAGATCGAGATATGAGCACCGCGCTCACCCTCGGCCAGACAGCGCGTGTCGAGCGTTGCTTCTCGGCCTCTGATGCCGCTGACCTGCAGCGCCTGACCGGTGGCACGCTCGACGCCGACTGCGTACCGGAGGCACTGATCAATGGCCTGTTCTCGCAGCTGCTTGGCGTCGACCTGCCAGGCCGGGGCACCAATTATCTCAAACAGGAAACCCGCTTTCTGGCCCGCGCGCCGCTGGGACAGAGGCTGACTGCCAGCGTCGAGATAACCCGTCTCCGGCCGGAGAAACATCTGGTCGACCTGGCCACGCGCTGTGTGTCAGCCGACGGGACCGAGATCGCTACCGGTCGCGCCCTGGTGCTGGCAAAGGACGTCGCCGGCGCCTTCGATCCGTCAGTCTGAGCAGGCTTGGGCGGCCACAACCTACGCGAAGCATTGCTCTTTTCCGACTTCGCGGCAAAACTCCGCCGCCATGGCAACCCTGACCCGACTCTCCGCTCATACCTCACACAGGCCCAATCCTGACCGCGATATCGTGATCATTGGCGGCGGCCATAACGGCCTCGTTTGCGCCGCCTATCTCGCCAAGGCCGGTCTGAAAGTGACGGTTCTGGAACGCCGCGACGTGGTCGGCGGCGCCGCCGTCACGGAAGAATTCCACCCCGGTTTCCGTAACTCGGTCGCCAGTTACACGGTTTCCCTGCTCAACCCGAAAGTGATCGCCGATCTTGACCTGCACGGGCATGGCCTGGAGATCGTAGAGCGGAAAATCGGCAATTTCCTGCCGCTTGAGGATGGCTATCTACTGGCCGGGGACGGGCTGACCGCCGATCAGGTGCGCAAGTTTTCCGCTACCGATGCCGAGCAACTGGCAGAGTACAGTGATCGGCTCGAGGTGGTCGCAGACACGCTGCGCGCCCTGGTTCTCGAAACGCCGCCCAACCTGTCCGAAGGTGGCTGGTTGGGCGCCATCCCGGAACTTCTCAAGGCCGCAAATCTGGGCGGTCGTCTGGGCAGCATGTCAATCACGGCCAGGCGCGACCTCCTGGACCTGTTCTCCAAGTCGGCCGGCGACTGGCTCGACGGCTGGTTCCAGAGTGACGCCATCAAGGCCCTGTTCGGCTTCGACAGCATTGTCGGCAATTTCGCCAGCCCCTACACGCCCGGCAGTGCCTATGTCCTGCTGCATCATCTGTTCGGCGAGGTGAACGGCAAGAAGGGCGCCTGGGGTCATGCGATCGGCGGCATGGGCGCGATTACCCAGGCCATGGCCCGCTGCTGCGAAGCGCGAGGCGTCGAGATCCGCACCGGTTGCACCGTGGAAGAAGTTCTGGTCGAGGATGGCGGCGCCGGCACGGTGGTATTGGGCAGCGGCGAGACGTTGAGCGCCCGTGCCGTGGTCTCCAACCTCAACCCGAAACTCCTGTTCGGCTCGCTGATTGACCCTGCCGCACTGCCCGCCGACTTCAATGAGCGCATCCGCCACTACAAATGCGGCTCCGGCACCTTCCGGATGAATCTCGCGCTCGACCGGCTGCCGGATTTCACAGCCCTGCCCGGCCCGGGCGATCACCTGACCGCCGGCATCATCATGGCGCCCTCCCTGGCCTATATGGAACAGGCCTATGCCGATGCCCGCCGGCAAGGCTGGTCGAACGAACCGATCATCGAGATGCTGATCCCGTCAACGCTCGACCCGACCCTGGCGCCGGACGGGCAACATGTGGCGAGCCTGTTCTGTCAGCATGTCGCCCCGGAACTCTCCGGCGGCCGTGACTGGGACGACCATCGCGACGAGGTGGCAAAGGTGATGATCAACGCGGTCGACAAATGGGCCCCGGGCTTTGCCAACAGCGTGCTCGGCTATCAGGCCCTGACCCCGAAAGACCTCGAACGGACGTTCGGCCTGGTCGGCGGGGATATCTTCCATGGCGCGCTCAGCCTGGATCAGCTGTTCTCGGCCCGGCCCGTACTCGGCCATGCCGACCATCGCTGCCCGATCAAGAATCTCTACCAATGCGGCGCTGGCACTCACCCGGGCGGCGGTGTCACAGGCGCCCCGGGGCACAATGCCGCGCGCGAGATCCTGAAGGATTTCGGCAAGCGGATGGGGTAGTGCCTGACCCGGTTGTCGCACTCACTGTCAGGCGTGAACCCGTTTCGGGCCAACCAACATTGGCGCATAAGCAATTGCAAACAGCAAAAAAGCGCTACTCCAGAGCAAGGCTGCCGCTATCAACCAGCCCGACCCGGTCGGATTGAGCGCGGCGAGGACCCGAAGGGCCGCGCCGGCGTGAACGAAAGTATAGATGAGGGTCGTCAGGCCGTCAGCTGACCGTGACCGGCCAGTATGACCCAGAGTGGCTCGCGTCATGACCGCGAGCGTCATCGCGCCGACCAGACCGGCTGCAATTGCGTGCAGGCCTGCGCTGGGCGGGACAATCGCCGGGAAGATGATTCCCACACCGACCAGTCCAAGCGAAACGGACAACCAGAAGAACCCGGCATGGAGAGACCAGACAAGCGGTTCGGCCAAGGTTGCCTGCCATTGCCACCGCAATTGACGCAGCAACTGGCCAAGACCGGCCGCGACCAAGATCAGGCCGGTCAGCCACAGATCGGGCAAGCCGATCCACATCACGAGCGCGACACCCGTCAATGCGAGCATCAGCTTGTCAAAGCCCTGCATCGGCGGGGCAAGGCGTGCAACCGAAGGGGCATTTTGTGCAGCGAGCCAGTTGCGGGTAAAACTGGGAATAATACGCCCGCCAATCAGGCTGATCAGTAACATCGACACAGCGAAGCTTGCGCGGATGGCAATGGCGCTCGTCGCAGGGTGGTGAAAGGCCAGATGCGATAGGGCGAACATCAGGACGAGGATCGCGATCGGCAGGTTTCTCCAGTTCCGGCCTATGATGATCTCGCGAAAAACCACTCCCGACAGAATCACGAGAAACGAAACATCCAGGACTGTAGCCGCCAGGCCAGGCATCCATAGTGACGCGGCCCGGCCGGCCAACCAGAGCACGAACAACATGGCCAGCCCGGATCCGGCGACGGGTGCGCGCCCTGTCCAGTTCGGAATCGCCGTGAGAGCAAAGCCGCAAACTATGGCGGCGAGAAATCCATACAGCATCTCGTGGGCATGCCCGGTTACGCCCTGCGCGGTCGGTATCCAACCCAGATATGCGGCAACCCACAACGGTACCAGGCAAGCCGCCCAGATCGCACCGCCCAGGAAGAAGGGCCTGAAGGCGTTCTGAAAAAATGCCGGCGCGGCCCTCCGCTTTGCACCCCGGTCCACTGAAGCGTTCATGGTGCCCCACTGCCTTTTGTTTGACTTTTATCAATTAGACCCGTGTGCATCGGCAGAGCCATGAGACCCATTGTCACGCCGCTCTGGCATGGCTTGCCCGGCGGACTGCAAATCCGGGAAAGCGTTGCGCCAGATCGGCCTGCAGGTCGTCATCCAGGAACGCCGCGCCCCCCATCGCCTCACCGGTCGCCGGGTCCCGACATTCCTGGAGGGCGAAATCCTTGCACCCCAGTCGATGCACTTCGGTGGCGATCTGCCGGACAGCGTCGCAATCAATCAGGCTCGGCCAGATGGTTACCCTCACCTCGTAGGGAATGCCCCAAGCGGCGAGCATGGCGAAACTGGCCTCGGCCCGACGCCCGGCCTGACTGACACCCGTGACACCGCCATAGCCTGAAAACGGCGCCTTGATGTCAAATCCGACCCAGTCGACCCGGTCGCGCAGGCGCTGAAACCGGTCCGGGGATATCCCGGAAGTGTGCAGACCGACCTTGAATCCGAGCGACCGGACATGATCCATCGCCGCCGCCAACCCGGACTGGACAAGCGGCTCTCCGCCGGAGAACACCACGGCTTGCAACAAGCCGCGGCGCTCCTTCAGGCGGGCTGCGATCTCTCGACCGTCAATTTCCGTGTCCGCGCGCACCGGGAGCAGGTCCGGATTGTGGCAATAGACACAGCGCAATGGACAGCCTTGCAGGAAGACAACCGCCGCCATCTGCCCGGGATAGTCCAAGGTGGTGAACGGTTGGAAGCCGCCCACCCGAATGGCGGACAATCCGTCAGGCAGCACGGCGAGACGTCCTGCGTTCCGTGAAGTGCTGGCGCTCTTCATGCTCGGACTTTTTGCCAGGATTGAACGCCTCGACAGGCCGGTGATAGCCCATCACCCGCGTCCAGACCTCGCAGGCCTGGCGATTGTCCGGATCATAGCGCCCGGCCAGTTTGGCCTCTTCATCACATGTCGGACAGAAATGTTCCTCGCCAGCCAGATAGCCATGATGGGGACATATCGAGAAGGTCGGCGTCACGGTGATGTAGGGCAGGTGGAAGCTCTCCAGCGACCGTCGGACCAGCGCCGCACAGGCTTCCGGACTCGACAGCCTTTCGCTCATGTAAAGGTGCAGGACCGTTCCGCCTGTATACCGGGTCTGCAAGGCGTCCTGACGGGTCAGGGCCTCGAACGGGTCATCGGTAAACCCGACCGGCAACTGACTGGAATTGGTGTAGTAGGGCGATGTCTCAGTGCCGGCCTGCAGGATGCCCGGGAAGCGTTTGGCGTCCTCCTTGGCGAACCGGTAGGTCGTGCCTTCCGCCGGCGTCGCTTCCAGATTGTACATATGGCCGGTCTGGTCCTGGAATTCGAGCATGCGGGCCCGAACATGATCGAGAAGGCGCAAGGCAAACGCTTCGCCGAAGGGTGTGGTGATGTCCGCCTCGTCGTGGGTGAAATTGCGGATCATTTCATTGACGCCATTGACGCCGAGCGTCGAAAAATGGTTCCGCAAACTGCCCAGATCCCGCTTGGAATACGGGAACAGACCGTCATTCATCAATGACTGGATCAAGGCCCGCTTGATCTCCAGGCTGTCACGTCCAAGCTCGAGGAGCCGGTCGACCTCGGCCATCAATCCAGCCTCATCGCCGGCGAAGCGGTAGCCAAGGCGGGCACAATTGATCGTCACTACACCGATCGAACCGGTCTGTTCGGCCGAGCCGAACAAGCCATTGCCGCGCTTCAGCAACTCGCGCAGGTCCAACTGAAGGCGACAACACATGGAGCGTATCTGGTTGGGCTTGAGTTCCGAGTTGATGAAGTTCTGGAAGTACGGGAGGCCATATTTGGCGGTCATGTCGAACAGGCGTCGCGCATTTTCCGACTCCCAGGGGAAGTCATCGGTGATGTTGTAGGTCGGAATCGGGAAGGTAAATACGCGCCCGCGTGCATCGCCGCGCGTCATGACTTCGATGAAGGCCCGGTTGATGATGTCCATCTCGGCCTGGAGTTCACCATAGCTGAAGTCAACCGGTTCCCCGCCGACCATGGCAACATCGTCGCGGAGATCCTCCGGACAGACCCAGTCAAAGGTGAGATTGGTGAAAGGTGTCTGCGTACCCCAGCGCGACGGAACATTCAGATTGAACACGAATTCCTGCATCGCCTGCACCACGGCATCATAACCCAGGCCGTCAAGACGCAGGAAAGGAGCAAGATAGGTATCAAACGAGGAAAGCGCCTGGGCGCCGGCCCATTCATTCTGCAACGCCCCCAGAAAATTGACGATCTGGCCGAGCGCACTGGTGAAGTGCCTTGGCGGAGCGGCCTCGATCTTCCCGGGGACACCGTTGAAGCCCTCCACCAGAAGATTGCGCAATGACCATCCGGCGCAATAGCCCGCCAGCATGTCCAGGTCGTGGACGTGCAGGTCGGCATTCCTGTGCGCGATCCCGACGGCGGGCGGGTATACGTGATCGAGCCAGTAGTTGGCCGTCACCTTCCCGGATGTATTCAGTATCAGGCCGCCCAGGGAGTATCCCTGATTGGCATTGGCCTTGATGCGCCAGTCCTCGCGGTGGACATATTCCTCGATGGTCGACTTCACATTGATTTGCGCCGCGACCGCTTGTTCGATCCGTCTATCCTGATGCCAAGCCAATTGTTCCGACTGCATGCTACCCTCCATCAACACGATATGTTGTCGTGCCCTGCAAAATGACCACAACATATTGTGTCATTCCGGCGAGAGCGTCATCGCGACGCCTTGACGCGCGGCCCTGAGCCGCACCGAACATGACTTGACATTTATCAATTCATGTGGATCTCAAGGCGATCGAGGAAGCGCGGCATCAAGGCCGACCGAACCTGCGAATTCCGCCAGAACGGGTTCATGAACACGCAACGGATCAGGACCAGGGACTGGCAATCGGCCTGACCGCCGTATCGGTCGAGATGGCTGTCGATCAGAGCGCCGTAATTCGCCACCGAGAGTTCGGTCCTGGAGACTGAAAATTCCGGGTCGCCGACAAATGCTTCAAAAACACGCCGGGTCCGCGCATTGGAAGCGGCAAGGCCCTCGCCCTGTTTTGCCAGGGAGAAACACAGAATATTGGAGTCTGCCGGTTCGAGAATCCGGACAAGGCGGCATCCGGAAACGAGCGCCTGTTCGAAGTAGGCGCGACTGTCGAGTGTGCCCGCCATGATATCGCCGAAACCCTGCGGGCCGAAGGTCAGGGTCTTCCCCGTCAGCCAGACCGCAGCGGCACCGGAGCCGCTGCGCGAGCCTTCCAGCGTCATCATCCATCGGTCATTGGGAGCCGACCGGTCGATATACGGCGCTGCGAAAGTCGAATTGGCGTAGCTGGCCTGGTCCCTCACAAGGAAGGCGCCACAGGCATACGGCACATATCCCAGCTTGTGCGGGTCCAACGTTACGGAGTTGGCCCGGCGAATGGCCTTCAACGCGCGACCGGCATGCTCGCTCAGGACCCGACCGGCGTCACCACCCAACATCGAGCACAGGAACCCGCCCCATGCCGCATCGACATGATGCCAGATGTCACGGCCCGCATCGCGCCACGCGTCGAGCACATCACAGACACCGTCAACCGGATCGATTTCACCCGCTTCTGTCGTGCCGGCGACGGTGACCACGGCAAGGACCGGGCGACCAGCGGCGAAGGCCCGTTCAATTGCTTCGCGCAATGATGCGAGGCTGAGCCGGCCATTCCGGTCCAGCCCAATCGTCCAGAAGGCCTCCTCACCCAGGCCGAAAACATTCGCGGCCTTCTGCCATGAGAAGTGCTTGTTGCCTGGGACCAACAGGACCGGGCCGTTCCACTCGCGGCCGGACGCGCGGGTAATTCTGGCCGCAATCCGGAACGGATTGCCCAGGACTCCGCTGGCTTCACGCAGCTCCGCATCGGTGATGTTGTGGGTTGCGGCCAGGGCCGTGTGGGCTTCCCATCCAAGGTGAGCGAAGCTGACCGGATCAAATGGCTCGCCTGTCTTTTCTGCGATGCACAGCCCCAATGCCAGGGAGTGATCCATCCGGTAGCGGGCTCGCCAGACGCTCTCGAAATTGGCGATGGTGCCACCACTGGTGAAATGACCCTGCGCCCGGGCCGGATCGAAACCGATCATCCCGGCCAGCATGGAGATCGCCTCATCCTCGACCCTGCCGCTCACACGGGCCACATCGCGAGACGTATTGTTCGGATTGTGCAGCAGCGTGACAAAATGCCCGAGCAAGGCGGGCACTGACAGTTCCGACACCATGTGACCAATGTAACGAGGCGTGTACTTGGGCACTTCCCCCGTCATCATGTCGCTGAGTTCACGGACTTTTTGTGAGAGCATGTCCTGGCCGGCGAGAAAATCCGGCGTCAGTCGGATCGACTCCGGGATCGGTGAGGGATCCTCGCTGAACAGCGCGCGGCGCCAGTCGAACCATTGGTCCAGGACACGATCGAACTCGGATCGAAGCCAGCTGGCATTCTCGGATTTCGGCCCGAGGAAGCTGACCCCTTCCAGACACCCGGATACTTTGCTCATATTCCACTCCACAACGATACGGACATCCGTCAAGGCGGCGCCAGTCTAGCCCCTCCCATCGTTGATAATTGACAAAAGTCAAGGTGCATTTTCGCACATCTCCAATGCCTGTCAGCCAGCGAATGACCGGTTCGGCCGGCGCCAACACGAACAGGCGCCGGGCAGCCGATCCTCAGCATGGAAAAAGCCCCGGACCAGCCGGTCCGGGGCTTGTTGCATTACCGTGTTGTGACGTTGGTCAGCTTTTCACGCGCTCAATCGAATCCAGGATCAGCTCGCGGGCCTTGGCGGCGTCGCCCCAGCCGATGACCTTGACCCATTTATTGGGCTCGAGATCCTTGTAGTGCTCGAAGAAATGCTTGATCCGCATCAGCTGGGCTTCCGGGATATCGTCCGGCTCGTTGACCTTGCCATAGAGCGGGGAGAGCTTGTGGTGCGGGACGGCGAGGATCTTCTCGTCCATGCCGCTCTCGTCTTCCATCAGCAGCACGCCGATCGGACGGGCGCGCACGACGCAACCCGGCACCAGGGTGGTATGGCCGACGATCATCACGTCAATCGGGTCACCATCTTCCGACAGGGTGTGCGGCATGAAGCCGTAATTGCACGGATAGCTCATCGGCGTGTGCAGGTAACGATCGACGAAGAGCGTACCGGCATCCTTGTCCATCTCGTATTTGACAGGCTGGCCACCGACCGGGACTTCGATGATGACATTGATGTCTTCAGGCGGATTTGCGCCCGCGGAGATTTTGTCGATCCGCATCTTGTGCTCCTTGCGGCTGGTCCGGGCGATGTCTTACGCCCGATATCTGGGCCGACCAATGCCCGTGTTGCGCCGCAATATCAATTCTCAAGGTCAGACAACCGCCAGATTCAGGCCGACTGGCTGTCATTGGCTGCCGCAAGTGCCGCCCGCTCACGTTTCACCACTTCCTCACCGCGCAGATGGACGAAGTGTTGCCGCTCTGCCGGCCAGGCGGCCAGCAAGCGGGCCGCGATGCGCGAGCCGGTCTCGGCCGCATGGGTCTCGATCATCGACAGGCAGCGACGTTCGCCCTCACCTTCCAGATCGAAGGCCAGCACCGTCTCGCGGTTGAGTCGGGCATCAAGGCGGCGATCCGGGTCATAGATGAAGACATCGCCACCGGTCATGCCGGCCGCGAAATTATCACCGACCGGGCCGAGGATCACGGCAGTACCGCCGGTCATGTACTCACACCCGTTTGTCCCGCAGCCCTCGATCACCGCGTCGGCGCCCGAATTGCGGACACCGAAGCGCTGGCCGGCCCGTCCTGCCGCCAGCAGGCGTCCGGAGGTGGCGCCGTAAAGGCAGGTATTGCCGATGATGGCGTGTTCCTCATTCGCCTCGGTCGCGCCGCCATAGGGCCGCACGATGATGCTGGCGCCGGACAGGCCCTTGCCGACATAGTCATTGGCATCACCGTCGAGCTCGATCCGCAAACCCTTGGCCGAGAAGGCTCCCAGCGACTGGCCGGCCGAGCCACGCAGACGCAGCGTCAGGTGGTCGACACCCAGCCCGTCCGGGCCGAACCGCTCGACAATCTGTGACGAGGTCCGCGTGCCGACGGCGCGGTCGGTATTCTTGACGCCATAATCGAGCTGCATCTTCTCGCCGCGATCGAAGGCAGGGGCGGCGTCCTGGATGATTTGTTCGTCCAGCGCCGGCGCGACGTCATTGCGCAGGCTGCGGGTCGAGCGGGCCGGACGTTCCACGGCATCGGCCCGCGACATGATCGCCGACAGGTCGAGATCGTCCAGCGCCTGCGAACCACGCGAAACCTGGTCGAGCAGGTCGGCCCGACCAATAATGTCTTCCAGCGAGGTGGCACCGAGATCGGCCAGGATTTCACGCACGTCCTGGGCCAGGAAGGTCATCAGATTGACGACATGGTCGGGAATGCCGCCGAAGCGGGCGCGCAGGTCGTCATCCTGGGTGCAGACCCCGACCGGGCAGGTGTTGGA